>Ga0316576_10001898_pt1 | contig 11629 bp, 13 predicted proteins | sample S0NA_FD_203075 | JGI IMG/M metagenome (GOLD analysis project Ga0316576, IMG submission 203075) | Rhizosphere microbial communities from salt marsh grasses in Alabama, United States - S0-2_050615r3r5 | ecosystem: Host-associated > Plants > Roots > Rhizosphere | place: USA: Alabama | collected... | reverse complement strand
CTCGCGAGATTCGCAGCACCGTGCCAGCACGCCGGCTGGCGAACAGCGGCGAGGGTCGCGGCCTCTGACCATGCAGAATCAGGTGAAACGGGGTGCTAGGGCCTGTCTGACTTGAGCGATCGTCGCGAGCCGAGGGGAGAGCGAGGGCAGATTCGACCGATTTTGGGGCGCATAGAGGCTCTATGTAACGAGACATCGGGCGGATCTGGGCCGCTCTCCCGCCGGCGCAGTCGATCGGCCTCAAGTCCGACAGGCTCCTAGTAGCCCCCCTTACGCTGGACCTCCGGCAGACCGGCAATCTTGGTGCCCTGCTTGGTCGGCGCGAGGGGGAAGAGGGTGTAGAGATCCTTGCTCGTGGGTTTGGACCCCCACTTCTTGCCCATGTCCTTCAGCACCACGCGCTCCATGGGCTGGTTCTGGACATTGTTGTAGTACTCGTCGCGGAGGTAGTTGATCACGTCCCAGTGTTTCTCGGTGAGCTCGATGCCTTCGATCTCGGCGAGCTTACGCGCGACGTCCTCGTCCCAGTCAGTGAGATCCTGCAGGTAACCGCTCGGTGTCGTCTCGATGGTCTTGCCATTGACTTCGATGGCCATGGTTGCTCCTCTCGTCGTTGCTCAGCGCGGCACGACCGGCACTCGCCGGCGCACCTGTCACTAGGAGCCTGTCGGAACTTACGGATGATTCGGCTGCGGAAGCGGGACAACGGTCCATTTCGCCGCGCTTTTTCGTTACATAGCGCCCACTATGCGCCTTAAAACCGGAACGAAATGGCCTCGCTCTCCCACTTCCTCGCGTCGATCCGCCCAGGTCCGACAGATCCCTAGGGTTCGATCGAAACCTGCGAATTTTATGATGTTGCGATTGACCCGTCACATTCTTTTTGCGCGCCAGCTTCGGCGATGGAAGGGTCCCGGCCGGACGCGGTGCCGTCGTTACAAAGCCGAGGGGTCAGCGGTCGCCCTGCTTGACGGAGTCGATCCCCTTGTGCGGGATGAAGATGCCGCAGCCCAGGAGCGGGTATTTCCCGAGTCCTTGCTGCTGAAGCCGAATGGACTCGTCCAGGGTCAGCCCGGCCAGCATCAGGCTGCGTGTCCGGATGGCCCCGTCCGGCGTGGCGAGCAGGTTGGTTTTGCCGCAAAGCGCCTTCCGCATCCGGATATCCATTGCGGCCAGTGCGTGCGCCGCGGACGCAAGGAAGGCTTCCTCGTCGTGTACCCCTATCAGCTCGGGATCGAGTGCAACATAACGGGCGAACAGCGCGGTCTCCGTGCTGAGAAGCTTGACCTTGCCCGGTCCCACGGTGAGCGAGTGGTTGCCGAGGTCGAGGCGGGTTCCGGGTAGAGCCTGCAACAGGTCGGGGACCCGGCACTTGGGGACCCGCATCGCGAGCTTGGTCCGGCGTGAGACCGACAGGAACGAATCGGTCCCGTGCTCGGGTCGCTCCCAGCCGTTCTGCGATCCGGCGACGTGCACCGAATGCACGGCGACACCCGACTCCTCCGTGATCCAGGGGAGTGCGCGTTGCATCGCGGTGGCCAGTGCGTGAGCGTGATCGACCGGGATGCGTTTACAGTCGATCGCGAAGAGGATGTCGACAATGTCATCCGGGGCGCGGATCTGCTCGGTGCTTTCGTCGTCGTTCCAGAACATCATGTCTCTCGGGTCGAATGCAGGTCTTCGATCATCTGGGGTGAGCGGTCGCGTCGGGTCAGACGAAGGGGAGGCGTTTCTGGAAGGCGTCTCGATCGAACCACCAGTCGTCCTGCACCAGGACATCCACCACGTTGCGCAGCCGGACGAGGAATTTGTCGGGCTCCTTCAGCTCCAGCCGTTCCATCCAGCGCTCGAGCTCCGCGGGGGATTCGACGCCGCTGTGGCGGCGCGCGACCGTCCCCAGAATCTGGGTCGCGAAAAACATCAGATCGTCGCGCTGGCGGTCCTGTGCCCTGACGTCGGCGATAAACAGCGCGGTCGTCGCCGCGACGGCTGCCCCGTCGGCGTCGTCCGGCGTCTCCTCGATGACGTGGCTCAGCAGCTCGATGGTCAGTTCAGGATCAATCGGACAGGTCACCGCAAGCCAGATCCCCTGTCCAAGCGCGCTCAGCGAACCCGGCTGGTTCGCCTGGAACAAGACGTCGCAGGCGTCGGCGGCCAGCTCGAACTGGTCCTGCGCCATGAAGTGATCGAAGGCCTCGCGACCCATCGGCCAAGCCTCTCTCCCCCGGTCCAGACTGACCAGGGTGCGCGCGACCTGCAGCTGTGCGTCCGCGATCACGTGAGCGGGTGCATGGAACTGCCACAGGTCCTTCAGGCGGTCTTGGAGCGTCTGGAGATGTGACTCGAGAGACGCATTCTGGGCGCTGCGGTTGAGGATGGAATCGGCAGCCGTGTCCGCGATCTGTGTGGCGAGGAGGTCGAATTGTTTCATGCCTGCGTCCCGTCGTCCGCTGTCAACGGATCAGACCGCTGAAGGCAGCCTCGAGGCGATCCTCCCAGTTTTCGGGCGTATCGGGGTAGGGCGGTTTGACGTCCATCCGGAAGAAGCGCTCGCCGGAATGCGCGACTGCCTGGACCAGCGGGATGAGCTCGTCGAACGACGCGATGTCTTGGTTGGAGACCAGAATGTCACTGAGCTTTAGCATGGTTTACCGCAACCGCTCCCTTGTCGTGTGCCTGAAGAGTGCCAGCCGCCCGGTTGTCACAGGTGTGCCGCCGGGTCGCCATCGAGGGACGGTGGACGACCGTCCTCTCCTGATTCGGTTCTGATACGATCGAGGTAGCGAACCCGGTAGAGTAGGCGTCGTTGCGAGGCGTCGACTTCGTCCTCGAAACCGGATCGGCAATGCAAGACGTTGTTGGAGAGGAGGCCTTCCCCGGGACCCAACCTGCAGGTGAAGGTGAAGACATCTGGTCGGGAAAACAACCGATCCAATGCACGTCGTGCGGCATCGGTCTCCGGCGTGTCGCGCCAGCGCACGTGACGGGTGCGCGCCGAGTAGCGCATGTGGAGACGTCCCTCGCGGACCGAGAACACCGGCCCGACGCTCTCGGGCCGGATGGTGCGACCGTCGTGGACATGCGCCGGGATAGTGAGCGCGCGCGGGTGGGAGAGCGCAATGATGTGGTGCGGGGCGTCGTCACGAAGCCGGATGTAGGCGATCTCATGATCGATCAGGCCGTTCTCGCCGCCCACCCGGGAGGGCCGGACGCAGAAGAGGGTCCAGGCCATGACCTGGGAGTCCGATCGGTTGTAGTAGCCATCGGTGTGCCAGCTCAGGGGGCGGTTGGTGTAAGGGATATAGTCGCTGCGAGCCGCAGGACTGGCCGGATCCGCGCCGGATCGCCCTTGACGATCCGCAGCCAGCGGGGTGTCGGTGATGCTGCTGACAGCCTCGGCGTCGGCGAAGAGATTGGTGTCCGCTCGCCTGAGGCCCAGCGCCCGGCCGAACGACAGCACGGCTCGCTTGTCAACCTGGGCCGCCTCCACCTGAACGAGTACCATATTATAGAGCTCGATGGTGCGGATGAGCGCGGCCCGCTCCGCTTCCGTGGGTCGGTCGAGCCGTGCAACGGGGACGCGCAGCCGGGAGATCCCGGCGGGATAGGCCGAAAGCTTGCGGGCCCTCCATGCCAGGTAATCCGACTCTTGCGACAGATCAAAGGGGTCGTTCACAGCCCGGGCCTCGGTGCGTGAATGAGCAAGCATGAATATTAGTAAACGTTGACTTACCCGTCACCCCTGCGTAAAATTACCGGCCAATTTGCTCAAGCATGCATGCCGCGATAGATCTGGTAGGACACTCGCGGCGGCCAGCATCGAAGCCTCTATCCCAAAAGGGATAGGAGGTTGGTGGGCGGCCCTCCCGATCGTGGAATGGGCGCTGGTCGTAAGGCACGGTAGATTAGCGGATGCCGATGGGGTTCCGGTACGAACGATGACGGTACGCGCATTCGGTCTGGCCATGCGGGTCGCCTCGGCGGCTGGATAGGCCGCGGCCGGATCTGCGCCCACTCATCTTCGGCTGTGCGATCTGCCTTCGGGTATCCCAATCCCTTCACTGGTTCAATTGATCGGAGACACAGCGCAATGGCTATTGAGAAGCACAGTACACCGATGCTCGACCAGCTCGAAACCGGTCCTTGGCCGAGTTTCATTTCGGGCATCAAACGCCTCCGCGACGAGCACCCGGAGCCGCGTATCAATGCCATGACCAACGACCTCCTCGGCCAACTGGAGCATTCGTACGAGACACGAAAAGGCTATTGGAAAGGCGGCACAGTATCGGTCTATGGTTATGGCGGCGGGATCATTCCGCGCTTCTCCGAGGTCGGCAAAGCCTTTCCGTCGTCGAAGGAGTTCCATACCCTCCGCGTTCAGCCGCCGGCCGGCAACCACTATTCCACGAGCATGCTGCGCCAGCTGGCGGACAGCTGGGAGAAGTGGGGTTCGGGGCTGGTGACCTTCCACGGTCAGACCGGCAACATCATGTTCATCGGTACGGACACCAAGAATACACAGCACTTCTTTGACGAAATCAATGAATACGGCTGGGATCTCGGCGGCGCAGGGCCCTGCGTGCGCACGGCGATGTCCTGTGTCGGGGCAGCGCGTTGTGAGATGTCCTGCACAAACGAGCTGAAGGCGCACCGTGCGCTCGTCAATAATTTCGTCGACGACGTCCACCGCCCTGCATTGCCGTACAAGTTCAAGTTCAAGGTCTCCGGTTGCGCCAACGATTGCCAGAATGCGATCGAACGCTCCGACTTTGCCGTGCTGGGGACTTGGCGCGACGATATGAAGGTCGACCAAGCCGAGGTGAAGAATTACATCGCGGACAAAGGCCGTCAGTATTACATCGACAATGTCATCACGCGCTGTCCGACGCAGGCGCTGAGCCTGACCGACGACAACACCCTTGTCGTCAACAACCGCGACTGCGTGCGCTGTATGCACTGTCTCAACGTGATGCCCAAGGCGCTGCATCCCGGCGACGATAAGGGCGTGACCATCCTGATTGGCGGCAAGCGGACCCTCAAGATCGGCGACCTGATGGGCACCGTCGTGGTCCCCTTCAAGAAGCTCGAGACCGAGGAGGACTATGAGTCCATGGTCGAGCTGGCCGAGACCATCATCGATTTCTGGGCAGAGAACGGTCTCGAGCACGAGCGGTGCGGCGAGATGATCGAGCGCATCGGCCTGGCCAATTTCCTCGACGGCATCGGGATCGAGCCCGATCCGAATATGCTGGATCACCCGCGCCAGAGCTCGTACGTGCGTTTGGATGGTTGGGACGAGGCCGCGGAGGCCTGGTTCGAGCGCCAAGCCGAGGCCGGCAAGTAGCCTTCCGTCCCGGGCCGTCTCCACGTGCTGCAAGCTCGGTCGAGCCTGCAGCACAACGGCCGAACGATCCTGGCGAATCATTTAATATCTGACTGTTTGACTGGAGGAAAGGCGATGGCAGACATGCGTGAGCCAATCGAGTCCGGGTGTCCCGATCCCTGGCAATACATGCATCCGATGATGCGGAAGAACTTCGGCCAGTGGAAATATCACGAGCACCCTCGCCCCGGGGTCCTGCTCCACGTCGCTTACAGCGGCGACAAGATCTGGACGGTCAAGGCCGGCACTCAGCGCATCCTTGATGTCTTTACCTTGCGGAAGCTCTGCGACATCGGGGACCAGTACGCCGAGGGCTATGTCCACTTCACGCTCCGGTCCAACATCGAGTATATGGTGACCGACGAGGCCAAGGTCCAGCCCCTGATCGATGCCCTGGAGGATGCGGGTTTCGTGGTCGGCGGGACCCAAAACACGGTTGCGATGATCTCGCACACCCAGGGCTGGCTGCACTGCGACATCCCCGGCACCGATGCCTCCGGCGTGGTGAAGTCGATGATGGACGAGCTCATCGACGAGTTCCGCAACGCGACGATGCCCAACCGGGTGCACATCACCACCTCCTGCTGCCAGATCAACTGCGGTGGCCAGGGCGATATCGCGATCAACATCCAGCACACCAAACCGCCGAAGATCAACCACGATCTGGTGGCCAACGTCTGCGAGCGTCCCTCTGTCGTCGCCCGTTGCCCGGTGGCGGCGATTCGTCCGGCCATGGTGAACGGCAAGCCGTCGCTGGAAGTCGACGAGCGCAAGTGCATCTGCTGCGGCGCCTGCTTCCCTCCCTGCCCGCCCATGCAGATCAACGACGCCGAGCACAGCAAACTGGCGATCTGGGTCGGCGGCAACCACTCCAACGCCCGCGGCAAGCCGACCTTCCAGAAGCTGGTCGCTGCCGGCATTCCCAACAATCCGCCGCGCTGGCCAGAGGCGACCGCGATCGTCAAGCGTATCCTCAAGGCGTACAAAGAGGGCGCGCGGGATTGGGAGCGGGTCAACGAGTGGATCGAGCGGATCGGCTGGCCGCGGTTCTTCGAAGAGGTCGAGCTGCCCTTCACCAAGTATCACATCGATACCTGGCGCGGCGCGCGAGCCAGCTTCAACAGCTCCTCCTATATCCGCTTCTAGGGGCGGGTTGAGGGACTGAACCCACAGTCATCGCAACCAGTCGAGAGGTCGACATGAAGTTCGCACTTCAGATCAACGAGGGACCCTATCAGCACCAGTCGTCCGATTCGGCATACTTCTTTGCCAAGGCGGCTCTGGAGAAGGGGCACGAGATCTTTCGGGTCTTCTTCTATCACGATGGTGTCAATAACTCGACGCGTCTGACGACGCCGCCGCAGGACGATCGTCATATCGTCAACCGCTGGGCGGAGTTGGCCGAACAACACGACCTCGATCTGGTGGTCTGCGTCGCCGCGGCCCAGCGCCGCGGCATCGTGGACGAGGGCGAGGCAAGCCGCAACGGTAAGGATGCCACCAATATCCATCCCAGGTTCCGCATTTCCGGACTCGGGCAATTGGTCGAGGCGGGCATTCAAGCCGACCGCCTCGTCGTCTTCGGTGACTAAGGGAGAGCAGCGATGTCGGAAGTCGTGAAGAAATTCATGTACCTCAACCGCAAGGCGCCGTATGGGACGATCTATGCCTGGGAGGCGCTCGAGGTCGTCTTGATCGGGGCGGCCTTCGATCAGGACGTCAGCGTGGTGTTCATCGACGACGGCGTCTATCAGCTAACGAAAGGGCAGGACACCAAGGGTATCGGCATGAAGAACTTCTCGCCGACGTACCGGACCCTGGGTGATTACGAGGTGAAAAAGATCTACGTGGATCGCGCGTCGCTCGAGGCGCGCGGTCTCTCTCAGGATGACCTGGTCGAGGTCGCCTGGGAAGACTTCGAGACCGAGGAGGAGATCGACAACATCGTCGAGGTGATCGATTCGGCCCGCGTGAGCGAGCTGATGAATGAATCCGATGTGATCTTCAGCTTCTAGGGGGAGCCATGAGTATTCTGCACACCGTCAACAAATCGCCCTTCGAGCGGAACGCCCTCGACTCCTGCCTCAAGTTTGCCACCGACGGGTCCGCCTTGCTGCTGTTTGAAGACGGCATCTACGCGGCCCTCAAGGGGACCAGCGTCGAGTCGCCGATGAGCGACGCGGTCGGCAGGCTGAAGGTCTATGTGCTCGGGCCCGACTTGAAGGCCCGCGGCTTCGCCGAAGATCGTATCGTCGAGGGTATCAGCGTCGTGGACTATGCTGGTTTCGTGGATCTCGCCGCGGAAAGCGACAAGGTCCAGGCCTGGTTGTAGTCTAAGTTGTCATACAAACCGATAGGAGCATTCAGATGTCAGACACGATCGAAGTCGACGGCAAACAGCTTGCTGTGGATGAGGAAGGTTACCTCGCCAACCTGAACGACTGGGTCCCGGGCGTCGCCAACGTGATGGCCGAGCAAGACAATCTCGAGCTGACCGACGAGCACTGGGACATCATCAACTTCCTGCGCGAGTACTACGAGGAGTATCAGATTGCTCCCGCCGTGCGTGTGCTCACCAAGGCTGTCGGCAAGAAGCTCGGTAAGGAGAAGGGAAACAGCAAGTACCTCTACAGCCTGTTCCCTTACGGCCCGGCGAAACAGGCGTGCCGTTTCGCCGGTCTGCCGAAGCCGACCGGCTGCGTCTGATCCCGGTCGTTACCGGGGGCCGGATCCTGTTCCGACCCGGCTTCCCGGTACTCCAACGATCCACTGAGGTAAGGGGCACATGTCGTTCCTGACGATGGTCTACGCCTATCTGTACTATTTCGCGGCCCTCGTTCTGGTGGTTGGTCTGGTCTACAAGGTCGTGCAGTATGCCCGCACCCCCGCGCCGCTGAAGATCCCGACCACGCCGGCACCAACCACCCGCACCGGCGTTGTGTTCCGCATGACGCGTGAGGTCGTCCTGTTCGAGAGCCTGTTTCGCGGCAACAAGTGGACCTGGATCTTCGGTTGGATCTTTCACTTCGGCCTCTTTCTCGTCACCTTGCGCCATCTGCGGTACTTCATCGAGCCCGTCTGGTTGCCGATCAAGCTCGTCCAGCCCTTCGGAGTCTACGGTGGAATGGCCATGGTCGTGGGCCTGGTCGGCCTGTGGTCGCGTCGATTCTTCGTTGATCGGGTCCGCTACATCTCCTCGCCGTCGGACCACTTGATTCTGGTGCTGCTGATCGCGATCGGGTGCAGCGGTCTCCTGATGAGGTTCGTTTTCCATACCGACGTGGTCGCGGTCAAATCGTTCTTTCTCGGACTCTACGCGTTCGACCCGCGGCCCTTGCCCAGCGATCCGATCCTGCTGCTGCACCTGCTGCTCGTGGCGATCCTGATGATCGTCTTTCCGTACAGTAAGCTGCTGCATGCGCCAGGACTCTTCTTCAGCCCCAGCCGTAATCAGGTCGACAACCCGCGCGAGCAGAGGCATGTCGCCCCGTGGGCGAAACGACTCGAGCAGGAATAGTCTCTCCGCGCCACCCTCGTCCGCACCAGAGGTTATCCATGGCCAAGGCAACGTTTGAAGTTCCAGAGCTGAGTCAGTACATCGAGGTTCCGGCTGTGACGCCGGAGACCATGGCTCACAGCATGCCGTTCGTGGCCAAGCCCGAGTTCCAAGAGCCGCTTGGGTTTCCGGGCGAGCTCATGGATGACTGGCAGCAGAAGGCCATCGGGAAGATGGGCGAGCTCCTCGGGAAATACCGCTCGCTGAGGGTCTACCTGGATGCCTGCGTGAAGTGCGGATCCTGCACCGACAAGTGCCACTATTACCTCGGGACCAAGGACCCGAAGAACATGCCGGTAGGTCGCCAGGACCTGATGCGCAAGGTGTATCGGCGCTACTTCACCCTCGCCGGAAAGCTGTTCCCGAAGCTGGTTGGCGCCGAGGAGTTCACCAAGGAGGTTCTGGACGACTGGTATAGCTACTACCATCAGTGCTCGCAATGTCGGCGGTGCTCGGTCTTCTGTCCCTACGGCATCGACACGGCCGAGATCTCGATGGCCGCGCGCGAGATCATGGACAGCATCGGGGTCGGCCAGAAGTACTGCAACGAGATCATCGGCAAGGTCTACAAGATCGGGAACAACCTGGGTCTGCCGGGTCCGGCGCTCGCGGACACCCTCGAGGGCCTGGAGGAAGACGTCTACGACGAGACCGGCGTGCGCGTCCGGTACCCGATCGACGAGGAAGGGGCCGAGATCCTGCTGATCACGCCGTCAGCGGACTTTTTTGCCGAGCCGCACGTCGACGGCCTGATCGGCTACGGCAAGGTATTTCATGAGGCCGGTGTCTCCTGGACCTTGAGCTCCTACGCGTCGGAGGCTGCCAATTTCGGCATGTTCATCGGCTCGTACGACAATATGCGACGCGTCGCTCAGCGCATCCGCGAGGCCGCCATCCAGCTCAAGGTCAAGCGCATCGTGTTCGGTGAGTGCGGTCACGCCTGGCGCGTTGCCTACAGCTTCCTGAATACCCTGGCTGGTCCATGGGATTTCCTCGACCCGCGTTATCCGGTCCCGCAGCATATCTGCGAGTTCACCTACGACCTGATCCAGCGCGGGAAGCTCACCTTCGACAAGAGTGAGAACGACGACAAGGTCTTGACCTATCACGACAGCTGCAATGTCGCGCGCGCCTCGCGCATGGGTGACACACCGGGCGGACAATTCGAGATTCCCCGGGCGATCATCCGGGCGACCTGCAATCACTTCTACGATATGGACGAGGACACCATTCGCGATCGCACCTTCTGCTGTGGCGGCGGCGGTGGCCTGCTCACCGATGACCTCATGGAGCTGCGCGTGAAGGGGGCCAAGCCGCGGGTCGAGGCTCTGAATAATGTGATGCAGGAAAAAGCCGTGACACACATGGCTGCCATTTGTGCCATCTGTAAGAGCCAGTTCACGAAGGTTCTGCCTTACTACGGTATGGAGATGGACCAGATCGTCAGTCTGCACCAACTGGTGTCGAATGCCATTGTGCTGACCGGGCAGGACACCGAAGGCGACGACGAAGACGAGACAGACGAGGCTGCCTAAGACGGCATGGCGTGCCGCGCCGTGCCATCCGAAAGAACCCCGGCCTTTGACCCGATACGACCCCCCTGATAACGCGTCAGGGTTCAACTGGTAGGAGAGTGATCGACATGGCGACTTCAACCGACGAAATGAAGACGAAACCTTCCTGGCGCCGTTTCGAGGACGGTCATAACCAGTGGGAAAAGTGGACCGACAAGATCTTCGTTCAGGACACCTCGCACAAGTGTCCGACCTATGTTCACAAGACTCCGCCTTGTCAGGGGAGTTGCCCGTCGGGTGAAGACATTCGCGGTTGGCTGCAGATCGTGCGCGGTTTGGAGCAGCCGCCAGCCGGTATGGATTGGCACGAGTACGCCTTCCGTCGGTCGACCGATGCCAACCCTTTCCCGTCCATGATGGGGCGGGTCTGCCCGGCCCCCTGTCAGGACGGCTGCAACCGCAACGCCTTGGAGGACTTTGTTGGAATCAACTCGGTCGAGCAGTTCATCGGCGACACGGCCATTGCCAAGGGCTATCGGTTCGAGCCGGCGCCGGTCGACACCGGCAAGCGTGTGGCCATCATCGGCGGTGGGCCCGCCGGACTCGCCGCCGCCTACCAGCTCCGCCGCAAGGGTCATGGCTGCACCATCTTCGAGGCCAACGACGGGCTTGGCGGCATGTTCTTCTACGGCATCCCGGGCTACCGGGTCCCGCGCGACAAGCTCAACGCCGAGATCCAGCGGATCCTCGACATGGGGCAGATCGAGGTTCGGCTGAACACCAAGGTCGGGGTCGATGTCAGCGTCGAGCAGCTCGAAAAGGAGTTCGACGCGATCCTCTGGGCGATCGGCTGTCAGACGGGGCGCGGCTTGCCGGTCTCCGGCTGGGAGGGCACTCCCAACTGTGTCTCCGGTGTCGCCTTCCTCAAGGCCTTCAACGAGGGCCGCATGAAGATCACCGCCGAGAAGGTCGTGTGCGTGGGCGGAGGCGATACCTCCATCGACGTAGTCTCGGTTGCCCGCCGGCTGGGGCATGTCACCAAGTCGGGTCCGAAGGACCTGCCCGAGACCGTGATCCACGATGGCTATGTGGCCCACGACGCGGCCACGACGGCCGCCGCCGAAGGTGCCGAAGTCACCCTGACCTCGCTGTTCACGCGAGAAAAGATGACCGCCT
>Ga0316576_10001896_pt1 | contig 11638 bp, 9 predicted proteins | sample S0NA_FD_203075 | JGI IMG/M metagenome (GOLD analysis project Ga0316576, IMG submission 203075) | Rhizosphere microbial communities from salt marsh grasses in Alabama, United States - S0-2_050615r3r5 | ecosystem: Host-associated > Plants > Roots > Rhizosphere | place: USA: Alabama | collected... | reverse complement strand
TTCCGCATTCTGGAAAGTTGTCAACCCCGGGGGGCGAGGGTGGCGCTCAGGGTCGTCCACGCGGCGACGGGCCGACCCACTCCCGACCGAGGGTCAGGCGACGCCAGCTCAGCTCGCCGCCGGGGCCCAGCTCGACGCGGATCGCGCCCGAGCGGTCGGTGCGGGCCACGGCGACGCCCCTATCGTGGTAGCGCTCCAGCACCACCGGGTCGGGGAAGCCGAAGGCGTTGCCCGCGCCGCAGGAGATCACCGCGAGGCCCGGGCGCACCGCGCCGAGGAGCCTCGCGGTGGACGATGTGCCGCTGCCGTGGTGCGGCACCTTGAGCACGTCGGCCTTCAGATCCGCGCCCGCGGCGCGGACCAGCTCCTCCTCGGCCACGGCCTCGATGTCCCCGGCGAACAGCGCCGCGCCCTTGCCCAGCTCCAGGCGCAGCACGATGCTGTTGTCGTTGGCCGAGTAGGCCGGGTCGGCGCAGTGCTCACCAGCTCGGGGCCAGAGCGGCCGAACGGTCACACGACCAATCCGGCGCAGGTGGGGCCGCCTGACCTTGACGCCCCGTTGCCGCGCGACCTCGAGCAGCGGTCCCAGCCACGGGTTCGGCTCTTCGTGCCAGCAGATCCAGAGCTCGTCGACGGCGACCGCCTCGAGCACGGCGCGAAGCCCGCCCACGTGGTCAGGGTGCGGATGGCTGGCGACCACCAGATCCAGGCGCTGGATCCCCTCGGCCTCGAGGAAGGGCACCACACGGGCCGCTCCGGGATCCCAGGTGCCGGACCGCGTCCCGCCGGCGTCGACGAGAAGCGTGGCGCCGCCCGGGAAGCGGGCCACCGCCGAGTCGCCCTGGCCGACGTCGAGAAAGGTCAGCTCGACCCTCGGGGTCACCTCGTGCCAGAGGCACGCGACGCCCCAGGTGGCAGCAAGGGCCAGGGCGACCCCGAGGACCAGGCGTCTCGCCCCGCGGCCGCGCAGGAGCAGACCAACCACCACGAGCGTGGCCGCCGTGGCGAGGAGCGGACCGGGGCTCCACCCGAGGACGGAGAGGTGGGGGGCGGCGACCAGCACGCAGAGCGCGTGGAGCTTCGCCGCGACCCAGCCCGCCGCGGTGAGCAGCGGGTCCCCGAGGCTAGGGTGCAGCAGGCCGAGGGACGCACCGGCGAGCGAGAGCGGGAGGAGCACGAACGTCGTCAGCGGGATCGCGGCGAGGTTCGCGATCACCCCGACAAGCGACACCCGGTGGAAGTGAAGGGCGACCACTGGCGCGGTGATCGCCGTGGCCACGAGGGAGGTGAGCACGAGCGCGCGGATCGCGGCCAGCGGACCGGAGCGGGGCCGGTCCGCGGTCCGGACGGCGAGAAGCCCGATGCCGAGCACCGCGAGGAACGAGAGCTGAAACCCGGGTCGCAGCAGATCCAGGGGGTCGCGAACGAGCAGCACCAGGGCCGCCAGGCAGAGCGGCCGGGCGAGGTCGGGCGGCCGCGACAGACAGAGGCCGGCGAGGCAGGCGCAGACCATGACGCAGGCCCGGGAGGTGGAGGGGGCCGCGCCGGTGAGCGCGGTATAGAGCAGCGCGGCGAGGATCGCAAACGGGGCGGCTACCCGGCGCACGTCGGTTCTGCGCGCGAGCCGGGTCAAGCGCAGGAGCAGGCGACGCAGGAGCCAGAGCAGCCCGCCGGCGACCAGCGTCAGGTGCAGCCCGCTGACGGCGAGGAGGTGGCTGACCCCGGCGGCGGCGAAGTCCTGGCGCAGCCCGGGGCCGACGGCGCTGCGCTCGCCGAGGATCAGCGCGCCGAGGATCTGCCGTCGGTTTCCCGGGGGGACGGCTCGCGCCAGGGCTTCGCGAACCCGGACCCGGAGACGATGAACACCCGAAGGTGACGCCCGCCCGAGCAGGACCAGCGCCGCGGGGTCCACATAGGTCGTGGCCCCCACGTCGTCGCTCAAGTAGCGTAGGACCGAGCTCGACGTCCCCGGGTTCCGGCTGCCCACTGCCGGGCGGAGGCGGCCCCGGAGCATCACGCGGTCTCCCTCCACCAGCTCCGGGCCAGTCGGCGGGAGGTGCAGCTCGAGCGCGCCACACAACCCGGCCGCCACTGGCGTCCGCGTGGACTCCGCCCGCAGCAGGACACGCACGCCGGACGGGGTGTGGACCGCCGTACCGGAGACCCGGGCCGTGAGCCGCCAGATCGTTCGACCGTCGGCCCGGTGGACAATGTGACACGGGGGCCGGCCAGGGTGCAGGGCGACGGCCGCCAGGGTGACCCCCGACCCCGTGGCCGCGGCGACCAGGCCCGCCAGGAAGAGCACAACACGCCGACGCAGGAGCAGCGCCGCGGCTCCCAGCGCCACCACACCTCCTCCCAGCGCCGGCGCGGGCTGCGGATCCAGCGCGAGACCAAAGGCGATCCCGGCGGCGACGGAGAAACAGATGACGGGCAAGAGACGTTGCGTCACACAGGGGTTGTCGGCCGCCGGTCTGTCACGGTTGCGTAGAAAATTGACTTGCTCCCGTCCCTCGATACAATCCTAGAAATCATCAATTTCTAAACGGAAAACTGGTAGGCTCATGGCTCGCATCGCCCCGTTGCTCGTGGCTCTGTCGCTAACCTTGCTCGAGGGAGCGGCAGCGGCAGCCGAGGTCAAGGGACTCATCACCATCTCCCCGGATTTTCAGCTGACGCCGCTATTCGACGCGCCAGGCTACTGGCAGCTCCCCAACGACGCCATGGAGGTCCAACCTCCCCTGGTGGACCCCCGCACCGAGATGGTGGCGGAGCTGCGCGGCAGCGGGCTGCCCTCCAAGAGCCTGGTCAAGCCCGAGCTCCGCATCGAGGACTCCCGCATGGTGCCCCAGGTGGTGCCGGTCAAGCCCAACGAGAAGGTCACCGTGCTCAACCAGGACTGGATGGCGCACATTGTCGAAACCCAGGGTCTGCGAGCCAAGCGGCTCGGACCGGGGGACTCCGTCCAGCACGCCTTCGCCAAGCCGGGGATCTACCTGCTCAAGGGCACCGAGGTCCCACACCTGGTGGCCGAGATCTTCGTCTCGGATGCTCCGCTGGTGACCGTGCCCGACGCCAGCGGGACGTTCCGCTTCCCTGACATCCCGTCCGGCTCCTACAACCTGCAGCTCTGGTACCGGGGCAAAGTGATCTACAAGGAGCCCGTCGCCGCGAAGGGGGCGATCCGGGTCGACATCCAACTGAAGCGCCGAGGCAAGGACTAGCCCCATGTTCTTCTCCAAGATCTGGTACATCGTGGTCGCCGTCGCGGCGGCCCTCGCCTTCGGCGGCGCGCTCGTGGTGCCCAAGCCCGCGATGCGTGAGATCAGCAAGGCCGCCGCCCTGGGGCTCGACAGGACCCAGCACAACGCCGAGCTCCTGCTCCGGCTGGGCGCGCGGGACTGGATCGACGCGGTGGCCGGTCTCTCGGCCGACCGGAAGCTGGTCGAGGTGCTCGAGCTCGCCAACGACCGCAGGGGCGACGTGGCGCAGCTCAAGGCCCGCGGGACCGAGCGGCTGCTGACGCTGACCGGCAAGCTCCCCGCCGACCGGAGGCCGGAGCTGATGATCGCGGTCGACACCAAGGGCAAGCAGATTGCCCGCGTGGGTCCCGGTGACGCCAAGCTCAAGGCGGGCAAAGACGGGCTGATCGGTTATCCACTGGTGCAGGCCGCCCTGCGCGGCTTCCGCCGTGATGACACCTGGAACGTCGACGGGAAGCTGTACCTGATGTTCGCCTCTCCGGTGATCTCCCGCGCCCGCGGACGCTACGTCGGCGCGGTGCTCCTCGGCCGCGAGATCAACAACGGTTACGTCTTGCGGCTCAAGGCGCGCCTGGGCGGCGCGGATCTGGTCTTCTTCCTCCGACGAAGCGTGGTGGCCACAACGATCACCTCCTCCGCGCTGACCGCGCTCTGGCGCAGTTACGAGGACAAGCGGGAGCAGATCGCCAAGGACGGTCGCTCCGCCGCGATGAACACGGGCGAGGGGGAAGACGCCCACAACGTCATCCTCGCCCCGCTTCCCGGCGAGGCGTCCCACCACGACGCGTTCTACGCCGTGGTCGGGCCGCCGACCCCCATGCTCGGGCCGATCCAGACGATCAAGATGGTCCGTGGGAACGACGTGGCCTGGGGCAAGTTCCCCTGGCTGATGCTCGGTGGTGGCCTGCTCGTGGTGCTGGTGGTCGGGCTCGGACTGATGGCAATGGAGGGGGACGTGCCCGCCCGCCGCTTCCTCCGGGGGGTCACCGCCCTCGGCCGGGGTGAGCTCAGCCGGCTGGAGGACAGGGGGTTCGCCGGCCGCTTTGGATCCATGGCCCGCGCCGTGAACAACGCGATGGACCGCGCCGAGAAGCGCGCCGCGCCGGCGACAAAGGACATCGGCCGCATCCTCGGCTCGCCCGCCGAGAAGGGCACCCGTCCAGACCTGCGCCTGGACCCCAACTTCTCGTCCATGCCCCCGCTGGCCTCGGGCGTCGAGACCCTGGGCGCCCTCGGAGCCTCGAAGGAGAGCCCGGCCATCGGCGAGAAGGAGCTGCGCAAGGCCGGCCCACCGCTGTCGGCCACCACCCTCGACCCGGAGGAGGCCGAGACCGAGCTACAGACCGAGCTCCCGGCTTTTGCCGACCGCCCGGTCCCAGCGCCGCCAGAGGTCGATTTCGGCGCCGCCGGGTCCTTCGGCCTGGAGCCGTCCGTCGGCCCGGTGGAGCCCGAGGACGCTCCCTCGCACCGCAAGGTCCGCATCCCGGAGTCGGAGCTGTCCGCGTCGCCCACGTCCCCCAAACCGCCGCCACCGCCCAAGCCGCTGGAGGAGCTTCCGCCGCTGGAGGACAGCGGGATGGAAGAGCTCCCCCCGCTCGAGGCCCCGGAGCCCATCGAGGAGCCTGCCGCTGGCGGAGCCGCGGACGAGCCGGAGGCGCCGCGATCCGAGGAGGCTGCGCTCAAGGAGTACTTCGAGGACGTGTACAACCAGTTCGTGGCGGTGAAGCGGCAGTGTGGGGAAAGCACCGACAGCCTGACGCTCGAGCGGTTCGAGGGCAAGCTGCGCCAGAACCGCGAGAATCTGATCGAGCGCTACAAGTGCAAGTCCGTCAAGTTCCAGGTCTACATCAAGGATGGCAAGGCCGCGATCAAGGCGACTCCGGTCAAGGAGTAGGCCCGCGCCTGGCTAACGTTCGTTGGGCTGGCATCGTTGCTAGCACCGTTGCCTGTCCCCCGCGTCTCGGTCATACTGAGCCTCCGCGGGGGCGGCACCGGGGAAATCCCAAGTCTCAGGAAAAAGATGCTCACAGAGAAACTGCTGCGGCTCGTCATCGTCGGGGGGAGCGAATGGGTGATGGTGCTGCTGATCCTGCTCTCCGTGCTCTCGGTGGGGATAATGATCGAACGGGCGCTCTTCTACCGCAGGTGGCGGTTGCGCCTCGACCGACTCGATCGCCAGCTCACCGAGCCCATCGGACGCCAGGACCGGGCGCGGATCCGCAAGATCGTCGCCACGGAGGACGAGCCCGCCCTGCGGGTGGCGGCGAGCGGTCTCGATAGCCCGGACCGCGACCGCGAGGCGGTGGAGAAACTGGTCGGCAGCACGCTCGAACGCGAGCGCCTCGTTCTGGAGCGAAGGCTCAGCTTCCTCGGCACGCTGGGCAACAACGCCCCGTTCATCGGGCTGTTCGGCACGGTGCTCGGCATCATCCGGGCGTTCCACGATCTCGCCTCGGCCGGCGGGCGCCCCAACCCATCGGTGGTGATGGGCGGGATCTCCGAGGCTCTGGTGGCCACGGCCATCGGTCTGTTCGTCGCCTTGCCCGCGGTCCTGTTCTACAACTACTTCCAGGGCAAGCTCGATCGCACCCTCTCCATCACCGAGTCGCTGGCCCAGGGGATTCTGGCCGCGATCCCCTCGGGGACCAAGGAGCAAGAGCCCAAGGAAGCCTGATGGCTGGAACCACCATCAACGGTCGCGGCCGTCGGCGCGGCGCCAAGATCATCACCGAGATCAACGTCACACCTCTGGTGGACATCATGCTCGTGCTGCTGATCATCTTCATGGTGACCACGACCACGATGGTCTACGACTCGCTGGACGTGAAGCTGCCCGAGGCGGCGACGGGCGAGTCCAAGCCGGTGTCGCTCCTCGCCGTGGTCGTCGACCAAAACGGGAAGACCTACCTCAACGGCAAGCCGACCGGCGACCAGGGGATCCGCGACTTCATCCGGCGCGAGCGGCGCCAGAACAAGCAGCTCGAGGCGATCATCGCCGCCGACAAGCGCGTGCCCCACGGCGAGGTCGTGCGGGTCATCGATCTCGTGCGCAGCGAGGGCGTGACCAAGTTCGCCATCAACGTGATCAGGAAGCCGGGTGAGGGGATGCAGAGGAGGGAGGAGTAGGCCGTGGGCAGAGCGGGCACCCCCCTCCCCTGGCTGGCCTCCCTGCTGCTGCACGGCGCGCTCGCCATCGTGATCCTGATGCTCCCGGCCGAGGCGACCCGAAAGCCCCGGCGATTGCTGGAGCTCACCGACCGCAAGCTGCCGCCGCCCAAGCCGCCGGAGACGAAGAAGGAGCCCCCGCCACCCCCACCCGAGGCCAAGAAGCTCGTGGCGATGCAGCGACAGCCTCGACCTCTGCCCCCGGAGCCCCCGCCCGAGCCCCCGGCCGAGCCGCCGCCACAGCCCAAGGAGCCACCGCCCGACGCGGTCCCGCCCTCCTTTGGCCTGAAGCTCTCCGGCACGGCCAAGGCCCCCGCCGGCCAGGGCGTGCAGGTGCCCGAGGGCGACACGCTCAAGGCCTCGCCGGACCAGCGCCGCAAGGAGAAGGACAAGGGCAAGCCGGTGGCGCCGCCCAGCGGCCGGGGCTTCAAGAAGGACTACGCCCGGGGCGAGCAGGCGCCCCTCGCCGTGGCGACCACGATGCCCAAGCCGTTGAAGATGGAACCTCCGGAGTACCCGGAGAAGGCCCGGGATCTCGGCATCGAGGGCCGCGTGATGCTCGAGCTCACCGTGGACGGCGAGGGCAAGGTCATCCAGGTGAGGATCGTCCAGGGCCTGCACCCGGTGCTCGACGCCGCCGCCGTGGAGGCGGCGAAGAAGATGCGGTTCCTGCCCGGGACCGTCAACGGCACGCCGGTGACGCTGAAGATCCCGGTGCCCTTCAAGTTCGTGCTCGACTGATGCGTGATCGACCCGCCGCCCCCGTCTTCCTCGCCTGGATCGTGCTCGCCGCGCTCGCCGCCGGGCCTGCCGCGGCCCAGGACACGATCCGGGAGGAGGTGAAGCAGAAGCCCGCCCCCAAGCTGACGAAACCGCCCAGGCTGACCCGGTTCGTCCCCGCGGAGTACCCGGCCGAGGCCCAGCGCAAGGGGATCGAGGGCACGGTGAGCCTGGATCTCGACCTCGACGCCGCCGGCAAGGTCACCCGGGTCGAGGTGGTCAGCGCGCCGGATCCCGCCCTGGGCGACGCGGCGGTCAAGGCGGCGCGCCAGTTCGAGTTCAGCCCGGCGGAGGTGGACGGAAAGCCGGCGCCGGTGCGCGTGCGCTACGACTACAACTTCGTCCTGGAGCTCGAATTCAGCCCGCGCCTGCCCGAGTGGATGAAGCCCAAGAGCGACGCGCCCAAGACCGAGGATCCGGTGGCGGGCCGCGTGCGCGAGCAGGGCACCCGTATGCCGATCCCCGGGATCGCCGTGGCCATCGCAGAGCTGGGGCTGGAGGTCCGCACCGACGAGAAGGGCCAGTTCAGCTTCAAGGACGTCCCGCCGGGCAAGTACAGGGTCGAGGCGATCCCCGTCGAGCACAAGCGAGAGACCATCGAGGTCGAGGTGCGCAAGGACGAGCAGTCCCAGATCACCTTCTACCTCCAGCCCCTGGCCAAGAACCCCTACGAGGTCGTGGTCCGGGGCAAGCGCCGCCAGACCACGGTGACCCGGGTCACCCTGCGCCAGAAGGAGCTGACCACCGTGCCCGGCACCTTCGGCGACCCGGTGCGCGTGGTGGAGAACCTGCCCGGCGTCGCCCGCATCCCCTACGTCGGCGGCGCCCTGATCATCCGTGGGGCCTCACCCCAGGACTCGGGCGTTTACCTGGACGGGACCGCGATCCCGCAGATCTACCACTTCCTGGGCGGCCCCTCCGTGCTCAACCCCGCGTTTCTGGACCGCATCGACTACTACCCGGGCAACGCCGACGTGCGCTACGGCCGGCTCACGGCCGGGGTCGTCGATGTTCAGACCCGCAACACCTTCACGCGGCAGTGGGGCGGCAGCCTGGACGTGAACCTGCTCAACACCTCGGCGATGCTCAAGGTCCCGGTCACGAAGAAGGTCAGCGTGGCCGCGGCCGTGCGCCGCTCGTACATCGACGCCCTGATGCCCACGATCCTCAAGGCCACCGATCGCAGCGCCACGACCGTCGTGCCGGTCTACTACGACTACCAGCTGCGCGTGGACGTGGACCTGGCCGGCGACGACCAGCTGTTCGTGCTCGCCTTTGGCTCCGACGACTCGCTCGACGTGGCGACCAACGAGCCCGAGGACCCTGTGGAAGCCAGCCTCGACTCGCGGATCTCCTTCCACCGGGTGCTCGCCGGCTGGCGCACGCAGATCACGGACCGCCTCTCCTCGCGCTTCACCCCGAGCGTCGGCGTCGACTACGTCACCTTCGACGCGGGCCAGGCCGGCGTGAGCCTGACCGCGCTGAACATCAACGCGCGCGAGGACCTCGAGTACAGGGTCAACCGACGCGCGCGCCTGCGCTTCGGCGTGGACATGGAGCTCGAAAACGGCAACTTCGAGGCCCAGGTGCCGACGCCCAAGGACTACCGCAACCCCGGGGGCCGCACCGGCGGAACCGACGAGACGCAGACCGTGGAGATCAAGGGCTGGCAGTTCGGCATCGGCTTCTACGGGGACGTCATCCTCGACGTCACCGACCGTCTGCAGCTGATCCCGGGGGCGCGGCTGGAGGTCTACCGCTACTTCGGCAACGACCGCCTCTCGGCCGAGCCACGCCTCACCGCCCGCTACCGGATCCTCGACAAGACGACGCTGAAGGCCGCCGCCGGCCTCTACTCCAGGCCCCCGGAGCCGCGAGAGGTCAACGACACCTGGGGCAACCCGAACCTGAACCTGGAGCACGCCGCGCAGCTCTCCGCCGGGGTGGAGCAACAGCTCCTGCCTGCCCTGTCCCTCGACGCCCAGCTGTACTACAACCACGGATACGACCGGGCGGTCCAGACGCGACAGGTGCGTGTCGCCAGCGGCAGAGCCGAGCCCCTGCGCTACACCAACGAGGGCAACTCGCGCTCCTACGGCCTGGAGCTGATCCTCAAGCACAACGTCACCGAGCGGTTCTACGGCTGGCTGGCCTACACCCTGGCCCGCTCCGAGCGTACGCGTCTGGCCGGTGAGGATCTCCTGCTCACGGGCCTGGACCAGACCCACATCCTGACCCTGGTGGCCAGCGTCCGCGTGGGCTGGGGCTTCGAGATCGGCACCCGCTTCCGCCTGGTCTCGGGCCGGCCCGACACGCCGGTGCTCGGCTCCTACTTCGACAACGACCGCGACCGCTACCTGCAGCTCTTTGGCGAGACCCAGTCCGAGCGCCTGCCGCTCTTCCACCAGCTGGACCTGCGCATCGAGCGGACCTGGCTCTTCGAGCTCTGGCGGCTCTCGATCTATCTCGACATCCAGAACATCTACAACGCGGAGAACCCCGAGGCGATCCTCTACGACTACCGCTTCAAGGAGAGCGACGTGCTGCGGGGCCTGCCGATCCTGCCCACCCTTGGCATCCGGGGGAGCTTCTGATGCGACGCGCGTTGAGCTGTCGAACAGCGGGACCGCGGACGGCAGGGGTCGGACGCGAGGACCGCCGCGCCGAGCGTCCGCAAGGCCGAGGCCCTGACGTTCGCGGTCCAGTCGTGTTGCTCGCGCTCGCGACGCTCGTTGGCGCCTGCACGCCCGACTTCGAGGACGTCTGGCTGGTCAAGGACCTGCGCATCCTGGCGATCCAGGCCGACCCGCCGGAGGTGCTGGTCCCCGCCGGGAACGTCGCCGCGGCCCCACCCCCGGTTCAGGTCACGGCGCTGGTGGTCGACCCGCGCCTCGCGGCGGGCGCGAGCCTGCGCTGGGAGCTCTGGGCCTGTACGCCCGAGGAGGTCACCTGCGACGACGCCTCCACCCGAACGCTGGTTCGCTCCGCCACGAGCCCCCTGGACCAGATCCAGGCCAGCTTCAGCGCCACGCCCGCGCTGATCCAGGCCGCGACGCGCGAGGACATCTACCGCGGTTTCGGCGGCGTCCCGGTCAAGGTGCACCTCAAGGTCTGGGGCAAGGGGGAGACCCAGCCCGTCGAGGGGATCAAGCGCCTGGTCTACGGCGCCAGCGACTCTGCGCTGCTGCTGGGCTCCAGTCCGCTTCTCGAGCCGCCGCCGCCGGGCGCCCTGACCGGCGCGTGCCGCAGCCAGGGCTCGGCCTGTGATGCGGGCCTGGCCTGCGCGGGCTCGCGCTGCGTCAAGGTCCCGAACCAGAACCCGTCGATCACCGAGATCGACGTGGACGGCGACCCGATCCTGCCCACCGGGCTCGAGGTGCGGGCCACCGACACGGACATCGAGCTGCTCCCTGTCTCGCCCAAGGAGGACGTCGAGCCCTACTGGGTCTTCACCTTCTCGGGCGGCACGCGCAAGCTCGACGAGTATCTTTACTACTCGTTCTTCGTCACCTCGGGCAAGAAGCTCAGCCCGGCGAACACCGGCGGCAAGCCGTCGGTCTTTGCCACCATCAAGCGTGTGGAAGACCTGACCAGCGAGTGGACCCCGGACGCGCCGGGGACCTTCTCCCTTTGGGTCGTGATCCGCGACGATCGCGGTGGGACGAGCTGGGTCCAGGAGACGCTCAAGGTCCGCTGAGAATCTTGGGAACCATCCCCACCCCCGGGTGTCTCACCCTCCATGGGGAGAGGTGTGCCATGAGAGCCCTTCTGTTTTCCTGCGTTGCTTGCCTGATATTGGTCGCCGGCCCGGCGGCGGCCCGGCCACCCGAGCCCAGGGTCAAGGTCAAGGTGGTCCGGGGCAAGGACGGCAAAAAGACCTACGTTTTTGGAAAGATGATCCTCTACGGCAAGGCTCATCAGCCCCACGCCGTGCTCATGCTGGACCGTGAACGTGACCTTTACCGAGCCGCGGTCCCGAGGAAGGCGCTGACCATCCACATCCCCGACGCCCTGCGTCATAGACCGTTCTAGGCCGAGCAGCTCAGCCCGGCCGCCGCCCGTGTCTCGAACACCGGGCCCCCCACCGTCTGCGCAGCCGCGAGCACCGACTCGAGCCTGTCTGGCCGCACGGCAGCCAGGGCGTAGCCGCCGAACCCCGCACCGGTGAGGCGCGCCCCCAGCGCCCCGGCCTCGCGCATCACCTGACACAGACGATCCAGCGCCGGCGTGCTGCAGCCGAAGTCGTGTGCCAGGCTCGCGTGCGACGCGTCGAGCAGCTGACCGAAGGGCTCCAGCTCCCCGGCGACGAGCGCCGCCTCGGCCTCGTCCACCCGCCGGGCCTCGGAGAGCACGTGTCGGGCCACCGCGCGGAGCGCCACCGGGAGGTCCGGGTCGAACCGACCCGCGGTGAGCCGGACCAGCGGGTCCGC
>Ga0316576_10001895_pt1 | contig 11638 bp, 10 predicted proteins | sample S0NA_FD_203075 | JGI IMG/M metagenome (GOLD analysis project Ga0316576, IMG submission 203075) | Rhizosphere microbial communities from salt marsh grasses in Alabama, United States - S0-2_050615r3r5 | ecosystem: Host-associated > Plants > Roots > Rhizosphere | place: USA: Alabama | collected... | reverse complement strand
CGGCTGCGCCCGGCAGCTTCCGCGCCGAGGTGTCCTGGCGCGGCCCGATCGGGACCGCAGCCGCCCTGACCTCGGCGCTGCGTGGCTGGCAGCACCTGCGCTTCGAGGTGACCGAGGAGCCCACCGCCAGCTCGGAGGGCTGCCGCTACTCCTTCACCCCCAGCCTCGGCGTCTTCCATGCCGTCACGGGCCTGCACGGCGACATCCTCGTGCCGGAGGACCGGCTGCGCGCCGCCCTCACCCGCGTCCGCAGCGGGGAGACCGACACCGCCGAAGCCATCGACGCGCTGCTGGGCAGGGCCTGGGACGACGAGCTCGAGCCGTTCCGGCACGCCGGGGACGGAGCGCCGGTGCGCTGGCTGCACCAGGTGGGGTAGGAGCTCCGCGCCGCACGTCCGCTGTCGGTCGAGACCGCCTCGACCGACCTGGTCGGCCCCGGTGACCACGCCGGACGGGCCTCGGCGTGGCTACAGCGGGATGTTGCCGTGCCGCCCCCGTGTCTCGCCGGCGTCGTGCAGCACCTCGGCGAGGCGGCTCCGGGTGCTCGTGGGGGCCACGACCTCGTCGACGACGCCGATCTCCACAGCCGTCTCCAGCCCGCCGGCCAGCTGCTCGTGCTCGGCGGCGAGCTCGAGCTCCACCTGCGGGCGCAGGTCGTCGGTGACGGCGGCCAGCGTACGGCGGTGCAGGATGCGCACGGCGGCGACCGCCCCCATCACGGCCACCTCGGCCCCCGGCCAGGCCAGCACCCGGGTGGCCCCGAGAGAGCGGGAGTTCATCGCCACGTAGGCGCCCCCGTAGGCCTTGCGGGTGACGAGCGTGACGCGCGGGACGCGGGCCTCGGCGAAGGCGTGGAGCAGCTTGGCGCCGCGGCGCACCACGCCGTCCCACTCCTGCCCGACACCGGGCAGGTAGCCGGGCACGTCGACGACGACGAGCAGCGGCAGCCCGAACGCGTCGCACATCCGCACGAACCGGGCCGCCTTCTCGGCCGAGGCGGCGTCGAGGCAGCCGCCGAGCCGGATCGGGTTGTTCGCGACCACTCCCACGGAGCGGCCGGCGAAGCGGCCCAGCGTGGTCACGACGTTCGGTGCCCACCTCGGGTGGAGCTCCACCGCGGATCCCTCGTCGAGCAGCCCCTCGACGAGTGGGTGGACGTCGTAGGCGCGGCGAGAGGATCCCGGCAGAGCCTCGCCCAGGTCGGCGTCGGCGACATGGCGTGCCACCTGGCCGGGACGACCGAGCAGGGCGGCGAGGCGGCGTGCCTGCCCCAGCGCGTCGGCCTCGGAGTCGGCCACGACGTGGACGACCCCGGAGCGGCGCCCGTGGGGCTCCGGGCCCCCGAGCCGCAGCATGTCGACGTCCTCCCCGGTCACCGAGCGCACCACCTCGGGGCCGGTGACGAAGATCCGGCCCTCGGGGGCCAGCACGACCACGTCGGTGAGGGCTGGGCCGTAGGCGGCGCCGCCGGCGGCCGGTCCGAGCACGACCGAGACCTGCGGGACGCGTCCGGACGCCGCCGTCATGGCGGCGAAGACCCGTCCCACGGCGTCGAGCGACCGCACGCCCTCCGCGAGCCTCGCGCCTCCGGAGTGCCACAGCCCCACGACCGGGACCCCGTGCTCGAGGGCCGTGTCGTAGGCCTGGACGACGACGGCGCAGCCGGCCTGCCCCATCGCGCCGCCCATGACGGTCGGGTCGGAGGCGAAGGCGACGATCGGAGCGCCGTCGACGCGTCCCGTGACGGCGAGCATCCCGCTGTCGTCCACGTCGGACAGCAGGGACAGCGAGCCGGGGTCCAGCAGAGCGCGCAACCGGGTGAGCGGGAATCGCGGGTCGTCATCCCGTGGCGCACGCGTCGCCGACCGTCGGGTCTGCAGGGACGTCACTCACACGCTCCGGAAGGCCAGCGCGACGTTGTGCCCGCCGAAGCCGAAGGAGTTGTTCAGCGCGGCCACGTCGCCGCTCGGCAGCGTCCGTGGCCCACCGGTCACGACGTCCAGGGCGATGTCGTCGTCGGGGTTGTCGAGGTTGATCGTGGGCGGCGCGGTGCGGTGGGCGAGGGCGAGGACGGCCGCGATCGACTCCACCGCTCCGGCTGCACCGAGCAGGTGACCCGTCATCGACTTGGTCGCCGAGACGGCCACGCCGTCGGTGGCCTGCCCGAGCGCGGTGCGGATCGCCAGCGACTCGGCGACGTCGCCCTGCGGGGTCGAGGTGGCGTGCGCGTTGACGTGGACGACTGCCCCGGGCTCGAGCGCGGAGTCGGCGAGCGCGTCGCTGATGGCCTGGGCAGCCCCGGCTCCGACCGGGTCCGGCTGGGCGATGTGGTGGGCGTCGGATGTCATGCCCGCGCCGGCCACCTCGGCGTACACCCGGGCACCGCGGGCAGCGGCGTGCTCGGCCGACTCCAGCACGAGCACCCCGGCGCCCTCGGCGTAGACGAACCCGTCGCGCCCCTTGTCGTAGGGGCGGCTCGCCCGCTCCGGCTCGTCGTTGCGCCGGGACAGCGCCTGCATGTTGGCGAACGCGGCGATGGGGAGCGGATGGATTGCCGCCTCCGTGCCGCCGACGACGACGACGTCGGCGCGGCCGCTGCGGATCATGGCCATGCCCACGGCCACGGCCTCGGCGCCCGACGCGCAGGCGCTGATCGGGGTGTGCACCCCGGCCCGGGCGAGGAGCTCGAGGGCGACGGCGGCGGCGGGGCCGTTCGGCATGAGCATCGGCACGGCGAGGGGGGACACCCGGCGGGGGCCCTTCTCCTTCAGCGTGTCGTAGTTGCCGAGGGTGGTGAGGATGCCGCCGATGCCGGTCCCGACGACCACGCCCAGACGCTCCACGTCGACCGTGTCGGTGTAGCCGTCTGTGCCGGGGGTGGGCAGGCCGGCGTCCGCCCAGGCCTCCCGGGCCCCGACGAGGGCCAGCTGGGCGGTGCGGTCCAGGCGGCGCGCCGCGACCCGGTCCAGCACCTCGAGCGGGTCGACCGCGACCGGCGCGGCGATACGAACCGGAAGCTGCTCGGCCCACTCCTCGGTGATCTGCCGCACCCCCGATCGCCCGGCGAGGAGGCCCTCCCACGTGCTCGGGACGTCGCCGCCGAGCGGGGTGGTGGCACCCAGCCCGGTGACGACGACCCGCCGTGTGGCGACCACGCCTCAGGCCACCGACCGCTCGATGTAGGCGACGGCGTCCCCGACCGTCTTCAGCCCCTTGACGTCGTCGTCGGGGATCTGGACGCCGAACCGCTCCTCGGCGGCGACCACCACCTCGACCATCGACAGCGAGTCGACGTCGAGGTCGTCGGTGAACGACTTCTCCAGCTGGATGTCCTCCACGGGGATGCCGGCGATCTCGTTCACGATCTCGGCGAGACCGCTGCGGATCTCCTCGGTGCTGGCCACGGGTACCTCCTTGGGATGGGTGGGGGGTGCTAGGGGATCTCGACGACCTGGGCGGCGTAGACGAGCCCGGCGCCGAAGCCGATGAGAAGGGCCAGACCGCCGCTGGCGACCTCGTTGTCGCAGAGCAGCCGGTCCAGCGCCAGCGGGACCGACGCGGCGGACGTGTTGCCCTGCTGGGCGATGTCGCGGGCAACGGCCACGGTGTCGGGGAGCTTGAGCGCGCGGGCCATGGCGTCGGTGATCCGCATGTTCGCCTGGTGCGGCACGAAGGCGTCCAGGTCCTCGACGCGCACACCGGCGGCGTCTACGGCCTGCGCGGCGGCCTTGGCCATCGCGAACGCCGCCCAGCGGAACACGGGGTTGCCGTCCATCTCCAGGAACGGCCAGCGCGGCCCGCCGGGCATCGCGAACGCAGCGTCCCAGGCATGGTCCTGCCGGATCAGCTCGATCCCGGTCGTGTCCGACCCCCACACGACGGGCCCGATCCCGGGATGGTCCGACGGCCCGACGACGGCGGCGCCGGCGCCGTCACCGAAGATGAACGCGGTGGCGCGGTCGTCGCGGTTGAGGAAGTCGCTGAGCTTCTCCGACCCGACGACGACGACGTGCCGGGCGGTGCCCACCCGGATCATGTCCGCGGCGAGAGCCAGGCCGTGGCAGAAGCCGGCGCAGGCGGCACCGATGTCGAAGGCGGCCGCGGACGGCGCGCCGATCCGCTGGGCGACCTCCGCCGCCGCCGACGGGGTCTGCAGCAGGTGGGTGGCGGTGGCCACGACGATCACGTCGATGTCGGCCGGGGTCAGCTCGGCGCGGGCCACGGCCTGGGCCGCGGCCTCCGCCGCCATGAGCGAGACGGTCTCCTCCGGCCCGGCGAACCGGCGGGTCTCGATGCCGGACCGGCTGCGGATCCACTCGTCGGAGGAGTCGATGCGCTCGAGGACCTCCGCGTTGGCCACGACCCGGCCGGGCCGGTAGGCGCCCAGGCTCAGCACCCGGGCCTCGCTGCCGGGGACCGGACGCGGCTTGAGGCGGCCGCTCACGCGACGTCCTCCTCGCCGTCGGCGTCCGGGTGCAGCCGCACCAGCGGCTGCCCGGGTGTGACGGGGTCGCCGTCCTGGGCGAGCCACTCCAGCACGCGGCCTCCGTGCGGGGCCGCGACGTCCCACGCCTCGCGCAGGGAGGTGATCCGCCCGACTACCGCACCGGGGTCGAGGGCAGCCCCCACGGCGTGGGTGACGGCGGAGAACGTCCCGGTGATCGGCGCGACCACCAGCCGCCACGTCGGGGTGGCCTGAAGGTCGGCGGCGGCAGCGTCGGCGTGCGTCTCGACGAACGCGCCGGCGTCGCTGAGCTGGTCCGGGGAGGAGAGCGCGAACGTGGCGACCCCGGGCAGCCCCCGGCGGGCCAGCCCGGTCAGCGTCCCGGCGGGGGTGAGCTCGAGCACCCCCGTGACGCCGAGGTCGGCCATGCTCTGCATGCACAGGTCCCAGCGCACCGGGGAGGACACCTGGTCGACCAGCCGCGTCAGCACGTCACGGCCGTGGTGGACGACCGCGCCGTCCCGGTTCGACAGCAACCGGGTGCGGGGGTCGGCCACGGGGAGACCGTCGGTCAGGGTGCGCAGCCGCTCCACCGCCGGGGCCATGTGGTGCGTGTGGAAAGCACCGGCGACCGGCAGGGGTCGCAGGCGGGCACGGTGCGGCGGGTCCGCGGCGAGGGTCTGCAGACCCTCCACCGTCCCGGCCGCGACGACCTGTCCGGCGCCGTTGACGTTGGCAGCGGTCAGCCCGTGGCGACCCAGCGAGGCGGTCACCTCGTCCGGGTCGCCGCCCACCACCGCGGTCATCCCGGTGGGCTGGACGGCGGCTGCGGCGGCCATCGCGCGGCCGCGCTCGCGGACCAGTGTCAGGGCCTGCTCGTCGGACATCACCCCGGCCGCGGCGGCCGCGGTGAACTCGCCGACCGAGTGCCCGGCGAGGACCGAGACGGCCCGCAGGGTCTGCGACCGGTCGGACCCGAGCGCGTCGAGCACCACGAGGCCGGCCGCCACCAGCAGTGGCTGGGCGACCGCGGTGTCCCGGATGGTCTCGGCGTCGCTCGCCGTCCCGTGGGCGAGAAGGTCCATGTCGGTGACCGCGGACAGCCACCGCAGCCGCGGCTCGACTCCGGGAACCTCCAGCCACGGTCCGAGGAAACCAGGGGTCTGCGCACCCTGCCCCGGGGCGACGACGACGAGCATGGCGGCCAGCCTTGTCGGCTACCCGCCGGTACCTCGGGACCGCAACCGACGAACTTCGACCCCTGACCCTTGTGGGGTTCCCACAACAACGGCCTCGTCCCTCATGAGCCGCCCGAGCGACAGGGCGATCCGCAGCACGAACCCGCCGCGCGGGTCAGTGGCGGAGAAGCCCGTGACCTCGTGCGCCCGGCGCAGCCGGTACCGCACCGTGTTCGGGTGCACCAGCAGCCGCCGAGCCGCACCCTCGACCGAGCAGCCGGTGGCCAGGTAGGCCTCCACGGTGTCGGCCAGCACGGCGTTGTCGCCCGTCAGCGGTCGGTAGACGGTCGCGACGAGGTCGCGCCGCGCGTGCCCGTCGCCGGACAGGGCCCGCTCCGGCAGCAGGTCGTTCGCGGCGACCGGGCGCGGGGCTCCCACCCACCCGGGGGCGGCCCGCAGCCCGGCGAGGGCTTGGCGGGCGGAGACCCCGGCCACCGTGAGGTCCTCGGCCCGTGAGCCGACCACCACCGGTCCGGGACCGAATGCGTCGACCACGGACGCGGCGGCGGCCACCGGGTCGGCCACCCCGTCGAGCATGACCACCAGGCGGTCCCCGTGCACGCCGACCAGCGCCGAGTGGCCGTGCCGCAGAGCGGCTGTGCGAAGGTCGTCCACGACCTGCTCCGGGTCGGTGGGGCTCGGGGTGGCCCCTACCACCACGGCCACGCCGGGCTTGCGAGGCCAGCGCAGAGCCGCCGCCTGCGACAGCACCGCCTCGTCGGCCTCGTTGCGCAGCACCGCGTCGACGACGAGTGCCTCGAGCCGCGCGTCCCACGCCCCGCGGTCCTCGGCGGCCCGCGCGTAGACGGTCGCCGCCGCGAACGCGACCTCCCGGGAGTAGCGCAGCAGCGCCTCTCTCACCTCGGGGGCGTCCTCGGGTCCCACGACGTCGTCGAGGGACTCCTCGATGGCGTCGAGGGCGACCCGTGCCATCCGCACCACCTGCTCGAGGCTGATCGACCGGGTCAGCTCGGGCGGGGCCGACCCGAACACCGCGGCGGTGACCGCCTTGTGGTGGGCCGGGTCGCGGTACCAGCGGGCGAACGACGTCACCGCGCCCTGCAGGATCACGCCGATCCACGAGCGCAGCTCCGCCGGCATCTCCCGGTACCACGGCAGCTGCTCTCGCAGGCCCGCCAGGGCGTGGGAGGCCAGGTCGGACGACCCGCGCTCGAGCCGGCGGGCGGCCTGCTCCACCTCCGGCGACGCGGCGGTGTCGCGGCGGTGGGGCATGCGGGGACGATAGACGGGCGGGCATCCCGTCGCCGGGCAGCAGAGGTCTCTTCGGGACGTCGGGCCGGCCGCTGCGCGCGCGGGTACGGTCGGAGCGTCTGTCCCGGGAGGTTCGCGATGCACGAGCTGTCGGTCGCGCGGGCGGTCGTCCGCACGGTGCTCGACGCCGTCGGGGACGACACGGTGGACTCGGTGGAGGTGTCTGTCGGCGCGCTCAGCGGGGTGGCGCCCTCGGCCCTGGAGTTCTGCTGGGACATCGCCACTGCCGGGACGTCGCTGGCCGGCTCCGGGCTGCAGATCACGCAGGTGCCGACGAGCGTGTACTGCCACCCGTGCGGACAGCTGGTGGAGCCCGAGACCGGGTTGTGCTGCCCGCGGTGCGACCAGCCGTCGCCGGACCTGCGCAGCGGCCGGGAGCTGCTGGTGCTGGCTGCCCGCGTGCGCGACCGGGGGTCGCCGTGACTGTCACACCGCCCGGGGGGCCGGCCGCGCAGCCACGCATCGTCGAGCTGCGACGGGGGGTGCTGGAGAAGAACGACCGGGTCGCGGGCGGCCTGCGGGAGCGGTTCTCGACGGCCGGCGTGGCGGTCTCCAACTGGGTCTCCAGCCCTGGCAGCGGCAAGACCGCGCTGCTGGCGCGGCTGCTGGCCCTGGCCGGCGAGCGCGGGGTGTCGGCGGCGGCGCTGGTCGGGGACTGCGCCACCGACAACGACGCGCGACGCCTGGCGCAGGTGGCCCCGGTGCGGCAGATCGAGACGCAAGGCATGTGCCACCTGGAGGCCTCCATGGTCGCTGACCATCTAGCGGCCCTGGAGGCGACGGTGCCCCTGGCTGGGCTCGACCTGCTGGTCATCGAGAACGTCGGCAACCTCGTGTGCCCGACCTCGTTCGACCTCGGCGAGGGGAGCCGGGTGGTGCTGCTGTCGGTGACCGAGGGTGAGGACAAGCCCTTGAAGTACCCGCAGCTCTTCGCCTCGTCCGACGTCGTGCTCGTGACGAAGGTCGACCTCGCCGAGGCCGTCGGCTTCGACGCGCCCGTCGCGCGGCGGGCGGTTGCGACCGTCGCCCCGGACCGGCCGGTGCTGGATACGTCGGCGCGCACCGGGCAGGGGGTGGCCGCGGTGCTCGACCTGCTCCTCGCCGGACGCGAAGCTCCGTGACGGCGCGGCGTGTCGTCCGGCTCGCCGGGCTGGTGCAGGGCGTGGGCATGCGTCCCTACCTGCACCGCCTCGCCACCGAGCTGCAGCTGTCGGGGCACGTCGGCAACGACCCGTGCGGGGTCGTGGTCGACATCGAGGGGTCGACCGGCGACGTCGAGGCGTTCCTGGCGCGGCTGGTCTCCGAGGCCCCGCCGATGGCGATCATCGAGGACGTCGCCGTCGCCGATGCCCCGACCCTCGGACGAGTGGGCTTCCGCATCGTCCCGTCCAGCGAGGCGTCGGGCGCGGACGGGCCGGTCGCGCTCGTCCCCCCGGACACCGCGACCTGCCCGGACTGCCTGGCGGAGATGCGCGACCCCGCCGACCGTCGCTACCGGTACCCGTTCGTCGCCTGCACGTTCTGCGGACCGCGTTTCACCATCGTCCGCGGTGTGCCCTACGACCGTCCCGCCACGACCATGGACGCGTTCCCCCTCTGCCCGGAGTGCAAGGCCGAGTACGAGGACCCGGCCGACCGCAGGTTCCACGCCCAGCCGACGGCGTGCCCGGTGTGCGGCCCCGTGCTGAGCTTCCGTGCCGCCGGCAGCAGCACCCCGACCGCCCGCGGGGAGGACGCCCTCGCAGCGGCCCTGGGCGTGCTGCGGCGCGGCGGGATCGTCGCAGTCAAGGGTGTCGGTGGCTACCACCTGGCCTGCGACGCCCGACGTCCCGACGTGGTGGCCCGGCTGAGGGAGCGCAAGCGGCGCCCCGCCAAGCCGTTCGCGCTGCTGGCCGCCGACCTCGACGTGGTGCGGTCGCTGGTGAGGACCGGTGCCGACGTCGAGACGGCGCTGCGATCCCCACCGGCCCCGATCGTGCTGGCCCCGGCCCTCCGGGGTGAGGACGACGTGCATGCCGTCGTCGACGCGGTGGCCCCGGGCCAGCGCAGCCTCGGCCTCATGCTGCCCCCCAGCGGGCTGCACCACCTGCTCGTCGGCGCCCATCCCGATCTTCCCGGCCCACCCCTGGACCTGCTCGTGCTCACCAGCGGGAACCTGTCGGACGAGCCGATCTGCACCGACCCGGAGGAGGCCGACCGCCGGTTGGCGGGCATCGCCGACGCCTGGCTTCACCACGACCGGCCGATCCACCTCGCATGCGACGACTCCGTGGTGCGGGAGATGCCGGGCGATCCGTCGTCCGGGGTGTCGCCGGTGCGTCGCAGCCGTGGCTACGCCCCGCTCCCGGTGCGGCTCCCCGTGGACTGCCCGCCCACCCTCGCGGTCGGCGGGGAGCTGAAGGGCACCGTGTGCCTGGCTGCGGGGCGCCGCGGATGGCTGAGCCAGCACCTCGGGGACGTCGCCTCGCTGGAGGCGCTCGAGCTCCTCGAGCGCACGGTCACCGTGCTCTCCGCGCAGTCGCGGACGGTCCCCGAGCGGGTCGTCGCCGACCTGCACCCCGGCTACCTCTCCCGGCGGTGGGCGCTCGAGCAGGCCCAGCAGTCCGGGGCCGATCTCGTCGGTGTCCAGCACCACCACGCCCATCTCGGGTCGCTGCTCGCCGAGCACGCCTGGCCGCCCGACGAGCCGGTGCTGGGCGTCACGTTCGACGGCACGGGCTTCGGCGCCGACGGCACCGTCTGGGGTGGGGAGGTGCTGCTGGGAACCTACGCCGCGGTCCGCCGAGTGGCCCATCTGCGTCCGGTGGCGCTCCCGGGAGGGGACGCCGCCGTCGCCCACCCGGCCCGGATGGCCCTGGCGCACCTCGACGCCGGCGGGCTCGGCTGGGACGAGCGACTGCCCGCGGTGGCCGCTGTCGCGCCCGAGGACCGTCGCCTGCTGGCCGGCATGCTGCGCAGCGGGGCGGGATGCGTCCCGACCACGAGCATGGGCCGCCTGTTCGACGCCGTCGCCGCGCTGACCGGGGTCTGCCTGCAGGCCGGCTACGAAGGCCAGCCGGCCGTCGAGCTGGAGGCGCTGCTCGCCGATGCCGAGCAGGCGTGGACGGTCGACGGCTACCGCCTCGGCCTGGAGGAGGAGGCCGCGGGCTGGGTGCTCGACCCGACGCCGGTTCTCGCCGCCGCGGCCGCCGACACCCTCGCCGGTCACCCTGCCGAGCAGGTCTCGGCCCGCTTCCACCAGGCGGTGGCCCACGCCGTCCTGGACGTCGCCCGGGTGGTCCGCGACCGCGAGACGGTGCGGACCGTTGGATTGACCGGCGGCGTGTTCCAGAATGCCGTGATGACGGCGACGTGCTCCCGGCTGCTCAGGCGTGACGGGTTCGAGGTGCTCGTCCACCGCCGGGTGCCGCCCAACGACGGCGGTCTCGCGCTCGGGCAGGTCGTGGTGGCCGCCTGCGGCGGAGGGGGGTAGGGCGTATGTGCCTGGGAGTGCCCGGCAGGGTGGAGCAGATCTGGGACGTCGAGGGAACCCGGATGGCCACGGTCGACTTCGGCGGGGTGCGCAAGGACGTCTGCCTGGCCTACGTGCCGGAGGTCGAGGTGGGCGACTACACCGTCGTCCACGTCGGGTTCGCGATCACAAGGCTCGACGAGGAGTCAGCCCGCGCGACCCTGGCGCTGTTCGCGGAGCTCGGTGCTCTCGAGGCCGAGTTCGACAACCCGCTCGACCCGGCGACCGGGCGCGACGCGCCGTGAAGTACCTCGACGAGTTCCACGACCCCGACCTGGCGCGACGGCTGCTCGACGAGATCGCCGCCACCGTGACCCGGCCGTGGGCGATCATGGAGGTCTGCGGGGGGCAGACGCACACGATCATCCGTAACGGCATCGACCAGCTGCTGCCCGAGGGCGTGACGATGATCCACGGGCCGGGGTGCCCGGTGTGCGTGACGCCCCTGGAGATGATCGACCGAGCACTGGCCATCGCCGCCCGACCCGAGGTGATCTTCTGCTCCTTCGGGGACATGGTCCGCGTGCCGGGCAGCGAGCAGGACCTCTTCAGGGTCAAGAGCGAGGGCGGCGACGTCCGAGTCGTGTACTCGCCCCTGGATGCCGTGACCATCGCCCGGGAGAACCCCGACAAGCAGGTGGTGTTCTTCGGCATCGGGTTCGAGACCACCGCTCCGGCCAACGCCATGACCGTCTACCTGGCGAAGAAGGAGCGCATCCCCAACTTCAGCATGCTCGTCAGCCACGTGCTGGTCCCCCCGGCGATCAGCGCGCTCATGGAGTCACCGATCCGGCGGGTGCAGGGCTTCCTCGCCGCGGGGCACGTCTGCGCCGTCATGGGGATGCGGGAGTACGTCCCCCTCGTTGAGCGGTACCGGGTGCCCATCGTCGTCACGGGGTTCGAGCCGCTGGACGTGCTCGAGGGCATCCGCCGCACCCTGGCACAGCTCGAGCAAGGCCGAGCCGAGCTCGACAACGCCTACCCGCGGGCCGTGTCGATGGAGGGCAACGCACCCGCCCAGGCCATGATCACCGACGTCTTCGAGACCACGGACCGCGCCTGGCGCGGCATCGGCACGATCCCCGCCAGCGGGTGGCGGCTCTCGGAGCGCTACGCCAGCTTCGACGCCGAGCGCCGCTTCGACGTCTCCGACATCAGCACGCAGGAGTCGCC
>Ga0316576_10001894_pt1 | contig 11639 bp, 11 predicted proteins | sample S0NA_FD_203075 | JGI IMG/M metagenome (GOLD analysis project Ga0316576, IMG submission 203075) | Rhizosphere microbial communities from salt marsh grasses in Alabama, United States - S0-2_050615r3r5 | ecosystem: Host-associated > Plants > Roots > Rhizosphere | place: USA: Alabama | collected... | reverse complement strand
CAGAGCGGCGCCCCCATCGCGGCCACGCTGGACGCGCACCCTGGCCGGACGCTCGCCGCCAAGGTCACGCGCATCTACCCGGACATCGATCACCGGACCCACACGCGCACAGTCGAAGGCACCATCGCCGCCGACGTCGCGCTCGCGCCGGGCATGTTCGCCCGGCTGCGGCTCACCCTGGCCACGGTGCCCGACGCGCTGACAGTCCCCGTCGAGGCGGTGGTCCAGCGCCAGGGCAAACCCGTGGTCTTCGTGATCGCGAGCGATAGAATCCCGGCAGCTTCATCCCGGAGCGCCGAAGGCGCGAGGACCGGGATTGCCCGCCAGCGCCCGGTCAAGCTCGGCCTCGAGGTCGACGGCGTCGTGCAGGTCGTCGAGGGCGTCAAGAAGGGTGAGCCGGTCGCGGTGGCTGGCCACAACCGCCTTCGCGACGGCAAGCAGGTGCGGGTGGCCAAAGGCAAGGGAGAAAAGGGCGGCCAGGCACGGGCCAAAGCCGCGCACGGCAGGGGCAAGGCCCGATGAGAAAGCCCGTCGAGCAGGCCGTACGACGCAGGGTCGCGACGGTGGCCATCGCCTGTGCCCTGGTCGTGCTGGGCGTGCTCTCGCTCAAGCGGCTGCCCGTCGATTTTCTGCCCAACATCGCCTACCCGCTGATCAAGGTCCACATCTGGTGGCGCGGCGCCACGCCGGACGAGATCGAGGAGCACGTGGCCGAGGTCATCGAGCGGGAGATGGCCTCGGTCGAGGGGCTGGACTACCTGGAGTCCTCCTCGATCGAGGGCGGCTACACGCTGCAGGTCAACTTCCGCTACGGCAGAGACGTCAACGTCGCGTTTCAGGACACCCAGGCGGCCATGGCCCGCGCCGCCCGGAGCCTGCCGCCGGACATGGACCCGCCGATCGTGATCAAGGCGGATCCCCAGCAGCTCCCGGTGGTCCAGCTCACCGTGCAGTCGCCCGAGTGGGATCTGGTCAAGCTGCGAGACTGGACCGACAACTGGCTGCTGGACCGGGTGCTGGCCGTTCCCGGCGTCAGCGGCGCCGAGATCATCGGCGGCCTCAAGCGCGAGATCCGCGTCCACCTCGACCCGCTGGCGCTGGACAAGCACGGGCTCGCGGTCAGCGACATCCAGCGCGCGCTCGCCCGGGCCAACGTGGAGATGTTCGGCGGCCGGGTCACCGCGGGCCGCCGGGAGCTCATCGCCCGCACGCTCGGCGAATTCACCTCGCTCGAGGAGATCCGCTCGGTCGTGCTCAAGGACCACGGCATCGCCAATGTCTATCTGCGGGATGTCGCCCGCGTCGAGGACGCGCACGAAGAGGTGCGCGTCGTCACCCGCCTCGACTCGAAGCCCTGCGTCAAGCTCAGCGTCCAGAAGCAGCCCGACGCCAACACCGTCGAGGTCGAGGTGGCCCTGCGCGAGCGGATGCAAGCGCTGGCCGGAGCGATCCCGCCGCACGTCAAGCTCGGCATGGTCGAGAGCCAGGCCGAGTACGTGGACAGCGCGCTGTCGGGCGTGAAGACGGCCGCGGTTCAGGCTGCGCTGCTCGTGCTGGTGGTCTCGCTGCTCTTTCTCGGCAGCCTCAGACAGGCGCTCGTTCTGCTGACGGCGCTGCCGATCACGCTGGTGATCAACTTCGGCCTGATGTGGCTCGGCGGATTCTCCGTCAACATCTTCACGCTGGCAGGCATCGTGGTCGCCCTCGGCGTGCTGCTCGACAACGCCATCGTGGTGCTCGAAAACATCTCCCGCCGGCGCGAGGAGTCCGCCGAGCAAGCCAGCGAAAGCGCCATCAACGCGACGCTGCAGGTCGCCGGCGCCGTCATCGCCGGCACGCTCACGCTGCTCGCCCTGTTCGTGCCCTACGTGCTCGTCTCGGGGCTGACCAGCCTGCTTTTCCGGGAGCTGATCCTGGTCGTGGCGGGCGTGGTGGTCGTGAGCCTGCTCTGCTCGCTCACCCTGGTGCCGATGCTCGGCTCGGTCCTCCTCGGCAAGGGCGCCGGGCGCCGACCGTCGAGCTGGCAGGAGCGGGTCCGGACCGCCTACGGTCGCCTGGTGCGGGCGTGCCTGCGCGGGCGCTACGCCGTGTTCGCGGTCTTTGCGGGAATCGTGGTCCTCGCGGCGCTGCTCGCTGCATCGCTGGGCAGCGAGTTTCTGCCCGAGATCGACGATGGGCGCATCATGATCAAGGTCAAGCTGCCCACCGGCACCTCCGTGCAGGAGACGGACCGCTTGCTCGCGCGCATCGAAAAGACGATCGGCGACGATCCACTCGTCGAGAGCGCGTTCACGCTGGTCGGCGGCAAGGTGTGGGGCCTTTACACCTTCGAGGTGGCAAACGAGGGCGAGATCGACCTGCAGCTCGTTGCGCACGATGAGAGGGCGGTCACGACCCAGGCATTCATGCGGAAGTTGAAAAAGCCCCTGTCCAAGATGTCACCGCCGGGCGGCAAGGTGATGGTGCGCAAGATGCGGATCAAGGGCATCCGCAAGATGGGCGAGTCGGACCTGGAGATCCAGCTGCGCGGCCCCGACCTGGCGAAGCTCTACGCCCTTGCCGGCAAGGCCGTGCGCATCGCCCAGCGGCGACCGGACCTGGCCAACGTCCACCTCGGCATGGACCTGACCAAGCCCGAGCTGCAGGTGCGGATCGACCGCGCGCGGGCGTACGAGCTGGGCGTCTCGGTGTTCGACGTGGCGACCACCTTGCGAGCCCTGCTCCACGGCGTCATCGCCACGCGTTATCAGGAGGGCGAAGAGCACTACAACATCCGGCTGCGGATCCCGGAAGAGAGCCTCCGCGGCAAGCGCGATGTCGAAAACCTCGTCATCTCCGCGGGAGACGGCCGCCAGTACCGGCTGCGCGATCTGGCGGCGGTCACCGAAGGCACCGGCCCGGTAGAGATCGTCCGAGAGGATCAGATCAAGCAGGTGGTGGTGCGCGCCGACGCCTGGGGCGCGAGCGTCGGCAGGGCGCTCGGGGGGCTCCAGGCAGCGCTCGGGAAGATCGCGCTGCCGCCCGGCTACGAGATCGACTACGGCGGCAAGGCGCGGCTGATGGACGACCTGACGAGCATGGCCCTGGGCATCCTCGGTCTGGCCGTCTTCTTGGCGATGGTGGTGCTCGCAGTGCAGTTCAACAGCGTTCGCTACCCGCTGATGATCCTGTGCTCCATTCCCGTAGGCGCCGCCGGCATGGTATTCGCCCTCTGGGCCTGGAACCTGGCCATGGGCGCCACCGTGCTGGTGGGCCTGCTCGTCGTGGTAGCGGCCACCGTCAACGACGGCGTGCTGCTGTTCACCCTGGCGGACGAGCTGCGGGCGGACGGCTCTGCGTCTGATCCCAGCGATGCCGTGCAGCGCGCGGCCAAGCTTCGCATCAGGCCGCGGGTGATGACCACGGCGACCACCATCGCCGGTTTGTTGCCCCTGGCCGCCAACATCGGCGCCGGCGGCGACATGCTCCAGCCCATGGCCGTGGGCGCCATCGGTGGGCTGCTGCTCGAGATCCCGATGGCCCTGTTCCTGATGCCCTGTCTCTACGTGATGGCGAGCCGGCCGCACCGCCGGCTCGAAGCCGACGAGCAACCGGAGGTCGCATGAGCAGTCCGCACCGACCGACGACCGAGGAGACGCCGGTGGCGGTCACCATGCGCTCCATCGGCGTGATTCACACCCCCTTCAAGCAGCAGACCGGCACGCCGATCCAGCCGCGCTTTGCCCGCGATGCAGAGGGCGTCGTCGAGGTCTTCGCGCCCTACGCAGAGGCGCTCGCCGACGTCGACGGCTTCGAGCGGATCCGGCTGCTCTTCCTGTGAGGTCAGCGAGGACGCCAAAGCGACCGGCGGCGATCTCTACCATCGATACCTCGCCTGGGCGAAGAGCAAACGGGGCGCCACGTGGACGCTCGTGCAGTTCTCGCGCGCGCTCCGGAGCAACGGGTACGGACGCGATCCGTCGGGGCCAACCCAGGGGCGGAAGAAGATCTGGACGGGCATCGCTCTGCGCCCGGGGAAGGAGCCCGCGAACGCGCCCGACGGTGGCGGTTTCACCGCCGACAAGACCAGAGCTGCTGCTCGTTATCGGCTTGCGTGACGGTGGCGCTGGCCCTGTAGTCCCCCACGGCGTTGTCGGCCGGCAAGTAGGAGGTGCGGATGCTGCAGGTCGGGGTCGCGTCGCCTATGGCGCTTTCAGCTTGCTGGCTGCTTTGCGTCGAGCAGGCTGCGACGAGCATCAAAGCCCACTGCCAGCTCCGCGGTCCAGGCATTGTCATGGAACATCCCCCCTACATGGTCCTGGAGATGAGGTCGTAGTCCGTCTTGGTTCCCAGGCCGAGAGCAACGGAACCGTCTATCCAGTCGACCAGCGTGGGGGACACGGCGGCGATCGACTTGGCTGCTCGAAGCTGGTTGATGACGTCGAGCTCGTGGGCATCGAGCGCCACGGGATCGGTGGACATGAGCAGGCGTCCCGGCGTGTCCGTGACGGGGCAGTCCGGACCGGCGTCGCGAATGGCAAAGAAGCCCTCGATGATGTGCAGATGGGCCAGCCGGCCCTTCAGGTGGTCGACCACCGCTGGCATATAGGTCCGGCGGATGGCGTTGACGCCGGTGGAGGGGCCATGCGACTTGTGAAAGGTGTAGCGTGCGTAGCTGGGTTGCATGCAGCCCACCGCGAGGTTCTTGATGGCCCCGGTCACCCCCGCGCCGTAGTGATGCTTGAGCAGGTTCATGTTGATGGTGACGTCGGTTTCGGAGAGCGGGATGTTGCTCAGCGGAATCGACTGCGTGCCCTCGCTGGTCGTGAAGGTCGCGCTGGTGAAACCGTCTCCGGAATCGGCACCCTTGACGGTCACGCCGCCGCCGAGAGTGGCCGCAGTGAAGGCGGCACCCTTGTTCACGTTGTTGCTGCTGGTCCTGGTCAGATCCTGGGCGAGGCTGTCCCAGATCACAATGTTGCTCCGGGAAGCGCCCAGGTGTTGTACGAGGTCGGAGATCAGCTTGCCGAGGATGGTGATGGAGGTGGGTAGAGATCGGTGCCGGAAAAGAGGATCAGCGAGTAGAGCTCCTTGATCGTGGGAAGGCGCCAGTCAGAGAAGCCGCCGTACTTGGCGGCGTTGAGCACCGCGGGTCTCGCCTGGGCCTCGGTCCAGGTCTTCTTGTCGGCCGCGGTGATGGTGCCGTCCCCGCTGGTGTCCGGGCTCGGTTGCCAGGTCAATCCGGTGACGTTGTCGAGCACCGTCAAGCCGTCGCCGCTGACGGTGTAGCTCGGAGCCACGCGGTGCTGCTGGGCGTCCTGCCCATAATAGGGCTGGCCTGCGGCCGGGCAGGTCATGCTCTCCACGTCGCCGTAGCAGGTGGTCTGGGCTGTGCCGACGATGGGGTAGCTCAGGGTCGTCGCGGTGCCGTCCCCGCCGCGGTCCGATCTGGAGCTGTCGGGCAAGGCACCGTGGTCGAGCTGCGCCCCGTCGCTCGACCCGCTGGTCGAGGACGGGCCGAGGAGCATCCCGCATGACGGAGACGCTATCACGGCCGCGGACCGTGGCCGGCGCTTGACGAACAGGCCCGCGCACTGTATCTTTTCTACTGTAGAAAAATTACAGGTGGCCCCATGAGCCTGGCCGCACAACCAGAACTGGAACCCGGAAAAACTTACCGAACTCGGGAGCTTCGCCGCTTCGGCGCCAACCCTGCACGGCTGGCCAGGCGCCTGGTCCGCGAGGGCAAGTTGCAGCAGGCCGCGCACGGACTGTACTACGCCCCGGTCAAGAGCCGCTTCGGGCAGGCGCCGCCCACCGACGACGAAATCCTGCGCGGCTTCCTCGGCGGCAGCCCCTTCGTGATCACCGGCCCGCCGAAGTGGAACGCCCTGGGTCTGGGGGCCACGGCGATGTTCGCCGCAACGCTCGCCTACAACCAGAAGCGCAGCGGCGAGTTCACCTTCGACGGTCGACGTTTCATCCTGCGGCGGGTCTACTTTCCCGATGCCCCCTCCCCCGAGTGGTTCGTGATCGATCTGCTGCAGCATCACGACATGGCCGGCGCGTCCCTCGCCGAGCTGCGAGAGCGCCTCGTCGCCACGCTGCGTGAGGGCCGGTGGGATCGAGATCGCCTGCGCGCGATGGCCGGGCAATACGGGACCAAGGCCACCCTCGCCCTGGTCGAGCAGTGCCTGCGCGAGGCGGGGGAATCGCGATGACCTTCGTTCACCAGGACGCCGAGTTCGCGCAGCTCGTGCAGATCGTGGCGCGCAGGGCGGGGATCGCTGCGGCCCTCATCGAGAAGGACTACTGGGTGACGCACACCCTGTGGGCCATCCATCAGACCGGGCTCGACATCTGGTTCAAGGGCGGCACGTCGCTCTCCAAGGGCTTCGGTTTGATCCAGCGCTTCTCGGAGGACCTCGACCTGATGGTCGAGCGCGGAACGGTCGGCGGCCTTCCGGCGGTCACGAGCTGGACGAGCGCCAACAAGGGCCCGTTGGCCAAGCGCCGCGCCTTCTACGGCGCGCTCGCCGCCGCCCTCGTCGTGCCCGACGTCACCGTCGAGCACGACGCGACCCGCGTCGACAGGCAGGCCCGCGGGGCCGACTACCTGGCTCGCTACCCCGGCGCGCTGCTCGCCGATCTCGGGCCGGCCATGAGCCCCTTTGTCCGGCTCGAGGTCGGCCGCGCTCGCGTGGTGCCTCACGTCGAGAGGCCCCTCACCTCCTTCGTGCACGCGCACCTCGAGGAGCAGGGACTGCTCGCCGACTTCGTCGACAACCGACCCGCCGGCGTGCGCTGCGTTCATCCCATGGTCACGCTCTTCGAGAAGCTCGATGCCATGGCCCGCCGCTACAGCCGCGACGACATGGAGCCGGACAGCTTCGTCCGGCACTACGAGGACGCAGCCCAGATCATCCGCGCCGAGGACCGGCTCCCCGAGCTGCCGATGACCGCCGCGGCGCTGGCAAACGACATGCTCGAGCAGAAGGACATCGCCGCGCTGCCGCACGCGGACGAGCCCGCGCTGCTGCTTGCTGTTCCCGAGAAGAGCGCCGCCGTCGAGCGGGCCTACACGAAGATCGCCCCGATGTACTGGGGCCCGCGGATCCCGCTCGACGAAGCCTGCGCGACGATCCGCGCCTGGGTCGACGCGCTTCGGGACAGGTAGTCTGCTGACTGCTCCTTGCTCTCCAAACCTCTCTCCAGCGGCTCCGTTGGAGTCCACAGCGGACGCCGCCCGCGTCCGCGACGCCGTTACTGCGAACAAAACGGACCGAACACGACCCGTTGGTTAACAGACTCAACCCGTTGCTATCATGAACATTTACAGCGATCGCCCGAAGGCCGTAAGGCAGACGGATTTTGAGTCCAACCCACAACGGAAGTGGGAGAAAGGGCGAGTTCGAAGACTCGCCCTTTCTTCTTGCAGCAGGCAACAACGGATCCCCCCTGCAGCAAGACCAGCTCACTGCCCAGCGTGTTCGTCTGGCGCGAGGGCGCGACCCAAGTAGGCGAACAGGGCATCATCGAGGCCGTGCTCTCGCCGCGCCTCGGGCTCATCGTGCAGCGCTTGCATCGCGCCCTTGTGCGCAGCCTCATCGTCTGCCGGCATGAAGGCGGAAGCGGCCGCGTGCCAGCGTTCGGCGAGCTCTTTGACCTTTGGATCGCCAGGGTCAGTACCCGCGTCCATCTCGACTCGCAAGCCGTCCAGCGCGGCCTGCCATTTCGCGCCCGCGTCGCCTGCGGCCTCGTGCAGATCATGGACCTTCTGAAGCTGTTCGGGGGTCAGGTGTTTCTCGTACATTGTCATCGCCTCCAGGGTTTTCAGAAGCACCTCAACGGCCTCTGCGTCGTTTTTCTGCTTGCCTTGAAGCAAGCGGTGAAGGTGTTGGAGCTGTGTTTTGAGTCGTGCGAGCGCGCGACGCTGCTCTTCGATCCTGGCGAGCTGCTCGGCCACGATCTGTTCGGGCGCGATGTTCTGTCCGTCGAATAGCGCCCGGATTTGGGACAGGCTGAATCCAAGCTGCTGAAGCGATCGGACTTGCTGGAGGCGCTCGATCGCCGCCCTGCCATACCGTCGATGTCCGGATTCAGTACGGCCCGGCTCGAGCAGCCCCAGCTCCTCGTAGTAGTGGAGCGTACGGACGGACACCCCTGCCTTTCTCGCGATCTCGCTGACCTTCAACGGCTTCATCACATCCTCTCTGGTCCAGTCTAGAACCTCACGTAACGTGAGGTTCAAGGGTTTTCTCTGGACCTGATAGCGACCATGGTCCGCAGCGGCGGCGCTGGTGATTGGATTGCTCTCAAAGCACGGGAAGTTCGCCCACTACCGACTGGCAGATCACCGATGAGCGCCACAACATGACGCAGGGTGCTGTGCGCCGTGCTTCCTCCGGCCAAGGACAACCAGCGCGCCGCGGACTTCCTGCTCGCAAAGGTCGGGCCGAACAACGCGTTCGTCCAGTGGACGGCAGTCCGACCGGACTCGCTCCTTCCGGGCGACGTCTCGGAGTACACCGCGCACGAGGGCCTCGTGAACAGCCTCTTCGCGCCCGGTAGCACCAACATGGCCAACGTCGCGCACTTCATGTGCGAGCTGGTGACGAACCCGAGGACGTGGAGCGACTGGAGGGGCAAGCTGCCGGTGGTCGTCAACGCTCCCTAGGACCGGCCGGACCACGAAGACTCTATCGGAACCCCGGTACTTTGCCTGGCAGAGTCAAATGCGGCTCAATCAGGGGCAGATCCGCATGACCGAGGAATCGCAGTCGGAGTTGTATACGTATCCGCCGACAACGATCCGGTCGCCGGCCTGGACCGCGATCTTCTGGCCGTCGCCGTCCTTGCCGCCGAGGTCTGCCAGAAGCATCTCGGCACCATTGTTGAAGCTGTTGTCCGCCGAGCCGTCAGCTTTCAACCGCCAGATCGCGTTACGGATCGGGGCGTCAAACGGCGAGGTCCAGTATCTCCCGGTGGCGACGATCTTGCCATCGGACTGCAGCGCCATGTCGTTCAGGTAGTCGATGCCGCCGATCCCACCACTGTAGTCGTAGCGGAACACGCCCCCCGTGCCGAAGCTCGTGTCGATGCCGCCGCCGGTGTCGAACCTCATGAACATCACGTCGACCGGCCCCAGAAACCCGACCCACCCTCCAACAACGATCTTGCCGTCGGGCTGTAGCGCGACGCTGGAGGCGTGAGCATTGGCAAAGCCCATCACGGGCTGTCGGGCCACGCCTCCTTCCCCGAAGCTCTGGTCCGGGGCTCCATTGGCGTCGAGCCGCAGAACCAGCACCCCCGAGTTGCAGAAACCCATCGGGCCCTGACCGCAGAAGTAGGTGGCGTTCGCCGCCACGACGATCTTGCCGTCCGTCTGCAGCGCCAGCTCGAAGCACTTGGCCGAGGACTTTGTATACAGCGTCTCGGTCGTCAGCTTGAACCGGCCAGCGGTGCCGAACGAGGAATCCAGCGTCCCATCGGGGTTGTATCGCACGACGACAACATGGTGCTGGTCGACTTCGGGTGCACCCGATACGCCGGCCACCACTATCTTGTTGTCCGGCAGCGTCGCCACCGACGTCGCGTACAACAGGCTGGTATCAAGCACCGTACCTCCACCAAACGATCCATCCAGCGATCCGTCGGCGTTGTACCGCGCCACAGCCCATGTACCCGAGACTTGGGCGTCGACGTATCCAACCGCCGTGATCTTGCCCGTGGAACGTTCGACATCCAGCCCGAGGGGCTCTGCGTGGGGGTGGCCGAAGTTCTGGCTGGCCTGGCAGTAGTCCGTTCCCGGGTCCTCGGGGGTACCGAAGCCAACGTCGATCGACCCATCGGGCAGAAACCGGTTCAGGCAGAACCCCACAGAGGACTCGCCGGCGACGAGGATCCGACCGCCACTGTCGATCGCCATCGCGGTGACCCCGGACTCCGAGTCTCCGTGATCGATCGTTAGCTGCCCGCTGCTGTTGAACGTCGTGTCCAAAGACCCGGACCCGCTGCAAGCTCCACTCGTGGACGTTCCGGTATCAGGTTCGATGTCCTGTTCCGTGGTGTCGGGGGCCCCCATGTCGACGCTGCTTTGCCGCCCACCAGCGTCGGGTCCATCTGCCAGCCTGAGCGGTGAGCAGCCCGAAGCGACGGTGATCCCGACGACCAGCAACGTCATCAGGGCGCGGCGAAGATCGCGCGCCGGTCCGCGTCGGAGTCGAGCAACTGCTTGCGCGCGAAGCACGCTTCCTCGTTGATGCCACTCGAGCCGCACCGGCGAGCTCCTCCCATTGCGCATCGCTGCACACGCGATCGAGCGCCTCTCGTCGTGGGCGTGTCCACCACCGTTCAGCAGCACGGACCGCAGCCTGGGGCACCCGCGTCGATGGACAGTTGGTGTTTGCACGCGCCGTGCCACTCGATCAGCTCTTGCTACTCAAGCGGATGTGCGGCGCCGGGGCCCATCGGTGTTGTCGGCCAGTCCACGTTCGAGGACACGTGTCCTCTGCCTTCCAGCTCGGCCTCTACGCGCCTCCTGCCCGGCGATGGCGATTCGCGAGCGTCATGTCTTCAACGCCCTGGAGATCTCGGCGTGGTAGGCGCGAGCGTTGTGCTCCGAGGTGTGGTCCACCATCAGGCCTGCAACACCGAAAAGGATGACCGCCAGGCCGAGGGCCCGACCGAGGTTCCCTCCCCAGAGGTTGAAGATGCCCAGGCCGACGATGATCAGCGCGGTCCAGCTGATGAGCAACGGGCGATACCATCCCAGGAAGCCCTCGACACGCTCCTTCTCGCTCTGCACGAACTCGGCGGGGGCTTTGTCGTGCTCTGCGCGAAACGCCTCCAGACGGCCCCAGTTCCGAATGATTCCGGCTCCGGCGGCGGCGCCCCAGAAGAGCCCGACAACGAGAAACGGGATGACCAGCGCGCGGGCCGTCGGCGTGTAACCAAGCTTCCAGAAGTAGAGCGCGAGGACCACCAGCAGGGAGCCGAAGATGACGAGCATCCCGCCCTCGAAGGCTTCCCCCTTGAACCAGCGTTCCGTGTGCTCGAAAAAGGTCATCTCCGTATCCTCCGTCCCCGGCCGCGTTCAGGCTTCACCGGTGATCAACCGCTTCATTTCCCTGTTTCCCTAGGAGACGATGGGCCCCTCTTCTCATCGCACACCTCCACCGAGCGTCGCGTGACGCCGTCCGAGCCCGCTCGAGACCACGGGCGCCTCCTCGGCCGTCTTCCACGGGATGGAGGGCCACCAGCGCGCGACCCGCGGCGGGTCGGCCGGCTCGACGCTCTCGCCCGGCCGCGGGACCGCCACTCGCACCCCGGCCCTTTCGGCCGCGACCAGCACACGCTCCACGGGCTCGGTCCACGAGTGCAGCGCCAGGTTGAACGTCCCCCAGTGGGCGGGGATGAACAGGCCGCTGCCCAGCGCCACTCGCGCCGCGACCGCCTGCTCCGGACCGATGTGCAGATCGGCCCAGAGCTGATCGTAGGCCCCGACCTCGATCAGCACGGCGTCGAACGGCCCGAGCCGCTCTCCGATGGCCCTGAACCCCGGGAACATGCCGGTGTCGCCGCTGTAGTAGACGCGATGCTCGCGGCCGGCGATGACCCAGCCCGCCCACAGGGTCTCGTTCTTGTCGGCCATGACCAGG
>Ga0316576_10001893_pt1 | contig 11643 bp, 8 predicted proteins | sample S0NA_FD_203075 | JGI IMG/M metagenome (GOLD analysis project Ga0316576, IMG submission 203075) | Rhizosphere microbial communities from salt marsh grasses in Alabama, United States - S0-2_050615r3r5 | ecosystem: Host-associated > Plants > Roots > Rhizosphere | place: USA: Alabama | collected... | reverse complement strand
ATTCATCAGCCACACCTCGCCGTCGCGGACCTCCGCATAGCCGTCCACCAGTGAGGCCCGGCCCGCCCGCAGTGACTTGACCTCGGTGCCCTGCAGCACAAGTCCAGCCTCATAGGTGTCCTCGATGGCGTAGTCGTGACGTGCGCGGCGGTTGACCGCGATGACCTTCTGCCCCTGCTCCTTCACCGGTATCAGCAGCGGACGGGGGCCTTGACGCCACCGAACCAGCCCATCGGGTTGTACGGCGTTCCATTGACGTGCACCTCGAAGTGCAGGTGCGGACCCGTGACCCAGCCGCTCGAGCCGACCGAGCCGATCACCTGACCCCGCTTGACCTTCTGGCCGACCGACACGGCGGTGGATGACTGGTGGGCGTACATCGTCGACACCCCGGACCCATGCTGGATCAGCGTGTGCAGTCCATACGGCCCACCGTTCTCGACGGAGACCACCACGCCATCGGCAGCCGACTGGATGGGTGCGCCCTGACCCGCTCCGAGATCGGTACCGGTGTGGCAGGAGCGGTAGCCGTAGACGGGGTGGATACGCGGTCCGACGTTCTGCACGACCGGGGCGCCGGTAACCGGCCAGGCCAACCCGGACGGGCCGATGTTGGTCGGAACACCTGCCACACCGTTCACGGCCTTGGCCGCGGCTGCGCGGGCGATGGCGGCGATCCGCTCCTGCTCGGCCTTCAGTTGTCGGTACTGCTTGCGGACGGCCTGCTTGCGTTCCTTCGCATCGCGCAGCGCCGAGACGCGCCCGGCCACCAGTTCGTCGATCTTGGCCTTGGCCGCATCCGCTTTCGCCTTCGCCGCCGCAGCCGACTCGACCTCCTTCTGTGCCTCGAGCTGTGCCTGCTCGGCCTCGTCCTCGAGCAACTTGAGGCTGGTCAGGCGCACGTTCAGTTGCGCCTTCGCGGCGTCCAGATCGGTCAGCGTGTTGTTGTTGCCCTGGGCGATCGAGCGCAGGGTCTCAAGCCGGGAGGCGAAGTCTCCGGGATCACTGGAGTCGAGCAGCACCTCCATCTCGGACACCGAGCCGCCCTGCTGGTAAACCTCACGGGCCATCTGGCCGATCCGCTGCTCGAGGAAGGCGATCTGCTGCTCGGTCTCCGCGATCTGCTGCTTGGCCCGTGTCACCTTGGCGATGGCCGTGGCCACCTTCACGTCGGCTGCCGCCTTGCGCTGCTGCGCCTGTGTAAGTTCGGACTGCGCTGCGGCCAGTTCCTTACGGGCACCCGGCAACTGCTGCTGTGCGGCGTTCAGCCTCTGGATGGCCGCCTCGACCTTCGCGTCCGCCCTCGCCAGGTCATCGGACGCGGATTCGACCTGATCATTGATGTCGTCCCCCTGTGCCGGCACCGTGAACCCGGCCACCGTGAGCCCGAGCGCCATGGTCGCGGCGGCGTAACGCACACCGCGGCGACCTCTGTGGCGACTACTGGACAAAGTGGACATGTTCCTCCCAGGGTACCTTCACACCCGCAGATATCGGCGTAATGTGAGCCCGGCTGCAATGGCGGCTATCAGGATCCCGGTGAGGAATACGACTGGAAGGATCAGGATCACCTGGTCCCATGAGACGAATGCGGTGAAGCGATACGCCGGGGCCAGCACCTGATCGATCAGGAACACCTTGGTCGCGACGATCGCCCCGACCGCGATCAGCCCTCCCACTGCAGCCGATGTGGCCGCCTCCAGCAGGAACGGCATCCGGATCATGAAGTTGCTCGCGCCCACCAGACGCATGATCCCGACCTCCCGTCTTCGGGAGTGCGCCGCAACCCGGATCGTGTTCACGACCAGCAGTGCAGTCACCACGAGCATCGCGACCGCCACAGACAGCGCGATCACCTGCAGCCCGTTCAGCAGCCGGAAGAACCGATCGAGCAACTGCCTCTGGTCCTGAACCTGCTCCACCCCGGGCCGGCCGGCGAACGCCGCGGCGATCACCTCGTACTTCGTCGGGTCGGACAGTTTGACCCGGAAGGACTCGGGCAGTGCGTCGGCGGTGACGTTCTGGGTGATCGGGGAGTCCTGGAACTGCTCCAGGAAGTGCTGGTAGGCCTCGTCCTTGGACTCGTAGTAGATCTCCTGCACCAGTGGTCGCAGGTTGTTCAGTTCGCTCTCGATCTGGGCACGGACCTCAGGGGTGACCGGCCCCAGGGAGCACGACGGCGTGGTGGAGTTGGCGCCACACAGGAATATGGAAACCTCGACCCGGTCGTACCAGAAGTCCTTCATGCTGTCGACCTGTGCGCGCACCAGCAGACCGGCACCGAACAGGGTCAGCGACACCGCGACCGTGATGATCACCGCGAAGGTCATCGTGAGGTTGCGGCGCAGGCCCTGGAACGTCTCGCTGAAGATGAATCTGAGTCTCACGGCTGGTGGTCCTGTCCGTAGACTCCGCGGGCCTCGTCGCGCATCAACTGGCCCTGATCGAGTTCGATGACACGCTTGCGCATCTGGTCGACGATCGCCGCGTCATGGGTCGCCATGATCACGGTCGTACCGACCCGGTTGATGCGGTCCAGTAGTTTCATGATCCCCACGCTGGTGGCCGGGTCGAGGTTGCCGGTGGGCTCGTCGGCCAGCAGCAGCGGCGGACGGTTGACGAAGGCCCGGGCGATCGCGACCCGCTGCTGCTCACCTCCGGAGAGTTGGTCGGGGTACCGCGCGGATTTGTCCGCAAGCCCTACTAGGTCGAGCACCTCGGGCACGGCGCGTTCGATCTGGGCGTTCTTGCGTCCGAGGACCTGCAGGGTGAAGGCCACGTTCTGATAGACGGTCTTGCTCTGCAACAACCGGAAGTCCTGGAACACCGCGCCCATGCCGCGGCGCAGCTGCGGCACCTTCCACCGCGACAGGGAGCCAACGTTGCGCCCCGACACGATCACCTTGCCGGACGTGGCCTTCTCCTCCCGCAGGATCAGTCGCAGGAACGTCGACTTCCCGGAGCCCGAGGCTCCGACCAGGAATACGAACTCCCCGGGTTTGATGTTCGCGCTGATGTCCTGCAGCGCAGGGCGATTGCGCCTGTCGTAGCGCTTGGTGACGCGCTCGAACGTGATCAATGTCCCCACCCGGTGAGTTGGCCGTACGGCACGAGTGTACGGTCCGCCCGGCGATACCAGAGAACGCATCGCCGTAAGGATTGCGTTCGGCTCAGCCCCGTAGCGGAGTCATCCCACCTGCTGGCGACGCCACCGGATGCCCGCCTCGATGAACTCGTCGATCTCGCCGTCGAGCACGGCGGCAGTGTTGCCCGTCTCCACCTCGGTACGCAGATCCTTGACCATCTGGTACGGGTGCAGCACGTAGGACCGCATCTGATTCCCCCACGAACCGGCGGACTCGCCCTTGAGAGCATCCAATTTGGCCTGTTCCTCTTGGCGCTGGCGCTCGAGCAGCTTGGCCTGCAGGACGGCCATGGCCGTGGCCTTGTTCTGCAGCTGGGATCGCTCGTTCTGGCAGCTCACAACGATGCCCGTGGGCAGGTGCGTCAGGCGCACCGCCGAGTCGGTCGTGTTTACGCCCTGCCCGCCCGGACCCGACGAACGGTAGACATCGACACGCAACTCGTCCTCCGGGATCTCGATGCTCTCGGTCTTCTCCACCACTGGGATCACCTCGACCTCGGCGAACGACGTCTGCCGTCGGCCCTGGTTGTCGAAGGGCGAGATTCGCACCAGCCGGTGGGTACCTTGCTCGACCGACAGCGTCCCGTAGGCGAACGGCGCCTTGACGGCGAAGGTGGCGGACTTGATGCCCGCCTCCTCGGCATAGGAGGTCTCATAGACCTCCAGCGGCCATCCGTGGCGCTCGCAGTAGCGGCTGTACATGCGCAACAGCATCTCCGCCCAGTCCGCGGCGTCCACACCGCCGGCGCCCGAACGGATGGACACCAACGCCTCGCGCTCGTCGTACTCCCCCGACAGCAACGTGCGGACCTCGAGGTCACTGATCTCCACATGCAGCGCACTCAATTCCCGCAAGGCCTCGTCATGAGCACCGGCGTCATCCTCGGCCTCGGCGAGTTCGAGCATGATCGGCAGATCATCGACCCGTTGCCGCAGTTCGTGCAGACGCCGCTGCTCCTGCTGCAGATATGACAACCTCGAGGTGACTTTCTGAGCAGCCTCCTGGTCGTCCCACAGATTGGGGGCCGAGGCCTGCTGCTCCAGGTCCGCGATCTCGCGCTGAACCGCCGGGAGATCCACGACCGCTTCGATCTGCTTGAGCACACCGTCGAGTGCGGTCACTTGTTCGGAGATCTCCAGATCGGCCACCTATGTAGGGTAACCGCGGTCTCGCCTACCAGTTGGCGAGGTACCGCTCCTGCTTGTCCTTGAACGAGCCGATCAGGATGACGATCAGATCGATCAGCACCCAGATACCGAGCCCGCCAAGCGTCAGGATCATCAGGATCCCGGTCCCGACCTTCCCGACGTAGAACCGGTGGATCCCGAACACTCCCAGGAACCATGCGAGCAGTGCCGCGGCAAGCCGGGACTTCGGCGAGGCCGGCCTGCCCTCGGCGTCGAGCATCGGCTTGCCGTTCGGGTACATGGCGACAACCCCGGGGGCCGGCGCGGCGGCCGGTGGCGCAGGCTGCGTAACGGGCGGTGGCGGAGTCGGCGCAGAAACTGGCGGCGGTGGCGGCGGTGCAGAGGCGGGGGCCGGCGGCGGCGGCACGCTGGTGCTGCTCGGGGGGACGTCCTGCGGCTCTTCGGCGGGGTTCTGCGTCATACCCGCCATCCTACGCACCCGGAATGGTCCAAGGACCTACCGAAGCCGGGCCGCGAGTTCAGCCCGAGCCGACATCTCCTCGGCGACCCTGACCACGGCCTTCGCCGCGCGTGGGATCGACTTGCGGGCGCGGTAACGCGGCGGGAGCTCCACCGTCACGAACCAACTGGACGTGTTTCGCGCCGTCCAGCGGTTCAGGGTGCCCGGCAGCCATTTGCCGCAGTTGTTCGCCCGGCCCGGCTGGTTCAGCTTGATCAGCGTCGCGACCCTTCGCACCCATTCGGCCGATCGCCGGTCACACACACTCAGGGTGGTGTTCCAGGGTTGATGAAAACTCAGCACGCCGTTGGGCTGCAACCGCTTGACGAAGCGCATCATCGCACGGGTCTCGGGTTCGCTGGCCGGCCGCCGGCCCGACCGGTACCCGCTGGACCAGGTCCCGGGATAGTTGCGGTTGAGATCCACGCCGCGCGCGTTGTAGCGATTCCCACGGCGGCTGCCGTCGGGGTTCAACGTGCGGATCGTCCACAGCTGGTAGTCGGCGTCGGGGGCGCTCGTCTTCTTCCGCACCCGCTTGGTGATCGCCAGACCGGCAGGTTCACTGCCGTGCATCTGGCCGATGCTGAGCAACACGGTCACCGCCAGCGGATTGCCCTGCCGGACCGCCCAGATCTTGCGCCCTCGCACCGACCGACCGACCAGCACCTTGGACTTCGCGAAGATGGGCTTCTTGAGCCGGGCCTTGAGCCGCACCGGGGCACTCGGCTGCGAGGCCGGACTGGTACTGACGCCGTCGGTGGCGGTCACCGTGAACGTGTAGCTCTGCCGCAGTGGTAACTGATCGAACACACAGTTGGTCGTCGCGCTGATGCAGGTGAGGCCGCCGGGGTCGGACACCACCTCGTAGCCGGTGGCTCCCGGACTGGGTTGCCACGTCACTTCAATGCTGGAACCGACCTGGTTCGCGCTCACTGCGGTGGGTGCTGCCAGCGGTGCGGGGGTGACGGGCTCCTGCGTCGGCGCGGGGGCGGGATCGATCTCCTCGGCCATCGCAGGACCCGCCAGCGCGATCACGGAGGCCAGACTCGTGCTCAGAACCAGGTACTTCATCGGACCACCGTACGTCAGGCCTTCTTGATTCGAACGCATGTGCGACATACGATCATTGCGTGACGGCTCTGGAACTCCAGCCCGCGTTGTTCTCCGGCGGCGGAAGCGGCACCCGGGAAGCCTTGCGGGGCGCCCAGCGCACCGACCTGGCCGGCGGCGCATGGGTCGATCACCTCGAGGGCTGGCTCGACGACGATCTCGCCGTGTTCGACGCCCTGCGCGACCAGGTCCCCTGGCAGCGGAGCACACGCAGGATGTACGACCGGATCGTGGACGTTCCCCGTCTCACGGCCTGGTGCAACGACCCCGAGGCCCTTCCTCACCCCAGCCTGGTCAGGGCCTACCGCGCCCTCAACCGGCACTACGGCCCCGAGCCGTTCACCACCGCCGGGCTGTGCTGGTACCGCGACGGCCGGGACAGCGTCGCCTGGCACGGTGACACCATCGGGACGGCCCACGCGAACACCATCGTGGCGATCGTGTCCGTGGGTGCCGCCCGGCCCCTCATGCTGCGGCCGCGCGGGGGCGGAGCGACGCTCACCTTCCCGATCGGGCATGGCGACCTGCTGGTCATGGGCGGGACCTGCCAGCGCACCTGGGAACACGCCGTGCCCAAGGTTGCGGCAGCAGGACCCCGGATGAGTATCCAGTTCCGCAGATCCGGCGTGGCTTGAGCCCAATTGACTTCGTGACAGGGCGATCTCAGACGTCCGTCCCACCGCGAAGGACCGGAACTCGACGTCGGCCTGCCCGACCCTAGGACCCCTGCTGGCTGATGTTACGGATGAGTCGCAGCGCCACCGACACGGTGGCCAGGCTGGGCGGTCCGGACCCGCGGATCTCCTCGAGGGTCGCCCGGGCACGTGTCAGCCCCTCGGGGTTGGCCTCCTCGAACGCCGAGATCCGCTCCTGCGGCGGCAACGCCTCGTCCGTGCGACGCAGGATCCGGACTGTCAGTCCGGCGAGTGCGGCGTACAAATCCTGGCGGACCGCGGCCCGCGCCAGGGTCGCCCATCGATCAAGGCGGTCCAGGTTCGAGATCTGCGTCAGCAGTGCGTCGATGCCGAACCGCTCGGAGACCGCGAAGTACAACTGCGCGACCGCGGTCGCGTCCTGCTTCTCGCGCGCGGCGATGTCGGCGATGTCCAGCAGCGAGTACTGGTCCAGACACGCTGCAACCCGTACCGCGAGGTGTTCCGGGGCCCCGAGTTCCACGTAGTGCGCCGTCAGTTCCTCCAGCCGCTGGCGCTCGGTGCCGAGCAGCATTCCCGGTATTTCCGGGGTCAGCGTTTGCACCACCGGGTGCACATCGTTGATAAGTTTGGAGACATCCAGTACGCCACCGCGGGTCGTCAGTATCCAGCGCACCGACCGGTCGAGCAGCCGCCTGATCTCCAGGTACATCGCGTTCTGTGCCGCGACCGGAGCGACCCGGTCCAGTGCCTCGATCTCCTGCCAGACACCGTCGAGGTCGAAGATCTGCCGGACCGCCACGTAGGCCCGGGCGGTCTCCTCCACCGAGGCCCCGGTCTCCTCCACGACCCGGTGCACGAACGTGATCCCACCGTGGTTGATCACGTCGTTGGCGAGCATCGTGGCCACGATCTCCTTGCGCAACGGGTGCTCCCCGAGCCGTCCCGGATAGCGCGAGCGCAGATCCGGCGGGAAGTACTCGGCGAGGATGTCGCGGGCCCATCCGTCCTGGTCGATCGACGTCTCCATGAGATCGTCGGTCAGCGCGATCTTCGACCACGCCAGCAGGACCGAGAGTTCCGGCGAACAGAGCCCGCGGCCCTCCCGCATGCGCTCGCCGATCTCCTCGTCGGTGGGGAGGTACTCGATGCGCCGATCCAGCAGTCCCCGCTTCTCCAGCACAGTCATCAACCGCTGGTGGACCGGAAGCAGCGCCCCGCGTTGTGCCCGGCCGTTCGACAGGAGCATGTTCTGCCAGTAGTTGTTGGCGAGCACGAGATCGGCCACGTCCTCGGTCATCGCCGCCAACAGCTCGTTGCGCTGCTTGATGGTGAGGTCGCCGTCCTGCACGATGCGGTCCAGCAGGATCTTGATGTTGACCTCGTGGTCGCTGGTGTCCACACCCGCGGAGTTGTCGATCGCGTCGGTGTTGAGCCGCACACCGTTGTCGGCCGCCTCGATGCGCCCGAGCTGGGTGAGCCCGAGGTTGCCGCCCTCACCGACGACCTTGCACCGCAACTGCGATCCCGTCACGCGGATGGCGTCGTTGGCCTTGTCGCCTACCTCGGCATCGGACTCCCCGGTGGCTTTCACATACGTGCCGATGCCGCCGTTCCAGAGCAGATCGACAGGTGCCTGCAGGATCGCGTGCAGGAGATCGTTGGGCGTCATGCTCTTGAGCCCGTCGGCGATCCCCAGCACCGAACGCACCTGCTTGCTGATGGGGATCGACTTCAGCGATCGCGGGTACACCCCGCCCCCGGCGCTGATGAGGTCCTGGTTGTAGTCCGCCCAACTCGATCGTGTCATGTCGAACAGCCTGCGACGCTCCACGAACGATGCGGCGGCGTCCGGTGACGGATCCAGGAAGATGTCCCGGTGATCGAAGGCCGCCACGAGTCGGATGTGTTCGGAAAGCAGCATCCCGTTGCCGAACACGTCGCCGGACATGTCGCCCACGCCGACGACGGTGAATTCCTGGCTCTGGGTGTCCACTCCCATCTCGAGGAAGTGCCGCTTGACCGATTCCCAGGCGCCCCGGGCGGTGATGCCCATCGCCTTGTGGTCGTAGCCCACCGACCCTCCGGACGCGAACGCATCGCCGAGCCAGAAGCCGTAGTCGGCGGCCACCGAGTTCGCGATGTCGGAGAAAGACGCGGTCCCCTTGTCCGCCGCCACCACCAGGTAGGTGTCGTCCCCGTCGCGACGGTGCAGGTCTGCCGGCGGCACCACCTCGCCGTGCACCAGGTTGTCGGTGAGGTCCAACAGGCCGCTGATGAACATCTTGTAGCAGGCGATGCCCTCGGCCGTGAAAGCCTCCCGGTTGGCGATCGGCGGGGGGTTCTTCACCACGAAGCCGCCCTTCGAGCCGACCGGCACGATGACTGCGTTCTTCACCATCTGTGCCTTGACCAGGCCGAGCACCTCTGTCCGGAAGTCCTCCCGGCGGTCACTCCAACGCAGCCCACCCCGTGCCACCCGGCCGAAGCGGAGGTGGACGCCCGACATGCGCGGCGAGGTCACGAAGATCTCGAAACGCGGACGCGGAAGTGGCATGCCCGGCACCTCGCGGGGGTCGAACTTGAAAGAGAGCCACTGCTTGGGGCCGCCGTCGACGCGCTGGAAGTAGTTCGTCCGAAGGATCGCGAGGACGATCCCGAGCAGTTGCCTGATCACACGGTCGTCGTCGAGTGAGGCCACAGAATCCAGAGCGGTCAGCACCTCCTGATGCAGGCTCGTCGCCTCCCGCTCGTCGTTGCTGTGCGGATGGTGGCGGGACTCGAAGAGGCGCACCAGCAAACGCACGATGTCCGTGTGGGCGATCAACACCTCGGTCATGTACTGCGCGGAGAACGGCGATCCGATCTGCCGGGCGTACTCCACCCAGGCCCGGACCGCCGCGACCTCGCGCCAGTCCAGTCCGCCGGTGGTGACCAGCGTGTTGAGCCCGTCGGCGTCGGCGTACAACGACCAGCAGGCGAGGAAGGCCTCACTGAAGCGTTGCGTGAACGTGTCCTCGTTCGGCATCTCCCCATCGGGCAGTCGCAGCCCGAAGTCGTAGATGTGTCGCTCGACGCCGTCCTGCCCGGAGATCGCGTAGGGCCGCTCGTCGAGGACCTCCACCCCGAACCCGTTGAGGATCGGGATGACCGCGGCCAGGGACACCGGGGGACCGGCACGGAAGATCGTGAAACGCCGATCACGCAGGGACTCGACCAGTGCGGGCTGGGCCAGAGCGACCGATACCCCGGACTCACCCAGTTCTGCCAGTTTCAGCATGTCCGCAACAGCCTCGCGCGCGGTGGCATCCTCCTTATAGGCCTCCGGGAAGGCCCCCTCGTAGACCGACCCGAGTTCCCCGGCACGTTCCTCGCCCACCGAGGTCACCAGTGCCTGCACCAGGTGGTCGTCCCACGACCTGACGGCGTCGGCCAGTTCGCTCTCCAGCGCCGCCTCATCGATGTCCGGGATCGGCACACCATGCGGCATGTGCACGACCATGTGCAACCTCGCCAGCACGGACTCGGTCAGCAGAGCCGAGTGATCCACGGATTGGCCCCCGTACGCCTCGAGCAGTTTTGCCTGCACCCGTTCCCGGACTTTGGTGTTGTAGCGGTCACGAGGCAGGTACACCAGCGCCGACACGTACCGCCCGTAGCGGTCCTCCCGGGTGAACAGCCGGGTCTGCCTGCGTTGATGGATCTGCAGGACGGCACGTGCGATCGGGAACAGTTCCTCGGCGTCGGTCTGGAAGAAGTCGTCACGGGGATAGGTCTCGCAGAACTGCAAGAGATCCTTGCCGCTGTGGGTGTTGGGCGCGAAACCCGTGAGCGCGAAGAGCTCGTCGACCCGACGACGCAGAACCGGTATCTGAGTGACGGATTGGTTGTAGGTGCTGGAGGCGAACAGGCCGATGAAGCGGTGCTCGCCGATCACTACGCCGTTCTCGTCGAAACGCTTGACGCCCACGTAGTCGAGCCGGACCGGCCTGTGCACGGTGGAGCGCGTATTCGCCTTGGTCAGGACGAGCACCCGCGGCTCATCGGCGTGGGCGCGCACCGCCGGCGGCATCTGCGAGAACGACTGCGACACCACCTTGTCCGAACGCAGCAGCCCGAGACCGCTGCCCGCCTGGCTCACCAGCGCGGACGGTTCGGGGTCGCGGACGAGGTCGTACATCCGGTAGCCCAGGAACGTGTAGTTCCCCTCCGCCAGCCACTGCAGGAAATCGGCCGCCTCCAGCGCATAGCCCTCCGGCACCGAAGGCGGCGGGGTCGTTCGCAACTCGTCGGCCAGGGCCAGCGCCTGTGCGGTCATGGGCTGCCAGTCCTCCACCGCGACCCGGACGTCCCGCAGGACCGACTGCAGCACCCGCTCCAGCGCCACGTGGTCCTCCGTGGCCGTTCGCAGGTCGATCTCGAGGTGGATCCACGACTCGCGGATCGCTCCCTCGGGTGCCGAGTCCGGCGGCCCCGGTAGGACGGCCTCGAGCGAACCGTCGGCGTCACGCACCACCGCGTAGATCGGGTGGGCGACCAGATGCAGTGCATGCCCCTCGGCGGTGATCGCGGCGACCAGGCTGTCGAGCAGGAACGGCATGTCGTCGGTGATCACTTGGACGACCGTATGACCGCAGGTCCACTCGTTGGCCCCGACCGTAGGGGTGAAGACATCCACGAGGGCGGTGCCGGGCGGGCGGTTCGCGCCGACTCTCAGCATGTTCGTGGCCGGCCCCACAACATCCATCGGGTCCTTGCCGACGAGGTCCTCGGGGGCCACATCCTCGTAGAAGCGGGCGAGGAAGTCCCCCAGATCCACCTCTATCTCAGCGGGTTGGGCCTTCGCCGCAACCGCTTGCGCGGATTCCAGCAGGTCGGTCAGCGGATTCACGTGCGCCTCTACTTCATGTGGGGGTGATTGTGGTCGGTCGGAGGCACGAAGGTCTCCTTGATCGAACGTGTGCTGGTCCACCGCATGAGGTTCTGCGGCGCACCGGCCTTGTCGTTGGTCCCCGACGCACGGGCACCGCCGAACGGTTGCTGTCCGACCACCGCTCCCGTGGGCTTGTCGTTGATGTAGAAGTTGC
>Ga0316576_10001892_pt1 | contig 11647 bp, 6 predicted proteins | sample S0NA_FD_203075 | JGI IMG/M metagenome (GOLD analysis project Ga0316576, IMG submission 203075) | Rhizosphere microbial communities from salt marsh grasses in Alabama, United States - S0-2_050615r3r5 | ecosystem: Host-associated > Plants > Roots > Rhizosphere | place: USA: Alabama | collected... | reverse complement strand
CGGGTGACCGGCACGATCACGAACACCTCCGAGGAGCCCGTGCGCGACGTCAGCGCGGTGCTGCGGCTGTCCTCGCCGGCCCTGCCGAGCCGGGGGGAGATCCCGGAGGTGCTGGCCGGGGCGGGCAACCGGGTCGGGTTGCCGGTCGCCGGCGCGAGTGACGCCGTGGCCGAGTCGCTCGCGCCCGGCCAGTCCGCCGAGTTCGCGCTGCGCGCGCGGGTCGATGCGCTGCCACTGGCCGGGCCGGGCGTCTACGTCACGGGGGCCGAGGCGGTGGGCGACTCCGGCGCGGGGATCGTCCGCCAGGACATCGACCGGACGTTCCTGCCGTGGTGGCCGGAGGGCACCACGGCCGAGCCGCTGGAGCTGACCACACTGTGGCCGCTGATCGGCGCCCCCCTGCGCGACACCATGGGGGCCCTGCTCAGCGACGAGCCCGCGGTCGAGATGTCGCCGGCCGGGCGTCTCGCCACCCTCCTGGCCGCCGCCGCCGACGCCCCGGGGGCCGTGAGCCTCGTCGTCGACCCGCAGGTCGTCGAGGCCGCCGCGGAGATGTCCTGGGGATACGTGGTGGGCCTGGGCGACTCCGCGAGGCCGGGCACCCGCAGCTCCGAGGTCGCCGACTGGCTGGCCGCGCTGCGCCGTGCGGTCGCCGACCCGGACGCCGACGTGATCGCCATGCTCTACGGGCAGCCCGACGTGGTCGCGGCCCGCCACGGCGGTCTGCTGGGAACGCTGCTCCGCCAGCACGGCAGCATCGACGCGATCACGCAGGAGGTACTCGGCCGACCCCTGCCGGCCGAGCTGGTGCTGGTGCCGGACGGGACGGCGACGTCGGCGACGCTGCGCCGGCTCGCCCGGGCCGAGGTCCCGGTGACGGTGCTCTCCGACGCGGCCCTGCCCCCGGTCGAGCCGAGCTACTACACGCCGATCGGCACGGCGGTGCTGTCGACCCGGGACGGGGACCTGCCGGTGCTGGCGACCGACTCGGGCCTGTCGATGGCCCTGTCCATGCCGATGGACTCCGCCGCCGAGCAGACGGCGGCGCGCCAGCGCCTGCTGGCTGAGACCCTGGTCACGATCACGGAGCTGCCCAGGGTCCAGCGGCTGCTCGTCGCCGCCCCGGACCCGGGGTGGGCGCCGCCGGCCGAGGCGGCCCGGATGGTGGTCGGCGTGCTGGGCTCCACCCCCTGGCTGGTGCCCACCGGCGTGGCAGCGGCCCTCGACCTCGGGCTGGACGTCGAGCCCCACCGACTCGCTGGGTACGACGAGGAGGCGGCGGGCCGGGAACTGCCCGCGAGCCACGTGCAGCGGGTCGAGTCGCAGTTCGACGACCTGGCCGAGTACGAAGCCGTGCTCAGCGACCCCGACGACCTCCCGCCGAGCGCGCCCACGGCGCCGACCCGGGGCATGTCGGCCTGGTTCCGCAGCCATCCCGAGAAGCGCGTGGACCTCACGCGCGCCGTCGACGACCAGCTCGACGCCGCACTCGCGTCGGTGCGGATCATCTCCTCGGGCTCCATCACGGTCTCCGGGGCCTCCGGGACGATCCCCATGACGGTGGAGAACGTGGGCTCCGTGCCGGTCACCGTGGGGGTGTCGATGGTGTCCACCCCGCCGCAACTGTTCCAGGCCGATCCGGTGGAGCCGTTCCGGATCGAGCCGGAGCGGCGCACGTCGGTCGAGATCACCGCCCAGGTCGCCGCGGCCGGACCGGTGCCGGTCTCGATCCAGCTCACGACCGCGGCCGGGGAGCCGTTCGGGCGCCCCGGGCAGCTCGTCGTGCAGTCCTCCGCCTACGCCAAGGCGGCCCGGATCATCGTCCAGGTGGCCCTCGGCGCGCTGGTCCTGGCCGTCCTGGTGCACGGTGTGCGCAGGGCGCGCCGCAGCCGTCGGCCTGCCGCGCAGCCCACGGACGGATCACGCACCTCGGAGGTGACCGGTGGCTGACGATCGCCCGAGCGCCGCTGGCGGGCGGGGCGCCGGCGACGATCCCGCTCCCGGCGACCCCGCTCCCGGCGATCCCGCTCCCGGCGACCCCGCAGCCGACCTTTCGACTCCCGACATCCCGGCGGCCGACATCCCAGCGCCCGTGGGCCCGGATGCGGACTGGCCCGAGGACGAGGACCCGGCCGGCGCACCCGATCCGGACTCGACCGGCGACCCCGCGCAGTCGGTTGCAGCACCCCGCCAGCAGGAGCTGATCGCCAAGGGCGCCATGATGGCGGTCGGGACCGTGGTGAGCCGGGTCACCGGGCTGGTGCGGGACATGGCGATGACCGCCGCCCTGGGGCTGGGGATCGTCGCCGACATCTTCACCCTGGGCAACACCATCCCGAACACCGTCTACGTGCTGACCGTGGGCGGGGCGATGAACGCCGTCTTCGTCCCGCAGCTCGTGCGCCGGATGAAGGACGACTCGGACGGCGGCGCGGGGTTCGCCGACCGGCTGATCACGCTGACCGGCGTCGTCCTGATCGCGCTGACCGGCGTGGCCCTCCTGCTGGCGCCCCTGCTGACCCGGATCTACGCATCCCCCGAGTACACCGACGGCCAGCTCTCCCTGGCGGTCGCGTTCGCGCGGTTCTGCCTGCCGCAGGTCTTCTTCTACGGGCTGTTCACCCTGCTGTCCCAGGTCCTCAACGCCCGCGGACGGTTCGGCCCGCCCATGTACGCCCCGATCGCCAACAACATCGTCGCGATCGCGGTGTTCCTGTCGTTCCTGGCCGTCGCGGGCCCGTCCGCGGTGGACGACGGGACGCTGAGCGCCCAGCAGACCGCGTGGCTGGGGCTGGGCTCCACCGTGGCGGTGGCCGCCCAGGCGCTGATCCTGATCCCCTACCTGCGCTCCTCGGGGTACCGGTGGAGGCCCCGCTTCGACTGGCGCGGATGGGGGCTGGGCAAGACCGGCGGGTTGGCGCTGTGGACCCTGGGCCTGCTCGCGGCCAACCAGGTGTCGTTCATCGTGCACAGCCGGCTGGCCACCACGGCCAACGTCCTGGCCGAGGCCGAGGGGCTTCCCGCGGCCGGCATCGCCACCTACCAGAAGGCCTACCTGATCTTCTTCCTGCCGCACTCGATCGTGACGGTGTCGCTGGTGACCGCGCTGCTGCCGGGGCTCAGCCGGCTGGCCCACGCCCATCGCTGGGACGCCGTGAGCCGCAGCCTGTCGGAGACGACGCGGACCGTGACCGCCCTGGTCGTCCCGATCACCGCGGCGCTGATCCCCCTGGCCCCGCTGCTGGCGGCCCTGCTGTTCGGGTACGGGGCCTCGGGGGTGGCGGCCTCCCAGCAGATCGGCTACACCGTCATCGGCATGCTGCTGGGCCTGATCCCGTTCTCGGTCTACTTCATCCTGCTGCGCGGGTGGTACTCGGTCGAGGACACGAAGACCCCGTTCTACCTCTCCCTGGTCCTCAACGCGATCAACGTGGCGCTGAGCCTCGGGTTGTTCTACGCCGTCCCCACCCAGTGGAAGGTCCCGGCGATCGGCCTGGCCTTCGGCCTGACCTACTGGGCGATGATGGTGGTGGCCTGGCCGGTGCTCAGCCGCCGGCTCGGCGGCCTGCACACGCGGGCCACCTGGCTGGCCGTGGGGCGGATGATGATCGCCGGCCTGGCCGCGGTGGCGGCCGTGACCGGCGTGTTCGTGGCCGCCGACCGCTGGCTGGGCGGGCTGTGGGACTCCACGCTGGCCAAGATCGCGACGCTGTCGCTGGGCAGCCTGGCCGGCCTGCTGGTCTACCTGCTGGCCGCCCGGGCGCTGGGCATCACCGAGGTGGCCAAGGCGGTCGCGCTGGTGCGTCGCAGGCTGCGCCGGTAGGCGCCCCGACCCGCGCCGGGGGACCGGTCGCACGGGGCCCGCGCCGACCGCCGCGACGGGCTCTCGGATCGGGCCACGCCGGGATCGATGACCTGGAACCGGCCGAACGTGACATAGCATTCAGGCGTGACCGAGAACCGGGGAAGCGTCGCGGACCATCGGCAGGTGGGTCGGTTCACGCTCACCGACCTCGTCGATGAGCGGTACGGCTGCCAGATCTGGCGCGGCGTGGACAGCACGCTGGCGCGCGAGGTGGCCATCTGGGTCATCCCGACCTCCGACCCGGACATGGGGGCCGACCTCGAGGCGGCCACGCGGACGGCGGCGAGTGTCGCCGACCGGCGGATCGTCCGGATCCTGGACGTCTTCCCGATCGACGAGCACGTCGTCATCGTCACCGAGTGGACCAACGCCGAGGTGCTGCGCGACCACCTGCACCAGCCGCTCCCGCCGGCCGAGGCCGCCCGGGTCGCCTACGAGGTGGCCGGTGCCATCGAGTCGGCACACGCCGCCGGGATCGTGCACGGCCGGCTGCGCCCGTCCAACGTCCTGATCGCCCAGGACGGGGAGGTCCGGATCACCGGGCTTGGCATCGACGCCATGCTCGCCGGCCTGGAGCCGGCCGCCGACGGGGATCCGGTCGCGGCTGACCTGCACGGGATCGGCTCGATCCTGTACGCCTGCCTGACGGCACGCTGGCCGGACGGCTCCGTGGACGGCATCCCGGCCTCCCCGGAGGTGGGCGGGCACATCCCGCCGCCGTCGCGCCTGCTCGCCGACATCCCCGAGTCGCTCGACGACGTCTGCGCCCGCACGGTCCGCACGCTCGTGCCGCCGCGCGGTCGTCCCAAGCTGGGCTCCGCGGGCCAGGCCCGCGAGCTGCTCGGCGCCAGCCTCACCGACCTGACCGGCCAGCGCCGCCCGCTGTCGGCACGGCTGAAGTCCGTGTCGGCGACGACGGTGCGCGTGGCCTCCGGCGTCGCGATCGGGCTCGTGCTGTTCGTGATGGGCTGGGTCGGCCTGCGCCTGCTGGGCACCGACGCGGAGGCCGGGCAGGCCCAGCCGTCGCCGAGCCCGACGGCCGAGCCCAGCCAGGAGGCCTCCGAGCCGCCGAAGGCCGTGACCTACCAGATCGCCTCCGCCCGCGACTTCGACCCGCTGGGCAACGGCGAGGAGAACCCCGGGCGGGTCCCGTTCGCCTACGACGGGGACAAGAACACCGCCTGGCGGACGGTGACCTACTACAACAAGAGCCTGGACAAGCCGGGCGTCGGGGTCCTGGTCGACCTCGGGGCGCCCCGCGCCATCGGCAAGGTCGTCCTGGACATGGTCGGCAACGGGAGCGACCTGCAGCTGCTGACCAGCAACGAGGAGGGCGACCGCCCGCAGGACTACACCCTGGTGGCGCAGGCCACCGAGGCCGGCGAGAAGGTCACCCTCAAGGCCCCCCGGCCGCAGTCGGCCCGCTACGTGCTGATCTGGATGACCGGCCTGCCCCAGGTGGACGGGGGCTGGCGCGGCGGCATCCGGGAGATGCGCATCACCAGCTGAGGGCCGCGATCCGCGTCCCTGTCGCGGGTTCCGGGTGGGCGCAGCTGGCGGGAATCCCCGGCGGTCCTAGGATGTTGGATCGGTCGACCGTGGCAAGTTCGAAGGGTTGTGACGCATGTCCGACGTGCGAGATCTGATCATCGTGGGCTCCGGGCCGGCCGGGTACACGGCCGCCATCTACGCGGCCCGGGCGGCCCTGCGGCCGCTGGTCTTCGAGGGGGCCGTGACCGCCGGCGGGGCCCTGATGAACACGACTGAGGTCGAGAACTACCCCGGCTTCCCACAGGGCGTGATGGGCCCGGACCTGATGGACAACCTGCGCGCCCAGGCCGAGCGGTTCGGCGCCGAGCTGGTCACCGACGACGTGACCGCGATGGACCTGACCGGGGACGTCAAGGTGGTCAGGGACGGCGAGGGGACCGAGCACCGGGCGCACGCCGTGGTCCTGGCCATGGGCTCGGGCTACCGCGAGCTGGGCCTGACCGACGAGAAGCGGCTCTCGGGGCACGGGGTCTCCTGGTGTGCCACCTGTGACGGGTTCTTCTTCCGCGGCCAGGACATCGCCGTCGTCGGGGGCGGGGACTCAGCCGTCGAGGAGGCCACGTTCCTGACGAAGTTCGCCAGCTCCGTGACGATCGTGCACCGCCGCGACGAGCTGCGGGCCAGCAAGATCATGGCCGAGCGGGCCCTGTCCAACCCCAAGATCCGATTCGCCTGGGACAGCACGGTCAGCGCCATCCACGGTGAGAGCAAGGTGACCTCGGTCACCCTGACCAACGTCAAGACCGGCCAGGACAGCGAGCTGCCGGTGACCGGGGTGTTCATCGCCATCGGGCACGACCCGCGCTCCGAGCTGGTCCGCGACCAGCTCGAGACCGACGACGCCGGCTACGTGCTCGTCGAGGGCCGCGGCACCGCGGTCCGCTCCGCCGGTCGGGTCCTGCCGGGCGTGTTCGCCGCCGGCGACCTCGTGGACCACACCTACCGGCAGGCGATCACCGCCGCCGGCAGCGGGTGCGCCGCCGCGCTCGACGCCGAGCGCTACCTCGCCGCCCGGGAGCATGAGCACTCGGGATCCTGAACAGCGATAGGATCTCCCCCTGATCACCAAGGAGCATCCATGGCCCTGAAGACCGTGACGGACGCCACGTTCGCCGATGACGTGCTGATGTCCGACAAGCCCGTTCTCGTCGACTACTGGGCGGTGTGGTGCGGTCCGTGCCGCCTGATCGCACCGATCCTCGAGGAGATCGACGCCAAGCACGGCGACAAGCTGCAGATCGCCAAGCTCAACGTCGACGAGAACCCGCGCACGGCCTCCGACTACGGCATCGTGTCGATCCCCACCCTGAACGTCTTCAAGGGCGGCCGGGTGGTCAAGCAGATCATCGGCGCCAAGCCGAAGGCGGCGCTCCTGAGGGACCTCGCCGAGTTCATCTGATCCGTGAGGCAGCCTCCGCGTGACCGTCCCGACCCGGACGTGTACTGCCGCCTGGACGACTCCGGCCCGGTCGTGGCCGAGGTCCGGGCCCGGCTGCACCGCCTCGGGCTGCTCGAGGACGGGCATGGCGATGCCTTCGACTCCGCCGTGGACCGCGCGGTGCGCCACTTCCAGCAGGAGCGCGGGATCGGCATCGACGGCATCGTCGGCCCCCAGACCTTCCGGCGCCTCGAGGAGGCCCGCTGGCGGCTCGGGGACCGGGTGCTGTACTACACGGCGGGGCATGTCATGGTCGGCGACGACGTCCTGGCCCTGCAGGAGCGGCTCACCGGGCTGGGCTTCTCCCCCGGGCGGCTCGACGGCATCTTCGGCCGCGGCACCGACCACGCGGTGCGCGAGTTCCAGCTGAACACCGGCCTGCCCACGGACGGCACCGCGGGTCCGGACACCTTCCGCGCCCTGAGCCGGCTGACCCGCACGGTCAGCGGCGGGGCCTCGACCCTGCTCCGCGAGCAGCAGGCCTTCGACGTCCTGCGCACCGGCGTGACCCACAAGGTGGTGCTCATCGACGTGGGTCCCGATCACCTGCGCCACCGGCACATCGGCAGCGGCCTGTCCGAGGAGGACATCGCCTCGGACATCGCCGCGCGCGTGGAGGGCCGCCTCGCCGCCCTCGGCACCACCGTGCTGGTCACCGGCCCCGCCCGGACCGGACACACCTCCTTCGAGGAGTCCGAGCGCGCCGCCATCGCCAACGAGGTCGGTGCCGACGTCGTGGTGTCGCTGCACTGCGACGCCCACGACAACCCCGAGGCGCACGGCATGGCCGCCTTCTACTTCGGCACCCTGTCGGGCCAGGCGCGCTCCGTGGCTGGCCAGGCGCTGGCCGAGCTGCTCCTCGAGGAGATCGCCGTGCGCAGCTCGGCGCGCAGCTGCGGAGCGCATCCCAAGGCCTGGGAGCTGCTTCGGATGACTCGCATGCCCTGCGTCCACCTCGACCTGGGCTACCTGACCAACACCGGCGACGCCGAGCGCCTCGGCTCCCCGGCGGGCCGCGACCAGGTCGCCAAGGCGATCACCGCCGCTCTGATCCGGTTCTTCGCGCCACCGCCCCAGGACTGAGCGGCCCGGACGGGGCCGATCACGCCGGTCCGATCACGCGGGCCACCGCGGCGCGAGCCGACCCGTCGGCCCGCAGCTCGACCCGCGTCCTCCCGTTGCCCGGACCCGGCCGGCCCGGAACGCGGTGGAGCCTCCCCGATCGGGGAGGCTCCACCGGTGTAGGTCGGGCGCTAGCCCTCCAGGCCGGCCAGCTGCTCGTCGGTCATGCCGCGCACGTCGAGGACCTGGTTGCTGGAGATGCTCAGCTTGTAGGTCTTGATGCTGGACTTCTTCGACTTCTTCTTCTTCTTGCTGTTCTTGGCCACGATCTTCTTGAGGTAGTCGTAGTTCTTCTTGTACTCCTTGTACAGCACTGGGGCGTCCTGGATCTCGGTGACGAGCTCGTCGGAGGCCCGCAGGCCCGGCGAGGACCAGTTCGCCGACCCGGTCATCACGTACTTCTGCCGCTTGCCGTGGATGAAGCCGTTGACCATCATGACCTTGTTGTGGGTGAAGATGTCGTTGCGGATGCACACGACCGCCCACACCTTCTTCACCGGGTCGTACTTGGGCTTGACCGGGCAGGACATCCGCACGGTGAGCTTGCCCCCGGAGTACGGGCTCGTGCGCTTCAGCCACACGCCGGTTGACGTGACCGGCACCCTGCCGTTCAACGTCCCTCGGCTGCAGTCACCGGGGGTGTTGCGCACGCGCTTGCGCTTGGCCGGCTTGCCCTTCTTGGCCTTGGTCTTCTTGTAGCGGTAGGGCGGGGTGGACAGGCAGTCCGCGGCGCCCCAGCCGAGCGGCTCGCCGTCCTCATTGGTCAGCCACTTGCCGTTCGCGCCCTTCACGCGCTGGCTCATCTGCGTGTAGACGATCTCGACCTTGCAGCCCTTGCGCATGGCCAGGGTCCACAGGTCGGAGGCCACGCCCCGCCGGGTCAGGACGAACATCGAGACGCGGATCGCGGTGCGCTTCCACTTCTTGCCGACCTTGTAGCGGCACTTGATGCCCTTGAGGATGTCGCGGTTGATGTCGCCGCTGGTCTGCGGCAGCAGGTGCACGGTGGTCGGCCGTGCGCCGGTCGCGGCGTTGCCGGGGCTCGAGTAGGTGCGGAAGTAGTTGGGGGTGATCAGCTGCCCGCGCGACCCGGCCACCATGTCGCCGAAGTAGTTGGTGAAGATGTCGTAGAGGGCCTTGTCGCCCACCGCGATGTTGAGGTTGTTGAACCCTTTGATCGAGTTGTAGTAGGTGGGGTTGCCCGAGCTGTACGCCGAGACCCACTGCCGGGTCGCCGCACCGGTGCCCACCGTGGAGAACATGTAGATCTTGGAGTGCAGCGACGGGTACATCGGCTCCTGGTTGTCCGGCAGCGTCTTGTTCCCGTCCATGGTGTGCCGGACGCCCGCGGCGTCGGTGACCGTCAGCGACGTCTTGTACGTGTTGAAGTCGCGGTACTCCTTGACGTGCGGCCCGGGACCATCGGCGAAGGTGCCGTCACCGAAGTCCCAGCGCCAGCCCACGATCGGGTTCGTGCCCGGGAACGACCGGTCGGTGAAGACCACCGTCTTGTTGGTCAGGGTGGTGGCCTCGGCCGAGTACCAGGCGGTCGGTGCGCCGGCCGGCGGACCGGAGCGCGGCGTGAGGCACCCGGCCCAACAGGTGGACGCGAAGTTCGTCGCGTACGTGTCCGGGCCCAGGGACTCGGCCAGCTCCCGCCAGGCCGGGTACTTGTCGGCATGGCTGTTGGTCAGCCCCTGGACGGAGACGCCGCGCTGCGCGGCACGGGTCAGCGCCGCCTGCACCGGCGGGTAGCTCATGGAGTAGACGCTGAACTTGATCGTGGCCTGCGTCCCATCCGGGTTGGCCGGAGGGGTGCAGTCGATCATGTCGATCAGGTAGCGCAGCATCTGGAACTGCGCTGCATTCGAGCCGGCCGGGTTGTTGAACATGGTCCGGGTCTGGGCGGTGAAGCCCGCGTCGCAGGCGCGCGGCGGGGCCTGGATCTCGATGGGGACCTCGATGGAGGCCGCCGCGCCATCCGGCGAGGTCGCGTTGACGATGAAGGAGTCCGGCCCGGTGAACTCCGGCAGCGGGCTCTGGATCCCGGTGTCCGCGGCCGGCGGGTACCAGCCGGGGGTGTAGGTGAACTCTCCCGTGCCGGTGTTGAAGCCGAGCTTGCCGTTGAACGGCCCGGACACGTCCGCGACGTACGGGGCGACGGAGTAAGCCACGGGCTGGCCGGCGGTGTGGGTGCACACGACCCGTCCGCCCACCGGGGTGTCCATCATCGTCAGCACCGGTGACCCGGGCTCGATGGAGCAGTTGATCACCCCCGTCGGCTCGGCCTGGGCCGGCAGGGCACCGAGCGTGCTCACCGCCAGGCTCGACCCGATCACAGCGACAAGGGCACGCCGCAGTCCACGACTCACAAGGAACTCCTCCCCACGCGTGAGGTGAATCTAGCCCATGGCCTATCGCGGAGGGACCGCCGGAGCCCCTATCCCGGCGCTAACCGCGGATCATGGTTGCCGTGCCGAGGCGAACTGGGCGTAGGACCGGGGGCGGAGCAGGGAGGTCAAGAAGCCGAGGGCACCTCCGATCAGGACGATCGCCGCACCGATCAGCAGCCACCGGACCACGCGCACGCCCCACCACCTCCGGTACGGCATCCTAGGGACATGAGCCAAGGCACGCGCCTCGACCCGTGGTTCGCCAGCTACGCCCAACGGGCGCACGGACTGGCGGCCTCCGAGATCCGCGCCCTGTTCGCGGTGGCCAGCCGGCCCGAGGTGGTCTCCCTGGCCGGGGGCATGCCGTTCGTCTCCGCGCTGGACCTCGACGGGGTCGCCGACACGGTGGCCGCCCTGATCCGCAGCCGCGGGGCGATGGCGCTGCAGTACGGGTCCGGCCAGGGCGACGAGCGGCTGCGCGAGCAGATCCTCGACGTGATGGCCCCGGTGGGCATATCGGCGCACCCCGACGACATCGTCGTCACGACCGGGTCGCAGATGGCCCTGGACCTGGTGGTGCGCACGTTCATCGACCCCGGCGACGTGGTTCTGGTGGAGTCACCGTCCTACGTCGGGGCCCTGGGCGTCTTCCGGTCCTACGAGGCCCGGGTGATCCATGTGGCCATGGACGAGGAGGGGCTGTCCCCGGTGGCCCTGGCCGAGGCCATCTCCCGGGTCCGCGCCGAGGGCGGGAACGTCAAGCTGATCTACACGATCCCGTCGTTCCACAACCCCGCCGGGCTCACCCAGGGCCCGCAGCGGCGCCGGGACGTGCTCGAGGTGGCCCGCTCCAACGGGATCCTCGTGCTGGAGGACGACCCCTACGCCCTCCTCGGCTTCGACGGCGTCGTGCCGCGGGCCATGCGCGCCGACGACGAGACCGGGGTCATCTACCTGGGCTCGTTCTCCAAGACCATCGCCTCCGGGCTCCGGGTCGGCTGGGCGGTCGCCCCCCACGGGGTGCGCGAGAAGCTGGTGCTGGCCTCCGAGGCAGCTGTGCTCTGTCCCTCGAACTTCGCGCAGCTCACCGTCTCGGAGTACCTGGCCACGCAGCCCTGGCTGGAGCAGATCGGCACCTTCCGCGAGCTGTACCGGGAGCGTCGCGACGCCCTGCTGGCCGCGATGGCCGACCACATGCCCCCCGGGACCACCTGGACCGAGCCGGCCGGCGGCTTCTACTCGTGGGTCACCCTGCCGGATGGCTTGGACGCCCGCGCC
>Ga0316576_10001891_pt1 | contig 11648 bp, 9 predicted proteins | sample S0NA_FD_203075 | JGI IMG/M metagenome (GOLD analysis project Ga0316576, IMG submission 203075) | Rhizosphere microbial communities from salt marsh grasses in Alabama, United States - S0-2_050615r3r5 | ecosystem: Host-associated > Plants > Roots > Rhizosphere | place: USA: Alabama | collected... | reverse complement strand
CGTACCCCAAAACCAGGATGAAAACCGCCAACAGCGCCACAATGATCGCCAGGCTGCCCCGCAGATCGAAAATCAGACCGAGGGCAGCCACGACCTCAAGTGCCGGCAGCATCATCGCCAGGGGCACCAGCAGCCCGTCCGGCACGAGGCCATACGCCTCGATGACAACGGCAAAGGCATCCGGGTCCGCCAGTTTGAGGGCTCCCGCATAAAAAAATACAAGGGCCACCCCCCACCGCAGACCGCGATAGGCCCAGATGTGTCCGGCACCTGGTTTTGTAGTTGACACGGATGATGTCATGCCACGTCCTCACCTCCCACCCAACCGCTATTGGACCCGAAATGATTGTGGATACAGTCGGATAAATAGTAAAAGGCATGCTCTGATTCAAATTGATAATGTGCATGTTTCTTTTGTTGTTGCAGAGATTTTCTCAATAGACGAACGCCAGGACGCAGCCGACCGGCTCCACCGGAGTGGGGAGCAACCAGAGAACCATTTACGAACAACGTCGATTTTAGTATGGTGCCCGCGAGCGGCAGGCCAGAAAGCAGTACAGCCGTCGCGGGCCGATGTGAGGCGCCCGCCCCAAACCTCGTTCAGCCAGAAAGGACAAACCCCATGGGACAAAAAGAAACGTTACTGACCGCCAAGGAGTTTGCATCGCGATCCGGCCTCTCCGTTACGCAAGTCACCAAAATGCTTCGCGAAAAAAAACTTGATGGGCATAAAAAGTCGGGCAAATGGATGATCCCTGCAAATGCATTGAAAACTTCCGGCGTTCTCGCCACTCCTGCCAAAACTGAAAAAGCCGCAGCCGCCAAATCCACCCCGGCTGCGGCAACCTTGTCGGTGGCCGACTTCAGCGCCAAAACCTATCTGACCGAAGCAGGTGTGGTCCAGTGGCTGAAGGGGGGACGCCTCCGCGGAAATCGGACACCGGACGGTGATTGGCAGGTGGACGCTGCAAGCCTGGATCTGCCCGTCCTCAGGCACCTCCTGCGGTCCTAACCGACAACCCCAAAAGGTTTCCCACATGAACCGGCACGATCTTGACGATTTCGTGCGATCCCGCGTAATCGCACGCTTCCTTCGCTATTGTGCGATCGATACCACGGCCGAGCCGACGTCCGATTCCCATCCCTCATCCCAAGGACAACTGGCGTTGGGCGCTCTGCTGAAGGACGAACTTCATCAGTTGGGTCTGCCAACGGTCGAACACGACGCTCACGGCTATGTCTACGCCGCCCTGCCCGGACGCCGCAGCCGATCACCGCTGGCCCTGACATTTTGCGCTCATCTGGATACCTCGCCCTCGGTCTCCGGCAACCAGGTGCGCCCCGTGGTTCACGCCGCCTATGACGGCGGTACGATCCCGTTCGAAGACGATCCGGCTTTGTTCCTTACACCCGAAGACAGCCCCGAATTGACCAAATTCACAGGTGAAGACATTATAACCGCTGCGGGGAAGACACTTCTCGGAGCCGACGACAAGGCCGGCCTGGCAGCCATCATGACTGCCCTGGAGGCTCTTGGACACTTCGACCATTGGGCACACCCGGAACTTAAGATTGTTTTCACGCCTGACGAAGAAATCGGGCGCGGAACCGACCATATCCGGCGCGAGCGACTGGGCGATGTGGGGTACACCATCGATGGCGGCGAGATGGGAGAACTGGAGACCGAATGTTTTCACGCCCTTAGAGCCGTTCTGACCTTCCGCGGCATGAATGTCCACCCGGGCTATGCGAAAAACCGGATGGTGAATGCGGGCAAGCTGGCGGCCCGCTTCGTGGCCCAACTGCCTGCGTCGGAAGCCCCCGAACACACCGAGGGGCGCGAGGGGTTTTTCCATGTCACCACGCTTTCGGGCAATGAAAGCCGCGCGACGGCGGAAATGATCCTGCGGGACTTCGATGCGGAAGGCAACCGCCGACGCGCAAAACTGCTGCGGCAAATGGGCCGCAGCTTCGAAACCGCTTACCCCGGCTTAACCATCGCCGTGCAGGTCGGCGAACAATACCGCAACATGAAAGAGGTCCTGGATCATTACCCTCTGGTTCGCCGCAAAGCCCAAGAAGCGATCCAGGCAACCGGCCTTGAGGTCATTACCAAATCCATTCGCGGAGGCACGGATGGCGCCCAACTCTGTTTCATGGGGCTGCCGACACCCAACCTGTTTACCGGCGGTTTGCTCTCCCACAGCCGCAAAGAATGGATACCGGCCATCGCTCTGGTCAAAAGCACGCAGGTCATTCTGGAGTTGTGCCGCCTCTGGGCGGAAGACCCCGAAGGCATGGTCCCGAAGAAGCGTTCGGATTGACCCATGGAAACGCCAGGCCGTCTTAAGCTGTTCTGCAACCCCCGCGCCCGCCGGCCTTCCGCCGATGCTCCGGATACATCATGGGCGTCGCCGGAAGCGCTGCGCACCGTCCGGCGCTTTCATCAAACCCTGCCTGGTTATCAGCCCACCCCGCTGGTTGCCCTGAACCAGCTGGCGCGCCGCCTTGGATTGGGCGGCATCTGGATCAAGGATGAATCCCGGCGTTTCGGTCTGAAAGCATTTAAGGCCCTGGGGGCTTCCTATGCGGTCTGTGCCGTGCTGGCCGAACAGCTCGGCCTTGCGCCCCCACTAAACTTCGCCGCTTTCCGGCAGCCGGAGATACGCCGCCGCTTGTCAAACATAACCCTGCTGGCCGCATCAGACGGCAATCACGGATTGGCCGTGGCCTGGATGGCGGCCCAACTCGGCTGCCGCAGCCGGATCCTGCTGCCCCGGGATGCCGCCGCCTGTCGGACAAGAGCGATTGAGCTCATGGAAGGGGAAGCGATTCGCGTGGACGGCAATTACGACGCAGCCGTCGACCGGGCCGCCCGGGAAGCGGACCAACCAGGCGCCTTATTGATCCAGGATACGGGACGGCAGGGCTACGAAACCGTTCCGTTGTGGGTCATGCAGGGCTACCTAACCCTGTTTGAAGAAGCCTTCGACCAAATGAGTGGTTTCTTGCCGAGCCACGTCTTCGTCCCATGCGGTGTCGGCTCTCTGGCGGGCTCCCTGCAGGCCTATCTGGTAGAGAGGTACGGCGGGCAGCGACCGCGGCTGATCGTGATCGAGGCCGCCGCGGCCGATTGCTACTACCGTTCCATGGCCGCCGGAGGTGCTTCGATTATTGCTGTCGAAGGCAACCTGGAAACGCGCATGGCCGGTCTGGCATGCGGAGTCCCCTCCCATCTGGGGTGGCCTCTTTTGCGCCGCTTTGCCGACGGCTTCGCCAGCTGTCCGGACGCCATTGCAACGGACGGCATGCGGCATCTGGCGTTTCCTCTCCCTGAGGACCCGCCGGTCGAATCCGGCGAGTGCGGTGCCGTCACCCTGGGATGTTTGCAGCATCTGCTGCAGGTGGAGAGGGGCAAAGGAGAGCAGGTCCCGCTTGAACTGGGGCCCGCCGCACGCATCCTGCTGATTTCCACCGAGGGCGCCACGAACCCGGACTCCTATCGAGGGATGCTTGGGGAAGGTGTCGACCGGTCGCTCCTGGGGGATTGACGCAACGCCGTGCCTGGTCCATGATCAGGCATTGCCAATGGAGACGATGCCATCGAACCAACGACCACGACAATCCATGCGTCCCCCTTTGCCATCCGCAATGTACGCCGTTTCATTGCTTTTCGGGTTTGCTTCAATGCCCGTTTCTACTATCCGGTCTTTGCGATTCTGTTTCTCGATTTCGGCCTGACCCTGGAACAGTTTGCCCTGCTGAATGCCGTTTGGGCCGGGACCATCGTCTTGCTGGAAGTGCCCTCCGGGGCGCTCGCGGACATTGTCGGCCGCCGCAATTTGCTGGTGGCGGCGGGTGTCTTGATGGTTGCGGAGATTGCCCTGCTCTGTCTGGCACCCCGTGGGCAGGGCCAATTACTGTTCACCGTTTTTCTGGTCAACCGAATTCTCAGCGGCATGGCCGAAGCCGCGGCCAGCGGCGCGGATGAAGCCCTGGCCTACGATGCCCTGAAACGCGACGGAAACCCCGAAGACTGGGGACGTGTGCTTGAACGACAGATCCGCTATCAGTCCATCGGATATGTTTTCGCCATGAGCGTCGGTGCGGCGGTCTACGACCCGGAGCTCCTCAATCGCATCATGGACGGTTTGGGGCTCGCGCTGCACTTCGATCCGGAAACCACGCTGCGCTTCCCCCTTTATCTGACGCTGGTCATGGCTTTAGGCGCCCTCATTCAAACCTTAGGAATGGAAGACGTCACGCCTGCCAAGCCTCAAATGAAGCAAGCACGCCTAACACGCACACAATCCATCGGCCGCGCTTTTCGAATGACCTACCGGGCCGGGCGCTGGATTCTGCAGTCCCCTGTGGCGTTGTGCGTCATCCTGGCCGGAATGCTGTTCGATCATGTGATCCGCGTGGTGATAACTCTCAACAGCCAGTATCTGAGAGAGATCCATTTCCCCGAGGCGTCCTTCGGTTTGATCGGTTCAGGGATTGCCCTCATGGGGATATTCGTCCCCAAAATCGCGGAGAAAATGGACGCCCGCTTTCGGCCATCAGTCAATTTCTTCGCTGTCAGCGTCCTGGCCATCACGGGCTTGACCGGCATTGCGTTCTTCTGGCCTTATGCCGGCCTTCTGCCCCTGGCCCTGCTCTCGGGGGTCATGATGTTCACCCATTTCTTTTCCAGTCGCTACCTGAACCAGGTAACCGCATCGGAAATGAGGGCCACCGTCCTGAGCTTCAAAGGTCTCTCCTATAACTTGGCCTATGGTATCGCCGGCTTGCTTTACGCCCTTCTGCTGGCATATCTTCGCGAGCTCGCCTCATCAAACGGCCCAGTCGCTGTTGCGAAACTTGAGCCGCTGGTTTTCCGGCAGTCGTTTCTTTGCCTGCCGGGGTATTTTATTCTGATGCTTGCTGTGTTAATAGGGTTTGCCAGACATCAGCTCAATAACCGTGCTAAACCAAACCATATTCAGGATCTTGCGCCATGAAACCCTTGCGAGTCAAAATCTTCTACGATGGAGGCCACATTCCCTCCGAACGGTTTGAATCGATCATCACCAATCTCTCCAACAAGGTCAACGATTGGTTCCACGAGCATCCGGACGTCGAGATTCTGCATATTCTTCAATCCGAGTCACAGGGTTCGGAAAATGCCTGGAATCTCACAATGTCTATTTTCTACCGTTAACCCAATGTCTCGGAGGCTGTCGCATGAGCGCCCCCCCGCCGCTAATTGGGAAACAGCCGCCGCGCCGCGCCGCGGCCTCTGCAAAGCGCTTTGTCTGTGATTGATGAATGTCATGCCGACAGCTACTCTTGACGCCACTATGAATTTTAGCCGAAGATTTATGTGACGTATGGATGCCTGGACACACCCCCCCACGATTAGCGCATGGTCAAAACGCGTTTTCAGCCTCCGCCCCATTGCTGTGGCATTGCTGCTCTTCCTGGTGTTGATTGCCGAACTGCGCTTTGACTGGACGGAGCATCTGCTAGGGGGTTACCTGGTAACGACCAATGACTATCGCCCGGAATCCGGAACCATCTGGGAAAAAGGCCACCGTACCGAAGATGCCCGGCAGGTGCTCGAAAAAATCGTAACCGACAAGCAGGCGGTCCAACGCGAGGCCCGTGACGCTGAAACGTTTACGCAAATCGCCCGTACGCTCTCCCGGGGATTGGAGCTGATCATCTCGGCGGACCACTTTCGCCACCTTTATAACGCCCTGCCGCCAGATCTCGCAGGAGAGTTGCTGTCGCCCTATGCGCTGGTCGGCATCATCAGTGAAAGCGAATGGGAAAGAGCCTTTTTCGAGCCCGGCGCCAGCGGCTTCAATATTTACTTTCTCAACAAGGACAACCGCGTTCTCAAACAGCTGACGGTTTCCGCTGATATGATGACCCGCATCGAACGCGGTGAAACAACGCGCACCGACACGCTGGACAATCTCCCGCAGTTTGAAAACCGCATCTACCCGGCCGAACGCTTTTTCAGAGCGCTGCAAAGCGTATCGGAAGACGTCCGCCGTCAAGGTGTCCCCTGGCCTGAAAATCTGCTGAAATCTCCAGGGCGGGTATCCCGTGTAGCCATATCCGACGAGGTGATCTCCGGCTATATCGAAATGGGATTTGAACTCGAGGAGCCCAACCGCACACGGGTAATTCTTTTTCAGGGACGCGACTGGGCGGTGGCCCGGATAAGGGCCGTCCTGGAAGGTGAAACCTTCGAGAAGTCTATAACGTTTTAGATGTCGGGAAACTGAACTACCGGTATGATTCGTTTTCTACGAAGCGCATTTTATCTCCTGTTGACGGCGGGTGGTCTGGCCGTAATGGGGGTAGTGGTAATGGTGTTTGTGGTGGCGCAGGATCTCCCCCGGGTTCCCGATCCCCTGAGCCGCATCATCGAAACCCCGCCTACGGAGATCTTTGCTGCAACAGGCGAACGTCTCATGGTGATCGGCGGCCGCGAAGCCATACCGCTCAATCGGGTGTCTACCGATTTTATCAACGCCGTCATCGCGACCGAAGATCATCGCTTCTGGGGGCATCACGGGGTCGACAAACTACGCACCTTGAAAGCATTGTGGATTACCCTCTTTCAACCAGGCCGGATTCAGGGCGCCTCCACCATTACCCAGCAATTGGCGAAAAACCTTTTCTTCTCCTTCGAGCGCAGCTACATGCGCAAACTCCGCGAGCTGCTGGTTGCCCTCCAGATCGAATCCCGCTACAGCAAGGAGGATATTCTGGAGGCCTACATCAACCAAATCGCCTTCGGCCCCCAGGCCCACGGTATCGAACAGGCGGCACGCGTATTTTTCGGGAAAACGGCTTCCGAACTCAATTTGGCCGAAGCCGCCCTCCTGGCCGGTCTGCCCAAATCGCCCACCCGCTACAACCCCTACCGGCACCTGGATCGCGCTCAGAAAAGGCAACGTGTCGTACTGGCACGCATGGTCGCAACGGGATACATCAGCAGCAGCCAGGCGCAGGAGGCCATCCTGCACCCGATCCAACTGGTTTCAAGCCCCCATAAGGCACGCCCTGGCGGTTATTTCCTGGACATGGTCATCCGCGATCTCGAAAATCGCTACGGCACCGATGTCGTTCATCACGGCGGCCTCAAAGTGTCCACCACGATCGATCCTCAACTGCAAACATGGGCCGAAGAAGCCGTTGCCCTGGGGATAGACGAACTTGACGAAATGATGGGCACCGCCAATCCCGAAGGGCGGGACAACGAGAATCTCCTGCAAGGCGCCCTGGTGGCGGTGGCCGCCCAGTCGGGCGCCGTCAAAGCGCTTGTGGGGGGGCGCGGATATGCCGAAACCGCCTATAACCGTGCCATCCAGAACCAACGTCAGGTGGGCTCGGGATTCAAACCTTTTACCTACTACACCGCCTTCGAGAAACTCGGCTACTCGCCGGCCACCGTCATGGTGGATCGCCCCCTGACCGTTCCGGTGAACGGCGCCAGCGATTGGCAGCCGCGCAATTTCAGCCGTACCTTTCAAGGTCCCATTGTTCTTAAAAAAGCCCTCATGGACTCTGTCAACACCATTGCCGCCCAGCTGATCGAACGCAGCGGACCGGAAGCCGTCATGGCCACCGCCCGACGTTGCGGGATCCAAAGCCCACTGAGGGCCGTATATTCGCTGGCGCTCGGCACCTCAGGCGTCAGTCCCATGGAAATGGCCAGTGCTTTCGCAACCTTCGCCACCGGCGGCATACGACACGAAGCCTTCTGGATTGCACGGGTTGAGGACCCCCAAGGCCGCATCTTAGAAGAACATCTTGTCAGCGGTCGGCGGGTTCTGGAACCGGATTTGAGCTACCAAGTCGTGGACATGATGCGGGGCGTCTTGGATCAAGGCTCCGGCCGGATGATACGCCGTATGGGTTTTGATCTACCGGCGGCCGGCAAAACTGGTACGACGAATAGCTATCAGGATGCCTGGTTTATCGGATTCACGCCGACACTCAGTACATCGGTCTGGGTGGGTTTTGACAAGAATCGAACGCTCAAAGATCGCAACGGTGTCGGCATTACCGGAGGACGCGGCGCCGCCCCCATCTGGGCGCGCTTCATGAAAGAGGCCATGGAGGGCGAGCCGGCCCGTGATTTCACAACGCCCGAGGACATCCATCTGGAAATCATTGATCCTCAAACCGGGCGCCCCCCGGACAGTATGTCCCGGGAAACCATCCAAGTGGCCCTGACGGACGGCCAAACCGCCAGCGGCACCGTCGTGGAAAGCCGGCCGGTTAGCCTGTTCGAGGAACCCCGGCCGACACAGCCGCTGCCCCCAACACAAAGAACTGAAGGCATCATCGAGGAAGACCTGCCCAAGGAGAATTAGGACAACACGCCCCGGGACGCACCCGGGTCGCTCGCAAACAGGACACATCGTGGCAATCCAACCCCTCAAACATGCGGCTTTCAAAATATGGACGGCGGCGGCAATCGCCATACCGTCCACGTTATGGCTGCTTTCCGAACTGCAGAACACCGGCGGTTTCATGCTGCCGATCACGGTGTTGTCGGTGATATTCATCCTCGCCTATGGTGCCAGCGGCTGGCTGGCATCCCAACTGGCCCGTCGCATGGTTGCCCCTATCCTGCATGAAGCAGGCGTGTGGGAACGCAGCGGGGATGTACCACGAGCGGAAAAAGCCTACCAGAAAGCCCTTGCCCTGTTTGACAGCTTTCTTACGGCGCCGAGGGACTGCCGCCGGGGGATTCCGCTTTTAATTGCCCGCATGGCACGCATGTACGCGGCTCAAACGGAAAAGCATGAAGCCGCGGAAACTTTTCTGGAGCGTTATCTCGAAATCGACCCCGCCGATCAGGAAGTGGCCAAAATATGGTTGCAAAACCGAGAATACAACGGCGGCATCGCACCCCATCAACAGGATCTGGCCGCACGCATCGGCGATGCGCACGCGGAGGACAAGGCGATCCAAACGACCCTGTCCCGATTGTATCTGATAAACCAGCAGACTGATTTCCCGGCTTTGCAAACCTACCGCCGTGCCATGTCGGCTTCGCCCCGTGGATTTTCCGCTCTCGCTATCGACCTGTCGCGTATCTTTATCGCGGAAGGCCGCTCCGACGAATTGGCGCTGCCCGTCTACCTGCAGGCTGCCCGGCAGCAACCGGACTGGGAGGCGCTGCGTTGCGCTCTGGCCGCCTGCCTGCGCTGGGTCCTTCCTTCCGAAAGCAATACGGAATGGCTGGCTCAGGCCCGGGAGATTGTCAGTCCGGTGGACAACGATATGCTGGTTCGCATGTCATCCGGATTTGTGCCGCCCACTGGAAGCTACCGCGTCGAAACGGCGGAGGGCAGCCCGAACGATGAAGATCGGCCTGTCCAGGACAGCCGGCTCACACGTTTGAAGACGGCAGTCCTCCAAAAAACGGCCCACCTCGGACAAAAGCAGAAAATGATCCTCGAACAGGTATGGCATTCGCCCGGGATGCGCCGCGGCATCCTTTGGAGCCTGATGGCGGGTCTGGCTGTCCTGGCCACGGTTTTCCTGGTCAACACAGTGGGATATTTGACCCCCGCCCCGCCTCCGGAACCGACACCCATAGCACCGGCGCCGATCCTTCCACCACCTTCGTCCAAACCCTACACCCTGCAAGTGGCTGCCTATCTGAAGCCTGAACATGCGGAGCGATACCTGACAACCCTCCAGAAGCAGGGCATCGATGCCTATGTTATCAAGGCCCACAGCAACGACAAAACCTGGTACCAGGTCCGTATCGCCCATTTTACCGGCAAAGCTGATGCCCTGGCCTACGGCACCACCCTGAAAGCGAAGGGGCTTATCGAGGACTTCTATGTGGCCAAGGATTTAAGCCCCTGACGGCATGCGAAACCGAATGTCCCGCGCACCGATATATTGACAATTTCTTTTCCGGTTATTAATTTGATTGGTTACATAATGACTTGGCGTGTCTGCAGGCCGTTGCATCAAAGCGGTCGACAGGTACAAGAGCAAGACACCGGAAAGGATCTCAAGCACCAATGCCCAAATCTAAAAAGGCCATAACCGACTTGCAGAAAGAAATCCTTCTTATCCGCAAGGAGACCGAAGAGAAATATGCCGAAAAAGCGGCTACCGAGGAGGAGATCAACCGGCTCAGTTTTACGCTGGCCCTTTATCAGGCCGAAAAAACATTGGATGACGCCATCCAGGAAAAAATCGAAAGCCTCAAAAATCGTATCGCCGACTTGGAACGTCAGGCACGCCAGATTCCACGCGCCATCCGCAAGCTGGAAGCCAAGCAGCGTAAGCTGCGCGCTTCCGATCATGCCCCCTCCACTTGATGCCCTGTCCGCCACCTGTGACCTAAAACGCGCGGATCGGCCTCCAGGGAGGCGTTCCGCTCTTCATTTTCCACCAATGCCCCCAAAATCCAAGCCGGGCGGCCCGTCTTTTGCGATTCAAGATGCGTAGGGGAGGTGCAGATAGACGATTACCGCCCCGCTCTTCCGTTTGACAGCCTTTTCCCAGCGATAGGAGAGTACGAGACCTTCGCGTTTCATTGCCATCAGCAGGTCTTCGATAACATCGGGGAGAACGGCACCGCCCTCGGAATGCAATCCCTTCCCGACGATAATGCGGAGTGTCAGCGATCCGTCGGCGGAGGCCCTTCGAAGAAAGGCATCCGCTCTCTGCCGGGCGATGAGCGCGGTGTCCCCGTGAAGGTCGACTTGGGCCTGAGGGGCGGGATAGCGGCGAAGTTTTTCTTTGAGGGCCAAACGGCGGGGAGCGAAGAAACCGTCACTTTTCTTTTTCATCAGTCGGCGGGCATCATGGTCGATGGAGGCCCTGAAAGCCTCGCCGAGTTCCTGTGCCGAAGCATTTTCTTCACTGTCTTCCACGGTCGCTTCGAAAAAACGACTCACATCGGTGCGATTGTCGAGGCGCGGAATGCCGTGACGATCTCTATCGACATCCACCATCAATCGGCGACGGATCTCTTCTTGACGGCCGCCAGCCGGCGCCGCAGCAGGCTGCTCAGGAGGGGAGGCGTCGTTTGGAGCGGCAGGTTCAAAGATGTCTTGGAAATCGACGCTGCCGTTTAATTGGCGGATTCCCAGCCGGTTGCGGCGCCATGCGGTTTTCCCGGCCCTCCCGGACGGCGGCGGGGAAGTGCTTGGCCTTTCGGGGAGCGAGACGCCGCGGCGCTCTTCGGGCGATGGCCCATCGACCGCCTGGCCCCGGGGCGCTTTGGAGCCAAGAAAAAGACGTGCCACGTCTTCATTGGGGTTAATAATCGGAATCCCCTGCCGGGACACCGGTCGCGGTTTGGCGACGTCACGAGGGGAACAGGTGCCTGGCTGTATTCTGTCCGGCTTACGTGACACCTGTGATGAGCGGGGAATTTTGACGTTGCCATGTCGCCCCGGCTTTGACACGTCCGCCGACCGTGGCGTCTCTTCATCTTGATCAGCCGGGGATGCCTCCTCCGTTGTTTCCTCACCGGGCCTGCGCCCCCATAGCCACTTCTTAAGCTCTTTAAGGTTCATCCGTCTTCTTTTCGGCGGACGCCGGACGTGATCCGGCCCGTTCGTCCACTCAGGTACGGCCCCACAGCTGAAAACCGTATCGGTAGGACG
>Ga0316576_10001889_pt1 | contig 11652 bp, 11 predicted proteins | sample S0NA_FD_203075 | JGI IMG/M metagenome (GOLD analysis project Ga0316576, IMG submission 203075) | Rhizosphere microbial communities from salt marsh grasses in Alabama, United States - S0-2_050615r3r5 | ecosystem: Host-associated > Plants > Roots > Rhizosphere | place: USA: Alabama | collected... | reverse complement strand
AGCCTCGTCGTCGAGGGGTTCGGCGAGGAGCTCCCGCAGGCCTCGACCACGGATGAGCTCGAGAACGATGAGGTCGGCCTCGTCGGTCTCGACGAAGTCATAGATTCGGCAGATGTTGGGGTGCTCGAGCTGTCCCAGGATGCGCGCCTCGCGCAGGAAGCGCGTCTTGGCCGCAGCGTCCAGTCTGCGGTCGGCCCGGATCACCTTGACCGCGACCTCGCGGCCGATCGACTCCTGCACGCCGAGCCACGTCTCGCCCATGCCGCCCTCGCCGAGCGGCTCGATGATCCGGATATCACGGATGGTGGTGCCGGGCCCGATCACGTCCGCCTCGTTCCTTTTTTTGAAGCCTCCATTCATTCTACCAACGGAAAAGGGGGCGAGCGAAACCCCGCGCGTCCGTCCGTGGTCGCGAAGATGTGATCATCGGCGCCCATCGTGAGGTATCCTTGCGGGCACGTGGACTGTGCACAAGACGTCGGCTGTTCAGATCCGTAGGAGGTCACATGATCCGTAGGGGGATGGTCGCGTTGCTGATGATGGGGTGCTTCGCGGAGGTGGTTGCCGCGGACGACGTGTGCATCCGACGAACCCGCCATTGGGGCGGTGACGGCCCTGCCGATCAGCTGGTGGTGGTCAACGACTACGCTTTCTTCGGCGGCCGAACGCTGCGGGTGGCGGATCTCTCCGACCCCACGCTTCCCACCGTGGTGCACGAGGTTCGGCTCGAGGCGCCCGCGGCCGACATCGACACCCACGGGGACCGGATCTACCTGGTGGACGGCAGCGACGAGTTGATCGTGATCGATGCCGCGGATCCCCGGCGGGCGACCATCGAGGATCGGTTCTGGCCGGAGGAGGAGGGCTGGAAGCTCTTCCGGCTGGCGTTCAACGGCGATCTGGGAGTGATCAGCGGTCAGACCTTCTCGTCCGGAATCGTGACCAAGCTCCTGTTCGCCGATCTCTCCGGCTCCGGGCCTCGGCCGGCCGTTCTCGGATCGGTGGTCATCGCCGGTCAGGTCGCCTCGGTGGCGATCGGCACCCGGGCCGCGTTGGCCGTCACCGATGACGACCGGCTCTTCATCATCGACGTCAGCGACCCATCCGAGCCCGTCGTCGCCCTCGAGACCGGCGTCTCCTACCTTGCGGGCCCGGCGGGCATCACCGATCTCCGAGCGGCCGGCGATCTCATGGCTCTCGCCGACACCGCGGGCAACGTGGGCGTGGTCGACATCTCGGACCCCGATCGGATCGTCTTCCGGGGCTCCGTCCAGGGTCTCGGCATCGGGTTCGGATCGCTGGCCTTCGACGGATCGACGATTCACGTCGCGGGATCCACCTGCACCAATCTGGGGGTGTGCGGCGGCTACGCAGTGATCGACGTCCCGGCCATCGGTGCTCCGACGCTGGCCGGACGGACGGACGGACCCAAGCTCGCGTCGCCAGTCAGCTACCGAGGTTTTGCCCTGGCGGCGGCCTTCAAAGCGGGCATGCGCATCATCGACACCTCGTCGGCAGCCGAGCCGCAGCTGTTGGACGCCGTGCTTCCGGCGCGAGCGGCCGGTGCGATCGCCGGAGCCCGGTTCGCGGTCGGCGTCATCGACACGACGACGTTGGCACCCCCGGAGGAGCCCGGCCGCAATACGTTGAGGGTGTTGGATCGGTCGACAGGGGGGCAGCTCGAAGAGGTATCGTCGTACGCACCGGAGGGTGAGATGTGGGCGGTGACCGCCGCCGACGACTTCATCGCGGTGGCGATGTATGACGAGGTGTCCGACTTCCATTCGGTGGAGGTCATCGATGTCACGGATCTCCGGATGCCCCGGCGGGGATCGCGGATCGGCGCGGAGATCTCCATCGAATACGACACCTCCAAGCCGCATCTCGACTCGGCGTCCAACATGATGTACTTCAGCCTCCGGAACTCGGACGACATTCTGATTCATCGGGTGACGGCAGGGGCGGCGAGACAGGTGGGGAGGTACCGCCCGGAAGCTGAGATGCTCGACTTCGCGGCGGCTTCGACGGACCTGCTCGCCGTAGCGGTGCGATCAGGTGACACCGACTGGATCGAGCTCGTCGACACCCGGGATCCTTCATCGCCTCTGATCGCCAGCACTTTCGACCTGCCGGCGCCGGCCGACGAGGTGTTGAGCCTCGACGGCGATGGTTCTCAACTGGGCATCCTCGTCCGGGATTCCGACGGACCGGGAGGCCCTGCGGTCTACTCCATCGCCGTCGACGCCGCCGACCCGGCCAATCCATCTCTGATCGCGGACGGACTGCCCGGCTCGGCCTGGGTGGCGCTGGGCGGGGGAATCCTCCACACCCAGGGCGACCCGGAGCCGTGGTCGCCGCACATCCAGCGCCACATCGCCATCGATCTGGACGATCCGAGCCACTGGATGGACGTCGAGAACATCGGACCCCTCGACGTCAAGGCCAATCGCGTCGATGCGAACCGCCGGTCGTTCAACGTCAGCCGTGACGGTCGCGTCGAGGAGTACAGCTACGGGATCTGCCTGCCGGCGCCCGCAGGCGAGCCGGACCGATCCGCGGCGGAGGAGTGACACCGGTCCGCACGTACCGCCCGGTTGGCGAAACGGACCGCCACATCTGGCATCACCGCGGCGACTTGCATCAGCATCGGTCCGTGGAGGCGATGTGGAACCTGTGGCAGACGCTCGCGCGCCCGACATCCCCGCCCGGCGTGCAGCGGCGCCGATCGATCGAGGAGACCGCAGAGCGGCGCAGACCGTGGGAGCGTCGCAACATCGAACGGCCCCAGCGCGATCATCATCCGCGCTGAATGAAACGGCGGGCGCAGAAGCGCCCGCCGGAAATTCCGCTCTCGGTGTCGATCGGAGCTACCGCACGTTGCCGACGTAGTTGGCGGTGAGCTGGCGCTCGCGGACCTCGGGGTCCGTGTAGTTCGGGATGATCGCCGGGGCGACGCGGCCGTCGGTGATACCGGCCTTCTCGACCTCGGCGTTGTACTTCGCCACGTGCTCGAGGGTCAGGGCACCGTCCTCGACGCCGGCGGCGAGGTAGTCGGCGGCCGACGTGCCGGCGATCCGTCCGTAGACGATGATGTCGAGCAGCGAGTTGCCCATCAGCCGGTTGGCGCCGTGGATGCCGCCCGCCACCTCGCCGGCGAGGAACAGGCCGGGCACGCAGGTCTCGCCGGTGTTTGTGAACTCGAGCCCGCCGTTCTGGTAGTGCAGCGTCGGGTAGATGAGCATCGGCTCCTTCGAGATGTCGATGTCGAATCGCTTGTACAGGATGTACTTGCCCGGGAACTCGCGCTTCACCGTACCCTCGCCGGCGAGCTCCTCGATCATCGGCGAGTCGAGCCAGATGCCGAGCCGGCCGGTCGGCGTCGGCACGCCCTTGCCGTCGTGCACGCACTCCTTGATGATCGACGCCGCCTCGACGTCGCGCGGCTCGCGCTCGTTGACGAACTGGTGGCCCTCGACGTTGACCAGGTTGGCGCCGGCGCCGCGGAACTTCTCGGTGATCAGGATGCCCTCGGCCTGCTCTGGGAAGACGATGCCGGTCGGGTGGTACTGGACGGTGTGGAGAAAGGCGACCGGGACCCCGGCGCGGTAGCCGAGGACGATGCCGTCGGCGGTGGCGCCGTAGTGGTTGGTGGTCATGAAGCCCTGGATGTGGAGCCGGCCGCAGCCACCGGTGGCCATGATGACCGCCTTGGCCTTGACCAGGAAGTACTCCTCGGTCTCCATGTTGTACAGCACCGCACCGGCGCACGCGCCGTGCTCGTTGAGCACCAGCTCGACCGCGGGCGAGAACTCGAGCACCTCGATCTTGTCGGCGTGGTTGCGCGCCTCGTCGCGGATCGTGCGCATGATCTCGGCGCCGGTGATGTCGGCCGCGTAGTGCATGCGCTTGCGCGAGGTGCCGCCGCCGTGGATCGTCTCCAGCGTGCCGTCGGCCTTCTTTGTGAAGTTGACACCCTGGTGCTCGAGCCAGCGAATGGCGTCGGGGGCCTTGGTGACGAGCGTCTCGACGAGCTCGGGGACGTTGGTGAAGTGGCCGCCGCCCATGACGTCGAGGTAGTGGTAGTACGGCGAGTCCTTGTGGCCCTTGGAGGCCGCCTGGATACCGCCCTCGGCCATCATGGTGTTGGCGTCGCCGTGGCGCAGCTTGGTGGCGAGGATGACGTTGGCGCCGCGCTCGGCGGCGAGAATCGCGGCCGACGTGCCGGCGCCGCCGCCGCCGATGATGAGGACGTCGGTCTCGTGCGCCGGCGAGGACAGATCGATCTTGGCCGGATCGACCCGGCTCGACGCCTCGAGCAGGTCGGCGATCTCGTGGGCGATGGCGTAGCCCTTGGACGGGCCGACCCGGAGCTCGCGCCGCCCCTCCTCCTTGAAGTCGGGGTGGTACTTGAGGCGCTCGGCGCGCTCGTCGAGGCTGAGGAACGGGATCTCCTCGCCGCGGCGCTTGCGCTCGATTCGCTCGGGACGGGTCTTCTCGACAACCTTGATGAGTTCCTTGAGCTCTGGTGTGTAGGGCATTGCTCTTCCTCTCAGGCCAGACCGACATCGGACGCCGGGGTCCACTCTTCAGCCCCCATGTGGGGCTCCATCTCACGCTCGGTGTATACCTTTTTCAGCTCATCCTCGTTCATCGTCTTGAGCTCGGCCAGGAGATCGTCGAAGGCGCCACCGTCGATTTCGGTGCACATCTTCTCGAGGTGTCCGGCCTTCGGTGCGAGCTTGCCGCCCTGCAGCCGGCGGGCGAGCTGGGCGATGTGGTACTGGGCCATCTCGCCCATGCAGCGCGACGCGCACAGCCCGCACTGGATGCAGTCGAAGGAGATCTCGGCGGCCGCCTTCAGGTCGCCGCGCTTGAGCGCCGAGACGTAGTCGAGCACCTCGACGTCCATCGGGCATACCTTGGTGCAGGCGTTGCAGGCGACGCAGCGGAAGAGCTCTGGATAGAGCTGGTATACGGTCTCCGCCGTCGGCTCCGCGGTCTCGAAATCGTAGGCGGCGCGGTTCGCCGGGTAGAACGGGATCTGAGTCAGGTACATCTCCGGCTCGACCACGGTCTGGCAGGCCAACCCCGTGTAGATCTTGTAGTCCCCCACCTTGCGGTAGACGGTTGCGCAGGCGCCGCAGACGCCGCCGCGGCAGCCGCAGCCGCGGATGTACTGGTAGCCCGCGTACTCCATCGCCTTCATGATGGTCAGGGCGCCCGGCACCTCGTACTTCTTGCCCATGATGTAGATCGGCACCGTCTTCGCCGCCACCTTCTCGGTCAAAGTCGCTGTTTTCGTCGCCATGCGCCTGTCTCCTCCGGCCGGCCGCTCACGCGGTCGCCGCTGCGATGTACTTCTTCTCGGTCAGCAGGGTTCGAGCCGCCGGGCCGTTGAGGTCGAGGCGGCAGAGATCGGGATCCAGCCCCAGGGCGACGCCCAGCAGCTGGGTGAAGTAGAAGGTCGGGACCTGCTCGAGCCCGCCGTGGGCGGCGACCACGTCGCCCTGGCGGGTGCCCAGGTTGTACTCGCACAAGGGGCAGCTCAGGATCAGGGCGTCCGCCGCCGAGCGATTGGCGGCGGCGATGACCTTGGCCGCCCGTGCCATGCCCTCCTCGGGGTGAGCGAGCATCTGGTACGAGCCGCAGCACTCGCGGGACGCGGTGAACGACGCCGGCTCGGCGCCGAGGGCGGCGATGAAGCCCTCGAGGATCTCGTCGTCGACGGCGTCGATGGCGACGTCCTCGGGGCGGACCAACGTGCAACCGTAGAACGGCGCGACCTTGAGACCGGTCAGGGGGTTGGTGACGGCCTGCCGCAGCTTGTCCCAGCCCACCCGGTCGCGCAGCAGACTCAGGTAGTGGACCACCTCGACCCCGCCGTCGTAGTCCGGCTCCTCACGCATGAACCGGTTCAGCGTGTCCCGCTTCTCGGCGTCGTCACGGACCAGCTTGTTGGCCCGGGCGAGCGTGTTGTAGCACTGGGAGCAGATGGTGACGACGGTGTCGCAGCCTTGCTGGGCCGCACGGATCAGGTTGCGCACCGGTGCGACCTGGTGGATGAGGTCGTCGTCCGCGAGAGAAAAGACCGCGCCGCAGCAGTTCCAGCGGCTGAGTTCGGTGAACTCGATGCCGAGGTGGTCGAGCGCCGCCATCGCGGCCTGCTCGAGGTTGGCGGCCTTGGTCTTCAATGTGCAACCGGGGTAGTAGCCGAGCTTCATGACAGCCTCACGACGTGAGCTTTCGGAAGGTCGAGACGAAGGCAATCTGCGGCGCCTCGGCCATGGTGTCCTTGGGGATCGTCTTCAGGTCGATGAGGTCGGTGTTGGTGCGCAGCACCAGCTGCCGGACCGCCTCGAAGACGCGCGGCACGTCGATGCCGCGCGGGCAGCGGACGACGCACGTGTGGCACGACGCGCAGAACTCGCCGATCCGGGCGTCGATGACCGCCTCGATCTCACCGAACTGGAGGTAGTGGATGCCCTGCCGGGTGGTAAAGCCCATGGAGGAGACCATCGGGCAGACCGCAGAGCAGGTGCCGCACTGCATGCACTCGTAGACGTTCTGACCGGAGATCTCGGCGATCTTCTGAACGGCCTTGAGGTTGTCGGGGTGAATCGGGCTGGGAATGCTGGCCATGGCTCCCTCGGATCATGTCCGTCCGGGCCCGGCCGGCGAGGTCTGGGACCGGGGTCGGGGGCGCCCGAACGCGGCCTCATCATAACGTAATGTGAAAAATGCCACAAGGTCTGTGAAAGAGACTTTATCTCAGGAAAACGTGAGGGAACCGGCTGGTGAGGACGTCAGGGTTTCAGGAGGTTAGAAAGTGAGAAGGTAAGAAGGTCAGAGAGTTAGGAGTTAGGAGTTAGGAGTTGTTAGGAGTTAGAAGTGACGAGGGGAACAGCGACAACACCGAGCACTCACGTTCTCACTTTCTCACAGCGAGCACAGCGAGCGCTGACAGCGACCGCAGGGAGCGCTCACCCCTCACTCCGCCCGTGGGACCCGCATCAGCAGCGCCTTCTCGTCGGTCGCCGGCGGATAGGCGTCGTCGATCACACCGGAAACGGCGTTGTCGCCGATCAGCCACAACGCCCCGTCGTCGGTGATCGCGATGCCCTCGACGTTGGTGCCCCAGCCGTCGTCGCGCACCGAGCGGACGAGATCGGTCAGATCCTGCACCAGCGTCGTGGCTCCGGTCGATCGGTCGATCTCGACCACCTGGTAGCGTTCACCGGGGTACTGGGTCTTGAGGCCGAGCAGCCGGTCGCCCCGCCAGGCGAGACCGGTCAACCGCCAGTTGCAGTCCTCGAGCGGCAGATCGAACGGTGTCCCTTCGGCGACCAGACGGTCCCGACCGACGCGGAGCAGCCAGAGTCGGGAGACGCAGCCGACGCTCGGGTCACCGGACCGCTCCAACAGCAGAGAGACGTAGGCGCCGTCGCGCGACACCTCGATCCCCTCGACGCCGATCTTGCCGCCGACCAGCTCGACGCCGTCGATGGGGAGCTCGATGGCGGCCAGCCTCGGGAGCTGCCGGGCGCCGTGGTCGAGATCGACCCGGTAGACCGCGGCGTGGGCCTCATCGCACAGGTAGAGCGACGGCGCGTGCCAGGCGACTCCCTCGAGCTCGGCGTGGCGCGGTACTCCGATCTCCACGACCCGCGCGTCGAGCTCGTGATCGAAGAACAGCAGGCGGCCGTACTTCTCGGACGGCGCCACGAGCTCGTCGCCGACCACGGCGAGGCCGGAGGTCTCGAGCGCCCGATCCTGACTGAAGTTCTCGTCATCGGGGTGCCAGACCAGGATCTCGGCCCGGTCCGCGTCCCACGGCGCACCCGACGCCGTCGGGGCGGTCGCACACCCGGCCGATCCGATCACCACGGCGCTGACGCCGAGTGCCGCCGCAGCGACCTGCATCAGACAACGATCAGGCATCCGAGCCCCCTTCCTGCTCGACGTCGGACCGCCACTCGGGGAACAGCTCCAACAGCCCGTTGAGCGACGCCTCACAGACGCCGCGGTCGGTGATCAGACCGGTCACCAGGCGCGCCGGTGTGACGTCGAACGCGATGTTGGCTGCCGGGCTGGTCGGCGGCGTCAGCTCGACCTCGACGACGCGGCCATCGGGGCCGAGCCCTTCGATGAACCGCACCTCGCGCGGGTCGCGCTGCTCGATCGGGATGTCGCTGAGGCCATCGCGGGCGGTCCAGTCGATGGTGGTCTGGGGCAGGGCGACGTAGAACGGCACGCCGTTGTCGTGCGCCGCCACCGCCTTGAGGTAGGTGCCGATCTTGTTCGCCACATCGCCGGCGGCGGTGGTGCGGTCGGTGCCGACGATGCAGACATCGACCATGCCCCGCTGCATCAGGTGGCCGCCCGCGTTGTCGACGATCACCGTGTGCGGCACCCCGTGTCCACCGAGCTCGTAGGCGGTGAGCGACGCGCCCTGGTTGCGGGGACGGGTCTCGTCGACCCAGACGTGGACGTTAAGCCCCTCGTCGTACGCCATGTAGATCGGCGCCAGCGCGGTGCCCCAGTCGACCGTGGCGAGCCAGCCGGCGTTGCAGTGGGTCAGGATGTTCAGCGGTCCGGCGCTCTTGGATCCGGCAATGTCGTGCAGAACGGCGAGCCCATGCTCCCCGATCCGTTTCGAGATCTCGACGTCGTCGTCGCAGATCCTCGCCGCGCGTCGGTAGGCCGCCGCGACCCGCTCGTCCGGCGCCAGGTAGCGCACCGCCTGATCCATCTCGTCGAGCGCCCACCGCAGATTGACCGCCGTCGGTCGAGTCGACTCGAGCAGTTCGAGAGCGCGGTCGAGCGAACCGTGCAGCGGGTCCTTCAGCAGGGCGAGACAGACGCCGTACGCCGCGGTCGCCCCGATCAACGGTGCCCCACGGACCACCATCTCGCTGATCGCGTGGGCGGCCTGCTCGACCGTCGCCAGGCGCATGATCTCGAACGAGTACGGCAGCGCCCGCTGGTCGATGACGTCCACCGACCGGCCATCGTCCGCGACCCAGATGGTGCGGTACCAGGTTTCACCGATCCGCATTTCGAGACCCAGTCTACTCGATTTTCACCGGTGCTCTCGCCCGGAGCACCGTCGGAAATCGACAATAAGGAGACCTTTCGGCCCAGTACCTCGTATACTCTCTCAAGCGCGCAATCATGAGAGCGTCAGCGCCTCGCGTCAGCACTGAATGGAGGAAACGATGAACCGACTCACGGCCGTTGCCGGACTCGTCCTGCTGCTCGGACTGATCGCTGGCTGCAGCGAACAGGCGCCGGAGGTCGACGTCGACCAGGCATGGTCCGATTTTCGGGCCGCGTACAACGAGCTCGAAGCCACCCCCGACAAGGTCGAGCTCATCGAGAGCTTCTTGAAGGCACATCCCGACAGCAGCTACGCGGGTCAGCTCGCGCCGGCGCTCGCCTACTACCGGGGCGAGGAGATGGACGATCCCGAGGGTGCCCTCATGGTGCTCGACGAGACGCTCGAGCAGAACACCGACCCCGAGGCGCGGTTCGCCATCGGCACCGCCATGTTCCCGCTGTCGGCGGAGATCGGTGAGCCGATGGACCTCGGCGTCATCGCCGACGAGCTCGCGGCCGTCCGTCCCCTGAGCTTCGTCGAGATGATCGACATCGCCGACATGGCCGTGTTGCACGGTCAGTGGCAGGTCGGTGCAGAGTACGCCGAGGCTTCCCTCGCCAAGGCGACGCCCGAGGCGTTTCTCAGCGATTACCCGGATGACGACTACAGTCCCGAGGAGGCTGCGGCCAAGGCCGAACGACGCCGGGCGATGGCGCTCGCGGACCTCGGGTGGGCGCTGTGGAACCTCGGTCGACAGGACGAGGCGAGGGCGACCTTCGACGAGGCGATGGACCTGCGAACGGGTGACTACGTCGGTGCCTCGGACACCCACCTCGATCTCTTCGCCGGCAAGATGGCCCTCGCCGCGGGCGACCCCGAGCGAGCGATGGAGCTGCTCGCTCCGAGCGCCATCATGGGCGGTGACGGGGACGCGATGGCGGTCTACCGCGAGGCCTACGTCGCCGAGCACGGCAGCGATGAAGGCCTCGAGTCCCAGGTCTGGAGTGCTCGCGAACAGCTCGCGAAATCCGTCGACGACTTCACGCTCGCCGACTACGACGGCAATGAACACGACTTTTCGGCCCTGTCCGACGGCAAGGTGACGCTGCTCGCGTTCTGGTTCCCCACGTGAAGCGGCTGCCGCGTGGAGTTGCCACGCCTGCAACCGCTGTACGAGACCTACGCTGACCGCGGCTTCACGATCGTCGCTGTCGACGGCAAACGTCAGACCGAGCTCGCGACGAAGTTCATCGCCAAGCACGACCTGACCTACCCGACCCTCGAGAACGGTGACGGCGACGCCGAGGTCGTCAAGAGCGTGTTCAAGGTCCAGGGCTACCCGACGTCGTTCCTGATCGACCGCGATGGACGGGTGATGTACGCCCACCTCGGGTTCGAGCCCGGCGACGAGGAGCATCTCGCGAAGGAGATCGAATCCCTGTTGTAGCTGTCGGATTCGACGAGGTGACTGCCAGTCTCGATTCTCGACCCTGATTTTCGATCTGCCGGACCCACCCGGACGCCCCTTCCAGTCGGGCGCGATCGAAAATCAGGGTCGAGAATTGAGGATCGCTTTCGCCTTCTGATAGCGTTGTGACGTGATTGAGATCAACGACGAGGTGGAGATCGACGACAGCGAGCTCGAGTACGAGTTCGCGCGCAGCTCCGGGCCCGGCGGTCAGAACGTCAACAAGGTCGAGACGAAGGTCACCCTCCGGTTCGACATCGACGCCTCCCGGACCCTGACCGACGATCAGAAGGCACGGCTCGCCGAACGGCTGGCGACACGGGTGACCAGGGACGGCGTGCTCCGCGTGACCTCACAGCGGCACCGCAGCCGTGAGGCGAACCGCCACGCCGCGATCGCCCGCTTCATCGAGCTCGTCGATGACGCCCTGTCGGAGCGCACCGAGCGGAGGCCGACGAAGATCCCCCGTGCTGCGAGGAGGCGCCGTCTCGAGAACAAGCGACGCCAGTCGCGGAAGAAGGCGCTCCGGCGGCCGCCGGATCCGCACGACTAGCCCGAAGCTCGCGGTCGTCAGCCGTCGGCGTTCAGCCCGCGAACGGGTCCGCGGAGGCGGCCGTCACCTGCTCAGTCCAGACCGAGCTCGGCCAGGCTCGACGAACCGCCGCGGAACCCGACCGACACCCGCTCGTGATCGAGGAAGACCGGCAGCCTCGGATCCGGGCACAGCGACCTGAGACGCTCGATCTCATCGGGTTCGCGAGACAGGTTCACCTCACGGTAGCGGACGTGGCGGCGGTCGAGGTCGGCGAGCGCCGCACGGCAGTGTGGGCAACCGTCGGCGGTGAACACGAGCAGAGTCTCGACCCGGCTCACGTGTCCCGATCGTCCGGCGGATCGTTGGAGACCAGCTCGAACAGCCCGTCGTCGAGCACCGCCAGCCCCGGTTCCATGTCGCGCAGCACGCGGACGTCGTCACGCCAGCGGGGATGGACCTTGACGTGGAGCTGGAGGTACATCCTGATCCCGAGCAGGCGTTCGAGCTCCTGCCGCGCGTCCGAGCCCACCGCCTTGATCATGCGTCCGCCGC
>Ga0316576_10001887_pt1 | contig 11655 bp, 15 predicted proteins | sample S0NA_FD_203075 | JGI IMG/M metagenome (GOLD analysis project Ga0316576, IMG submission 203075) | Rhizosphere microbial communities from salt marsh grasses in Alabama, United States - S0-2_050615r3r5 | ecosystem: Host-associated > Plants > Roots > Rhizosphere | place: USA: Alabama | collected... | reverse complement strand
AGGCCGGCTCAGTCCGCTGGGCCGTCGCCGGGCCCGGGCTCGGGCGGCTCAGCGGCAGGGAGCACGACCCGGTAGCCGCGGCTCTCGCCGATCTCGACCGGCTCGACGCCGCCGCCCATCGCGGCGGCGAGCCCGCCGGCGATCCGCTCTCCGAGCCTGAGGCGCGCCGGGTCGCCTGCGATCGGGAGCGCGTCGCCGACCACCACGACGACGACCCGGCCGGAACCGACCGCCACGTCGACGCTCGCCTTCGGCGAGCCGGCGACGATCCGGCACCACACCAATTCCCGGACCAGCCGGACGAGGTGGCCGGGATCGAGGTGGACCATGCGGGGGTCGGTCGCCGAGCGCACCACCACCCGGCCCTGCAGGCGCGGGTCGGCGCGCAGCGCCGGGCCGAGCAGCGCGCCGGGGTCCATCGCCCGCGGGTGGACCTCGACGTCCCCGAACAGCACGCCGGCGGCGACGAGGAAGTCGTCGAGCAGCCGCTTCATCCGATCGCTGCCGTCCAGCCCGGAGCGGATCACCTGCTGGAGCTGGGGATCGGCGGGGCCGTCGTGGTGGCGGGCCAGGGTCTGCAGGGCGCCGGCGACGGTCGTCAGGGCTCCCCGCAGGTCGTGGCTGAGGGCGGCGACCAGGTCGAGGGAGGCCGGGGCCGAGTCGTCGTCGAGAGTCCCCGGGCTCGGCGGGGTGGGTTGGTAGGCTCGCTGGGTCATGGCGCGTGTTGCCCTCTTCTTCGGCGGCCGATCGGCCGAGCATGAGGTGTCCTGTGTCTCCGCCGTGTCGGCGTTCGAGGCCCTCGCCGGGCGGGGACACGACGTCGTCCCGGTGGGCATCGATCGCTCGGGCGTCTTCCATCTGGCCGACCTGCGGCACCGCCCCCTCGCCGCCGAGGGCCCGGTGGTCGAACTGGCGGTGCCCGGAGGCGACCTCGTCGGCGGCGGCGGGCGGATCTCGTACGACGTCGCCTTCCCCGTGCTGCACGGTCCTTTCGGCGAGGACGGCACGATCCAGGGGCTGTTCGAGATGGCCGCCGTCCCCTACGTCGGATCGGGTGTGCTCGGCTCGGCCGCCGCCATGGACAAGGACGTCGCCAAGCGGCTCTTCCGAGACGCCGGGCTCCCGACGACCGCTTTCGCCACCGTGCGGCGGGGTCCGTTCCGGGCCGATCAGGAGGCGGCGGTCGAGGTTGCCGCCGCGGTCGGGCTTCCGGCCTTCGTCAAGCCGGCCGCCCTCGGCTCGTCGGTCGGGATCACCCGGGTCGAGGATCGCTCCGGTCTCGAGGCCGCCCTCGGCGTCGCGTTCGAGTTCGGCCCGAAGGCGATCGTCGAAGCGGCGTCGACCGGACGGGAGATCGAGGTGGCGGTGCTCGAAGGCCCCCGGGCTTCGGTCCCCGGCGAGATCGTCGTCGAGGGCGGGTGGTACACGTACGACGCCAAGTACCGGGACGACGCCACCCGCCTGCTCGTCCCGGCGCCGCTCGTCGAGGAGGCGGCCGCCGAGGTCCGGCGGATGGCGATGCTGGCGTTCGAGGCGGTCGAGGGGGCGGGCCTCGCCCGCGTGGACTTCTTCTACGAGGAGGGCGGGCGCGGGTTCCTGCTCAACGAGGTGAACACGATGCCGGGGTTCACCCCGAAATCGATGTTCCCGATGATGTGGGCGGCGTCCGGGATGCCGTACGACGAGCTCTGCGACGAGCTGGTCGGCCTGGCACTGGCGCGCTGAACGATCCCGGACGGGGGCGCGACCGCCGTCGGCTTCAGAGTTTGACGACCGGGCAGGTCAGCGTGCGGGTGATGCCCTCGATCGACTGGATACGGGCTACGACCAGCTTGCCGAGGGAGTCGACGTCGTCCGCCTCGGCGTGGACGATCGCGTCGTAGGGGCCGGTCACCGCTTCGGAGGACCGGACGCCGGGGATGCCGCTGACCGCCTGGGCGACCTGTGCCGCCTTGCCGACCTCGGTCTGGATGAGCACGTACGCCTCGACCATGTCACTCCTTGAGTTGCGCCTTCGGCGACTCTACCCCGCGCAGCGTCGCCCTGCCGTCCGGGCCGGCTCCTCAGTAGCCGTCGGAGCCGATTCGCACCGTGTGAGCGAAGCGCCGGCCGTCTTCGTCGGCGACTTCGAACACGATGCGCTGTCCCTGGCGGAGGGTGCGGAAGATGCTGCCGGAGAGGGCTCCGGGGCGGAGGAAGACCTCGCCCCCCTCATCGGGGACGACGACACCGAACCCGGTGCCCGGGTCGTAGGACTTGACGACGCCCTGCACGCCGCTCAGACCTTCTCGACCTTGCCGGCCTTCAGGCAGGAGGTGCACACCCGGACGCGCCGCGAATTGCTGCCGTGCTTCACGCGGACGCGCTGGATGTTCGGCAGCCACCGGCGATTGGAGCGGCGGTGGGAATGGCTGACCTGCTTGCCGACCCACGGTCCCTTGCCACAGATCTCACAGACGTACGACACGGGAGCAATCCTTCTCGGGGAACGGCCCGGAAGGATACCAGCACGGCGGAGTCACGCCAGATCGCATCCGTATACTCGGATCCCTTGCCTTTCCAGCGGTTGCTCCCCGATGACCTGCGGCAGGTCGTGGAACGGTACCTCGGCCTGCTGCACCGCCACCGCGCCGACCTGAATCGCCTGAACGTCTATCCCGTGCCCGACGGCGACACGGGGACGAACATGACGCTGACGATGGAGGCGGTGGTGGCCGCCCTGCCGAACGACGGCGGGATGGCGGGCCTCGCCGAGTCGGTGGCCCACGCTTCGCTGATGGGAGCCCAGGGCAACAGCGGCATCATCCTGTCCCAGATCCTCAGAGGGTTCGCCGACGTGCTGCACGACCGGCCGGAGATGGGACCCGAGGAATACGCCGCCGCCCTGGGCCGCGCCTCCGAGACCGCCTATGCGGCGGTCGGCTCACCGGTGGAGGGGACCATCCTCACGGTGGTGCGCGAGGCCGCCGAGGTCGCCGCCGGGTCCGACCGGGACCTCGAGACCATGGTGCGGGCCGCCTTCGACCGGGGGGTCGACGCCCTCGCCGACACGCCCCGGCTGCTCCCGGTGCTCGCCGAAGCCGGGGTCGTGGACGCCGGCGGGGCCGGGTTCCTGCTCCTGCTGGCGTCGTTCCTGGAGATCGTCGCGGGCGCCGAGGCGGCGATCCCGCCGAGCCTCTTCGAGCGTCGCTCCGGCGGCGGCGACCCGGCGCCTCCGCCGCCCGCCGCTGCCGGGCCGCGCTACGAGGTGATGTTCCTCCTCGACGCCCCGGCGGGAGCGGGCGACCGGCTCCGGGACGCCTGGCGGGTCCTGGGGGAGTCGATCGTCGTGGTGGGGGACGAGGGGGAGTGGAACTGCCACATCCACACGGATCGGATCGGCGCCTCGATCGAGGCGGCCATCGGCCTGGGGACGCCGCGGCGCATCGAGGTCACCGACCTCGTCGAGCAGTCGGCCGCCGCCGCATTCCACGGGTCGTTCGAGCCGCTCCCGGCCTTTGCCACCGCCCCGGTCGGCGTGGTCGCGGTGGGCTCCGGCGACGGCGTCGCCGCTCTCTTCCGTGAGGCGGGCGCCCAGGGGCTCGTCCGGGGAGGGCAGACGATGAACCCGTCGGTCGGCGAGCTCCTCGAAGCCGTCGAGGGGGCTCCCGCCCCGGCGGTCGTGGTGCTTCCCAACAACCGGAACGTGATCGCCGCCGCCGGGCGCCTCGACGCGCTCACCACCAAGCGGGTGCTGGTGGTTCCCACCCGGACCGTGCCCCAGGGGCTCGCCGCCATGCTCGCCTACCAGCCCGGCGGCGCCGAGGAGGACACCGCGGCTGCGATGGGAGCGGCGGCGGCCGACTGCCGCTCGCTGGAGGTCACCCGGGCGGTCCGGGCGGCCTCGACCCCGATCGGCGAGGTCGCCGCCGGCGACTGGCTCGGGGTGGTCGACGGTACGGTGGCGGCGGCCCGCCCCTCGGCCCGCCGGCTGGTGCTCGACCTCATGGAGGCCCTGGTCGCCGAGGACGCCGAGGTGGTCACCGTCATCACCGGGGAGGGCGCCGACCCCGCCGTCGTGGAGGCGCTCGCCTCCTGGCTGGCCGACGTCCATCCGGACGTCGAGATCGAGGTCCACGACGGCGGCCAGCCCGTCTACCCCTACCTCATCGGCGTCGAATGACCGAGGGACGCAGCCTCGCCGAGCTGACCGAGTTCGGGATCGAGATGGTGAAGGGCCTCTCCGGCCGGCGGGGCGCCGCGCTGCGAGCCGCGGGCATCGGGTCGGTCGCCGATCTCCTGCTGCACACCCCGCGGCGCTACATCGACCGGTCGCTGAGCCGGCCGCTCGCCGAACTGCCGCTCGGTGAGGAGGTCACGGTGGTGGGGACGGTGCTCGGGATCTCGACCCGCCGACCCCGGCGCGGGCTGACGATCACCGAGGCTCGGGTAGCCGACGAGAGCGGCACCGTCTCGGTCGTGTGGTTCAACCAGCCGTTCCGGGAACGCCAGCTCGGGGAGGGTGTCGAGGTGGCCCTCTCCGGGAAGCTGGATCGGTACCGGGGCCGGCTGCGGATGAGCACGCCGGAGACCGACGTCCTCGATCGTCCCGGGGAGCGGCTCACCACCGGCAGGGTGGTCCCGGTCCATCCCTCGGTCGGCGGGGTCGGACCCCGCCAGCTGCGGCGATCCGTCCACAACGCCCTCGTGCGGGCCCGCCGGATTCCCGATCCGATCCCCGGCCCGATGCGGGAGCGCCTCGGTCTCGTCGATCGTCATCGCGCCCTGTGGGCGATCCACTTCCCGGAGACGCTCGCCGACACCGTTCCGGCCCGCCGGCGGCTGGTCTTCGACGAGCTGTTCCGGCTCGAGGTCGCCCTCGCGATGCGCAAGCACCGTCAGATCCAGGCGGCCGAAGGCATCGGCCACGATCTCACCGCCGGCCTCGTCGGCGAGTTCGTGGACTCGCTGCCGTACCGGCTCACCTCCGCCCAGGAGCGGGCGATCGCCGAGATCCAGGCCGACATGGGTTCGCCTCACCCGATGCACCGGCTGCTCCAGGGCGAGGTCGGGTCGGGGAAGACGGTCGTCGCCATGGCGGCGCTGCTCACCGGGGTCCAGGGGGGCCACCAGGGCGCCGTGATGGCACCGACGGAGGTGCTCGCAGAGCAGCACTACCTCGGCCTGGCGCCGATGGCCGCCCGCATCGGGGTCCGCATGGGACTGCTCACCGCCGGCGCAGCAGACCGGGAAGAGGTCCTCGAGGGCGTCGCCGCCGGCAGGGTGGACGTCGTCGTCGGCACCCATGCCCTCATCCAGGAGGGCGTGCACTTCGCCGGTCTCGGGGTCGTCGTCGTCGACGAGCAGCATCGTTTCGGCGTGCACCAGCGGGTGCGGCTCCGAGAGAAGGCGGCGGGGCCGCAGCCGGACCTGCTCATCATGACCGCCACGCCGATCCCGCGAACGCTGTCGATGACCCTGTACGGGGATCTCGACGTGTCGATGCTCGACGAGATGCCCCGCGGCCGGCAGGAGGTCGAGACGATCGTCGTCGGCAAGACCCCGGAGGAACTCGACCGAGTCTCCGCCCTGGTGCGGGACGAGGTGGCCGCCGGCCGGCAGGCCTTCGTGGTCTGCCCGCTCGTGGAGGAGAGCGACAAGCTCGAGGCCGCCTCGGCGACCGCCGAGTACGAGCGCCTCACGGGCGTGTTCCCCGGGCTGCGCCTCGGCCTGCTGCACGGCCAGATGAAGTCGGCCGAGAAGGAGGCGGTGATGTCCCGGCTGCGGTCGGGGGAGATCGACGTGCTGGTGGCGACCACCGTGATCGAGGTCGGGATCGACATCCCGAACGCCACCGTGATGGTCGTCGAGGACGCCGACCGCTTCGGGCTGAGCCAGCTCCACCAGCTGCGGGGCCGGGTGGGCCGGGGCGGATACCGGGCGACCTGCGTGCTGGTCGCCGAACCGAGCACCGCGGAGGGCGAGCAGCGCCTCGCCGCCATGGCGTCGACCGGCGACGGGTTCCTCCTCGCCGAGGAGGACCTGCGGATCCGCGGCCAGGGCACGGTCTTCGGCTCGCGCCAGGCCGGCATGGCCGACCTGCGGATCGCAGACGTGCTGCGGGATGCCGACACGCTGGCCGTCGCCCGGAGGGAGGCGTTCGCCCTCGTCGGCGAAGATCCGGATCTCGCCGGCCATCCCGGGATCGCCGCCGAGGTCAAGGCGCTCCTCGGCGAGGACGTCGCGTGGCTGTTCCTCTCGTGACGGCATGGACCGGCCGGCGGGTCCCATGAGGATCATCTCCGGGACGGCCGGGGGCCGCCGGCTGAGGTCGCTCGGCGGGACCACCCGGCCGATGATGGACCGGGCCCGGGAGGGGCTGTTCTCCTCCCTGGGTGCGGCGGTCGCCGGGTCGCGGGTGCTCGACCTGTTCGCGGGCACGGGAAGCCTGGGCCTCGAAGCCCTCAGCAGGGGAGCCGCCGCAGCGGTCTTCGTCGAGCGGGATCGGCGGGCGCTCGGCGTGCTGCGGGCCAACGTCGCCGCCGTCGGTCTCGGCGGCGAGGTGGTGGCCTCGGACGTGGGGCCCTTTCTCGAGCGGCCGGGGCCCGCCTTCGACCTGGCGTTCGTTGACCCCCCGTACGCGCTGTCGCTAGCGTCCGTGGAGAGCGTCCTCGAGGCATTGCTGCCGCACCTCGCCGGAGGCGCCGTGATCGTGCTCCATCGGCGCGCCGGGGAGGACGAGGTGGCGCCGCCCGGTGGCGTGGTGGTGGTGGATCGGCGTCGCTACGGAGACACCGAGATCACCCGAATGGTGAAGGAGGCGACGTGATCACGGCCCTCGTCCCGGGAAGCTTCGACCCGCCCACCCTGGGTCACCTCGACGTGATCGCCCGGGTCGCGTCCATCTTCGAACGGGTGGTCGTCGCGGTCGTCCGCAACCCGTCCAAGACGCCGCTGTTCACTTCGGAGGAGCGTCTGGCGATGCTCAAGGACTGTTGTGCCCAGTGGCCGCACGTCGAGACGGCCGACTTCGAGGGGCTGCTCGTCGATTTCGCCCGATCCACCGGGGCGTCGGTGATCGTCAAGGGCCTCCGGGCGATGACCGACTTCGACTACGAGCTCCAACTCGCCCAGATGAACCGCCATCTCTCGGGGATCATCACGATGTTCGTCGCGACGAAGCCGGATCTCGGCTACCTTTCGTCGTCGCTGGTCAAGGAAGTCGCCGCCTTCGGCGGCTCGGTGGCCGAGCTGGTCCCGTCGCCGGTGGCGGCAGCCCTGGAGGAGCGTTATTCCAATGACCGATGAGCCGTTCGACCACGAACTCGAGATCGACGAGGAGGAGCCGTTCCCGGTCCCTCCCCGGGTCGGTGAGCTGCAGGAACTCGTCGACGAGATGATCCTGGCGGTCGAGGGGGCCCGCACCGTCCCCCTGTCGAACAACGTGATGCTCGACCGGGAGCGGCTGCTCGACATGCTGTACCGCCTGCGGGACGGGCTGCCCGACGAGCTGCGGATGGCCCGCTGGATGGTTCGTGAGCGGGAGTCCTTTGTCGCCCGGACGAACGAGAAGGCCCGCGAGATGATCGAACGCGCCCGGGAGCGGTCCGACGAACTGGTGAGTGAGTCGTACATCGTCAAGGAGGCGGTCGACGAGGCGAACGCCCTCGTCCGCCAGGCCGAGTCGGATTCGACGAGGATCCGCCTCGAGGCCGAGGACTACAGCGACCGGGCGTTCGAGGAGACCGAGGGCGTGCTGGCCGACCTGCTCGGCCAGGTTCGCCGCGCCCGGGCGGAACTGCACCGGGCCCGCCCCCGGCAGGAGTACCCGGTCGAGGACGACGGGTAGCCCGGCGGCCGGCCGCAGCGCCGAGCACCGGCCTCCCGGTACACTCCGGCGCCGATGGTGCGCGACGCCGATTCCCCCTTCCGCTTCCCGGTCTCCGACCTGCTCCAGGAGCACGGCCGCCGGCGTTCCGTGGTGCTCGACGCACCCGCCCGCTGGTCGCTGGAGCTCAGCCGGATCGACGGTCCGATCTCCGGCGAACTGGCGCTCGAGGGGGTGTCGGGTGGCGTCCTGATGCGCGGCCGGGTGGCGGTGGTGGTGCACCACACCTGCCACCGGTGTGTCGGCGAATGGGAGGAGCAGGTCGAGGTGGTGGTCACGGAGCTCCTCGGCACCGATCCCGACGACGAATACCGGCTCGACGGCGAGGTCGCCGACCTCGAGCCGCCGGTGCGCGACGCCGTGCTGCTCACCCTCCCCCTGCTCCCGACGTGCCGGCCGGACTGCGCCGGACTTTGCGCCGTGTGCGGAGCCGACTTGAATACGGGCGCTTGCCCGGGCCACGACGACGAGCCCGACTCGCCCTTCGCAGCCCTGCGGGGGCTGCTAGAACCCTGAAGACACGACCAGGAGAGCGCGCCGATGGCGGTTCCCAAGAAGAAGATGTCCCGTTCCCGGACCCGGCGGCGGAAGGCCACATGGAGGCTGCGCCGTACCAGTACCCAGCGCTGCCCGCAGTGTGACGCCCCGAAGGCACCCCACCGCGCCTGTCCGCAGTGCGGGACGTACAAGGGCCGGGAGGTCCTGACCGACCGGTAGGAGGCCGCGGAGATCGTGGCGGCCCGGATCGCCCTCGATGCCATGGGCGGCGACCACGCCCCGCTGCAGACGGTGCTCGGCGCCGTCGACGCGGCCGCCGCCGGTCTCGACGTCGTGCTCGTCGGCGACCGCGCCCGCCTGGATCCGATCCTCGCCGAGCACGATGCCCGGCTGCCGGTCGTCCACGCTCCGGAGGCCGTCGAGATGGGCGAGGACCCGGCGGCGGCGATCCGGCTCAAGAAGCAGGCGTCGGTCACCGTCGCCGCCCGGATGGTCTCAGCCGGCGACGCCGACGGCATGGTGTCGGCCGGTTCCACGGGGGCGGCGCTCGCCGCCGCCGCCATCGTCGTCGGGCGGATCCCCGGGGTGTCGCGGCCGGCGATCGCCGCCATCGTCCCTGCCGGCATCCCCACGGTGGTGCTCGACGTGGGCGCCAACCTCGACGTGCGCCCCACCCACCTCGCCCAGTTCGGGGTGATGGGCTCGGTGCTCGCCCAGATCTACCTCGACCGCTCCAGTCCGACGGTGGGCCTGTTGAACATCGGGGAGGAAGCCGGCAAGGGGCGGGTGCTGGAGAAGGAGGCGCACGCCCTGCTGGAGGCGGCGCCGATCCACTTCCTCGGAAACGTCGAGGGGCGCGATCTCGGCCGGGGGACCGTCGACGTGATGGTGACCGACGGGTTCACCGGCAACGTGCTGCTGAAGTCGATCGAGGGCATCGCCCGGCTGGTGGGGAGGATGGTCGTGGAGTCCCTCGCCGAAGCGGCCGAGGCGGATGGTGCGGTCGCCGCGGCGACCGCCACCGTGATGCCCCACCTGATGGCGCTCCGCCACCGGATCGACCCCGACGCCTTCGGGGGAGCCCACCTGATCGGCACGAAGGGGACCGTCGTCATCGCCCACGGCAGCTCATCGCGCTTCGCGATCGCGAACGCCGTCCGCCTGGCGGCCGAGGGCGCCGAACAGGGTCTGGTGGCCAAGATCGAGGCGGGCCTCGGTGGATGACCACGCCGTCGCCGCCGCCCTCGGCCACCCGTTCGCCGACCCCGGGCTGCTGGCCAGGGCGCTGACCCATCGTTCGCTCACCGCCGAAGAGCCCGGCGAACCGTCCAACGAGCGGCTCGAGTTCCTCGGCGACGCGGTCCTCGGGCTGGTGATCGCCGACGAGCTCTACTCGTCGTGGGGCCTCAGCGAAGGGGAGATGGCGAAGGTCCGGGCTGCGGTGGTCAACGAGGCGAGCCTGGCGGCGGTGGCCCACCGCATCGGCCTCGGGGCGGCCATCCGGCTGGGTCGCGGTGAGGAGTCCACCGGGGGCCGGGAGAAGCCCTCGATCCTGGCCGACGCGATGGAGGCGGTCCTCGGGGCCGTGTACCTCGACGGCGGGCTCGAGGCCGCCCGGCGGGTGATCCTCGCCGACTGGAGGCCGCTGGTCGCAGAGCGGGCGGCGTCCCCGGGGCGGCGCGACTACAAGACCCGGCTCCAGGAGGTCCTCGCCCGCCGGGGGGTCGTGCCCGGGTACGAGGTGGAGGCCGCCGGGCCCGATCACGCCCGGACGTTCCGGGCCGAGGTGTACGCCGACGGGGAGCACCTCGGCTCGGGGGAGGGGAGTTCCAAGAAACGGGCGCAGCAGGAGGCGGCGCGGCGCGCCCTCGAGGCCCTCGACGCGCCGCCCGGCGATGCCTGAGCTGCCCGAGGTCGAAGCGACCCGCCGTCACCTCGCCCCGGTCCTCGAGGGAGCCACGATCGTCGCCGTCGAGGTACGCCGCCCCCGGATGGCTCGCCGGCAGCCCCGCCCGGCCGACATCCCGGACCGGATGGTGGGTCGCCGGATCCGGCGGGTCGGACGCCACGGCAAGTTCCTGCTGACCGGCCTCGAGGGCGATCTCACCTGGGTGCTCCACCTCGGCATGTCGGGCCGGGTGTCCCTGGCCCGGCCGGGCGAGCCGGAGCCGCCCCACACCAACGTCGTCGTCGTCCTGGGCTCCGGAGTCGAGGTGCGGCTCGTGGATCCCCGCACCTTCGGCTTCGTGGCCGTCTACACCCCTGAGGAGTTCGACCACTCCACGCCGGCCGGCCTCGGGCCGGATGCACTCGACGACCTGCCGAGGGCTCCCGAACTGGCCCGGCGGATGGCCGCCCGGGCGGTGCCCGTCAAGCCGCTGCTGCTCGATCAGCGATTCCTCGCCGGCCTGGGGAACATCTACGCCGACGAGGTGCTGTGGCGGTCCCGGATCGCCCCAGTCCGCCCGGCCGGTTCCCTGAGCCGCGAGGAGGTGGCGGCGTTGCGGCGGGCGATCCGCCCGACCCTGGAGGCGGGCCTGAGATCCGGAGGGACCAGTCTCGACGACCTGGCCTACCTGCTCCCCGACGGCCGTGCCGGCGAGCACCTCTTCCGGCTGCGGGCGTACGGACGGGACGGGCTGCCCTGCCGCCGCTGCCGTACCCCGATCCGACGGGAGGTGCTCCGGCAGCGTTCCACGTTCTTCTGTCCGCGGTGCCAGGCGTGAGGCGGGCTGCGGCGCTGCTGCTGGCGGCCGCGGTGGCCGCCTCCGGGTGCGGGGAGGCGGCGCCGCCCCCGAGCACCACCGATCGGCTCGCGGCGGCCGAATACGCCCGCACGGCGCGTCGCGCCCTCGAGACGACCCGGTTCGGGGCCCTGGGGGACGGGTGGCTGGTGGACCTCGTGCTCGGCGCCTGCGGTGCGCTCCGCCCGGCAGCCGACGGGGACGCCGAAGTCCTCGAGATCGTCGGGGCGGCCGCCGCCGGAGTCGCCCCCGGCGACGCCGCAGAGGACCGGATCCTGCTGGAGGTGGTGGCCACCGGCATGGCGGCGGTGTGCCCCGAAGCCGTGATCGCGGCCACGACGATCCCCGCCGCCGATCCCGAGGACCGGTACCTGGCGGTGGTGGGAACGGCGGCCGACGAGGCCGGGATGGCTCCGGGCCCCGCCCTGCTCCTCGACTCGGGCCGGGCGGTGTGCCGGGCGATGGACGGGGGAGCGGGACCCGAGCGCGGGGTCCTCGACGCGGCGGTCCTCCTCTTCGGCGTCGAGGCGGGGGATCTCGGCGAAC
>Ga0316576_10001886_pt1 | contig 11656 bp, 7 predicted proteins | sample S0NA_FD_203075 | JGI IMG/M metagenome (GOLD analysis project Ga0316576, IMG submission 203075) | Rhizosphere microbial communities from salt marsh grasses in Alabama, United States - S0-2_050615r3r5 | ecosystem: Host-associated > Plants > Roots > Rhizosphere | place: USA: Alabama | collected... | reverse complement strand
CCGGGCGCGCTCGGGACTGCCCGATGTCGCCGGGGTCTTTTCCGATTCCCTCGGATCCGCGGCGACGGACCTCGAATCGGCCCTCATCACTCAGTTGGCCGGCGCAGATCGTCTTCTCTTCCGGGGTTCGACCCGACTGCCCGAGCCCGGCGACTACGTGGTCGAGGGCAACGGGGAAGGAGGGCGGTACCGGATCGAATTCACTCTCGAGATCGTCTGACGGATTCACGGGCCGCCTTAGCGGCCGAACTGGCCCGATCGCCTCCCGTTGAAAGTGGAGCTGTTCCGCAGCCCGGTTACGTTTGCGCGTCGTGACGAGTGGCCTCTTGCGTTTCGGGTTAACGCCGTTAAGTTAACAGCGTCAAGCTAACACTGTTAACCCCGGAGTGGTTGCATGCCCGGCCCGGACCTGATCGACCCGATCTCGGACGGCGCTCTTCCGACCGGCTCCCGGAAGGGGCCGTCGGAAGGGGAACCGTCCGTCACGGAAGGCAAGATCCTCGATGCGGCTCGTGATCTGCTGGCCGAGGGCGGCATCGAGGCCCTCTCGATGCGCGCCGTCGCCTCACGCGTCGACCTCAGCGCCACCGCACTCTACCACTACTTCGACAACAAGGATGCCCTCGTCGACAGGGTGGTCCAGCACGGATTCCAACGATCCGAGGAGTATCTGCGGCGCGCCGTCGAGTGCTATCCGCGGGGATCGATGGAGCGGGTCGCTGCGCTGGGCGAAGCGTATATCCGCTTCGCGCAGGAGAATCGGCAATACTTCAAGATCATCTTCGCTATACGGCCCGAGCGGCCGCGCGCCATCGATGACGTGCCGGGTCAGGGCGGTTATCGCGTGCTCCACGAGTCCGTGGTCGAGGCCATGGAAGCGGGCACGATCCGCCGCGAGAACCCGGATGTCGTCGTACTCTTCCTGTGGTCCGTGGTCCATGGGCTGGTCACGATCTTCATGGCCTGCGATCCGGCACACATGCTCGACGAAGCCGGACTTTGCGGGGGAGATTGCGGCCAGCCGGAGGCGACCCTCGTGCTGTTCAACCACTTCCGTCAGTTGATCCGCGAGGGGCTCGAGCCGTCATCGGGGCACCTGGGATTCGGCTCGGATGGAGAACCGGAGGCGGTCCGATGAGCCGGCCGAACGGACAGATCCGATCGGGTCTCCCGGTGCTGATCCTGATCGCTTCGCTGGCGTCTCCCGGGACCGCCCAGGAGACACCGCCCGAGCCTTCCGCGGCCGGGCTGATCGACGTCGAGGCGGCGCGACTGCCGATTCCCGACAGGATCTTCGACATCGACCGCGCCGTGCAGATCGGGCTGCGTAACAACCGGAGCCTGCAAGTTTCGAGACTGGACCTCGCGACGGCCGAGAAGCAGGTGAAGGAGGCCTATGGAGGTCTCGTGCCCGAGATCGACGGCAGCATGGGCTACACGAGGAACATCGAGGTGCCGACGTCGTTTCTCCCCGGCTTCATCTTCGATCCGACGCTCCCGCCGGACTCGCTGATTCCCGTAAAGTTCGGAAGCGAAAACCAGTGGAGTGCGGGACTCACTATCAGCCAGCCGCTGTTCGATGCCGCCCTGTTCACGGGCGTCAGCACGTCGGGCAAGTTTCGGAGCTATCGGCAGGAGGTGTTGCGAGGCTCGGCGCAGCTCATCGCGACGAATGTCCGGGTCGCGTATCTCAACGTGCTGGTCTCGCGAGAGGCCCACCGGGTCACGCTCAACAGCGTGGAGCGCGTGCAGGGAACGCTCGAGGAGACGTCGGCGCTCAACCGGGCCGGACTCGCCAGCGACTATGACGTGCTGCGCCTCGAGGTTCAGCTCGCCAACATCACGCCACAGCTGCGGCGCACGGCGAACGCCGTGCGCGCCGCCGAGCGAAACCTGGCGATCGAGATGGGTCTGCCACAGCTCGAGCAGGCGGGCGCAGCGGGGAATCTCGCCGAGATAGACCTCGATTCACTCTCCGCCAACAACTCTACGAACCGTCTGATCCTCGAGTTCACGGGAACGGGCGACCTGTCGGCAGCCGACGTCGACTCGCTCAGCCTGGTAGCCAGACTGAATCGGTCGGACTTGAGACAGCTGGAGCTGTTTCGCGAGCTGGAGGAGGCCCGGGTGAAGGTGGAGCGGGCGAAGCTCTTCCCGACCCTCAGCGCCTTCTACAACTGGAATCTCTTCGCGCAGGAAGACGATGCGCTGAACTTCTTCGGCGAAGGCCCGAACCAGCGGTTCACGACCTCCGCCGCCGGCGTACAACTGAGCGTGCCGATCTTCTCCGGCCTGCGCCGCTGGAACCGGGTGGAGCAGCGGCAGATCGAAGTCCGGAAGGCCGAGGAGCGCCTCGCCGAGCTGAACCAGAGAGTCGAAAGCGATGTTCGAACCACGCACGACCAGGTAATGGAGGCGCGAGCTCGCGCAAGAGCGCAGCGAAGGGCCGTGCGCCAGGCCCAGCGTGGCTTCGATATCGTCAACCGGGAGTACCTCGCGGGCACGAAGACACGCCTCGAGGTGACGGAAGCCGAGGTATCGCTTCGCGAGTCGGAGCTGAACTACGCAGAAGCCGTCTACGACTACCTGGTGGCTCGGGCGCAACTGGACTACGTGGTCGGCGCCGTTCCCGCCGTGGAGCCCGTGGTGAAGCAGATGATCGAGGATCCCGGCGAGGCGCCGCCTCCCTACCGGAACGAAGCCAGCATGGAGAGCGGGGAATGAGGATCGATATAGGAAGTTCAGCCGGCATGCGTATCCTGGTCCCGTTGGTGCTGTTGCCCGTCTTCGCAACGGCCTGCGGCGCCGGATCCGCGAGCGAATCCGACGCCGGAGCCGACGCCGCCGAGCCGTACGTGAAGATCGTGAACGTCGAGGTCACCCGTGTCGCGCCGGAGGACTTCACCGCCTTCGTCCGGATCACCGGAGAGGCCGAGGCCGAAGATGACATCACGGTCAGTGCCCAGGAGGGCGGACTGCTCCTGCGGTACTACGTCGAGAAGGGACAACGCGTGGGCCGCGGTGCGCCCATCGCCAAGATCGACGACGCGATCCTCCGGGCACAGGTAGAGGAGGCCCGGGCCGGGGCGACCCTCGATCGTGAACGGTTCCTTCGCCAGAAACAGCTCTGGGAAGAGGAGAGGATCGGGAGCGAGATCACCTTCCTGCAGACCCGCTATCAGGCGGAGCAGTCGGAGGCCCGGGCCGAACTGCTGGAGTCCCGGCTGCAGCGGACCACGGTGCGGGCGCCGGTGGCCGGCATCCTCGACGACCGCTACGTGGACGCGGGCGAGATCGTGAGTCCCGGCACGCAGATCGCCCGCGTGATCGACTCGAGTCGACTCAAGATCACCGGGGGAGTTCCGGAACGGCTCGGCCCGTTCATCGAAGTGGGCGGCAAGGCCTTGATCGACTTCGACGTGAGGCCCGATCGCGAGTTCGAGGGGACGATCGCCTTCGTCGGGGCGGCCGTGGATCCCCGCAGTCGCACCTTTCCGATCGAGATCCTGATGGACAATCCCGATGGTGCCGTGAAACCCCGGATGATCGCGAACGTGCGCCTCGCGACCGAAACTCTCGAGGACGTGATCGTGGTCCCCCAGGAAGTGGTCATCCGAACGGAAGACGGCTACCAGCTGTTCGTCGTCACCGAACGGGAGGGCGTGACCGTCGCCGAGGCCCGCACGATCCGCCTCGGACCGTCCCTCGAGAACCGGGTCGTCGTGGAGAGCGGGCTGGAGGCGGGAGATCTGATGGTCACGCGGGGACATCAACTGGTCGACGCGGGAGACCGCGTGTCGATCGTCGGAGGCGAGGGAGCGGGTCGATGAAGGAAGATCGCGGTCGGACCGTCGAGGCGACGCGGCCCGACACTTCGAAATACAAGGAGTTCTGGCTCACCTCCTTCGCGGTGGATCACCCGACCAGCGTGCTGGTGCTCATGGTGCTGATCCTCCTCGCCGGCCTCTGGTCGTATATCACCGTCCCGAAGGAGGCGACGCCGGACGTGACGGTTCCGTTCGTGGCGGTGAACACGATCTATCCCGGCGTGGCGCCCGAGGACATGGAAACGCTGATCACCCGGCCGATCGAGGAAGAGCTCAACCGGATCGCGGACATCAAGACACTCAGCTCGACTTCGGTGGAAGGAATCTCGACGATCACGGCGGAATTCCAAGCCGGGATGGACATGACCGAGGCGCTGCAGCAGGTCCGAGAGAAGGTGGACATCGCCAAGCCCGAGCTGCCGCTGGCGGCCGAGGAACCCCAGATCATCGAATTCAATTTCTCGGACTTTCCGATTCTTCAGGTGAACGTCGCGGGCGACTACAACCTGGTCCGGCTGAAGGAAGTCGCGGAGGACCTGCGGGACGAGATCGAGCAGATTCAATCCGTGCTCAGCGTGAACCTCTCCGGAGGGCTGGAGCGCGAAGTCAAAGTGGATGTGGATCTGTCACGGCTGAAGTATTACGGGGTCAGCTACGACGACGTGATCGATGCCATCCGCGAGGAGAATGTGACGGTCCCCGGCGGGACGATCGATGTCGGCGAGATCAAGTATCTGGTGCGGGTACCGGGGGAGTTCGAGGACACGCGGCCGATCGAGGACATCGTCGTTCTGACGCCCGGGTCGACTCCCGTCTACCTGCGCGACGTGGCCGAAGTGGATTTCGGCTTCAAGGAGCGCGAGAGTTACGCTCGTCTGAACGGGAACCCTGTGGTCACGTTGAGCGTGTCGAAGCGTACCGGTGAGAACATCATCGAGACCTCCGACGCCGTTCGAGCAGTGATCGACAGGATGCGGCCGGACTTCCCGCCCGGGACCGAGGTATCCGTCACCTCGGACAATGCCGAGTATGTACGTGACATGGTGAGCAGCCTCGAGAACAACATCATCTCCGGGCTGATCCTGGTCGTCGCGGTGCTGCTGTTCGCCCTCGGGCTGCGGAACGCGACGTTCGTGGGCATCGCGATTCCTCTCTCGATGTTTCTCTCGTTCAGCGTCATACAGCTGCTGGGAATGACGATGAACATGGTCGTGCTGTTCTCTCTCATCCTGGCCCTCGGGATGCTCGTGGACAACGCGATCGTCGTGGTCGAGAACATCTACCGATTCCGGGAAGAAGGATTCGAAAAGAAAGAGGCCGCGAAGTTCGCCACGGCCGAGGTGGCGATGCCCGTGATCGCCGCCACGGCGACGACGCTCGCGGCATTCGCGCCGTTGCTTATCTGGCCCGGCATCGTAGGCGAGTTCATGGCCTACCTGCCCGAGACGCTCATCATCACGCTGGCTTCGTCGCTCTTCGTCGGACTCGTGATCAATCCCACTCTCTGTTCCCTGTTCATGCGGCTGGAAGGTGAGGCCCGCATGCGACTTACCCGGGAGGCTCGAATCGGCGCCTGGGGCCTGCTCGCGATCGTCCTTCTCGCGATCGGCATTCGGAACCCGGTCACGGCCGTACTTCTCGCACTCACGGGAGCGGCCCTCTGGTGGTTGCACGGTCTAGTTCTCGAACCTGCAGGCCGCTGGGTCCGGGAGCGTTCACTGCCAGCGACTCTGGACGCGTACGAGCGGTTGCTTCGCTGGTCGATGCGCCATCGCACGCTCATGATCGGGGGCGTCGTCGCCACTCTGCTCGCGGTGGTCGGGCTGTTCGGCGCCTTCAACCACGGGATCGAGTTCTTCCCCGAAAGCATTCCCCCGGAGACCGTGTGGGTCCAGATCGAGACTCCCACGGGAACGCGCGCAGACGTCACGGACAGTGTCACCCGGCAGGTGGAGGCCGAACTGGCGGCACTCGAGGAGTCGGCGGACTACGAATCGGTGGTCGCCACCACCGGACAGAAGGTCGGTGGATTCGGCAACCAGACGGGCACGCAGTATGCGACGGTCGCCGTGGCGCTCGTCGACTACAAGGACCGCGAATTCGACTCGTTCCAGACGCTGGAGGAGATGCGATCCTCGATCGGCAGCGGGATCGCCGGTGCCGACATCAGCGTGGACAAGCCCCAGGAGGGCCCGCCGACGGGCCTGCCGGTCAACATCGAAATCACGGGCGAGGACTTCGAAACCCTCAAGGAACTCGGCGACCGCGCCGTTCAGATTCTCTCGAACGCTCCGGTGGCGGCCCGAATGGAGGGTCTCGAGAGTGATCTCGCGGAAGCACGACCCGAGTTGACCATCGAGGTTGATCGGGAGAAGGCGAAGCTTTTCGGACTGAACACGCAGAAAATCGGCTTCACGGTGAGGAACGCGATCAACGGAACGGAGGCGTCAGAGTTCCGAGACGGGGAGGACGAATACGACATCGTCGTGCGTCTGGCCGAGCGATACCGGAACGATCTCAACTCGTTGGCCGACCTGACCGTTCAGACGGAGGCGGGGGTACAGGTTCCGCTGACCGCGGTCGCGACCTGGCGCGTGGAAGAGAGTTACAGCGGCATCAACCGAAAGGACCTCGACCGTGTCGTGACGATTTCAGCCGACGTCAGGGCAGGGAACAACGCCAACGCCGTGCTCGCCGAAGTGCAGGAAACGCTGGGACCGTTCCAGGAAGAACTGCCCGCGGGATACCGCCTCACATACACGGGTCAGCAACAGGAGCAGCAGGAGTCGGAGACGTTCCTGGCCGGCGCCTTTCTCCTGGCGCTGTTCCTGATCGGGATGATCCTCGTCTCTCAGTTCGACTCGGTGCTGAAACCGTTGCTGATTCTGGGCACCGTGGTCCTGTCGACGATCGGCGTGCTGATCGGCCTCCTCGTATTCCGGATGCCGTTCGGAGTGATCATGTCGGGGGTCGGCGTGATCAGCCTGGCCGGGATCGTGGTCAACAACGCGATCGTGCTCGTGGACTACATCGACATTCTGCGATCCCGGGACGGGGTCGAGGAGAGGGAGTCGCTGATACAGGGTGGACTCACCCGGTTCCGTCCGGTGACACTCACGGCAATCACGACGGTCATGGGCCTCGTTCCCCTCGCGATCGGTCTCAATTTCGATTTCGAAGGGCTCTACTCCAGCCTGCGCCCGGATCTCTACTGGGGCGGCGAGCAGGCAGCCTGGTGGGGGCCGATGGCGATTGCGGTGATCGCGGGATTGACCTTCGCGACCTTCCTCACTCTGGTGATTCTACCCGTACTTCATTCCGTGATTGATGATTTCAAGAAGTTCATGAGCATACATTTACGAAAAGAACCTGAGAACATGAATGAGGTAGTCGCATCTCGGACTCCGGGCCGGGCGACGGTTGTCGGAGGTTCTCCGGAAGGAGACGAGCGGGAGCCGGGAAGAGAGCTGGTGACGACCGGGTGACACTCCCGTGACGGTACAGCGCCATCTTCGCACCGGGAGAGGACCATCGGACGGCGGCGGGTCAGGAACAAAATGGGGGGCCGCCCCGCCGCCCAGGATGGTCCTCGCTCACATCCCGGTGTCTACGTCGATGTTGCGGGCGTATCGGCGCGGGCAGAGATTCGGCGCATGAACGACTGGAGCGTGCTGCGTATCCGCGGCGACCGGGGAGCGCCTACGCTGGGAGCCGTGCAGTTCATCGGCTGTATCCAGGCGATCCGACCCGCGCTCGGCGAGACCCGGTGGCACTTTCGATGGGAACCCGTCCGACGCAACACTGAATACGACGGACTGCGGATCGAGGCGCCCTTCGGCTCACCGGCACAGCAGCGCATCACTCGGGCGTTCGAAGGCAGGATTCCGCCCCCGGATACCGTGATTTCCGAGCCGTTGAGGCCGGACGTCGACCTCGATCCGATCCAGTCGGAAGCCGAGCTGGAAACCTGCCTCGACATGCTGTGCCGGTTCTCCGAATTCGTCCTCGAACTGCGCAAACGCAATTCGGGCGTTCAGGCGCGGCAGATCCAGGGCCTGACACCGGGCGCTCTTCTCACTTTCGTCACGGGCGATCGCAGGCATCTCGAGCGTGCCCTCGAGGATTCGGGGATCGGGAGTCTACCAGCCGTTCCGTTTAGCCGGTTCATGTCGGAGCTGAGTGCCGGGCCTCTCTCCTATCGGATACCGCCCCGCTCCCGGAAGGAGGCAGTAGATACCGCGCGCATCCACCACCTGACCGGGTGCACCTTCGCGTCCGGTTTCTATCCAATCGCGAAGGCACCGTGACGCTCCGCCGGTCCCTCGCACTCCTGCTGCTCAGCCTCATTGCGCTCGTGGCGAGCGTAGTCTCGTACCGGTCCGGCGCGATGCCGGATGATGCCTCGGTCTCGGTCCGGACGGCGTCCAGTGTGCAACCCGCCCCGCTCGAGGTGGGGCCGTCGGACTGGCTGGCCATACCGGCACCCGATGGCCCCTTCTTCACTCTCGAAGGCGGGCCTGCACGCCTCAGCGACTACCGGGGTCGGGTGGTCCTGCTGAATTTCTGGGGCACCTGGTGTCCGCCCTGCCGGGTCGAGATCCCGCACCTGGTGCGCGCCCAGGAGAAGCTCGAGGCTCTTGGCGCGACGATCATCGCCCCGGCGGTAGGCTCCGGTGCACCGGAGGAGATCCTCGCGTTCGCAGGGGAGGCCGGCATCAACTATCCGATATGGATTGTCAGCGATGCGGTCGCGGTAGGAAAGTTCGGGGCGCCCGGCTACCCGTTCACCATGCTGATCGGTCCGGATGGAGTGATCCGCAGGACGTACATCGGACCGCAGACGGAGGAGATCCTGCTGCGCGATGCCGAGGAGCTGCTGTCGGGCGAGGAGGCACCGCCCGCTGCAGGCTGATCCGCCGGAACCGCCGGCGGATCAGAGTCCGGCCGTAACATCCTCGAGCGGCGGATCCGTCGCGGCTCCCGGCACCCCCGGCTCGGGATCGAGCAGCTGGCCCCGGTAGAGGCGCGCGTAGAGACCATCGGCCGCGGCTAGCTCGCCGTGGCGTCCCTGCTCGAGAATCTCGCCCCCGTCGACGACCAGAACCCGGTCCGCCCGCTGAACGGTCCGGAGTCGGTGGGCGATGATCAGGGTGGTCCGACCCCGCATCGCGCTCTCGAGCGCCTGCTCGACCAGTCGCTCGCTCTCGGTGTCCAGGCTGCTGGTGGCTTCGTCGAGGATCAGGATCTCGGGCTCCTTCAGGAATATCCGTGCGATGGCGATCCGCTGCCGCTGGCCTCCCGAGAGCCTGCTCCCCCGTTCGCCGACCTGGGTGTCGTAACCTTCCGCCAGGCGCTCGATGAACTCGTGAGCATGGGCGAGTCGTGCAGCGCGCTCGATCTCGGCAGGGGTGGCCTCAGGCTTCCCGTATGCGATGTTCGCCGCAACGGTGTCGGCGAAGAGGAGGGGGTCCTGCGGCACGATGCCGACGGCCGTACGGAGCTCGATGAGCGGGATGCGCCGGAGATCCGTTCCTCTGAGCGTGATGTGGCCCTGCGTCGGGTCCCAGAAGCGAGGGACCAGCGATGCGATGGTCGTCTTACCGGCGCCGCTGGGTCCGACGAGAGCCACGGCTTCACCGGGTTTCACCTCCACGCTGAGTCCCCTCAGGATCCACGGCTCCTCCCGCCCGTATCGGAACCACACATCGTGAAAGGCCAGCCCGCCCGGGTCGCTGGAGGGAGGCAGGGCCTCGGAGTGGCGGGGCTCCATGATCTCCGGCTCCGTGTCCATCAGGTCGAAGACGCGCTGCGCCGCTCCCATCGCCTCCTGATAGCCGGACCAGAGGGAAGCCAGAGCGGTGATCGCGGCGGCCACCGTGACCGCGTAGAGCAGGAAGGATACGAGCTCGCCCGCGGTGATCTCCTGCGCGAGCACGAGGCGTCCGCCCTCCCAGAGCACGACAGCGACACCTCCGAACGCGATAAATGTCACGAGCCCAAAGAAGACCCCGCGCACGAGAGACCGGCCCACGGCTTCCCGCAGGGCGGCCTGGATGCGGGATCCGTAGCGCTGTTCCTCCCAGCCTTCCCGCACGAAACTCTGAACGACCGGGATCTGGGTGAGTGCTTCCTCGGCTGCCGCGTTCGCCTGGGCCAGACGGTCCTGCACCTTCGTGCTCTGTTTGCGCAGGACCTGACCGAAGGCGTACGCACTGAGCACGACGATCGGCGCGACGGTCACAGTGGTGAGCATCAGCCGGGAATGCAGGACGGCCAGAAGCGCGAGACCCCCGAACAGGAAGAGTACCTGCCGAAAGAACTCGGCCACCTGGTGGCTGAGCACGGTTCCGAGCGTCGAGCAATCGGACGCCAGGCGGGCCGTGAGCTCGCCCGAGTTCCGGTTCGTGTAGAACCCGGGCGAGAGCGTCAGCAGGTGGGAATAGAGGTCGGTCCTCAGCCCGGCGACGACTCGTTCCGCCGTGGCACCGAGCAGAAACACCTGGATGAAATTCAGGATCGCCTGGATGCCGAAGAGCCCGATCAGGAAAATCGCGACCCGATTGAGCATCTCCGGGTCTCGCACCTCGAACGCGGCGTCCATGAGGTAGCGGACCACGAGGGGAAAGGCGAGTCCGATCGCCGCGCTCGCGACGAGCGCGACGGCGGCGACCGCCAGGGCGTACCGATGAGCGCGGAGGCGCGGTATCAGTCGCCGGAGAGGGGATACCGGGCGCGCGAGGATACTGCTCGAGTCGATCATCTTCCCCTGGTCTCAGGCATGGCCGAATTCGTGGCGATCTTCGACCCCGCCGTCTATCTTCCGGCACATAGTGACGGGAACCTAATTCCGATTCGCCCGTCGGGTCCATACGTGGGGATCCGCGGCGCGGATTTTCTTGCCAGGAGTGAACTTTGACTCGATCCGTCCGAGCCCGGAACAGCTGGGGCCGCCTCGCAGCGGCCGGTGCAGCGTCGAGCCTGGCGTTGATCATTTTTGGCGGCGTGGTCAGGATCACGGGCAGCGGCATGGGCTGTGGCGACCACTGGCCACTCTGCAACGGCCGATTGCTGCCGCCGATGGACCTCCCCACAGCCATCGAATACGGACACCGGGTGGCGGCTCTGGCGGTCTCCGTGATCGTAGTCTGGCTCGCGGTCAGCGCCTTCCGGTCCGCGAACCGCGACCGCCCCGCGATCGATGTACCGGTGTCCGGGAGCTGGGTCCGCCTGCGGCGGTACAGCCTGCTCGCCGTGACGCTGCTCGTCATACAGGTCCTGCTGGGTGCGATCACGGTCTGGCTCGAATTGCCACCGGCCTCCGTGATCCTGCACCTCAGCACCGCGATGGCTCTGCTCGCGACGCTGACGGTGGCCGCCAGCGAGGCGCTGGCGCCCGGGCACGTTCGCGAGATGGACCGCGCGACGAAGATCGCCTTCTGGAGCGCCATCGCGGGATTCATCGTGGTGGTGGCAGGCGGCCTCGTCGCCAACTTCGATGCGGGTCCCGCCTGCATGGGATTCCCCGCCTGCAACGGATCGTGGATGCCCGCGGGGGGCAATCCCCTGATCCACATCCACTGGGGGCACCGGCTGCTGGCCTACCTGTTCGTCGCGTGGTGCCTCGTCTTGCCCTTCGCGATCGAGCGCGCCCGCCCGGGCGAGAAGAAGGTGCGACGGATCGCATTCTGGGTCTCGGCCACGGCGATCACTCAACTGGTGGTCGGCGCCGCCATGGTTCTGACGATGCTGAACGGGGTCCTTCGCGCGGCCCACGTAGGCCTCGGAGCGCTCCTTTTTCTGCTCCTCGTTCGGCTCGCTTGGATCACGCG
>Ga0316576_10001885_pt1 | contig 11657 bp, 11 predicted proteins | sample S0NA_FD_203075 | JGI IMG/M metagenome (GOLD analysis project Ga0316576, IMG submission 203075) | Rhizosphere microbial communities from salt marsh grasses in Alabama, United States - S0-2_050615r3r5 | ecosystem: Host-associated > Plants > Roots > Rhizosphere | place: USA: Alabama | collected... | reverse complement strand
CAATCGCACGGCACCGTCGTCAGGGGGATTTTCGGCGGCATCCAAATATTTCAGGACAACCAGATAAGACTCGAGAAAAGCGGCAAGAAAACCGGCAAAACATTTGAGTTTGCGGAAGCCTTCGGACGTCAGATTGTAAGTGTCCGGCAGTCTGGGATGGGGCACCAGGATCGCATCGGCGATGAAGGCTTTGATGGTCTTGCGGATGCGGGTATCGTTGGTCTCCCCGTTGCCCGAGGCAAATTCGTTCTGGAACAGATGCTGTAGGAAACGGTAATGCCCCCTGAGATCGTCGGAGGCGAACTGAAAAGCGTCCAGACTCAGAATCGCCAGAGACGTCATGGCCGCCGGCACAAAAGGTCCGATGCCGCTGTTTTTATAATAATCGAGAGAAGGGCGTTTGCCGATGGCCAGAAAGTAATTCGCCTCTCTTTGTTCGCCATCGTCTTTGGGGATAACCGGACGCAGCAACTTCTGATGCACGTACCCGTTTAGGATATGCGTGACGGCATGGGAGGTATCCAGCAGGAGCGTTTCCGCAAGCGAAACATGCATGGCTTCCAGATAGCTCATGAAGGTGTTGACGCTGAAGTCGATCTGTTCTCGGCTGACCACTTTGTGCGCGCTGTTCAGAAGGGCGGCGGACACGAGAGCCTGGGGTGTCAGCACTGTGTGGCGATCGATGGCGCGCAGCACCCGGTCCCCCAAATCCCGCGTCAGGGTGCGGACTTCCCTGGCGCTCATGTCTACCACAGGCGAGCCGTACTCGTTTTCAAGATTCTTCAGGGGGATGGGTTCGCAGAATTTTATATAAATCTTGCCGAACCGTTTTTTCAAAATGTTGCGGGCCCGAATCATCTGCCAGAAACTCTCCGGCTCTTTGCTGCCGCCCTCCACCTCTTGGATGTAGGCGCCGATCTCGGGTACCCGATCGTAGCCGATATAGATGGGCACGAAGGTGACATGTCGGCAGGCGCCGTTCTGGATGGCGCTGAGTAGAATCGAAAGCATGCCGAGTTTCGGCAGCAGCAATTTCCCGTTGCGGCTGCGGGTGCCTTCGATAAAGACTTCGATGTTGAACCCCTGCTCCAGCAGCATGTGAATATACTCTGAGAACACTTTGGCGTAGAAAACCGCTCCGGTAAAGGAACGGCGCACAAAGAAGGCCCCTACCCGACGGAAAATGGGCCCCATGGGCCAAAACGCGAGGTTGGCACCGGCAAAGGCATGGGGATAAGGCAGGTTGTTGCGCTGCATCAGGTAAGAAATGACGAGGTAGTCCACATGGCTCTTATGGCATGGTATCAAGATCAGGGGGCCGTTGCGTGAAGCCCGGCGAACCTCATTGAACCCTTCCTGATTGAAGTCCAGGCCTTCAAACATATTGTCGAGCATCCAGCGCACAGCCCCCATGCCGAGCTTTACCATGAACGGATTGGGCTTTGCGGCGATCTCATCGACATACTGCAAGGCCTCACGCTGCACTTGGGGCATGGACATTTTGCGCCGTCGCGCCCAAGAGGCCATGAACGCCCGCAGCCGTTCGTTGGTCAACAGGTGCTGTTTGATTTCTTCCTCTGGCTTGAGAATGGGCCCGGTGATGCTTTGACGATGCCGGGTAATCTGGCTGAGTAGGCGATGGCGAAGCCCCATAGCCTGGGCTTCGGTGGTTTTGTCCTCGCGGCCGGTTCTAATGAGGAAGCGCCGGAGGTTGATCGGCTCGGAAATCTCCACCAGGATTTTCTCGGGGTTCAGGATGAGCTTCCACAATCTGCGCACCAGGCTCGGCCGCGGGTCCGAACCCACGAGGGGCGCCGAAAGAGCTGATACCGGACGCGTGCCGTAGAAAATCAGTTGGGGCACCAGCCAGATGGGGCGCTCCAGGGTTGTTTCCAATTCCACCAGAAATCGCAGGGGATCGGTCTGGGACCGAACATAGCGCCGGTAGAATTCGTCGGCCTCCACCAGGGAAAGCAGGACCGGCTGCCCGGCGGCCATCTGTTCCGCAATATAGCCACTGGTAAAGGGATTGAGACGTTTGAAATAGCGCCTGAAATAGGACAGGTGGGCCATCGCAATGCGCAAAAGACGGCTGAACGGCTGCCATAGGTAGCTGGGGTAGTAAAAGGCGATTTCCGGGCACGGCAGGCCGTGTTGATGCATGTAGTAATGAAAGAAGAGCCGTTCCAGTCCGCTTTTATGCTTGGTGACATAGACGATGGCGGCGTTGTCCGGGAGGTGACGAATGAGATCCAGCTGATCATCTTCGATGGAAACATGGGAGAAGAGCAACTTCATTAAAAAGCGACTGAAAGGCCCCAGGGGTGCCGGCAGCCGCCAGCTGTAGTGATCATAGGTCCCTTGAAGAAAACGACCCGGAACGCTTCCCATCGGAGTCGGAATCGGCATCGCGCTGCCCTCATTGTTGGCAAGCGGGTTGTCCCGCTTGGTAATGCTCGCCTCGGTGCGTTCGGAACTATACCGAACTTGTCAACAGATCGGCAATGCTCTCGTCCAGGGAAAGCACCTCGAAAGGCGGCTGTCCCGCCAGAACGTCGGCCAGACGGGGAACCGAATCCGTCACCCAGAATCGTTCAAAGCCGGCCTGGATGAATTTTCGCCAGGCCTCCCGGGGAAAAACCGCATGGGTAACGTAGGCGCTGACCGCCCGGGCGCCTCCCTCGGACAACGCCCGGCGGCATTCCAGTAAAGTCCCCCCGCTCATGGCCAAATCGTCTACGATGACCACATGGCGCTTCTGCGGGCGGCCTTCCCGAATACTGATGCTGCGCTGCTTGCCCTCACGCGTTTTGTGGCAGACGATCAGCGGATATTCCTCAAACCATCTGCTGAAGCGTTTGCGCGCCCCTTCGTCCGGAAAGGCCACGGCCGGCCGATCCAACCGCTGCAATTGGTTCCGCAACAAGGGTACGCCCGATTCGAGGCGCGGGATCACCTGGTCGGAGAAATAAAAGCGTTCCTGCAGGGCATGGATATCGAAGATGATGATCTGCGCAGGTCCCGACAGCGTCATGGGAATGTTGGAAAGCATTTTGGCCAGAGTGGCGGCCGTTGCGACCTGGCCGTCACGGTCCACACGCTCCATGGTTCCGGTGGGATAATACGGCAGGACAATTTTAAAGGATTTGACAGCGTAGCGCGGGATTTCATAAATGGCCGACAATTGAGGAAAAATATCACCGGGCGCGTCGAAGGATGCCAGAAATGCCAGGTCATGATGCCGGACCGTCTCGATGTTGTCGATCATGGTATTCGGGAAACCGTCATCAAAGCGGTCCCAACGGATGTCTCCAAACCGGATACCCGGATGCATGGCAGTTATGCGCTCGGCCATGGCCTTCATCTGTGGGCAGGCCAAAAGCGTGATCATTGTCACCCCCCTGTCGTCTTCCTCAATAGCGTCGTGTCCCCTGTTTCAATCCTCCCCACCGACATGACCCGTCACCGTTCGGCGTACTTCGTCTGACCCTAGCGCGGGTTTACCCGGGTGGCATCGACAGAGCGCAGGATCTCCTCTTTGCAGGCCGGGCAGTAGGAATGGGAGAAAGAAAGGTCCAGGAACCTGCCGACGTAGGTCTCCACCGATTGCCAGTAATCCTCGTCCTTGCGCACTTTTTTGCATTGGGCACAAATGGGAACGATCTTGCGCAGCTCTGCAAACTCGCTGATGTCTTCAAGCACCAGCAGAACAAAATCATCAGATCGATAGTCAAAGCGGGTTGCAGTGATCTGAAAGTAAGCATCCTGTTCGCCTTGATCCAGATGCAGGCGCATGCGGGTGCGCAGACGCAGGCTGTGGCGGCCGGCAAGAGCATCCCGAACCGCCCCCCGGATGATGCAATCGCTGCAGACGGCTGAACGTCCGCAGCCCTCGGGATGCTCATCGGCATGGAGGCAGTGGAGTGCCTCCCCGGCGCGCGGCAGTTCCGCCATGCTCCGTGTCGATTGGATGAGCGTTTGGGCCGCGCGGTTGGCCTTGTGGATGCGCGCATCGGCGTCCACTACGAAAACGGCCGAGGGCATCGCATCCAGTACCGCGCGCAGGATAGCGTTGTTCTCCTGTTCAGTGGATGGTGACATGGTGCAACTCCTGCGGGATAATGAGGCAAGTCTTTGCCGGATTAAAGGCGCTCGATACCAGAAAGCGCCCCCCAGGGGAACCCTTTTTATTGGCGGTGCGCCTTTGCGTCAGGGCAGGTAGTCTTCGCGAACGGGCGCAAACACCTCCACCGCCACGGCATCTTCAAGGGCTCTTGCCGAATGGGTCACGCCGCCGGGAATACACCAGCTGTCGCCGGGCCGGACCGCATGCACGATGCCGTCGATGGTGAGGTCGATCCGGCCGGAAACCAGCCATCCGGTCTGCTCGTGGGGGTGATCGTGGGCGGGCAGATCCGCTCCTTTGGACAGGCGGAATTCCGCCATAAGGGTTTTTTCACCGTAAACCAGGGTTTTCATCCGGATGCCATCCAACACGTCCTTGTAGCCATCGGATGCGGCAGGAATAAACATATTCGATTCACCTCCTGTTTCTTTCCGAAAATGAGCATATGATGAATAGGGAACCGCGCGCATTTTGCTTATAACGTGATCATCGGTAGAATTCAAATCCACGCCACGGTCCGTCAAAGCGCTTGCGCGCGTTCTTTTCTGCGCCGCTCGAATGCCACCTTCTTTTCAAACCGGTGTTAAGCCCCCGCCGTCGGGGGATGCCGTTCGAGCGCTCAAAAATGAAGTCGCGGCGGCCGCTGAAAAAGTTACACGGGCGGGGTCGCGCCGCTGGCGGACGTGCGCCCAAATGCCGAACAGGCATTGCTATGGGGAGCGAAATGAAATAGCTTGGCCTAACAAGACCCTATCCTGTCGATAGGGTCTTGTTAGGAGAACGTTGAAACCGGCGATAAACGGACGGGTTTCTTTCGCCATCGCGGCAATCGCCGGATGCCTCGCGAACAAGCCTCTATAATGATGAAAAAGTGCCCTTTTTGCGCCACCGAAATTCAGGACCAAGCCGAAAGGTGCGGCCATTGCGGGGAATTGTTGGATACCGTCGACATTCCTGACCCCGGGAAGGAAGGGATGCCATGGTATTTCCGCACCTCTTTTATTGTTTTTGCCGTTGCCTGCGTGGGCCCCTTGGCCCTGCCATTGATTTGGTGGCGCCCCCGGACCAGCCGCGCATGGAAGATCGCACTTACCTTGGGCATCGTGATGCTAAGCTGGTCTTTGTATCAAATGACCGTTGAATCCGTCCACCTTCTCAAAGACTACTACCAGCTTCTCAAAGGAATGTGAAACCATCGGCCGCGTGAAACGCCCGGGCCAGCGGGGGCACAAAAGGCGGTCAAAAAGGAAGGCTTGAACCATGAATGCATGCATCGAGGGCGATGTTTTAGAAGAGCTGCTAAAGCTTTTAAAACTGGAAAAGATTGAAGAAAACATCTTCCGGGGGCAAAGCCAGGACCTTGGCTTCGGCAACGTGTTCGGCGGGCAGGTTTTGGGCCAGGCCCTGTCCGCCGCCAGCCAGACCGTGCCGGCCGAGCGGCGCGCCCACAGCCTGCATGCTTATTTTATGCGGCCGGGGGATGCCGCCAAACCCATCGTCTACAATGTCGACTGCATCCGCGACGGCCGCAGCTTCACCACCCGGCGCGTGGTGGCCATCCAGAAGGGGCGGGCCATTTTCAACATGTCCGCCTCCTTCCAAATCGATGAACCGGGCTTTGACCACCAGGATGCGGCTCCGGAGGTCCCCGGCCCCGAGGGATTCGAAAGCGAACTCGAAGCCGCCCGGCGCCACTCCGACAAGATCCCGCCCGGCCTGCGGGAAATGATCCTCTGCCGCAAACCCATCGAGATCCGCCATGTCAACCCCGTGCATCCTTTGAGGCCGAAAAGGAAGCCCCCCGTTAAGTACGTATGGTTCAAAGCCATCGGCAAGATGCCCGACGATCCGACCGCCCACCAGTATCTGCTGGCCTATGCGAGCGACTTCAATTTGATGGCCACAACCCTCTACCCCCATGGGCACACCTACTGGCAGTCGGCTATGCAGGTGGCCAGCCTGGATCATGCCATGTGGATCCACCGGGATTTCCGCATGGACGAATGGCTGCTCTATGCCATGGAAAGCCCCAATGCCTGCAAGGCGCGAGGGCTCGCCATTGGACGGATTTTTACGCGGGACGGCAAACTCGTTGCCACGGTGGGCCAGGAAGGGTTGATACGCTACCGGGGTCCGGCCGCAAAATAGAACGGATTTGCAGAATGCCCAATATTGGCGTTGTGCGGCCTTCAGCCCCCGCGATGGCAATATTCCCCGTCATTGCAGCGTACTTGTGTGCGCCTCATTTCTCGGAACTTGCACGCCGTATCTTGGACATTTTTCAAAGCCGTTCATTTCGTGTGGGCTTCCATATCGGGTCGAATGGCTTACCAGCCTGCGAAATTCATTTCGACCCAACGCCAACAAGCTGAACATTGGCTTGCAGCGCCTATTGCTCTTTTGAACCAAATCCCATGGCGGCCGCGGTCTCCCGGTCGCCGGGGCGCCCCCGTTTTTCCAGGTAGCGGGCCAGGGCCTCGCGCTCTTCAGGGCTTTTTTTCTGGGCCAAGTCGCTTTTGGCCGAAATGGTCTCCGGCCGGACTTCCACCACGGCGCAGGCCTTGTAGGCCGCCATGCCCTCGTGAACGGGCGCCGGCGAGCGATCCGGCTCGTGGGATGCCACCAGGGCGTTGAGGGCCGCGGTTTTGAGCTCGCCGTCCGGCACCACCCGGGCGCGGCCCCGGATGATCACGCAATGGTAGAACTGGTGCAGGCTGCAGGCGCCCCCAGCCGGATTGTAGCCCAGGTCCAGGTAAGCCAGGGGGATGTCAATCTGGAAACAGACCCGGTCGTGCCGGGCGATGTTGTCCAGTTTTTCCCCCTTCAGAGCGCAGTGGAAATAGATGCAGTCGCTGGTGTAGACATAGTTGACGGGCGTGATGTAGGGGAAGCCGTCCGCCCCCAGGGTGGCCAGACGGCCGATGGTGGCGGCGGACAGGATACGGCGGATCTCCCCCGGGTCGGTAACTTCGCATTGACGACGGCGCATGCTGATCGGTCTCCTGAGTAGAAAAGTTAGCGGACGACAATCGTAAAAGATGGCCTTCTTTTTCACAGCATGCGCGGGCCGTCAAGTCTGGAAGCCGAATTGGTCTGCCGAACCGGCAGATGCGCCGTCATCACCCCTGGTAAACTTGGTCGACCAAATCCGCGATGTCGCAGGCCACCCCCCGGTCGTTTAAAAGCGCAACGACGGTCTGCACCTCGGCAGCATCTTCCAGGGCCACATGGCAGCCGTCATCGTCCTGAACGACCCCGTAGCGGCTTTCGGCCAGCACCTGTCGGGCGGCCTCGCAGGAGTCGACCCGCAGCCCCAGGCAGGAATAATCGTTCATGTAAAACAAGGGCAGTTGTTCGCGGGGGATGGCGAACCCGCCGACTTGTTGGGATCCTTGCCTGGGGATCAACGGCCATTTCGCCATGAAGAGCCTCCTTTCACGAGCAGGGTTGGTTTCTTTGGGATTGTATCGGCGCCCTAAAATGGGGCTCGTACCGTCCCATGGCAACCCACTGTGGGGCATTCAATCCCGGTGTCTACCCCTCCAGAAGCTCCTCTATGCGGCGCCGGGCCTGATCGAAGGGATCCGGGGGCGGGTTCTCCCGGACCAGGGCGCCGGTTTCGAAGAGAACGAAAAAAAGGGCCTGGACAAGACTGAACAGCCAGATTCCCAACGCCCAGGAAAGGGGCGTCAACGGCCCCCACAACGCCAGAACGAGCCCTCCTCCGCCGCACAGTACGACCTCCCGGATAAAGGCCTGGACGGCAGAGCAAGGGTAGCAGATGCCACTGCGAATCCAACTGAAAATCGCCAGGGCCAGCCCGAACGCCAGGCCGGCATGGGGCGCCAGCAGACCAGCCACTCCCAGCACCAACAGGGGGAATACCACTGCCGGGAAACCGCGTCCGCTCCATCGCACCAGCACCAGCGCATAACCGGTTATCAGGCACCAGACGATGCCGAAGCATATCCACGGCCGGAGACCGCCATGCAGGCCGAACAGGCCCACGAGCAGATACGCCAGACCTCCCAACCCGCCTAATATGATCGTCGTTCGAACCGGTCTATAGGTGCCGTTCATGTCGCCCTCCCGGAGCCCGCGGCTTCCTTACGCTGCAAGAGTTCCCATTCGATTTCCTCGTCACTGGGCGACCATTGGTGCACGCCCCCCTCAGCCGGCTCCTCGTCCGGCATCAAGGCGGCGTTGCGGGCGCGTTCCCGGGCCGCCGCCACCCGATGACGAATCTCGTCGTAGGCCAGGCGCTGGGCCTCCAGACGACTCCGCTCATCATCCAGCCCTTGTGCCGCTTTCTCGAGGCGTTGCGCCATGTGCGCGACACTCTTCCGCAAGGGGAAGACTTTGCGGATCAGCATACGGGCGATGTCGTCCCGTTCGCGGGCGACGGCCCGGTCCAAATCCTCCTCCAGGACAAGGAGCTGCTTTTCCGCCAACGACCGATCCCGCTGCCCGGCCCGCAGGGCATCTTCGAGCCCACCGATGCGGGCCTGCCGATCGGCCATGGCCGCCTGCATCTCACGCAGGTGCTGTCGAAGCAGCAGGTCCTTGTCCTCCATTTGATCCATCACGCCGTGCAAATCCGCTTTGCACAGCCGAACCACTCTTGACATGATGCCCATGGTGACCCTCCTCTGGTCGGGATTTCTTCGTAAGACATTCTCTGACGGCTGCCGCTATCGCTCTGTTTGCCGGCCGGCAAACACCCGCTACTTTTTGTCCCGCCGCTCACGGTAGGATTCGTACTGCAGGGCCTTGGCGGCTTTCTTCTGCTTCGAGGCCACGGCTTCCGCACGGCCGGCAAAGGTCTCACGAACCACATCCCCCAGGGCTTCCACATCTTTGTGAAGATTCTCGGATACGCGGGGCGAGGCCACCACCTGGTTGATGGCCTCCTTTTCCATCCGGTAGGCCTCGATCTGCTCCAGGGCCTGTTCTTTGTCCCCCTCGCGAAGGGCATCGGCCACGACGGCCTTGAGCCGTCCGAAGTCTTCCTGCACGACCTGGGCGGCCCAGCTGTCCCTGCGGATGGAGGCCATGACCTCGTCGGGATTTTCAACACAGGCGATGGTGAAGGTTTGCGGCAGACGGGTGGTAACCCGGCCTTCACTGCTGCCGAATCCCAGCTGTAGTCCTTCAACAGGCACTTCCCCGGGAGTGTCGGTGGGCACTTTAAAGGTGAGGTAGAGGGTTCGGGTTTGACCGAAGCGCAGCCCCCCCGGGTGAAAGGAGGCCTTTGCGTCCCGGGTCTCGATGGGGTAGCCGCCGGCGTCGATCAGCTGCACCCCGTGGCCCAGAGGCACGTTGATCGTCATCCCCGAGGCCGCCGTGGCCACCGCATGGTGGTATTCCTGCTCGAATACCGCCGCAAAAGCGGCCGGATCTTCCAAGTAGGTGTAAGTGCCGCCTCCATAATCGGCCAGCGTGGTCATGAGGTGCTCGTTGAAGTCGTTGCCCACCCCGACCGTGCTGACCACCCAATCCCGGGAAAGAGCGGATGCCGCCATACGGCCCAGCCCATGGGGATCGGTTACACCGTGGTTGGCCAGACCGTCCGAGATAAGGAGCAGTTTGCGGTGATGGTCATCCATGGGCAGGTCGGAAAACATGGCCAGGCCGGCCTTAAGCCCTCCGCCGAGGTTGGTGCCCCCGCCCGGGAGAATCCCCCTGACCAGAGCCGACAGCTCGCGGCGATGGGCCGTCGTCATGGGACGCAAAGCGCTCAGGGCTTCCGGAGCATTACTGTAAGTGACGATGCCCAGACGATCGTTCGGCGACAGGGTGTCCATCAATGCCAGCACGGCCCGGCGCGCATCGCGAATCTTCTGCCCGTTCATGGAGCCGCTGCGGTCCAGGACCACCACCAGATCCACGGGAGCCGGCGCCTCCCCCGGTCGCTGCGCATCCGACGCTTCAAGTGTCAACGCCAGGGTGGCCCTGCCGTCTGAACCCAGGAGCACCTTGTCCTGCACCAGATGGGCCTTCATCGTAATCGCTCCTTCGGGAATCTTCACGATGTCGGCGCCTGGACCGGGGGGTGGGAGCACGGCCGGACGAGGGTGGGCTGCAATGCCCATGACCACCCCCGTCAAAAGGATCAAACCCACTACCAGGAACAATTGACGACGATTGACGTTCTTCATGCTGGACCTCCTTTGGTTTACGGGTACTTATTTTCTTTTCGATTGCCATTCTAACAGGCGGCCACAAGAAGACAATTCAAAGAAAAGCAAAAGGAGGGGAGCGGTTTTTTACATAAGTTTTGCTTTGGCTCTGGCAAGGGATGATGTAGTTTGGGGCAGCAGACTTTTATGGTATATTTTAATGAAAGCATAAATGTAACAAGCAAACGGCCGTGCGCCGGAGCGGATATTTTCTCCCGGGGCCTCCGCAAAGGAACCCATCGCCAAAAAAAAGAAAGCATCGAACTGTCATGCCCTCAGCTAAAGCACGCATTCTCGTAGTGGAAGACGATCCGGCCATTTTAAACGGCCTCATGGACGTACTGGTGTTCAATGGATATGCCGTGGAAGGGGCCGGGGATGGGCAGGAGGGACTGAACAAGGCCATCGATAAAACTTTTGACCTCATCATTCTGGATGTCATGCTTCCCTCCCTGGACGGCTTCTCCATCTGCAGCAAAATCAGGGAGAGCAAACCCGCCCAGGGGGTTCTCATGCTTACCGCCAAGGGTGCTGAAGACGATATCGTGGCGGGCTTCAAGGCCGGGGCGGACGACTATGTCTGTAAACCCTTCAGCCTGAGGGAACTGCTGGTTCGGGTGGAGGCGCTCCTGCGCCGGGCCGGCAAGCTCACCGTCGCAACGGAAATCCATTTCGGCGGGGTTCACTTCCGGGGGAAAACCCTCGAAGCCGCGTCGGGAGATAAAACCATGGCGCTGACCCGGCGGGAAATGGACATCATCACCTATCTCCATCGCCACCGGGACCGCATCGTGTCGAAAAAAGAGTTTTTAACGGAAGTATGGCACTACGCCGATGCCGATATCGAAACGCGCACCGTGGATATCCATGTGCTCAAGTTGCGCAAGAAAATCGCCGAGCTGATCGGGGAAAGGCCCTTCATCCAGACCGTACGGGGTGAAGGCTATCGCCTGGCGGAAGGCAGTTGAGTCATGAAGCGCTTGAAGATCTTCATCCTTCTCTTTGCCGTGGCCACGGCGCTGCCCATGGCGTATGTGGTCGTGCGGACCTACCAGGGCATCGCCCGGGAGGAGGCGGCCCGCATGCGCTTTTTTGCGGAAGCCCTCTTCGATGATATCGAGGCGGCCCTGGCCGAAAGGGTGGAAATCGAAGAGAACCGGCCCGTGGATGCCTACCACCACACGGAAGCGCCGCCGGTTGGCCACGAGGGTCTGCCCAAGCCATCACCCCTGGCATCACCACCGGCGGAATCCTATATTTTCGGCTATCTGCAGAACAATCCGGATGGTTCCTTCCAGACCCCCCTTATAGGTGACAACCGGAAAATTTCGCCGAACCTTCAAAAAATCTTT
>Ga0316576_10001883_pt1 | contig 11662 bp, 8 predicted proteins | sample S0NA_FD_203075 | JGI IMG/M metagenome (GOLD analysis project Ga0316576, IMG submission 203075) | Rhizosphere microbial communities from salt marsh grasses in Alabama, United States - S0-2_050615r3r5 | ecosystem: Host-associated > Plants > Roots > Rhizosphere | place: USA: Alabama | collected... | reverse complement strand
TTCAAGCTCTGCATCGGGCACCGGCGGGAATTCATGTGCATGGTGCGGGCGATGCTGAAGACGGGCATCGTGCCGGACTACATCGTCGTCGACGGCAAGGAAGGCGGCACCGGCGCCGCGCCGGTCGAGTTCGCCGATCACCTCGGCATGCCGCTGGTGGAGGGGCTGACCTTCGCCCATAACACGCTGCGCGGCGTCGGGCTGCGCGACAGGGTCAGGATCGGGGCGTCGGGCAAGCTCGTGACCTCCTTCGCGATCCTCAAGATGCTGGCGCTCGGCGCCGACTGGGCCAATTCCGCGCGCGGGTTCATGTTCGCGGTGGGCTGCATCCAGGGGCAGGCCTGCCATACCAACCGCTGCCCCGTGGGCGTGGCGACGCAGGATCCGATGCGCGCCCGGGCCCTGGTGGTCGCGGACAAGTATCCCCGCGTCGCGCGCTATCATGCCAACACGCTGCGCGCGGTGGCCGAGATGACCAGCGCGGCGGGCCTGCGGCATCCGGGCGAGTTCAGTCCCAATCACCTGATCATGCGCGAACGCGACCGCAACATGGTCACCGGCGACGAGGTCTACCCCTATATGCCGGAGGGGTTCCTGCTGCGCGAGGACGAGCCGGACGATCCGTATGGCTACCGGATGCGCTGGCGCCGGTCGCGGGCCGAGAGTTTCAAGCCCGTCGATCGGGGTGAGGGCAGCCATGTCTGACGACCCGGATTTCGCCCCGATTTCCGATGCCGACTGGCCCGCGGCGCTGGCCGACATGCACGCGGGCTTTGCCGGCGGGCTGAACGTCTATCGCACGATGGCGCATCACCCGGCGCTGCTGCGCGCCTGGAGCCAGTTGCGGGAGCATGTCGTGAACCGCTCGGCCCTCGGCCGCCAAAGGCTGGAGGTCGTGATCCTGCGCTGCGGCGTTCGCCTCGGCTCGGATTACGAATGGTCCCAGCATGTGATCCGCGCCCGCCTTTACGGGCTTTCGGACGCCCGCATCGTCTCGCTCAGGGGGCCCTTGTCGGAGATGGAACCGGAGGATCGCATCCTGGCCGGGGCGGTGGATGAGCTTTTCGCCGACAGGGCGTTGGGGCGCGCCACGCAGACCGCCCTCGCCGCCCTCGTGGGCAAAGAGGGGGTTCTCGATCTGATCGCCACCGTCGGCTTCTACTCAACGCTGGGATATATGCTGAACTCTTTCCAAACCCCGCTCGACGACGAGATCAGGCACGCGCTTTCGGCCAATCCGATTGGCGACGGGTCGGCATGACCGGCACGGAAAGCCCCCGATCCCCCGAAGATCCGAGCCCGGCGGACGATCCTGCCGCGTCCCCGATCCGATGCCGCCTATGACCGACGACGATACCCGACAGGGCCGGGTTCTTCCCGGAATCGAGCCCGGCCCGCCCGATGAAACCGCCGCTGCGCCGGGGCGTTGCGGCAAGAAACACCTGAAACGGAGGGTTCCCCCCATGAAAGACACAGCGACGAATATCACCGCCCTTCTGAAGGATCCCGACCTGCTGGCCACCAAGGCCTATCTCGCCGGCGAATGGCGCGATGCCGACAATGGCGCGACCTTCGCGGTCACCAACCCGGCGCGCGGCGACGTGATCGCGGAGGTTGCCGACCTGACCCGGACGGAGACGGCGCGCGCCATCGACGCGGCCTATGAGGCGCAGAAGGAATGGGCCAGTTGGACCGGCAAGGAACGTGCGGGCGTGCTGCGCAAGTGGTTCGATCTTATGGTCGCCCATGCCGATGACCTCGCCACGATCCTGACCGCCGAGCAGGGCAAGCCCCATGCCGAGGCGCGCGGCGAAATCCTCTACGGCGCCTCCTTCATCGAATGGTTCGCAGAGGAAGCCAAGCGCGTCTATGGCGAGACCATCCCCGGCCACCAGCGCGACAAGCGGATCACCGTGATCAAGCAGCCGATCGGCGTCGCGGCCTCGATCACGCCGTGGAACTTTCCCAACGCGATGATCACCCGGAAGGCCGGGCCGGCCCTTGCGGCGGGCTGCGCCTTCGTCGCCCGCCCCGCCGCCGAGACGCCGCTCTCGGCGCTGGCGCTGGGAGTTCTGGCGGACCGGGCCGGCATCCCCAAGGGGGTGCTGTCGGTCATCCCCTCCTCGCGGTCCTCCGATATCGGCAAGGAATTCTGCGAAAATCCAAAGGTGCGCAAGCTGACCTTCACCGGCTCGACCGAAGTGGGGCGCATCCTGTTGAAACAGGCGGCCGAGCAGGTGATGAAATGCTCGATGGAACTGGGCGGCAATGCGCCATTCATCGTCTTCGACGACGCCGATCTGGATGCCGCGGTCGAGGGGGCGATGATTTCCAAGTACCGCAACAACGGGCAGACCTGCGTCTGCGCCAACCGGATCTACGTGCAGGACGGCGTCTACGACGCCTTCGCGCAAAAGCTTGCCGACGCGGTGGCGCAGATGCCGGTGGGCGACGGGCTTTCGGGCGAGGCGCAGCTCGGGCCGCTGATCAACAAGGCCGCGGTGGAGAAGGTCGAGGAACATATCGCCGACGCACTGTCCAAGGGCGGGTCGGTGATGACCGGCGGCAAGCGGCACGCGCTGGGCGGCACCTTCTTCGAGCCCACCATCGTCACCGGCGCGACGCGCGAGATGGCCTTTGCCAAGGAAGAGACCTTCGGCCCCCTCGCTCCGCTCTTCCGGTTCGAGACCGTCGAGGAGGTGATCGAGCTCGCCAACGACACGATCTTCGGGCTCGCCGCCTATTTCTACGCGCGCGACCTGTCCCGCGTGACGCTGGTTCAGGAGGCGCTGGAATACGGCATGGTGGGCGTGAATACCGGCCTGATCTCGACCGAGGTCGCGCCGTTCGGCGGGGTCAAGCAATCGGGCCTCGGCCGCGAGGGCAGCCGTCACGGCATGGACGAGTTCCTGGAGATGAAATACATCTGCACCTCGGTCTGAGCGCCCGGGCGGCGCGATGCGCCGCCCCTGCCCTCAGGGCGTCGGGCCCCTCAGGGCGTCGGGCCTTTCGGCAGCAGCCCGGCCTCCTCGTAGAAGCGCTGCGCCGCCCCGTGAAGCGGCGCGGTCAGCCCTTCGCGCAGCCTCTGCCCGGTATCGAGTTCGGCGAAGGAGGGATGGCGCGCGCGGAATTCCGGCAGCCCCTCGACAAGCGCCTCGGCCAGAGTGCGCACCGCGGCCGGCGGCGTCTGCGCCGTGGTGACCAGCGTGGCGGACAGCGCGAAGGTGTCGACATTCGAGGTCTGCCCGGGATAGGTCCCGCTCGGGATCGCGTAGCGGAAGAAGAACGGGCGCTTTGCCACCAGGCTGTCGGTGATCTCGCGGTCGACGGGCACGAGGACGATATCGCAGGACGACAGGATGTCTTCGACCGCGAGATTGGGATGTGCAATCACCAAAACCGCCGCATCGATATCGCCGCTGCACAGCGCCTTGGCCAGATCCGTCGCCTTGAGATCGGCGAGATAGGCGAAATCGGCTGTCGTCCAGCCCATCTCGGACATCACCGTCTCCATCGTCGCGCGGCCGCCGGAGCCCGCCGGGCCGATGCTCACCCGCTTGCCCACGAGGTCGGAAAAGCGCGCGATGCCGCTCGTGCCGCGGGCGAGAATCGAGAAGGGCTCGGGGTAGAGCGCCATCACCGAGCGCAGCGAGCGGTCGGGCCCGCGCCCCTCGAAGACAGCGGTTCCGGTCACCGCGTGGAACTGCCAGTCCGACTGGACGATGGCGAAATCCGCATCGCCCCGGCGAAGCTTCTGCAGATTCTCGATCGACCCGCCGCTTTGCCGGGCGATGCAGCGCACGCCATGGCTCCAGCGATGCGCGTTCACCAGCGCGCAGATCGTGCCCCCGGCATAGTAATAGACGCCGCTGCGATCGCCGGTCAGAACCGTGATCAACCGCGGCGGCGCCGTTTCGGCGCCCTCGGCGGCCAGCGCGCAGCAGGCCAGCACCGGAATCAGCAGGGCGCGGGCAAGCACCCGCGCGCGGGCGGCAATGGCGGGCAAAGTCCTGTCTCCTCCCTGGCCTTCGGCACTCGGGTCGAGGTTAGCAAGGCAGACGGGAAATGAAAGCGCCCTGCGTCGCAGGTTGCCTCCGCCCCGGCTTCGGGGAGATACTCGGCGCAGACGAGGCCACGCGATTTCCATGGAAAGCTATCAGCGACTGATCGACGTCATCTCTCTGGAAAACCTGCGGATGCGGGCGGAACACTGGGTTCTGACCGAACTGCTCGTCCGGGACACGCTGATGCAGCTCGCGGTTCTCGCCGCGGCCTTCGCGATGGGCACCCTCGCCGCGCGCCTTGCACGGCCGCGCCTGCGCCGCATCGGCGGGCGGACGGGCCTGCGGCGCCGGCCAAGGCGGACCCTGCGCGGCGCCCTCGTCGCGCTCGCCGCGCCGCTCTTCGCGCTGCCGATCGTGGCCGCCCTTGCCTTCGGCGCCAGGATGGCCGGCTTGCCTTACGGGCTGCTGAGCGTCGCGCTGCAACTTCTCGCGGCCTGGATCGTGATCCGGCTGCTGTCGCAAGTCATCGGCAACGCGTTCTGGTCGCGCGTCGCCTTCGCCGTGGCCTATTTCCTCGCCGCGGCCAGCATCCTGGGCTTTCTCGAAGGGCTCATCGTCCGCCTCGACCTGCTGAGCGTCGGCTTCGGCGCCATCCGCCTGTCGGTGCTCGACCTGCTGCGCGGGCTGGTGCAGCTCGCGCTTCTGGTCTGGGTCGCCCTGGTGATCGCGCAGCTGGGCGAGAACTACGTCCAGAACGCCCGCGGCATGGCGCCCTCGCTCCGCGTGCTGACCGGCAAGCTGCTGCGGCTCGGCCTCGTGGCCACCGCGCTGATCGTCGCGCTGACGAGCATCGGCATCGACATCACCGCCTTCGCGCTGGTCACCGGCGCGTTCGGCGTCGCGCTCGGCTTCGGGATGCAGAAGACGGTGTCGAACCTGATCAGCGGGCTGCTTCTGCTCGTCGACCGGTCGATCAAGCCCGGCGACGTGCTCGAACTGAGCGATCCCTCGAACCGCAACGTGCAGCTGTTCGGCTGGGTGACGGCGCTCAACGCGCGCTACGTGTCACTGACCACGCGCGACGGCACGGAATGGCTGGTCCCGAACGAAGAGCTGATTTCGCAGCGGATCGTCAACTGGTCCTACAACCACAAGCGGCTGCGGCTGCTGACGCCGATCGCGATCTCGTTCGATTGCGATGTCCGGCTGGCGATGCAGATCGCGGTGAAGGCGGCCCGCGCCACGCCGCGCGTCCTGCACGACCCTGCCCCGGTGTGCCGGTTGATGAGCTTCGGCGACAGCTGCGTGAATCTGGAGATGCGGTTCTGGATCGAGGACCCGACGAACGGGATCATCAATGTCCGCAGCGATGTGCTGGTCTCGGTCTGGGACGAGTTCCGGGCGAACGGAATCCGCACGCGCCTCGGGCACCGCGACCTGTTCATCAAGGGCGACTCGGAACTCAAGATCAGGATGGAGCACGATCCGGACGGCCAGACCAGATGAGGCCGGCTTGCCGGGTGCAAGGCGCGCACTCCCAGTGCGCGGGCCTGCCGGCACCCGCCGCGAGGAAGACGACATGACAGCCCCCGTCATCGGGCGGGCAGGCCCCTGGACAGGACCGGAGAACAGAGGATGGATTTCACGATTTCCCCCCGTATCGAGGATTTCCGGGCGCGCATCGCGCGCTTCGTCGAAGACGAGATTCTGCCCGTCGAGGACAACCGTGCCGCCTGGGACGCGCATGGCAACATCGCGACCGACTGGCTCGAGGCGCTGCGCGAGAAGGCCCGCGACGAAGGGCTCTGGTGCCTGCAACTGAAGCCGGAGAGTGGCGGACAGGGCCTCGGCAAGGTCGGCATGGCTGTCTGCTACGAGGAGATGAACCGGTCGATCTTCGGCCCGGTCGTCTTCAACGCGGCGGCCCCAGACGACGGCAACATGATGGTGCTGGAGCAGGCCGCGACCGACGCCCAGAAGGCGCGCTGGCTCGCCCCCATCGTCGCCGGCCAAGTGCGCTCCTCCTTCGCGATGACCGAGCCGCATCCCGGGGGCGGGTCGGATCCCTCCATGATGCTGACGACCGCGAAGAAGGTGGACGGCGGCTATGTCTTGCGCGGCCGCAAGTGGTTCATCACCGGGGCCGAGGCGGCCGCGCATTTCATCCTCGTCGCCCGCACCTCGGACGATCCGCGCCGCGGGCTCACGGCCTTTCTGCATCACCGCGACGATCCCGGCTGGCGCATCGACCGGCGCATCCCGATTATGGGCCCCGAAGAGCATGGCGGCCATTGCGAACTGGTCTACGAGGACATGCACCTGCCCGCCGACCGGGTCCTGCTGGGCGAGGGGCTGGGGCTGAAGCTCACCCAGATGCGGCTCGGCCCGGCGAGGCTGACCCATTGCATGCGCTGGCTGGGGCTCGCCAAGCGCTCAATGGAGATCGCGCAGGAATATGCCGCGAACCGCCACGGCTTCGGCATGCGCCTGTCGGGCCGCGAGAGCATCCAGATCAAGATGGGCGATCTCGCGATGGGGATCGAGGTCGGCCGGCTGCTTGTGATGAAGGCCGCCTGGGCGCTCGACCGGGGCAGTTTCGCGCGCAAGGAGGTCTCGATGGCCAAGATCCATGTGGCGAACCTGCTGCACAAGGCAGCCGATGTCGCGATCCAGATCAACGGCGCGCGCGGCTATTCGCAGGACACGGTGCTGGAATGGATCTATCGCTATGCCCGGCAGGCGCGGCTGGTCGACGGGGCGGACGAGGTGCACCAGATGGTGCTGAACCGGCACTGGGTAGAGGAAGGCCGGCGTTTCTGGGCCTGGGAGACTGACGGGGCCGAGGGATGAGCGATCTCGACAGCGCGCGCCTCAAGGCCTGGCTGGCGGCCAGGCTGCCCGGCGCGTCGGACCTCGATCTGGAGCGGATCGGCGGCGGGCAGTCGAACCCGACCTGGTTCGTGACCTTCGGCGAGGCGCGGCTGGTGCTGCGCAAGAAGCCGGCCGGGCCGATCCTGCCCGGCGCCCATGCCGTCGAGCGCGAGTTCCGGGTGATGCGCGCGCTTGCCGATACCGGCGTGCCGGTGCCGCGCGTGCTCTGGCTGGAGCAGGACGAGAGCATCCTCGGCACGCCCTTCTACGTGATGGAGCGGCTGCAGGGCCGGGTCTTTTCCGACTGCACGCTGCCCGGCATGGCGCCGCAGGAGCGGCGCGCGATCTATCTGGAAATGGCGCGCGTTCTCGCGCGTCTGCACGCGGTCGCGCCCGATGCCGTGGGACTTGGCGATTTCGGCAAGCCCGGCAATTATTTCGAGCGCCAGATCACGCGCTGGACCCGGCAATACCGCGACTCGGCGGGCCCGCCCATCGCCGCGCTCGACCGGCTGGTCGACTGGCTGCCCGCCAACCTGCCGCCAGATGACGGGGACGTGGCGATCGCGCATGGCGACTTCCGTCTCGGCAACCTGATGTTCCACCCGACCGAGCCGCGGGTGATCGGCGTGCTCGACTGGGAGCTGTCGACGCTCGGCCATCCGCTGGCCGATCTCGGCTTCTGCGTCATCCCCTGGCACAGCACGCCCGAGGAATATGGCGGCATCCGCGGCACCGACTGGCAGGCGGGTGGCATCCCCGCGCGCGACGATTTCGTAGCGGAATATTACGCCCATGCAAGGCCCACCGCGGCGCTCGCCCCCTTCCATGCCGCCTTCGCGCTCTTCCGCTTTGCGGTGATCTTCCGGGGCATCGCCGACCGCGCCCGGGCAGGCAATGCGGCCTCGGAAGAGGCCGCCTCGCTTGCCCCGCTGGCCGGCCGCTTCGCCCGGCGCGCGCTCGAGGTGATCGACGGCGATTGGCCCGGCCCCCCTGCCCCGCTTCCCCTTGCCGGCGGCAAGGAGACCTGATCTCGGGCGATGCGCCGCGACGCATCGGCAAACGCTCAGCCCAGCGCGTCGGCCCGCCGTGCCGCGACCAGCACGATCAGCGGCAGAAGCGTCGTGAGCCCGATCGTCACGAAGGCCATCGCCATCCCGACCCCGACCGAGCCTTGGTCGAACTGGCGCCAGATGAAGGTCGCGATGGTCTGCCGCCCCACTGGCAGGATCAGCAGCGAGGCCACCAGCTCCCGTGCCGCAACGACGAAGACGAGCAGCATCGCCACCATCAGATGCGGCGCCACCAGCGGCAGCAGGATACGCCGCGCCATCGTCAGCTCGGAGGCGCCGCAGATCCGCGCCGCATCGTCGAGCGAGGGCGCGATCTGTTGCAGCGCCGCGGTGGTATAGCGCACCGGCTGCGGCAGCAGCAGCAGCACATAGGCAAGCACGAGAATCCAGAGCGTGTTGTAGGGCGTGACCGGCAGCCAGGGCTGGTTCCAGAGCAGGATCATCCCCAGCGCCACCACCACGCCCGGCGCCGCATTGGGCAGCGCCGCCACGACATCGACATAGCCCCGCCCGCGGGCCTGCGTGCGCAGCACGACAAAGGCCGCGACCGCCCCCAGCAGCCCGGTCAGCAGCGCCGCGACAAGGCCCAGCCCGAGACTTGTCAGCAACGCCCCGCGGGCGGCGGAGCCTGCCGCGAAGACCGAAGCGAAATTGCCCAGCCCCATATTCGAGAGCGCGAGCCCGCCCGAGACGGTGCGCGACAGCGCGGTCGCCAGAACCGCCATCAGCGGCACGCCCGTCGAGACGAAGGCGACCGCCGCAAAAGCCAGCAGCACCGGCAATCTCCAGCGGCCGAGGGCGCGGCGCCCGCTCTCGGCGGGGCGCGACCCGGTCGTCTCGAAGCCGCCGCGCGCCAGCAGCCGCCGTTGCAGCAGGAAGGCCGCCGTCGCGAGCCCGACCAGCACCAGCGCGAGCGTCGAGGCCCCCGGCAGGTCGACCGGCCAGTCGCCGATCGCCTCGTCGATGCCGGTCACCAACACGCGAAAGCCGATCCGGGTGCCGAGCACCGCCGGCGTTCCGTATTCCTCGATGGCCATCGCGAAGACCAGCAGCAGGCTCGCCGCCAGCGCCGGCAGCGTCAGCGGCAGCGTCACCCGCCCGAAGGCGACAATCGGCGAGGCGCCGAAGACGCGGCTGACATCGGCAAAGCGCCCTCCGACCGCGGCAAAGCTGCGCGAGAGGGCGAAATAGACCACGGGAAAGCAGTGGAGCGAGAGGATCAGGATGATGCCGGGGACCGAGAACAGCAGACCCGCGATGTTATGCCCGGTGAGTTGCTCGAGATAGCCGCGCGGCTGCCCCGTCATCACCCAGCCCAGCGTCGCGATATAGGGTGGTATCATGAAGGGCACGAGGAAGAGGATGTCCCAGAAGGCCGCCCCGGGCAGGCGGAAGAGCGCGCGGAGCGCGGCGAGCGGCACCGCGATCACGGCCGTCACCGCCACCGTCCCGAGCCCCATGACCAGGGTGTTGCGCGCCGCCCGCGGCAGATTGCCCGAACCCAGTACCTCGATCAGCGCGGCGAAGGGATCGGCGAAGGACCCCACCCCGATCCCCGGAAAGATCGCCTGCAACAGGATGAAGAGGAAAGGCAGGGCGACGATCACGGTCAGCACCGCGGCCACGACCGCGGCAAGCCCGCCTAGTGCCGCCCCGCCCCGCAAAGCCGCCCCGCCCCGCCCGGTCATCCTATTTCTCGAAGGTCGCGGCGAAGGTCGCCAGCGTCTCCTTGCGCGCGCCATAGGCCTTGTCGGCGTCGAGCGGCAGCAGCGTCAGTTCGTCGATCTTCGGACGCTTGGCCGCAATGTCGGTGCGGGCGGGCATCATGTAGGTGTCGGCCACCATCTGCTGCCCCTCTTCCGACAGGATGTAGTCGATGAACTGCTTGGCCTCGTCGGCATGCCGGGTCGATTTCAGGATCATCGCCGGGCGCGGCGCAACGACGGTGCCCGAGGCCGGGAAGATCACCTCGACCGATTCCCCCTTGGCCTTGGCCGAAAGCGAGATGTAGTCGACCGCGCCGAAGACCGCCGCCTTCGCGCCCTGCAGCACCGGGTTCAGCGCGTCGGCATTCGCCCCGGCCACGATCGCGCCATTGGCCGCGAGATCGGCGAAGATCGTCTCGCCCATCGCGCTGTCGAGCGCCGAGACCAACTCGAACATCGAGCCCGACTTCGCCGGGTCAGGAAGCGTCACGAGATCCTTGAAATCCGGCTTGGCAAGGTCGGTCCAATCGGCCGGGCGCGGCGTGCCGCTCGTCGGGTTCCAGGCGATGGCGAGCGCCGAGACGCCCTCGGCCACAGCCGTGTCGGTCTTGAGGAAATCCGGCACCTTCGCGGCGTTCGGGCTGGTATAGGCGAGCAGGAGGCCGTCCTTCGCCATCGAGGTCGCGGTGCCCCAGGAGGCCGAGATCACGACATCGGCAACCGGGTTCGCGGCCTCGGCCTGAAGCCGGGCCATCACCTTGCCGGTGGTGGCCTGGAACACGTCCACCTTCACGCCGGTGCTGGCGGTGAAGCCCGCGGTCAGCTTTTCGATCAGCTTCGCCGGGCCGGCGGTGTAGACGGTGATCTCGGCCGACGCCACCGAGGCGGCAAGGCCGGCGGCAAGCGCCGTGGCGGCAAGAAGGAGACGGTTCATCGGATTGTCCTCTCTGTCGTGGATGGGGGGAACCAGCGCAGGCTCCCTTGTGCAACCCGCAGCCCCAGTAGATCGCCGTGTCGCGGCCGGTGGGGCAGCAGGAACTGGAACTCGTGGCCGCCTTCGAGGGCGAGCGTCGCAAGATGCCCGTCGCCGCGGAAGAGCGCGCGCCGGACATGCGCCTTCAGGTCGGCATCTTCGGGGCTGTCGAGCGTGAGAGCGGCCGACGGGATCAGCACGAGCCCCGACCCGGGCGGCGCGGCGTCCGGCGGCGCGATCCGCGCCCCGTTCACCAGGCGCCAGCCGTCCTCGGCCCGCGTCACCGGCAGAAGCGCGCCGAGGCGCAGGAATTGCGCCACCGCCGCATTCGCCGGGTCGGCGACCAGCGTCTCGGGCGGCGCGATCTGCACGATCCGGCCCGCGCGCATCACCGCGACCTGATGGGCCAGCGAAAAGGCCTCGGCGTGATCGTGCGTGACATAGAGCGCGGTCAGGCCGAGATCGGCCACCAGCGCCGCGATTTCCCCGACCATCGTCTCGCGCAATTCGCGGTCGAGATTGGAGAGCGGTTCGTCGAAGAGAACGAGCTGCGGCTCGCCCACGATCGCGCGGGCAATCGCCACGCGCTGCTGCTGGCCGCCCGAAAGCTCCGACGGCCGGCGCCGTCCGAGCCCGCCGAGACCCACCCGGTCGAGGGCCCGTTGCGCGCGGGCCGCCCGCTCGGCCGCGGGCACGCCGCGCATTTCAAGCGGAAAGGCCACATTGCCGGCCACCGACATGTGCGGCCAGAGCGCATAATCCTGAAACACCATGCCGAGCGCGCGGGCCTCGGGCGGCAGGGCGTGGTTGGCATCGGCCACGACCTTGCCGTCGAGCTCGACCGCCCCGCGATCCGGCGCCAAGAGCCCGGCGACGACGCGCAGCACGGTCGTCTTGCCGCAGCCGGACGGCCCGAGCAGCGCCAGAAGCTGTCCCGATTGCAGCGTCAGGTCGATCCCCTGCAGGATCTGCGTTCCGCCCAGCGCCAGCGAAATGCCGCGCAATTCCAGCGCCGGTCTGGGCGGATTTACCTGG
>Ga0316576_10001882_pt1 | contig 11670 bp, 8 predicted proteins | sample S0NA_FD_203075 | JGI IMG/M metagenome (GOLD analysis project Ga0316576, IMG submission 203075) | Rhizosphere microbial communities from salt marsh grasses in Alabama, United States - S0-2_050615r3r5 | ecosystem: Host-associated > Plants > Roots > Rhizosphere | place: USA: Alabama | collected... | reverse complement strand
CGGACGAGTACGCCGCGATCTGGCTCTTGGCGAACGCGGTGCCGAACTGGGCGTCCAGCCCCATCACCTCGCCGGTCGAGCGCATCTCCGGGCCGAGCACGGTGTCGACGCCGTGGAACCGGCCGAACGGCAGGACGGCCTCCTTGACCGCCACCATCCCGCCGTCGGCGAGGTCGGCGGCGTCCCCGACCGGGGGCAGCGTGCCGTCCCGGCGCAGGTCGGAGATGGTCTCCCCGAGCGCGATGCGCGCCGCCGCCTTCGCCAGCGGCACCCCGGTGGCCTTGGCGACGAAGGGCACCGTGCGAGACGCCCGCGGGTTCGCCTCGAGCACGTAGAGCACGTCGGCGGCCATCGCGTACTGCACGTTGATCAGGCCCTGCACCCCGACCCCCCGCGCGATCGCCTCGGTCGAGGTCCGGATGCGCTCGATGTCGGCCCGGCCCAGCGTGATCGGCGGCAGCGCGCAGGCCGAGTCACCGGAGTGGATGCCGGCCTCCTCGATGTGCTCCATCACCCCGCCGAGGTAGAGCTCGTCGCCGTCGAACAGCGCGTCGACGTCGATCTCGAGGGCGTCGTCGAGGAACCGATCGACCAGCACGGGGTGCTCGGGGCTGACCTGCGTGGCCCGATCGATGTAGGACTCGAGCATCTCCTCGTCGTAGACGATCTCCATGCCCCGCCCGCCGAGGACGTACGACGGGCGGACCAGGACGGGGTAGCCGATCTCGTCGGCCACGGCCCGAGCCTGCGCGAACGACGAGGCCAGCCCGTACTTGGGGGCCGGCAGCCCGGCGGCCGCGAGCACCCGCCCGAACGCGCCGCGCTCCTCGGCCAGGTCGATGGCGGCCGGCGAGGTCCCGACGATCGGCACGCCCGCCGCCTGCAGCCCGTGCGCCAGCCCCAGCGGGGTCTGCCCGCCGAGCTGGCAGATCACCCCGGCGACCGGACCGGCGGCCCGCTCGGCGTGGTAGACCTCGAGGACGTCCTCCAGCGTGAGCGGCTCGAAGTACAGCCGGGACGAGGTGTCGTAGTCCGTCGACACCGTCTCCGGGTTGCAGTTGATCATCACGGTCTCGAACCCTGCCTCGCGCAGGGTGAGCGAGGCATGGACGCACGAGTAGTCGAACTCGATGCCCTGGCCGATGCGGTTGGGCCCGGAGCCCAGGATGATGACCGCCGGAACCTGGCGCGGCTCGACCTCGGTCTCCTCGTCGTAGGAGGAGTAGTGGTACGGGGTCTTCGCGGCGAACTCCGCCGCGCACGTGTCGACGGTCTTGAAGACCGGCCGGATGCCCAGCGCGTGGCGGACCCCGCGCACGACGTCGGTGGGCATCCCGCGCGCGGCGCCGATCTGCGCGTCGGAGAACCCGTGGCGCTTGGCCAGCCGCAGCAGCTCGGGCGTGAGCTCGGGCGCCGTCCGGACCAGCTCGCCGACGTCGTTGAGCAGCACGATCTGGTCGAGGAACCACGGGTCGATCCCGGTCGCGGCGTGCACCCCGTCGAGCGAGGCGCCCGCCCGCAGCACCTGCTGGACCTTCTCGATCCGGCCGTCATGGGGCACCCGGATCGCCTCGAGCAGGCCGTCCCGATCGGCGACCGGCGGCTCGCCGGCCCAGCTGAACCCGGCGTCCTTCTTCTCCAGCGACCGCAGGGCCTTCTGCAGCGCCTCGGTGAAGTTGCGCCCGATGGCCATCGCCTCACCGACGCTCTTCATGTGCGTGGTCAGCTCGTGGTTGGCCGCCGGGAACTTCTCGAACGCGAACCGCGGGGCCTTGACCACGATGTAGTCCAGCGTCGGCTCGAAGCTGGCCGGCGTCTCCCGGGTGATGTCGTTGGGGATCTCGTCGAGGGTGTACCCGACCGCCAGCCGGGCGGCGATCTTGGCGATCGGGAAGCCGGTGGCCTTCGATGCCAGTGCCGAGGACCGGGAGACCCGCGGGTTCATCTCGATCACGATCATCCGGCCGTCGCGCGGGTTGATCGCGAACTGGATGTTGCAGCCCCCGGTGTCCACGCCGACGGCCCGGATGATGCCGATCCCGACGTCGCGCATGTGCTGGAACTCGCGGTCGGTCAGGGTCAGAGCGGGCGCGACGGTGATCGAGTCGCCGGTGTGCACGCCCATCGGGTCGACGTTCTCGATCGAGCACACCACGACCACGTTGTCGTGGCGGTCGCGCATCAGCTCGAGCTCGTACTCCTTCCAGCCCAGGATGGACTCCTCGAGCAGCACCTCGGTCGTCGGCGAGGCCTGCAGGCCCGCCCCGGCGATCTCGTGCAGCTGCTCCTCGTCGTGGGCGATGCCCGAGCCGGCGCCACCCATCGTGAACGACGGCCGCACCACGATGGGGTACCCGAGGTCCTCGACTGCGGCCAGGCACTCGTCCATGCTGTGGCAGATGGCCGACCGGGCCGACTCGGCGCCGATGGTGGCGACGATCTCCTTGAACCGCTCGCGGTTCTCGCCGCGCTCGATCGCCTCGGTGTTCGCGCCGATCAGCTCGACGCCGAACTCCTCCAGCGTGCCATCGGCGTGCAGGGCCATCGCGGTGTTGAGGGCGGTCTGCCCGCCCAGGGTTGGCAGCAGGGCGTCCGGGCGCTCCCTGGCGATGATGCGGCGCACGAACTCCGGCGTGATCGGCTCGATGTACGTCGCGTCAGCGAACTCGGGGTCGGTCATGATGGTCGCCGGGTTGGAGTTGACGAGGATGACCCGCAGGCCCTCGTTGCGCAGCACACGGCACGCCTGGGTCCCCGAGTAGTCGAACTCGGCCGCCTGCCCGATGACGATCGGGCCGGACCCGATCACGAGGACCGAGCCGATGTCAGTGCGCCGCGGCATGCCCGGCCTCCCTCTCGTCGGTGCCGTCCCCGCCGGAGGGCGCGCCCATCAGCGCGGCGAACCGGTCGAACAGGTAGGCCGAGTCGTGCGGGCCGGCCGCGGCCTCAGGGTGGTACTGCACCGAGAAGGCCGGGACGTCCAAGCAGCGCAGGCCCTCGACGACGTCGTCGTTGAGGCAGACGTGGCTGACCTCCACCCGCCCGAACTCGGTGTCGGTGACGTGGTCCAGCGGCGCGTCGACCGCGAACCCATGGTTGTGCGCGGTCACCTCGACCCGGCCCGTCGCGCGGTCGGCCACGGGCTGGTTGATGCCGCGGTGCCCGTAGCCGAGCTTGTAGGTCCCGAAGCCGAGCGCCCTGCCGAGCACCTGGTTGCCGAAGCAGATGCCGAAGACCGGGATCCGGGCGGCGAGCACCGCGCGCACCTGGGCGACCGCACGGTCGGCGGTCGCCGGGTCCCCGGGCCCGTTGCTGAAGAAGACGCCCACCGGGCCGTCGATCGCGCGTGCGCGGGCGACGAGGACCTCGGGGGCGGTTCCCGCCGGCAGCACGTGAACTCGCATGCCGCGCTCGGCCATCCGCACCGGGGTCATCGTCTTGATCCCGAGATCGACCGCGAGCACCGTGGCCACCGGCTCCCCGGCCGGCTCGATCACGTACTCGTCGGCGGTCGTGACCTCCCCCGTGAGGTCCGCGCCGGCCATCGGCGGACTGGCCAGGACCTCGGCGTGCATCTCGGCGAAGCTGCGCGACGCCGCCTCCCCCCCCAAGATCCCGGCGCGCATCGCCCCCCGCACGCGCAGGTGGCGGGTCAGCGCGCGGGTGTCCACGCCGCTGATCCCGACGACCCCGAAGCGCTCCAGCTCCTCGTCGAGCGTGCGCGTGGCCCGCCAGTTCGACGACCGGCGGGCAGGGTCGCGCACGACGTAGCCGGCGACCCAGATCCGTCCGGACTCCGGGTCCTCGTCGTTGACGCCGGTGTTGCCGATGTGCGGGGCCGTCATCACGACCACCTGGCGGTGGTAGGACGGGTCGGTCAGGGTCTCCTGGTAGCCGGACATGCCGGTGGCGAACACGGCCTCACCGACCGTCGTGCCGACAGCGCCGTACGCCTCGCCGCGGAACGTGCGGCCGTCCTCGAGGACCAGCACGGCGGGGACCGGTGGAGTGCTGCTCATGCGTTCCCTCCCGCGATCGGGACCAGATCGGACAGCGCCTGCGCAGTGGCCACGTGCGCCTCGGGGTCGTCGCAGCGAAAGCCCGTCTCCACCGGCCGGTCGCCGAGCTGCCAGGCGATGAGGATCAGCCCGCCAGCCTCGTACGCCTTCTGCGCCTGGCCGCTGCCCAGGCGGACGCCGCGCAGCGACTCCAGGGGGATCCAGAGCGGCACCTCGCCCGTGCGCCGCACCAGGACGCCGTCCGGCAGGATCGCGATCCCCGCGCGGCCGCGGTGGCCCAGGCCGTGCGCCACGATGCGGTCCAGCAGGTCGCCCTCGGTTGTGGTGGCCACGTACGTGCCGGGCACGAGGGGCGCGTCGGCCGCGGCCTCGGGCACCGGGGGCGGCGCGGGGAGGTCGGCCTGCCGGGAGCCGCGGGCCCGCCAGCCCCGGCGCATCCCCCACACCCCGAGGGCGACCAACGCGATCACCGTGAGGGTCAGCAGCAGGCGGGGGCCCCACTGGGTGACCGGCTGTGACTGCGCCAGGCGCAGCAGGGCGACCCTCACGCGTGGTCCACCAGGCGGCGGTCCAGGACGGTGGGCCGGCCGCGCAGGAACGTGGCCACGACCGGGTCGGGCAGGTCCAGCCCCCGGTACGGGTTGTTTCGGCTCTTCGACGCGGAGCGAGCGGGGTCCACCTCGCGACGGGCGTGCGGGTCGACCAGCACGAGGTTCGCCGGCTCACCGGCGGCGATCGGCCGGCCGTGGCCGGGACGGCGCCCGATCCGTGCGGGCGCGATCGACATCCGGTCGGCTACCCCGGCCCAGTCGAGCAGGCCGGTGCGCACCATCGTGTCGATGACGACCGCGAGGGCCTGCTCCAGGCCGATCATGCCGAACGCGGCCGCGGCCCACTCGCACTCCTTGTCCTCCGCGGGATGCGGCGCGTGGTCCGTGCCGACGATGTCGATCGTGCCGTCCGCCAGGCCCGCCCGCAGCGCCTGCACGTCGGCCCGCCTGCGCAGCGGCGGGTTCACCTTGAAGACCGGGTCGTAGGTCTCGGCGAGGTCCTCGCTGAGCAGCAGGTGGTGCGGGGTCGCCTCGGCCGTGACGTCGATCCCGCGGGACTTGGCCCAGCGGATGATCGCCACCGACCCGGCCGTCGACACGTGGCAGACGTGCAGCCGGGAGCCCACGTGCTCAGCCAGCAGCACGTCGCGGGCGACGATCGCCTCCTCGGCGACAGCGGGCCAGCCGCGGAGGCCGAGCCGGCCGGACAGGGTGCCCTCGTTCATCTGCGCGCCCTCGGTCAGCCTCGGCTCCTGGGAGTGCTGGGCGATCACCCCGTCGAAGGCCTTGACGTACTCCAGCGCGCGGCGCATGAGGACAGCGTCGGAGACGCAGCGCCCGTCGTCGGAGAACACCCGCACCGCCGCGGCCGAGTCCGCCATGGCCCCGAGCTCCGCGAGCCGCTCACCGCCCAGCCCGACCGTGACCGCGCCGACCGGGAACACGTCCACCAGCCCGGTCTGCTGGCCCAGGTGCCAGACCTGCTCGACGACGCCGGCGGTGTCGGCGACCGGCTCGGTGTTGGCCATCGCGTGCACCGCGGTGAACCCGCCGCGGGCGGCTGCGGCCGACCCGGTGGCGACGGTCTCGGCGTCCTCGCGGCCCGGCTCGCGCAGGTGCGTGTGCAGGTCGACCAGCCCGGGCAGCAGGATCAGCCCGTCGCCGTCGACGACCGTCGCCCGGTCGGCCTGCAGCGACGTGCCGATCTGCGCGATCCGCCCGTCCGCGACCAGGACGTCGGCCGGATCGTCGCCGAGCGGACGCGCGCCGGTGATCAGGAACTGGGTGCCGTCTGTGCCAGTCATGCGGTCTCCGCCCCTCCGAGCAGCAGGTAGAGCACAGCCATCCGGATGCTCACGCCGTTGGTGACCTGCTCGACGATCACCGAGCGCGGCCCGTCGGCCACCTCGGCGGTGATCTCCATGCCGCGGTTCATCGGCCCCGGGTGCATGACGATCGCGTCCGTGGGGAGCAGGGCCGAACGGCGCGCATCGAGGCCGTACCGGCGCGAGTACTCCCGCTCGCTCGGGAAGTAGGCCGCGCTCATCCGCTCACGCTGCACCCGCAGCATCATCAGCGCGTCCGTGTGGGGCAGCGGGGCATCCAGGTCGTAGGAGACCTCACACGGCCAGGTCTCGACGCCGACGGGGAGCAGCGTGGGCGGTGCGACCAGGGTGACGTGGGCGCCGAGGGTGTCCAGCAGCAGCACGTTGGACCGCGCGACCCGCGAGTGCAGCACGTCGCCCACGATCGTGACACGGGCCCCGGCCAGGTCGCCGGAACCACCGGCGAGGTGATGGCGCATCGTGTAGGCGTCGAGCAGGGCCTGGGTGGGGTGCTCGTGGGTGCCGTCGCCGGCGTTGACCACGGCCGCGCCGATCCAGCCCGCGGTGGCCAGGCGGTGCGGGGCCCCGCTCGCGCTGTGCCGGATCACGACCCCGTCGGCACCCATGGCCTGCAGGGTCATCGCCGTGTCCTTCAGGCTCTCGCCCTTCGACACGCTGGAGCCCTTGGCCGAGAAGTTGATCACGTCGGCCGACAGCCGCTTGGCTGCGGCCTCGAACGAGATCCGGGTGCGAGTCGAGTCCTCGAAGAACAGGTTGACCACGGTGCGCCCTCGAAGCGTGGGCAGCTTCTTGACCGCCCGATCGCTGACGGCCGCCAGCTCGCGAGCCGTGTCCAGGACCAGGACGGCGTCGTCGTGGCTGAGGTCGGCCGCCGAGAGCAGGTGCCGCTTCACGCGTCCTCCCCGATCACGACCTCGTCCACGCCATCGCTGTCCACCACCCGCACCCGGACCGTCTCGCGCAGGGAGGTGGGCACGTTCTTGCCCACGTAGTCGGCCCGGATGGGCAGCTCGCGGTGGCCGCGATCGACGAGGACGGCCAGGCGCACGGCCCGCGGGCGACCGATCTCGGACAGGGCGTCCAGCGCGGCGCGGATGCTGCGCCCGCTGAACAGCACGTCGTCGACGAGCACGACGGTCCGGCCGTCGATCCCACCGGGGGGGACCTCCGTGCGCGCCAGCGGCCGCGCCGGGCGCATCCGCAGGTCGTCGCGGAACATCGTGATGTCGACCGAGCCGACCGGTGGCGCTGCTCCCTGCTCGATCGCGCCGATGCGCTCGGCGATCCGATGGGCCAGGGGGACCCCGCGGCTGGGGATCCCCATCAGGACGAGGTTCGCCGCGCCCTTCTCCCGCTCGAGGATCTCGTGGGCGATGCGCGACAGGGCGCGCGAGATGTCCGACTGGTCGAGCACGCGGGTGGCCACACCCACTCCTTCCCCGCCTCACGGGACGGTCGTTAAAGGAGGTCGCAGGCAGTGCGATTCGGGCACATCCTAGCCAGCCGGTCCGGGCTGGCGACCAGGCGCCTCAGTCGACGGCGCGCCGCGCTTCGGGGTTGAGCACGCCCCAGGCGATCAGCTGCTCCGCCAGCGGGCCGGGGGCCTCGTCGTAGATGACCGCCAGTGTGCGCAGGTCGTCCTGGCGGATGGACAGGACTCGCCCGTTGTAGTCGCCCCGCTGGGCCTGGATGGCAGCGACGTAGCGGGCCAGCGGGCCGGCCTTGTCCGCAGGGATCTGGCCCAGCCGCTCGAGGTCGATGACCAGCCGGGGCGGGGGCTCGACGATCGCCGGTGACGCCGGCTCGGGCAGCAGCTCCCCCAGCGGGACCCCGTAGAACTCCGCGAGCTCGGCCAGGCGCTGCACGGTGACGGCCCGGTCCCCGCGCTCGTAGGATCCGACCACGACGGCCTTCCAGGTGCCGCCGGACTTGGCCTCGACGCCCTGCAGGGACAGCCCCTGCTGGTTGCGCACCTGGCGCAGCTTGGCACCCAGCGCCTTGGCGTAGTCGTTCGACATGGCACTCCTCAGCTCGCGGCACACGCTACGGAGAGTGACGACGAGGACGCAAGTCGTGGAGCACCGCTGGGCGGACGACGCCCGCTCCAGCCCCGGACGGGCCCCGGCGCGGCGGACTGGTGCCGGTCAGATGCGCCGCTCGTACGACCCGGCGCCGATCCGATGCACGCGCATGCTGTTGGTGGTGCCGGCGATGCCGGGCGGCACCCCTGCGATGAGCACCACGGTGTCGCCCTCGCGGGCCAGGTCGCCGGCGAGCAGCTCGGTGTCGATCTGCTCGACCATCTGGTCGGTGTGGGTGGCGGGCGGGACCAGCGAGGTGTGCATGCCCCACACGAGCGACAGCTGCTGGCGGATGGCCGCGTTCGGGGTGAACGCCATCATCGGGATGCGGGACCGCGAGGCGGCCATCACCCGGGCGGAGTGACCGGTCTCGGTGAAGGCGACCAGGTACGAGGCCCCGATGGACCTGGCCAGGTCCACCGCCCCCTTCGTGATGGCCACGGCGACGGTGGGGTCCTTGCGCTTGGGCAGCTTGGGCAGGCGCTCCAGGCCGTTCTCCTCGGCGTAGTCGACGATGCTGGCCATCGTCCGCACGACCAGGTTGGGGTGCCTGCCGACGCTGGTCTCACCGGACAGCATCACGGCATCGGCCCCGTCGAGGACGGCGTTGGCCACGTCGGAGGCCTCAGCCCGGGTGGGCCGCGAGTTCTCCATCATCGACTCGAGCATCTGGGTGGCGACGATGACCGGCTTGCCTGCCTCGCGGCACATCTGGACAGCCTGCTTCTGCACCAGCGGAACCTGCTCGAGCGGCAGCTCCACGCCGAGGTCCCCACGGGCCACCATCACCCCGTCGAACGCCTCGACGATCCCCGCCAGGTTCGCCACCGCCTGCGGCTTCTCCACCTTGGCCAGCACGGGGATGCGCCGACCCTCCTGGTCCATGATCGCGTGCACGTCCTTGACGTCGTCGGCGCTGCGCACGAACGACAGGAACACCATGTCGACGCCGATGCGCAGCGCCCAGCGCAGGTCGTCCTTGTCCTTCTCGGACAGGGCGGGCACGCTCACCGCGACGCCGGGGAGGTTGATGCCCTTGTTGTTGCTCACGGGGCCCCCCTCCATGACCCGGGTGACCACGCGCGGTCCTTCGACCTCGACGACCTCGAGCTTGATCTTGCCGTCGTCGACCAGGACCGTGTCGCCCGGGTTGCAGTCCTCGGGCAGGCCCTTGTGCGTCGTCCCGCACTGGGTCACATCGCCGAGGATGTCCTCGGTGGTGATGGTGAACGTCGCCCCCTCGGCCAGCATGACCGGCCCCTCGGCGAACCGGCCCAGGCGGATCTTCGGGCCCTGCAGATCGGCCACGATCCCGACCCCGCGGTTCAGCTCCTTGGCGGCACGGCGCACGTTCGCGTAGGACGTCGCGTGCACGTCGTGCTCACCGTGGGACATGTTCAGCCGGGCGACGTTCATGCCGGACTCCATGAGCTGCTTGATCTGCTCGTACGAGGAGGTGGCCGGGCCCAGGGTGCAGACGATCTTCGCGCGACGCATGGGGGTGAGCGTAGTGAGGCGTGCGCCACACTGCGACCCGGGCGGCGGTCCGCGCGGTGAACGCAGGGGAACGGATCAGCGGCCGCCGCTGCCAGCACGCCGCCAGCGGGCCCGCCGAGCGGCGGCCTCGGCGCGCCAGCTCGGCCGCAGCAGGACTGTCAGCACCCGGAACATGGCCAGCGCCCCGACGACGAGCAGGTAGGCGATCACGTCCGTGCCGGACACACCCGCCGGGGCAACCAGGGTCGTGGCGAGGGCCCAGCCGCCCGCTGCCGCGGCGGCCGCGGGCCAGACCCACGACCACCAGCGCAGCCGGTGGGGCAGGTCCCGCAGCGCCCGCCGCTGCCCCGGGGACAGGGCCCGCAGGAAGCCGATGACGGCCACGGGCACGCCGAGCAGTACCGCCACGGCCAGCACCCGGGACAGCCCCGGCTGGCCGAGCCGGGCGGCCACCAGCGCGGGGACTGGAGCGAGCGCGAGGAGCCAGCCCAGCCGCCGCAGCGTGCGCAGGGCGACCGTGTCCAGGTTCCGCCGGGCGACGGCATCCTGCGGGTCCGCGGTGAGCGCGGCGGACAGTCCGCGGACGGCAGCGGCATGGTCGCCGGACCGGAGGTCCAGGACAGCGAGGTTGTTCAGGGCCGCCGGGTTGGCCGGATCCAGGCGGAGCGCCGCCCGGTACGCCGCACGCGCACCCTCGATGTCGGCGTCGGCGGCCAGGGCCGCGCCGATCTGGACCTGGGCGTCCGGGCTGTTCGGCTCCAGCAGGACCGCCTCCCGGGCCGCAGCCAGCTGGTGGCGCACGGCACCCGGACGGCCCGACTGGGCCCACGCGCGCGACAGCGCCAGGTGGTTCGCCGCGTTGTGGGGATCGAGGGTGACCGCGCGCACGGCCAGCCCGATGGCCTCGTCGACCCACCCGACGTCCAGCAGGACGAGGGTCGCCAGGCGGAACGCGTAGGGATCCTCGGGTGCGACGGTGAGCAGGCGCCGTGCGGCGTCCACGGCCTCCTGCCGCCGGCCCTGGCCGCGCAGGGTCCGGACCAGCAGGCCCAGCAGGCGGGGGTTGCCCGGGTCGGCTGCCAGGGCGGGGGCGAGGGCCTGCAGGGCCGCGTCCCACCGCTGGGCGGACACGAGCGCCCCGACCAGCTCGTGGTCCGGCGGGGACGGGCTGCCCGGCGCGGCGGCGGGGTCGGGGGTCGCGCTCATCGATCAGAGCATCCGGTGGGCCCGATTGTGCGCGGCGAGGTCGGCGAACTCGCCGGCACTGTCGGCGAACAGCACGACGTTGCGCGCCATCTCGAACCAGCGCCCGGTCGACGGGGTGATCCCCGCGGCGGCGGCGGCCAGGTCGTCGGTCGTGATCACCCGGTCGCCCCGCCCCGTCCGAGCAGCGTCGCTCAGGGCCGCCTGGGCGGCGCTGCGGCACACCAGCGCGAGGTCGGCGCCCGAGAAGCCATCCGTGCGGCGGACCAGCGGCTCGACCTGCAGCCCCGGATCGACCGGGAGGCCGGTGAGGTGCACGCGCAGGATCTGCACCCGGGCCGGCGCGTCGGGCGGCGCGACGAACACGCTGCGATCGAACCGGCCCGGCCGGCGCAGGGCGAGGTCCACGTCCCAGGGCGCGTTCGTGGCCCCGAGGACGAACACGCCGGCGTTGTCGCCGGCTACGCCGTCGAGCTCGGCCAGCAGCTGGTTGACGATCCCGCGCAACGCCGACCCGGCGCGGCCGAGGGCGCTGCGGGACCGGCCCAGGGCGTCGACCTCGTCGAGGAACAGCACGCAGGGGGCCTGCCCCCGGGCGTAGCTGAACAGCTCGGCGACGTTCGCCTCGCTCTGCCCGAGCCAGGAGCTGAGGACGTCGGGGAGGGCGACCGGGATGAACCCGGCGCCGAGCTCGCCGGCCACGGCACGGGCGAGGTGCGTCTTGCCGCAGCCCGGCGGCCCGTAGAGCATCAGGCCGCCCCGCATCGTCGCCCCGTAGCGCTCCCGGAGCTCGGGATGGCGCAAGGGGGTCAGGAAGGACGCCTCCAGGTGGGCCTTGACGGCGTCCAGGCCGGCCACATCGGACAGCCGCAGCCGGGTCTCGACCGGCTCGTGCGCCAGCCCGCCGGCGAGATCCTGCTCGGCCGCCCCCCAGTCGAATCCCTCGGCGGGGGCTGCGCCGGGCGCTCCGGCT
>Ga0316576_10001881_pt1 | contig 11673 bp, 8 predicted proteins | sample S0NA_FD_203075 | JGI IMG/M metagenome (GOLD analysis project Ga0316576, IMG submission 203075) | Rhizosphere microbial communities from salt marsh grasses in Alabama, United States - S0-2_050615r3r5 | ecosystem: Host-associated > Plants > Roots > Rhizosphere | place: USA: Alabama | collected... | reverse complement strand
GGGGCAGATCGCTATGCCAGTGGTTCCGTTCGGACTGAACGCGATAAACTTGTACCCGAAGGTGTTGAAGGCCAAACACCTTATAAAGGTAAACTGGAAGATGTTGTCTATCAAATGTTAGGTGGGCTTCGAGCCGGAATGGGTTATGTTGGTGCGGCAAACTTAGATGAATTACAGGCCAAGGCGCGATTTGTTCAAATTACAAATGCGGGTTTGATAGAAAGCCATCCCCATTCAATCATGGTTACACAGGAGTCGCCAAATTATCAGCTGCCGCGTTAGGTAAAATATACAAGGAATAACGGCTAAGTTTAGACCATTAAAAGCTGAGCGGGGAACACAAACAAGTCAAAACGTGGTAGAATAAAAGGCGGATTGTTGGCCGTAAACCTGGTTAGGGTGGGTTATCAGCCGCAGCAAAGGTAAACAAGCAGTACACCTTAAACAAATTGGAGTCAATCCAGGGTTACTGTATTGAAAAATAGGAGTTGCGTGTATGGCTAAACGGAAGGTAGTGTTGACCGAGGAGCAAAAACGGCGAAATGCGGAAATTCTCGCCCGGCTGGAAATTGAGCGCCAGAGGTTAATTGAAGAAACCCGAGCGCTTCAACAGCAGGAACGCAGCCGTCCCGGTCGCAAACGCCGCAAAAAACAAAAAGTAGTTGAAGAAGCGGCAAATTGACAAGACCTTTGCGAAAAAGACATCTTGACGCCTAAAGCGCCGAACACATTTGAAACGGAGTTAAATCAATTGTGATCGGCGCTTTTGGTTTCTCGGGAGAAAATTATGTTTGATTTCGATTCCTATATATCACCATTCTCATGGCGTTACGGCAGTCAGGAGATGCGACATATTTGGTCGGAGGAACAGAGACGCCGTTTGATGAGGCGTATTTGGGTTAGTCTGGCTACTGCGCAATACCAGGCCGGACTGGTTACGGAGGAACAACTGAACGACCTGAAAAAACAAGTGGATAATGTCAATATAAAGCGGGCCATGGAAGTGGAGAAAGAGTTGCGTCACGATGTTATGGCTGAAATCCACGTCTACGCTGAGCAAGCTCCACTTGGTGGACCGATTTTGCACTGGGGCGCGACCAGTGCGGACATTATTGACAATGCGGATGTGCTGCGACAAAAGGAAGCTTTGCAGTTCGTTCTCCACAAATTAGCTCAACTTCTGCTGATTTTCGCTGCCCATATCGAGGATGCGGCCGATCTGCAAGTAATGGCTTACACCCATATTCAACCAGCGGAGCCCACCACGCTTGGCTATCGATTTGCCATCTACGCTCAAGACCTGCTGCAAAATTATTTGGGATTACGATCATTACTGGAGAATCTGCGCGGGAAGGGTATGAAAGGAGCTGTCGGGACACAGGCGAGTTTCCAGGATATCTTGGCAGAAACTCAAATGAGTGCCTTGGAAATGGAAGCCATTGTTATGCAGGCATTGGACCTGTCTTATTTCCCCATTACCACCCAAACATATACGCGCCAACAAGACTTGACAATTACCCAGCTTCTGGCATCGCTGGCCGCTTCATTACACAAATTCGCATTGGATTTCCGCATACTCCAATCTCCCTCCTTTGGTGAATGGGCTGAGCCTTTTGGAAAGAAACAGGTCGGATCGTCGGCAATGCCTTTTAAGCGCAACCCGATAAACACCGAAAATATCTGCTCCTTAGCCCGTTACATTGCCGCATCCCCTGCGGTGATGTGGGACAATGCCAGTCAGGCAATTCTTGAGAGAAGTCTTGATGATTCGGCTAACCGTAGAATTGTTTTGGCAGAGGCTTTTCTGGCCGCTGATGAACTATTGGATCGCACGGTGCGCGTCGTTCGTGAAATCAGGATTGATGAACAGATGATCAGCCGTAATATGGCTCTTTATGGGCCATTCGCAGCCACGGAGCGTCTCATGATGGCCATGGTTGCCAATGGCGCTGATCGCCAACAAGCCCATGAATGGCTGCGACAGGACAGCCTACAAGCCTGGGAGTATGTGAGAAGAGGAGACGAAAATTCTCTTCAGCGCCTAGTCAATGAAGATGAACGAATCCGTCATTACCTAACCGAAGAACAAATCGTTGAATTAATGGACGTATCAACCCATACGGGGACGGCCGCCATACGGGCCAGGAATTTCGCCGAGGAAATAAAAGCTACGCTCGCCGAAGCGCCTGACTTATTGCTCGACCGGTAGAGGAGTGGCTGTAACAAATGGCGCGAGCGGCGGATTAGTTGGCCGCGGTGTAGGCGCCTGCGTAATTGGGGTTTGTGTGGGAGTAGCCGTCGGCGAGGGTGTCGGCGATGCTGTTGGTGTCATCGTCGGCACGGGGGTCGGTGTTGGTAGGTCGGGGTCAAGATTGATAGTCAGGGCGCGAAGATCGCTGACCATTGTTGCTGCTCCCTGATTGTTCTCTAACTTAACCTGCCATTGGTATTCACCAAGCAGATCTGGGTCAGATACGGGCGTGAACGCAACACGATAGAGGGTTCCAAGGACGGGTTCATTTACGGAACTAACAGGGATAGAGCCAGTGCTGCCATTGAAATAAATAGTAAATTGTTCGTCTGCTGTGAGTGGTGAGGGCCAGTTCCAGGAGAAGATGATCTGTTCCGAATTGAGAACTTCAAGACCGCTTTGCGGAGCCTGAATACGTAGCGACGGAGCGTCCGCTTCTGCCGAAACATTGCCAAATTCGGCCGTCCAATACCAGACACTTGGAGCAGTATAGTCGACATCATAGCCAAGGCCTACTTCCGTGGCGTAGCGATTGAGGATGATTGGCCTATGGCCGGGACTGTTTACCCAGAACTCAACCGCTTGTCGTGGATCGGCAAATCCCCAGGCAGTAGCTTCGCCTGCGTATCCGTTCTCATAACCGAATTCTAAGAACCGATCGGCCGGTGTAGAACCGTCTGAGCCGGTATGTTGGTTATGCTTTGCCGTGGCCATGTCTTCCGCATGGTTCTGAGCAGCAGTGCTCAGAATGGGTGAAGCAGTCAGTTCACCTAATTCGAACTCCCGGCGGGTCTTATTGATGTAGGCTAATAAACGATCGGTTGGTGGCGTGAGGGGGGAGAATTCCATGGGATCCATGACAAAAGGCGCATCCAGCGCGATATCGAGTCCAGAGGTGAGAATTGGTGATAAATCGGTGGAGCTGCCTTGAACGAGCCCGCTGCCGCTGCTGACCACGGGTAAAAAGGCCAGCTGGATTCCTTGCTCGATGTGTACCCAACGCCCGACCTGCGTTTCACCGAATTCATTTCGTGCCGTAAGGGTGATGTAATAGTCGCCGGTTTGACGATAAGCATGGCTGATTTTTGCACTGCTGTAGCGACGGCCGTCGCCCATCTCCCATGAATACTCAGTGCCGGCGATCTCACCATCGGCGAGAACAACCTCACCGGCGAGATGCGTACCTGCTGGTGCGCTGTCCGCAAGCATAATATTAGCTTGCGGTGGAGACCCGACTGTGACGAGCTGCGAAGACTCAGAGACCCCAAATGCGTTTTCAGCAATCAGTTTTACATTATAAACGCCGGGATTATTAAATATATGTGATGGTTGTGCTTCCGTAGATGTGCTGCCATCGCCAAAGTCCCACCGGAACTGTATCGGCTGCTGGCCTCCGCCTGTATTCGTAAAAGTGACTGCCTGGCCTGAACCTGGGGTGTCATCTCCGGCATTGAACTGGGCGCTAACATGAGGCACGACCGTGATCGGTGCAGAATAGCTGGTTTCACCGGCCGGGTTCTTCACCGTAACCTTAACAGTGTATACACCGGCAGTTGGATAAACTATGATGGGTGAGTTTACTGCGACGTGTCGACCATCACCTAAATCCCAGGTTTCATTATAAGGTCCTGGTCCCTGGACTCGAGGCTCTAACTGCAACTGTTGGCCGATAGAGACATGTGAAGATACATTAAGACCTTCAACCCGTGGGGGGATACCGATCCACAATATGGTTGAAGCTTCCCTGCTGCCCTGGTCTGTAATTAATTGAACGGAAACTTGTTGTTCCGGATGCGTTAAATCGGCCGAATTGACAGTCAACGCCAATATGATTTCTCGCGCTTCGCCCGAGGGAGGTACTACCGGCAGCCATTGAATGCTGTTATTGGCGATATTGGCAGTTACCCCTGCTGGCATTCGACCCGGATCGACGTGCAGAGTTCCCGGTATTTGAAGCTGTACTTGAGGGGAAACAAAGGAAGTTGTACTGTTTGTAACCCGTACTCGCAGTTCTAAAGCATCTCGGGGAGATCCAACAGGAGGAGAAATAGCCATGTCCAATCTGATAGGTCCATCGATTAAAGCCGTTCCGGTATAGGTAGCAGCATTTGATAACGCCGTGTTATCACGCCGCACGAGAGAAAGACCCATAATGGTGAACACAACCATTAGAGTGAGAAGCAGGCGCATTTTAGGCTTCATCTCAGGATCAGTTTATCAGATTTAATCATGTGTAACAACTACACTCGCTTGTAGCAGATAATAGATTTCGAGCCTACTTTACACCAAAAAACTTTTGATTGAACTTTCTTTTATGTCCTAAGTTAAACCGTTGATAAAGCTGTAATGACGGAAAAGCCTAAAGGGTAAGAAAATTCATCAAGCCAATACCGGCTGAGTAACCTATCGTCTGCTCTAAATTGAAAATCTGAAGGATACCTCGGTAAAGATGAAATAAACCGAAAAGCAGCAGTGCAATGGCTGCGAAACCATTTAAGGCACGATTCAGACGTTCATCCAATTTCCCAGTAATGGCGAATAAGGCTACAAAGGCCATAAACCCGCCAATTAAGGCGACGTAAAAAGCGGTTAAAAATCCCAAGCCGTAACCAGGGGACTCTTGCCATCCACTGATAAAGATCGGGCCGGCAATTGTTGCCCAGAATATATATGGGTTAGGGCTGAGGAGATTGATTAAGGCAGCTTTCAAAACACTTTGCCCTGTTTTTTCCTCATCTTCTGGTTCAATCGAAGTTGCTGTTCGCAAGTTCTTGAAAGCGCCATAAGCCAGATAAACTAGAAACAATCCGCCTGCTATCTGAAGAGCATAGAGAATCGTGGGGGGGACGGAGGTTAGGACAATGAAGACTAAAAGCAGTACCGGTCCATCACTGATCATTGGCGCAAAAGTGGCCGGGAGCGCTCGGCGCCAACCATATCTGGTGGTTAGTGACAGCAGGAAGGCTTGCAGGGGGCCGGGCTGTGCCGATGCAGTTAACCCCAGAATAAGCCCTTGGATCAGATAACTAAACAAAAATATTTCCTCCAGCGATTGAATCAGGATAGAGAACTGTATCATAGGAATAAATGCCTGGCAGTAGTTTAAATAGAATACGCCTGCCAGCGTTGATTAATCGGTTGAAATCCACCGGATATCTAAATTGCAAAGTGTTATAATGGTCTTGCATTAGGAGGACAGTATTTGCATGAATCAGAGTAGTAGTTGGAGCACGACAACCCGATATTTCGTGCTTATCTTGTCGATTGGGGCGCTCCTTTGGTTCCTCATTGCAGCGCATGAATTAATTGGACCTTTAATTATTGCCGGCTTAGTAGCGTATATTCTCAACCCATTGGTCAACAATCTCAGTACTAGAAGTAAATTAAGCCGGAATTGGACGGTTATTTTTGTCTACCTCCTATTTTTGGCTGCATTGATCCTCATTGGAGTTCTTGTGGTGCCAAGGCTTCCACCACTGGCGACAAGGTTAACAGACCAATTGGAAAACATTATTGTTTTGGTTGAGGAGGTTGCTGGACGGCCGATTTATATTTTTGGTACAGAGATACCCATGGAGACAATAATCGCGAATTGGCTGGCGCTGACCCAGAACATCACCAAACCCGGCATCCTGATCAATATGTTCGCCGCCACATCACAAAATCTGGTTTGGGTGTTGTTGGTATTGGTAACGACTTACTATCTCTTATTGGATGGTGAACGCCTCCGAAATTGGCTCTTCTCCCTCGTCCCAGACTCACAAAAATATGATGTTACGCAGCTCTATATTGAAGTGAAAGGTGTCTGGAACCATTACATGCAAGGACAATTACGTCTAATGTTTATTGTCGGTCTGGCAACAGGGTTTACAGCAATGGTGATAGGCTTGCCGGGTGCATTAGCCTTCGGTGTTTTGGCTGGCTTGTTTGATATTATTTTGTCCGTAGGCCCGCTGATCGTAATGCTTATCGCCTCGATTGTGGCCTATGTGGCCGGATCCAATTACCTGAATATCCCCAATTTTTGGTTCGCGGTTCTCGTATTTACTCTATTTGGGGGTATCAATGCCATTGAGAATATCTGGCTCCGACCACGAATCATGGGCTCAAGTGTCCGCCTTCATCCGGCTGTTGTATTCGTTGCTATCGTTGGAGCGTTGGCTTTGGCTGGGATATTGATGGCCTTAATCATTGTCCCTTTGATTGGATCCGCCCTGGTTATCGGCCGTTATGTATATTGCAAGATATTAGATATTAATCCCTGGCCTGAGATCCAAAACGGGAATAGTAAACCTACAAATCCCTAAAAGGATAGCAGACCTTTATCTATGAGGGCGGAAGCTTGAGCCTGAAGGTATGACCTAAAGTTTCGTCAGGATATCCGGGCCATTATCAGTAACGACAATGGTGTGCTCATATTGCACGCTTAGTTTCCCGTCGGCAGTAACGACCGTCCAGCCATCGTTTAGAATAAACCATTCATGAGTACCGGCGTTGATCATGGGTTCAACCGTGAAAGTCATGCCGGGACGTAATAAGGGGCCGCGCGTCGGTTGGCGAATATGGGAAACTGACAGGGGTTCGTGTAAAGCACGGCCGATACCATGGCCACCCCATTCATGGACAACAGCCACATGCTGGGAGTCTGTATAATCGTTGATTGCTCTCCCAATGTCATATAAGTAACCACCAGATTGGGCAGCATCGATACCGATCCGGAGCGCTTCCTTACCAATATCCATCAGGCGTTGGGTCGCGGGTGAGACATTCCCGACTGGGAATGTATAACAAGCGTCACCGCAGTATCCCCTATAGCGTAATCCGATATCTACACCGATCACATCCCCTTCATTAAGCGTGCGCTGATCGGGGATCCCATGGCAAATCTCATGATTAACAGAGGCGCAAATAACGCCGGGGAAAGGGGGGTGTTCATCCGAGCTGCCACGATACCCTTTATAGAGGGGCTTAGCACCTTGTTCAATAATATGGTTTTCGACTATTTTGTCGAGAACGCTCAACGGCACGCCAGGTTGAATGCTCTCTTCAAGTATGGCAAAGCATTCAGCAACAAGTCTGCCGGCCTCACGCATACGGGCAATTTCTTTCGCGTTTTTAGGGCGAATTCTCATAAAAATCTCCAAATAAAAGAGTTAAAAGTATAACTCAACCGGGGTTTGTCACATCGGGAAAAACCTCAATTATTAATTATAAATGCTCGATCTCAAGGAGATGATTTTAGGCCCAAAGTTCCATGATGACCAGCTAATCAAGCTGAAGCCAATACTTTGCAGTTTCATCAACGAAAGGTGTCAAGGGCATGACGACCAACGTGCCCCCTTCTTCAAGGTAAATGAATTGTTGCACTTGATTAAGTGGATTAAGAGTGAGTGTTTCTACCGTTGGATTATTGCCATGATGTATCAGACGTACAATCCATTGTTGTGGTAAAAGCCAACCGGTTCGCACGAAGCCTTGTGCATCCCATTCTCCCGTCGCGCTCTCTACATCATCATAGAAACCTAGTTCAGAAATTGCGATATCATCGATTGCAAATCCCTGACCAACAGTTTCGAAATCTGTTAATACCTGAAAACGAAGAAGTATTTGTTGCCCTACGTATTGGTTTAAGGGAATTGTCTCTCTTACCCAACCGTTAATGGCGTTTGGTGAATCTGTACTTTTCCCCGATAGTGCCGGCCCGTAAAGGCCGCCTTGACCGTTCTGAAGATGAAGAATATCCCACGTATTACCCTGGTCTGTTGATATGGACACATAAGCGAAATCGTAATCCTCTTCAAGATCGTACCATGTGTTGAAAGTTAAGGCGGCCTGATCCAGCTGGCTTAAGTCGAAACTCGCTGTTAATTGGGCATCCGAATCGTTGGAAGGCAGGGCATACCACATCTGTTCTCCACTTGAGGGAGCAGATTCAATCAAACGGGCAGTGGTGTCTCCGGCAAATGTCAGAGTCATCGAGCCGCTGCGATCGATGTCGATATAGTTGACGCCGAATTGTTCGATTTGATCAAAATTCTTGTATGGAAGCTCGTTAACTCTAGCTTGTAGGGCTGCATGGGGTAAATCAAGTCTGGCATAAGCATATCTGTCACCAGCGAATGGATCATCTAGAAAATTGGCAACTGCCCAATCTGCCATGAAATCTTCCAAGGTCCGGTCTGGCTGCAGTGCGTGAAGCACACTTCGTACGGCAATTAGGCCATTGGCCGGATGTCGGACCAGTTCATAGATGCCGGCCTCGCCTAATTGTTCCCAAAGATAGGTCATGAATAGAAAACTTGCCCCGTAATGTGCGTCAATGACATGATCGTCATAAGACCAGCGATCAAGCCGAATATGGGGTTGTTCAAGATAAGGATCTGGATTAACCGTGCCTAAGCCGACATATAGTTCTGCTAACTGGGACATTCCTTCGTTGAACCATGTAACCTCATTCTTATCTTGATTCCATTGGAAAAGATGTTGGAGCTCGTGGATCAGTGTACCGTAGTACAATTCACTGCCAATCTGCAGCTGCTCCATATTTAGGTAGACGATTTCTTGCTCGTTTGAATCACGGAATAGTAATTTAGGATATTCATCTTGATCGCTGAAATAGCCAAGTTCATATCGATTACCGACGGATGCAAGATGCAAAATAGAAAATCGCGAATCGCCATCTATACCTGGATCCCATGGTTGGCCGAATAAATGGTTAACCCGCGGATAATAGTTTTCCTCCAGCTCCACCGCTGCCCAATCGACCAAGTCATCTCCAATATCTAGGTTGTTATCCATCCAGAAATATGCGTGTTCTGTGATGGTTACTAAGGTGGCGGTTACTTCCCCATCTTCGGTTTTAAAGACTTGCTGAGCCCCAATTTCATAAGTGGGCTTGCTAATAGTGCGCAAACTTTCGTCAAGCTTCCCAAGATGTACGGCCGCATTGAAATAATCATGTGCTGGATGATCGGCTAGATAAAGGCGCTCCAGGTATGCGTAAGAATTATTTGGAATTGGGTATTGATCTAAAGTTTCAGGAAGTGAATTATCGAATTCGGACTGAAAATTATTTGGTACTACCACCTGATTTGTATCAGGGGTAGGTGCTGGCAATGATGGCAGAGGGGTTGGCCAATTTTCGGGTTCGGCAATGGGGGGAGCGAGTGTTGGGTCGATGGATGGCTGGAGTGCTGCCGTAGTGGGTAAAGGCGAGAACCCTTCAATTGCTTCTGCTCCATTAGCGATGACTTCGGGAAATCCATAACGATCATAGAGATACAATCCGGTGAGTACCGATGTACCAATGCACATAAGAAGGATTAATATGACCAAACAGCCACTTAAAGCATATACGAGAGTGTTTTGTTTCTTGCCCTGCATCGCTGGTGTTAAACTACTTTCTAGTCTTCCATGAATCCCAATCGAGTCATTTCGTAACTTGTTTCCCTTCTATGGGTTAAGTTTTTTAGAACATTGGAACTTTGCTGTTACACTTCTTTATCAATCTGGCTTGAGCTTTACTTACGCCTTTCGAATCATTACCCTCTTTTATGGTACACAAATTGCTTCCTGATTCCAACCAGGATGCGTTAAAACATAATAAAAAGATATGAAATTCGCGCATATAGTAGGCTGGGGGCGTTTTTTGCCTAACCAGATTTTAACTAATCATGATATTGCTCAGATTGTTGATACATCTGATGAGTGGATCTATTCCCGAACCGGTATTCATCAAAGACGCATAGCCAATGAAAAAGAAACAACGGCGACAATGGCCTTTGAGGCTGCAGCACGTGCCCTTGCCGTTGCTGATTTGCACCCCTCTCAAGTAGACCTGGTGATTGTTGCATCATCCACTCCGGAATATATCTTCCCATCCACAGCCAGTCGGGTGCAAGATTATCTAGGAGCACTTAATGCCGGGGCTTTTGATTTGAGTGCTGCTTGTTCAGGTTTCGTTTACGCACTGAACATGGCTTCACAGGCAATCATAACCGGTTCTGTACGGAATGCGGTCGTTATTGGATCAGAGACGATGTCCCGTGTTGTCGATTGGACGGATCGCGCTACCTGCATTCTTTTTGGTGATGGCGCTGGGGCAGTTGTTCTCAAAGGATCAGAGGTTCCTGGAGGCCTGCTCGCAGCAACAATGCGTTCCGATGGATCGGGGAGCAATCTGCTCAGATTACCCGCAGTTTATCATAATCCTGTGCCAACCCTCGGTCCGGAGTATCTCGGTAATGGGCATAAGGACAATACGATTGCCATGCACGGCCGTCAGATATTTCGTTTTGCCTCTGAAGTTGTCCAGTCCTCTATTGAAGAAGTTACCAGGCAAGCCGGCTTAACATTAGATGACATAGACCTCATCATTCCCCATCAGGCAAATAATCGGATCATGGAACATGTTGCGAAAAAATTGAAGATTCCTAAGGAAAAATTTTATTCCAATGTTGAATGGGTCGGCAATACTTCTGCAGCTTCCATCCCGATTGCCCTTTGCGAGGCCGCTGATGCGGGTCGTTTGCATCCTGATAATAATTTCATTTTTGTTGGCTTTGGCGGTGGTCTGGCCTGGGCTTCGGCGGTGATTAAGTGGGATGTAACGCCGCCCGAAGTATCTGTTCGCGATCGCGAGTGGGGAAGAACACGTTATATGATTGCTCGCGGCCGTTCCCGCTGGCGCAAATGGCGCCGCCTCGTCGGGGCGAGAATTGCCGGCTCCCCGACGCCTGATGCCAGGTTAAAGGATGCAGATCGGCGTGACAATGATTGAGAAGCGATCAATTTATCGCAAGAGCGATTTGTTTCAGGATAGCTTCCTCGCTGAGCAAACCCTCTGAATGAGTACGACTGTTAACTACCAGTTTGGGGATCTCGCGTATTGAATATTGCCATAACGCCTCGTAAAAAACATCGGCCATAATCAAAAAAGATCGAATATGTTGGTTGGCTGCGGCCATACCAAATATCGATTTCGCCATGATCGTCCCCAGCTCATCATCGGCCGAGGTAAAAAGTTCGAGATCGACGTCATTTTGGAGTTTGCTCAGTTGGATACGTGTTTTAGCTTCCAGGTTGCTGCCGCGAAATGAGACACTTTGAATAGCAGCAATTAAGGATGTTATTTGCAATCCCGCCGGTAGACCAATAATCCGAACTCCGTGATCTACTACCTCTTCTCCATCAATGCTAAAAACTCCAATAACTGGGTAGTAGGGATAGTTGACGCGCCTTGGCAATATGGCCATTTCGATTTGTTCAAATTCATCGGCTAAACCTTTTACTAATCTGGCCGCTTCCCTCTCACCGGTAGAGAAATTTGGATCGCCCCATACCCTTAACTGGATGGGGATTGGCAGATTTTCCAGGTATTCCGGTAATAATGCACGGGTCTTTTCATCAAAAGGGTGAGGATC
>Ga0316576_10001880_pt1 | contig 11675 bp, 11 predicted proteins | sample S0NA_FD_203075 | JGI IMG/M metagenome (GOLD analysis project Ga0316576, IMG submission 203075) | Rhizosphere microbial communities from salt marsh grasses in Alabama, United States - S0-2_050615r3r5 | ecosystem: Host-associated > Plants > Roots > Rhizosphere | place: USA: Alabama | collected... | reverse complement strand
TGGGGTCGCGGATCGGCGCGAGGCCGGCGACTGCCGTCGGGCTCAGCGAGACATCTCGGGCGGCGCGGGCGATGAGACCGGCGGCCGTCAGCTGGCGCATGAACGGATTGGCGCGCAGCACCGCGGGGCCGAGCAGCAGCGCCAGCGGCGCTTCGGGCTTGGCGTCGAGGATGCGCAGGGCGCCGCCCGCGCCGAGCAGGAAGGCAAGCCGCAAGTGCGGGAAGGTCGGCTTGTGGCCACTCGCCGCGAGGATCTGGGCATTGTCGCGTGTGTAGGCGTGGGCAGCCTCACGGGCTGTCTTGCGATCGGTGCGTAGCGCCAGGATTTCGGTGGTGGTGAGTTTCTCTACGCGCTTCGGGAAGTGGCGCTGCATCACCGAAAGGAAGGTCGATTCGATGAACTGGAAAGCGCCGATCGCGGTGGAGCGCGGGTTCTTGGCGGTGTCGCGGCCGCCCGATTCCGCGATCATCAGGCGATCGAGAAAGTCCTCCATGGTCATTTCGGCCGCTTCCGGGACGAGCGGCTTGCGAGAGGCGGGCAGCTGGGCGGTGGCTGGCGTCGCCTCGGCGCTCGGAGTACTCGCGGCGGGCAGGCTGACGGGGGGCGGCGGTGTTGCTCGCGAGGAGGGAGCTCGATGGTTCGACTCCTCGGGTGCGGACTTCTGCGCGGGCGCGGTGCTGGCGGAACTGGCCGCCGGACGAGACGCCGGGCCAGACGCAAGGGCTGCGTCCGACGCGAGCCCGGCTCCCAGCAAGAGCAGGGCCGAGAGGCTGCCGCGGCGCGTGCGGCTCGGCTGCGATGCGCCGGACCGGAGATCGAACAGGTATGCGGGCATCATCTACGGTCCATGATCTCCGGTGCATGTCGCTTCGGGGCCGAGGGCGGCTGCGCGGCGCGCACGACCTTGCATCAACAGTAGCGGAATCGGCGCGTTCCGCCTACAGCCCTCGCCATTCGTGACTAAAGATGTCCGCTCGATGCGAAGCCCCGGCACCGCTCGGCGGTGGGCGACGCTCGAGGTATGGCGACGATGGAAGCCTTCGTCGGATCCCGGTCGGGGTCAGTTCGCGTGGGGGACCTGGCCGAGGGTGGTGCAGCGGCGCATCACCCGGATGTGGTTCGCCGTGTCGAAGCCCGTGGCCCGGTGCAACGTGCAGCGGTTGTCCCAGATGGCGCACTCGCGGGGGTGCCACTTGTGAGAATAAATCATGTCGTCCGTGATCGAGGTGGTCATCAGTTCCTCGATAAGGTCACGACCTTCCTGGTAGTCCCAGCCCTCGATCGTCTCGGCGTGGTCGCCGAGGAAAAGCGTCGGGCGGCCCGTCTCGGGGTGGCGGCGCACGACAGGGTGGGGCACGGGCGGCACCTCGCGCTTCTGCTTCTCCGTCATCGGCTCATGGCCGTGGCGGCGAGTGCGGGAGAAGTCGAGGTTGTGGAGCGCGTTGAGGCCGTCGAGCCGCGCCTTCATGTCGGCGGGCAGACCGTCATAGGCAACGTAGGTCGAGGCGAACTCGGTGTGGCCGCCAACCTCGGGGACGCGCTCGGAGTACATCATCGTGGCAAGCCCTGGCGTCGGGCGCCAGGAGCCGTCGGTGTGCCAGAACAGCGTGCCCTTGTCGGGGTGGCGACCGTTGGGGCGGCCGTTCTCATCAATATTCGAGAGGACGTAGATCTCCGGATGGTCCGCGTAGCCGTGATACTGGTTCATAACGTGGACCTGGACCTGGCCGAAGCGGCGGGCGAGCGCGACCTGGGTGGCCGGCGGGAGGTCTACGTCGCGGAACAGAATCAGCTGATAGCGGAGAAATGCCTCGTAGATCTGCGGAAAGAGGGCGTCGCCGGTCGCTTCCTCGAGTGTGACGCCCTTGATCTCGCAGCCGAACTGCGGATGCAGAGGGGTCACGTCGAAGCGCCAGCCGGGGGCGGGCTCGAGCGGTGTGGTGCCGGGTGCTGCCGTTTGCATGGCGCGTCCTCCGCAAAGGCCCGGGCGCGAGGAATGCGCATCCAGGCTCGGTGATATATGTGGTCGGAGCGGAGGCTACCGCAAGCTCGGGCCAAACGCCAAGCGCGGCCTGCGGGTGGCGCTCAACGATCACGAGGACGCTGACGGCGCGGCTCAGCGCGGGGTCAGATTCTGGGCAATCGCGATGCCACCGATCACGAAGACGAGGGCCAGGGCGTGGAACGGCCGGAAGTCCTCGCCAAGCAGCATGACGGCCAGCAGAGCGCCGAAGATCGGAACGAGGTTGAGGAACACGCCGGCCCGATTGGAGCCGATCAGCTCGACGCTGCGTGCGAAGAAAGCCTGGCCCAGCAGCGAGGGGAAGACGATCGTGTAGGCGATGACGGCCCACGCATTCCAGGTGACGGGCCAGATCGCACCGCCGTCCGCGATCTCCCAGGTCGCCATGGCGGCCGAGGCGATGGCGGCGGACGTGACGAGGACCGTGAGGAAGCTCAGCCAGTGAATCGCGGGGCGCTCGCGCAGGGCGACGGAATAGACCGCGTAGATCACCACGCCGGCCAGAATGAGCAAATCGCCCTGGTTGAGGGAGAGGTTCCGGAGCTGGGCGACGTCGCCTCTCGAAGCCGTCAGGAGGACGCCTGCCAGCGTCACCGAATATCCGAGCACCTGGGCCCAGTGGACGTGGGTGCGGAACGCCATGAAGTTCAGAACGAAAATGACCATCGGCATCGCTGCCTGGAGAATCGTGACGTTGATCGCAGTCGTGTACTTGAGCGCCGTGTAGAGCGTTCCGTTGAAGACCGCGAAGCCGAAGGCGCCGAGCAGGAACAAGTAGCCGAGGTTGGCGCGGATCACGGGCCAGTCGTGGGCCACTCTCTCGCGCGCGAACGGGGCGAGGAGGATGGCTGCGATCATCCAGCGCAGGCAGGTCAGGATCATCGGCGAGACATGGCCGACCGCGAATTTGCCAGCGACCGCATTGCCGCCCCAGAAAAGGGTCGTCAGGATCAGCAGCAGCGTCGCGTTGGCATACAGGCCGGAGGGCGCGGCGGCCGATCCGTTCGGGGCGGGCGAGGCCATTGTCGGTGATCCGTTTTTGAAGGGTGGAAGAGGGCGAGGGGCAGCGCGCGAAGCCATACCAAACTTCGGGCCAGCGGAAATGCGCCATATGCATTTCCGCTATGCAGATTCTACTGTTTCGGACTGCCCGCGGGTCAACGATATCCCCGCTCTACGGGGATGCGGGCAATGCGCCTACCTGGCCGGGGAGTGTGGGCCATGAAGTGGAATCTGAACATCGATCTCCGCGACGGTCGTGCGGTCAAGCGCGGCTCCACGGCCATGCCAGGCCGGCCGGTTGTGCTTTCGCCTGCCCAGTCGCGGGCGTTGGGTTCGCTCAGTGCGCACCTGCAGAGTGACATCGGCGTCGTCCAGTCGCGCGCCGATACCCTGCCGCGGGTCGCTAGCGAAGAATGGTGGCGCTGGCCTGCACTCGGGCGCTGACCCTCCCGGCTCGCTCGGGTCGGCAAGCGGCATCCCAAAGCGGCACGTCGCAGCGTTCGGTCGATGACACGGCTCGGTCGATGACAGGCGGTCGCATTGGCGCAGTGCGGCGGTGCTGGGCGGTACGTCTCGGCCCCGCGCGCCTCAGCCAATGGTCCGCTTTCGGCGCACGAAGGCTGACATCGGGTCCAGCCTATGGTTCAATCGTACGCGTCCAGGGTCGGGAGCGTACGATGAAGACCAAGCATGATGTGCTCAAGGCGAACCACGAGTTCTATGACGCGTTTCGCGCAGGCGATTTCGCGCGCATGGACGCGCTCTGGTCGCGGCGGCATCCGGTCTCCGTCTACCATCCGAACTGGGCCGGCATCGAGGGGCGCGAAGCCGTGATGGCGTCATGGTTCGACGTCATGGTCGTTTCCGAACCACCCATGGTCACGATCAGCAATGAAACGGTGATCATTACCGGCCCGCGCGCGTTCGTGCTGTGCACGGAGACCTTCGACAACACCAGCGTGATCACGAGCAACCTCTTCGTGCTCGAAGACGGCGACTGGAAGATCACCCACCACCAAGCGACCCATCTGCCGCACAGCGCGAAGGCTTGATTGCGCTCACAGGCTGTTCCGGCCGCTACGCGCCTAGGCCCTCCACGGGGGCAGCGGCACCTGGTCGTCGACGTCGCTCCCGACGCTTGTTGCAGTCACGGGCTACTCCGGCCGCTACCCGCCCAGGCCTTCCGAAGGGGCGGCGCAGACGCTCGGCGCTCCTTGGGCGCTGAGCGGCTTTGCCGTCGGTTTCGGTGGCTTCACGGCTTTGCCGTCGGGGGTGGAGCCTCCGAAGCCCCTGTTTCTTGCGGGATGGCCGTTGGTCAAGCCTTGGGTTGTGGCGGGTTGCCGGGGACCGGTTCGCCCTGCATCGAAGGATGCGAGCGAGCGTATTGTGCTGGGAAGGTCGCATCGGCGCCGAGGGCGGCGGCGGCGTGCCAGGCCCAGCGCGGATCGTAGAGCAGCCCGCGCGCGATCGCGATCATGTCGGCCTGTCTGCTTTGCAGGATCGTTTCCGCCTGATGGGCCTCCGTGATGCGGCCGACCGCCATGACGGGGGTGCGAGTGGCGCGCTTGATCGCCGCGGCGAAGGCCGTCTGGTAGCCCGGCGCGGAGACGATCTTCTGGGCCGGCGCCGCCCCTCCGCTCGAGACATCGAAGAAGTCGCAGCCGCGCGCCTCGAGCGCCTCGCAGTAGGCGATCGATTGCTCCACGTCCCAGCCGTCCTCGATCCAGTCCTGCGCCGAGAAGCGCACGCCGAGGGGCTTCGATTCGGGCCACACGGCCCGGACCGCCTCGAACACCTCGAGGGGGAAGCGCATGCGGTTCTCGAGGGAACCACCGTACTTGTCAGCGCGCTGGTTGGTGACGGGCGACAGGAACTGGTGCAGCAGGTAACCGTGGGCGGAGTGGATCTCGATGACGTCGAAATCGAGGCGGGCGGCGCGTTGGGCGGCCTGGACGAAGGCCTGCCTGACGCGGGCGAGCGAATTGTCGCCGAGCGGCTCGGGCGTGTGCCAGCCGGGAGCATAGGGGATGGCGGAGGCGGAGACGGTCTGCCAGGCACCTTCTTCGGGGCTGAGGGCGGTGCCGCCCTGCCACGGCAGCTTCGCCGACGCCTTGCGGCCGGCGTGTCCGAGCTGAATGCCGATCTTGGCGCTGCCGTAGTCGCGGAAGAAGCGGATGACGCGGGCGAGCGCTTCCTCGTTCGCGTCCGAATAGAGACCAACGCAGCCCGGCGTGATGCGACCCTCGGGCTCGACGCCGGTCGCCTCCACCAACACGAGGCCGGTGCCGCCGACCGCGAACTGGCCGAGGTGCATCAGATGCCAGTCGGTCGCGGTGCCATCGTGGGCGGAATACTGGCACATCGGGGCGACGACGATGCGGTTGGGCAGTTCGATTTCACGCAGCTTGATTGGGGAGAAGAGAAGGGGGGCCATCGGGGTCTCGCTGGGAGTTGGGAGGGGGTAGTCGTTCGGCCGGCAGATGAGCCGAGGGGCTCGGGGGCGTCAAGGGGTGGGCGGGTTGCGCCGCCGGTTGCGCGGTGGGCCGGGCGATTTGGGTCTCGATGGCAACCCGTGTAGGATCGGGGCCAATATCAGGCTTCCCGAACCGGAGATTCGATCCGTGAGACTTTCCGTTCTCGATCAGTCCGTTGCCGTGGCCGGACGGCCGCATGGGCAGACGATCCGCGATACGATCGCGCTGGCGCAATACTGCGAGCGGCTCGGCTACGGGCGGTTCTGGGTCTCGGAGCACCACAGCAACGAAACGATCGTCGGCACGGCGCCGGAGATCCTGATGGCCGCGATTGCGCAGGCGACAGACAGGATCCGGGTCGGCTCGGCTGGGGTGATGTTGCCGCACTATTCGCCGTTCAAGGTTGCCGAGCAGTTCCGGGTGCTCGACGCGATCGCGCCGGGGCGGATCGATCTCGGACTCGGGCGGGCGCCGGGCTCGGACGGGCGGACCGCGTTCGCGCTCAATCCGCTCGCCAACGAACGCCCAGCGATGTTCCCCAACGATGTCCGCGACCTGATGTGCTGGCTGTCGGGCGAGCCGTTGCCGGAGGGCCATCGGTTCGGCTCGATAAAGGCGTATCCGGCCGGCGAGACGGTGCCCGAGGTTTGGGTGCTCGGCAGTTCGGACTATGGCGCACAGGTTGCCGCTTATTTCGGGCTGCCATATGCGTTCGCATGGTTCTTCTCGGACGGAGCGATGGGGGCCCATGCGATGCGGCTCTACCGCGAGCACTTCAAGGCGAGCGAGCGCCAACCAGAGCCGCGCAGTGCGCTCTGTGTCTTTGCGCTGACCGCTGCGACCGAGGAAGAAGCCGACTATCATTTCATGCCGCGGGCGCGGTTCCGGCTCTACCGCGACCAGGGCTTGTTCCTGCCGCTCGTTTCGCCGGAGGAAGCGATGGCGGCCAGCTATTCGGAGGAAGAGAAAGCCCGCCTCGCTCATTACAAGGACGCCGCGTTCGTTGGTATGCCGGACAAGGTGGCTGAGCGCATCGAGGCGCTGGCGCGCGATGTCGCAGCCGACGAAATGGCAATCGTCACCTGGGCGCACGACGAGGGCGTGCGCCACGAGAGTTACCGGCTGCTGGCTGGTGCGTTCGGGCTCGGACAGGGCCGGGAGGAGGGCAAGGCCGCCGCGGCGGAATAGGGGCGTGAACGGGTCACACGGCCATCGTCCAGCGGATGACAGCGGGGGGCCGGTTGCGGGGCGCGCGGGGCAGGCGCATTCTCCCGCGCAGCCATAAGCCGACGTTCCAGGGGTGAGGCCATGACCCGCCAGATGCACCTGAACCTGTTCATTCACAGCCGTGGCCACCATGAGGCCTCATGGCGCCATCAGCTGTCGACGCCACTGTCGGTCTACGACATCCGCTACTATCAAGACCTCGCGCAGCGGGCGGAGCGGGCGTGCTTCGATTCGATCTTCCTCGCCGATCAGCTCGCCCTTCCCGATGATATTGCGCAGGGGCCGCGCACTGGGCTGGAGCCGGTCACGGTGCTGGCCGCGACGGCGGTGGCAACGAACCGGATAGGGATGATCGCAACGTGTTCGACGACCTATACCGAGCCCTTCAACCTGGCGCGTCAGTTCGGCTCGCTCGACCTCATCTCCGGCGGGCGGATCGGCTGGAACATCGTCACGTCCTGGATGGCGGCGGCGGCGAAGAATTTCTCGCGGGCCGAGCCGCTGACGCATGCCCAGCGCTACGATCAGGCCGAGGACTACATGGGCGCGGTGCTCGGCTTGTGGGACAGCTGGGGCAAAGGCGCGCTGATCGATGACCGCACGAGCGGACGGTTCGCGGACGCCGAACTGATCCGGCCAGTCAACCACGAGGGGCCCTACTATCAGGTGGCGGGGCCGCTCAACCTGCCGCGTTCGCCGCAGGGCCGGCCGGTACTGGTGCAGGCTGGTTCGTCGGAAGCCGGGCGTTCGTTCGCGGCGCGCTATGCCGAGGCGATCTTCACCGCGCAGCTCGAGATGTCGGCGGCGCAGGACTTCTACGGTGACATCAAGGCGCGGGCCAAGGCTTCGGGGCGCAATCCCGATCAGGTCCTGGTGCTGCCGGGGCTCAGTCCGCTGGTCGCGAGCACCGAGGCGGAAGCGGATCGCATGATGAAGGAGCTCGGCGAACTGACCGATCCCGAAGTCGGACGCAAGCGGCTGTCGGGCCGGTTCGGCGGCCATGATTTCTCCGACCTTCCCCTCGATGTGCCGCTCAAGGTCACTGACTTCCCCGACCCGTCGGAAGTGGAGGCCGCGCGCAGCCGCACGGAAATGGTGATCGAGATGGTGCGTAAGGAAGGGCTGACGCTGCGCGAGGTGCTGGCGCGGCTCGCGGGTGCGCGCGGGCACTACACGTTCTCCGGCACGCCGGATAAGGTCGCCGACCTGATGGAGACGTGGTTTGCAGGACAGGCGTGCGATGGCTTCAACGTAATGCCGCCGCTGCTGCCGACGCTGTTCGATACGTTCGCCGACGAAGTGGTGCCGATCCTGCGCAGGCGCGGGCTGTTCCGCGAGGAGTACTCCGGTAGTACGCTCCGGTCGCACTACGGTCTCGATGAACCGAAGAGCCAGTTCGATCCGGCCTGAGAGGCGGCTGGCGCGGCGAGGCTTGCGCCGGGTGACGTGGTTCGGTCACGATGCTGCCGACACGGAGAAAGGTGGAGGCGTGGTGCTCAAGATCGGTGAGGTCGATGACGACGTGATCGCCCGGGCGGCGAGCGTCGGCCCGGTGCTGGACGCCGCTGCCGCAGGAATCGAGGCGGCGGGCGGCCTGACGGACGACGTCGTCGCGGCGCTGCACGAAAAGCGCCTGTTCCGCCTGCTGCTTCCGCGTTCGATCGGCGGCGATGAACTCGACTTTCGCACCTACGCGGAGGTGCTGGAGACTATCGCCAGTCACGATGCGAGCACGGCCTGGTGCATGAGCCAGGGCGCGGGCTGCGCGATGGCGGCAGCCTTCCTCGACCACGAAGTCGCGCGTCGCCTGTTCGGGCCGGCGAATGCCGTGCTCGCTTGGGGTGCCGGTATCCAGGGCCGGGCCGTGAAGGTGCCGGGCGGCTGGCGGGTGACGGGCAAGTGGGCGTTTGCGAGCGGTAGCCGGCATGCGACACTGCTCGGGGGGCACAGCTATCTTTTCGATCAAGCCGGCGAGCCGATCCTGAAGCCCGACGGGCGCCAGCGCGACCGCACTATGCTGATCACCCGCGACAGGGCGACAATCCACGACGTGTGGAACGTCATGGGGCTCAAGGGCACGGGCAGCGATACCTTCGAAGTCGCCGACCTGTTCGTGGCCGACGAGGAAAGCCTCGAGCGCGACGATCCGGCGGAGTGCCGGGAGCCGGGGTCGCTCTATCGGTGTTCGACGTCACTCGCTTATGGTGTCGGTTTCGCGGCGCTACAGGTCGGGATCGCGCGCGGCATGGTCGACGCGCTCAAGGATCTCGCCATGACGAAGACGCCGCGCGGCGCCGTCTCGTCCCTGCGCGACAGCCCCGTGTTCCACAACGAACTCGCCCGGCTCGAGGCGCGGCTCCGGTCGGCGCGAGCCTATCTGCACCACGCCGCTGACGAGGTCGACCAGCAGGCGGCGGCAGGGCCGCTCACGCTCGAGGATCGTGTCAACCTCAAGCTCGCGACGGTGCACGTCATCAATGATTGCATCCAGATAACGCACGATGCGTATCGCGCGGCGGGGGCTTCGGCGATCTTCTCCTCGGCTCCGTTCGAGCGGCGTCTGCGTGACTGCATGACGGCCTCGCAGCAGGTGCAGGCGCGCGCCAGCAACTACACGACGGCCGGGCGCTGCCTGATGGGCCTCGAGCCAGATACGACGATGTTTCTTTGACTTTTCGTGAACGGGGGCCGGTCCCATGGGTCGCGTTCCGGCCGTTCACCCACCAGCGAGCCCCGATGGGGCACCAGAAGAGGATACGCCCATGGCGCAGTACGACCGCAGCGTCGAGGACATCGGCAACGTGGTGTCGCTCGAGCACGTCAACACACGGGTGCCGGACCAGCATCTCGCGACCGCCTTCTACGTTTCCGGTCTTGGGCTGACGCGCGATCCCTACATCATGACGGGCACCACGAACATGTGGATCAACGTCGGGCGCAGCCAGTTCCACCTGCCGAGCGGCGAGCCTCAGGTGTTGCGCGGCACGACCGGGCTGGTGATCGAGGGCCGGGTGGCGCTGGCGGAGCGGCTCGCCTCGGTCGAAAAGCTGCTCGCGGGGACGCGGTTCGCTTGGGAGGAAACGGCGGACGGCGTTGCGGTGACCTGCCCGTGGGGCAACCGGATCATGGTGCACGAGCCGAATGCCGCAGTCGGCAACCTGCGGCTCGGAATGCCCTACGTTCGCCTCGACGTGCCGGAGGGGACCACGGAAGGGATCGCGCGATTCTATCGCGAACTGCTCGGCACATCGGCCGTCGCCGAACAGACGGGGGCGGCGAAGACGGCCTGGGTGCTCGCGGGCGACGGCCAGCACCTCGTCTTCCGCGAGACGGCGGCAGAGCCTGCCGCCTACGACGGCCATCACGTCGCGATCTATCTCGCCGACTTCTCGGGGCCGTACACGAAGCTGCTCGAACGCGGCCTGATTACGGAAGAGAGCGATCAGCACCAGTACCGATTCCTCGACATCGTCGACCTCGACAGCGGCAAGGCGCTGTTCCGGCTCGAGCACGAGGTGCGCAGCATGCGCCACCCGATGTACGCGCGCCCGCTGCTGAACCGCAATCCGGCGATCAACAATCGCAACTATGTGCCCGGCTACCAGGACATGGCCTGGGCGAGCCTGTAGCGGCTTCGTGCCCTGGCAGCCGGCGGACCAGTCCGCCGGCTGCGTCGATGCGGCTTTCATCGACTGACGGTGCTGCCGGCTCAAGCGCCGCCGAGGCGCTTCCGGGCACGCAGGAGGGGGGCTGCGGCGCATGCCGTCCTTTACCCCTGCCGGTGACGTCGGGGCGGCCGAGTTCGAGGCGGCCACGCAGAGAGAGCGGCACCGAGACATCGTAGCGCACTGGCGCCAGGCTCATTCGGTGCTGGTCGGGCGCGCCTTGGAGGTTATGCCGGAGCGCGCATCGGCCGTGAATTCAATCGGCTTCTGCGCGGCGGGCACCTTTTCAAGCCAACCGGTGCGGCTCATGGCAGAGTTGAGGGCGCTTCTTGCCCAGAACGCGGGACCGCTGGTGTGGCGGTTTGTCGGGCGCAGGCCGAACCGATGGCGCAGCGTTCCGTTGGCCATATTGATCTGGTGAGCACGACGGGCGTCCTCGGCCCAGTATTCGGTTGTGACGGAGACATTGAGGCATCCCTGGTTCTCGACGCGGTGGGGCGCGTTGAGCGGCCAGTGCAGCATCTGGCCGGTTTCGAGCTCAACGACACGGCGTATTCGTCGTACCAGGACTCGTAGTCGAGCTCGGCTTCCTTCTCGAAGATCGCGATGCGCTCAAGGTCCTCGCCGGAGAGGAACGGTTCGGTATTGGGGTAGGGCCAGACCCGCTTCTTTCCGGCGATTTGCCAGAGCGACTGGTTGGGCAGGTCGGCGGGGTAGTAGACCTGGGCGTCAGGCGATGAAGATCAGGATGCCGAGCGAGGCCGTGGGATGTTCGTCGCGGCCGGTCTGGGCGGCGATCTCGCAGAATATGTGTTCGAGGACGGCGCGGTAGCGCGGGTCGACGGTGTCGGTGCGGCGCAGGTTCAGCCACAGGCGGCCAGCCTCGATGGCGTCGAACATGGCCTCGCCCGAACGGTCACCGAATTCGCCCTCCTTCCAGTAGCGCTCGTCGCCGGCGCCCGTGTGGATCACACTGCAGTGCTCGCGCGGGTAATGAGCGATCAGGTCGACCAGAGCCTCGCGCGTGATAAAGCTCAGACTCGTAGAGGGTATTGGAGAGGCGGATCGGGTGGCGGCCTCAGAGGCGTGTGTGCCTCTCCAGACAGTCGGTGAAAATCTGACGCATGGTCTCGCCAGCCTCGCTACGCAACCGGGACGGCGGATCGCCAAGAACTAGCAGCGCAAGCGTCGTTACAGCAATTGCTTTGCGAACGTGCTGCGTGACTGTGCGTGGTTGGCGTTAACGCGCCAGTCTAAGCGTTGGCGAAAGCGCGGGTATGCTGG
>Ga0316576_10001878_pt1 | contig 11679 bp, 10 predicted proteins | sample S0NA_FD_203075 | JGI IMG/M metagenome (GOLD analysis project Ga0316576, IMG submission 203075) | Rhizosphere microbial communities from salt marsh grasses in Alabama, United States - S0-2_050615r3r5 | ecosystem: Host-associated > Plants > Roots > Rhizosphere | place: USA: Alabama | collected... | reverse complement strand
TGGTTGAGCTGCAGCGCCAGCCGCAGAGCCGCTACACCAGCCGGGCCGAGGACCTGCAGGAAGCCACGTCCGGAATCACCGGCTTCGCCGTCGACCCGACACGCGGCCAGCTGCTCGCCCTCCTGGTGCAGACGCCCGGATTGATGGAGCGTATCGCACAGGGTCAGGAAGTCGGATACACGATCATCGTGCTGGGCATCATCGGACTGCTCGTGGCGATCTGGCGCCTGATCGTTCTTTCCGGCGTAAGCGCCAAGGTCAACCACCAGGCCAAGCACGTCGACCAGCCGGGCGACAATCCTCTGGGCCGCGTGCTCAAGGTCGCCCAGGAGAACCCGGGCGTCGACGTCGAGTCCCTGGAGCTGAAACTGGGCGAGGCCATCCTGAAAGAAACGCCGAAGTTAACTACGATGCTCCAGTTCATGAAGATCATCTCCGTGGTCGCGCCGCTGCTGGGTCTGCTCGGCACGGTGACCGGTATGATCATTACCTTCCAGGCCATCACCCTGTACGGTGCGGGCGATCCGAAGCTCATGGCCGGCGGTATCTCCACGGCCCTCGTTACCACGGTGCTGGGCCTGGTTGTCGCCATTCCGATGGTATTCCTGCACACGCTGGTTCAGAGCCGCGCCAAGCGCCTGACCCAGATTCTCCAGGAGGAGGCGGCGGGCATGCTTTCCGAGCGTGCTGAACAGACGGCATAAGGCATATGGACGTTGTTTATTATTACTTACCGTTCCTTGTAACGATCAGGGACTTCGTAGAGCTCGGTGGCCCGGTTCTCACGGTCATCGGGTTCGTGACCCTGTTCATGTGGATGCTCATTATCGAGCGCCTCATATACTTCAGGACCGGACACCGGAAACTGGTGCGACAAGCCCACAACTACTGGGATGACCGGCAGGATTACTCTTCCTGGAAGGCTCACCAGATCAGGAACTGGATCATCTCCCAGGTGTCTGCTAATTCAGAGAGGCACCTGGCAATGATCAAGACCTGCGTGGCGCTTTGTCCGTTGCTGGGGCTGCTCGGCACCGTGACGGGCATGGTCGAGGTGTTCGAAGTCATGGCGATATCCGGCTCGGGCAACCCGCGTTCCATGGCCTCCGGTGTTTCCAAAGCCACGGTGCCCACCATGGCCGGAATGGTGGCCGCGCTGTCTGGCGTGGCCATGTCTGCATTCCTGGAGAACAAGGCGCGCCGTGAACGCGAGTTCATCGCGGACGAACTGAAGATTGAGCATGCCTGAGCGGACACTGGCCGCCAGGCTGCTGATTTAGGAGATACATAAATGCGGCAACACTTAGCCACGCAAATCGAAGAAGAAGAATCGGAGATCAACATCACGCCCATGCTGGACGTGGTGTTCATCATGCTGATCTTCTTCATTGTCACAGCGACTTTCGTCAAGGAGGCGGGCATCGAAGTCAATCGACCCGACGCCGCGACGGCGGTCAAACAGGAAAAGGCGAATATCCTGGTCGCGATTGGTCCTAACAATGACATCTGGATCGATCGCCGCCAAGTGGATATCCGCTCCGTGCGACCGAACATCGAGCGCCTCCATGCTGAAAATCCCCAGGGCTCCGTTGTGATCCAGGCGGACAAGGAATCCAAGACCGACACGCTGGTGCAGGTCATGGACGCCGCCCGTTCCGCCGGCGTTTTCAACGTTTCCATAGCGGCCCAGGAACCCTAACGAGGTAAGCTGATGTCGGCCACGATTATCAATACACTTTCCGCGCAGAAAGGCCCGGGCACGGTCCGGCTGATCATCGGGATTCTCCTTGGCCTGGTCGTGACAGCCGCCCTGTTCTGGACCATGCAGTACCTGATCGTTACCGCGGACCGTGAACTCAACGAGGGCGGCTCAACCAATCTGGTTGATTTCGTGCGGCTGAAACGCGACGAGTCGGTCCAGCGCAGGGAACTGAAGCCCAAGAAGCCACCACCGCCGGACACGCCGCCACCGCAGCCGCCGACACCGCAGCTGGATAACCTGAACCCCAATGCCGAGAAGATCGCCATCCAGGCCGCACCGGTCGAGACGGATATCGAGATGAGCGGCGGTTTCAGCCTGGGCGTTGGAGAGGGCGACTACCTGCCCATCGTCAAGGTGGCGCCGATCTATCCCCAGCGCGCACTTTCACGGGGAATCGAAGGCTACTGCGTTGTGCAGTACACGGTGACCAGGCAGGGCACGATCCGCGATCCGTTCGTGCTCGAGGATCAATGCACCAGTTCGCTGTTCCACCGCGCATCGGTCCAGGCGGCCCTCAAGTTCAAGTACAAGCCGCGTGTCATCGACGGTCAGGCCGTCGAAGTACCGGGCGTACAGAACAAGTTCACCTTCGAGATCCAGGAATAGGCGGTGCATCGCATGTATAGACTGAAAACCACTTTGATACCTGCGTTGCTCGCCGGCTTCCTGCTGGCGGGGGTACCGGGCGTCTCTTTGGCCCAGAAAGATGATGGCAGCAGCCGCAAGACCAAGGAAACGGTGGCGATGAGCCAGCAGGTCTACGAGAAGCTGACCGCAATCCAGGAAATGATCGAGGCCAAGGACTACGCCTCCGCGCAGCGCGCCATCGACGACTTGAAAGACAAGAAAGGCCTGTCGGACTATGAGCGTGCCCAGATCTGGAACATTACCGGCTACTCCTACTACCTGCAGGAACGCTACACCGACGCCATCAGGGCTTATGACACCGTGCTTAAGCAGCCAGACCTGCCGGAAGCACTGCTGCTGAGTACCCTCAAGACCAAGGCGCAGCTGCAGTTTACGCAGGACGACTACGAGGGCGCCCTGGTCACGGTCCGCCAGCTGATCAAGGCTGTCCCGGAACCGAGCGCGGACGTGCTGATGCTCGAGGGCCAGGCCCTGTTCCAGCTGCAACGTTATGACGAGGCGCTGGTACCCATCAAGACCGCGATCGACATGTACCGTGCGCAGGGAGCGACCCCCAAGGAAAACTGGCTGTTGCTGCTCCGCGTAATCTACTTCGAAAAGAAGGATTACGAGAGCATGATCGATGTGGTCAAGGAACTCATCAAGTACTACCCGAAAGACACCTACGTGTTGACCCTGGCGGGCATCTACAGCGAATTGGGCGATACGAAGAAGCAGCTGGCGCTGACCGAGGTGTTGTACGAGAGGGGTTACCTGAACACAGCCTCGCATATCACGAACCTGGCCAACCTCTACCTTCTGCACGGCGAACCGTACAAGGCGGCGAGTCTTCTGGACAAGGAGATCAAGGCCAAGATCGTGGAAGACAACGAGCGCAATCTGCGGCTGCTCTCCCAGGCCTGGTACCAGGCCAGGGAAGATGAGAAGGCCATCCCGCCGCTGGAGAAGGCGGCCGAGATTTCCCAGGACGGCGAGCTGTACGTTCGCCTGGCGCAGGCGCACATCAACCTCGAGCAATGGGGCAGTGCCGCGGAGGCGGTACGGGAAGCGCTGAAAATCGGCGGCCTGAAGCGCAACGATCAGGCCAACATCATGCTGGGAATGGCGCTGTTCAATCAGAAACGGCTGGAACAGGCCCGGCGCGCGTTCGAGCGGGCGGCCCAGGACAACCGCTCCAAGCATGCAGCGAACCAGTGGATCGCCTATGTCGACAGCGAGATCAAGCGCCGCGAGGTCATGAACCAGGCCCTGCCGACCAACGAACCGCGCGAGAAGGACAAGCTGCTCAACGTGATCGAGCAGGAAAAGGACAAGGGTTGACCCCGGCGCCTCCGGCGCTCAGCAACCGGCCGCCGATCGGCCAAAAAAAAGGCCCCGGATATCCGGGGCCTTTTTTTTGTCCAGTGAAAAGTGAAACTGCTGCTCGACGATCAGCTGAGCGCAACCACGTCGATCGTGATTTTCTCCATCACCTTTTCGGTCGTGTGACTGCTGAACGTAGCGGCCAAACCCTGACGCGGGCTGATTCCCAGTACCACCATGTCCGCACTCACCTTCTCGGCCACCAGGGCAATCACATCTTCAGGCTTGCCCATGTCGCGGTGAATGTTCTCCACCGGCAGGTCAATCACCCTGGCGATGGCGTCACGGTCCGGAAAATCCTCGCTGTCCTTGTACGCATTGACGACGTGGAAGTCGGCTTCGAAATAGTTCGCAAGGAACTGGCCACGTTCCAAGATCTTCTTGTTGAGCGCCTGGTGCACGGAGTCCTTGACCTGCGTATTCACTGCGGCAAGGATGCACTTGATCGGCCCGGTCGTGCCTTCATCCACGATGACGACGTCACACTTGGCCCGCCGCACGAGTTCCCACTTCGAGTCCGTGACACCCGTCTTGTGCTCCGCGGAAGCCTCGCACAGCATGATCGTGTCGCAACCGTGCTTTTCCGCGGCGTCGGCGATGGATTGCCGCCAGTCACGCGTCCAGAAGAACTGCGCTGTGTAATCGACGCCGAATTCATCGAGGGGACTCAGCAGTTCATTGCACCATTCCCTGCTGCGGACGGTTTCGTTCGGGGTATTGGGGTCCGCCTTGTCGGGAGGCTCCACACCGATCAGCAAGTGGTACTCCGACACCCATTCCGCGCGCTGGCGTATGACGTCCAGCATACGTTCCAGGGCAAGGTGCCGCTCGTGTGCAGGATCGACGACGACGAGGAATTTTCTTTTCTCCACTTAAGTAACCCTCCGAGCAATTTTCTTCGATTGGATCAACCCAATTGACGGGTATTCGGCCATTCTACCTGATATAGAGCTGAAATCTCGCCCAGGATCCGAAATTTGTTTCCGCGCCCTGCCGGATGATCCGCCTGCGGCTCTGGGTAAGCGATTCGAGAAGACCTTCCCCCGATTTCAGCCGCTGGTAAAAGTCGTCCATGAAGTCCGCTGTGTCGACATCCGCCGCCGGCCATAGCGTAAACAGCACGGCGTCAACCCCCGAATCCAGAAATTCGGAGACGAAGGGGACCCGTCCGTCGAAGTCGGTGCGGCTCCGCCCCGCGACGGCGGTCTCGCTGAGAACCGTGAGACCGGCGCTGAATGTGAGGCCCTGCAGGTCCGCGGGTGCCAGGAAGCCGCCCCGGACGTCCTCGCCGGTGCCTGACAGGGCCAGTCGGGACCGATCCGGGTACGCCAGGTCAAGAATCCCCGGCATCGCCAGGTGCACAAGGTCGGCGCCGGTAAACCGGCTGTCAAGAAATTCGTCCCTGGCCAGGGCCGCTCCCTGCACGACGTGCAGGCCCGGACCGACAAAACGGTCCGTAATTCTGCCGATTTCCAACGAAGTCGTCAGGTCGTAGTCGAAGAGCACCTCACCGGCCTTCGGGCTGCCCGCCAGGAACACCTCTTGCGGCTGCTTCGGCCCCACGGACGCACGACGGCCCTGAAGCGCGGCCAGCGAGTGCAGCGCGATGACCTCGTGATCCGCAGCCAGGAAGCGGCCGGCGGCCCGCAGGGCATCGAACGGAAGCCCTTCGAGCGGACCCATTGGAAGCAGGTAGAGCCGTTCGGGCAGCCGTTTGCCCAGGGGGGTCACCATGCTGCCGCCCAGACCGTCCAGCAACGGGATCAGTGAAGCCACTCCCGAGCGGCCCATGCCTTCGCGCAAACGGACGATCTGATCGAGAATGGGGCCGGGCCGGCCAAGCCGATAAAGCCGCGCTCCACCAGAGCCAGCCAGCACCGCGTACAACCCGTCGTCGGCGAAGTAATAGGCGAGAACGGCTTCGCTGCGGTTCAGGCCCCGCAACATTCGGTCCAGCCCGCCCCGATCCAGCGCGCCGGGCTGTGCGGCCCCGCGGATGACGTCCTCCAGCATGCGATTCGCCCGGTCGCCCAGACGGGTTGCTTCCTGCCCGGTGGCTGCTTCCCGGGCCGCCAGGAGTGAGCGTAGCTCCTCGCCCGCGTCGTCCGGACGGCGCGAAGTCTCCCCCTCGGCGCCGGCTTCGAGGAGCCTGATGCGGTCCATGGCCAATAACGCCGGAGCGCCCTGTTCGCCCGCGGGGGCCAACACGCTCGCCATGTATTGCCGGTACAAGGCCTCCTTGTTTTCCCAGTACCAGGCGCCCAAAACACCGCGAACCATCTGCTGCACCGCGGCCAGCTCGGACAGCATCCCATCGATGACCTGACCGGCCTCGGTGCGCCGGCCATCGCGCAGCAGGATGCGCGACCAGGTCAGCCCGCCCTGCAACGACGCGCGTGGCAATCCGCTCGACCTCAGGCGGCGGTAGGCGTCCTGCGCCTCGCTGCCCTGACATCCGCCGGGCTCACCGTCTTCCAGGCGAGCAAGGCATAGCTGGAGGGCTGCGAGGTCCGACGTCACTGCATCCCCGGCGCGCCGCGCCGCATCGAGGCTCTGCCGCAACAGGTCGCGCACACCGGGCCCTGCAGCGTTCCCGGCTACCCGGGCATCCCGCGCGGATTCCAGCAGCCACTCGGCGCGGCGGCTATCGGCGACGGCCTGCTCACCCTGCATCTTCCGGTATCGGTTCGTTTCGTCGAAATTGCCGGCGGATCGCTTGATGTTCGCCAGGGCCCCGTAGGCACGAAACAGAGCGGTCCCGCTATTTTCACGGGGCATTCGCGGCAGGGCTTCCTGCATGACGTGCTCGGCCCGTTGCATGTCGCCGAGCGAATACAGCGACCAACCGAGCGCCAGGCCGGTGCCCCCCCATGACTGCGCCGAGGGATTTTCCTTTTGCAGCGCAAGCGCCTGCGTCAATACCGGGACCGCCTCGGAGAAGCGATAGGTCTCGTTGAGGATCCGGCCCTTCTCGGCGAGGCTCTGCGCACGCTCCAGCGACGCATCGTGCGGAAGGTCGCTGGCCATTCGGTCAAGTAATTCGATGGCGCCCGATGTTCGCCCCAGGGACTCGTAAACCGCCGCCGCCCGGCCCCGGACCTCCCCCGCCAGATCGGTGTCTCCGGCCGCATCCGTCACCTTTATGGCTTCGGAGTACCGCGTCACCGCCTGCTCCGGTTCTCCCTGCTGCTCATAGGCCTGACCGTCGTTGAACAGGGCCCGCCCACGTTCCGATTCCATGCCGGATTCAGCGGCCAGCGCCGCGGCCTGCTCCAGCACGGAGTGGACGTCGCGCCAGTAGTCATCTGCCTGCTCTTCCGGAACGGACTCGGCGACCGACGTCAGCGCATCACCTTCCAGTACCAGGGCGGCCAGTTCGATTTCCTGGAAACCGGCACGGCTGGCGGCACGCTGGATGTCGCGGCTCATCTCCATCGCCTGAAGCTTGTCGTGGATCTGGTGCATTACGAGGTGGGCGGCAAAGTATTCGGACCACAGGCGCATTTCCTCCATACCCAGGTCCGCGAAGGTTGCCGCCGCATTGCGCAAGGTATAGGCCTTCAATGCCCAGGTCGTCGCATCGTTGGTGAAAACACGCTCCGTGCCCTGCGAATAGAGCCGGTACGCGTGTGCCAGTTTGGCGGAATTTCGGTCTCCAGCCTGGAACTGGATCAGCCCCAGGCTGATGCGCGACCGTTCGACCGGCCGGGAGGGTGTCACCTCGATCATCAGCTGGCGGGGGCTGTCGACGGCGTCCACCCACTGGTAAACCGGTCCGATGCGCCTCGCGGCGACGCCCGACAGGCGGATCAGCGCGTTGTCGGGACCGGTAATGCGGGATTCGAACTCCGCTTCGCGAACGTCGACACGCACCACGAGCGAGACCCCCGGGTATTGGTAGATCATGAATTCCGAGGGCCGTACGGATGTTCCCCCGGCCTGCGCCACGTCGGCACGCGCCGCCACCGCACCGACGGCGAGCGTCAGCGCGAGGAGATGAAGGGCCGCAATCGTCCGAAACCAGCCTGGCATGCGACATTGATAGCCGCGATGCCGGCGCGGGTCAACCGGTTCCGGCACCTTGAACGCGCGCATTGCCGCACCATGAGGTTTTTGATAGCGTGCTTGGGCCATGCGCAGACCCAACAGGGACACCACCGTCTTTTCAACCTCGGCAATCGATCTGTTCGCTTCCGCGCTGGGCGCTTTTATTTTGTTGGTCATGATCCTCTTTCCGTATTACCGCAACGCCGGGAGCGCGGATGCCTTTTCGCGCACACAGGAAATCCAGGAGCAACGCAGGCTCGCCGCAGGCAAGATCGCTGAACTGACCGCCGCACAGACCCTCGCCCAGAGCGAATTGCAGGATATGAACGAGGCGAATCGGGGTATCGAGGAAAAGATCGCCCGAGTCCGCCGTGAAATGGCGGACATCAAGACCCAGCTGGCTGAAACGCCGGTAGCGCAGCCCGAGCCCACGGTCGAAGCGCCCGAGGAGCCGGAAGCCCTGACCTCCGGGGTCGAGTTTTCCATCCTGGGGCTCGCGACGGAGGCCAAGTCCTTCGTAATCGTCGTCGACATGTCCGGCAGCATGATTTCGTACACGGACCTGATGATCAAGTCGGTTCTCGAGGTCCTGGACCCGCTCGACGAGAGCAACGAATTCGCTATCATCGGCTACCAGGGCAACCCGTCGCCCGTGCTGTGGACCTACCCCGACCGGGGACTGGTGCAGGGCACGCCGGAAAACCTCAAGGCGGCGCGTGAGTTCACGACGTCGCTAGCGCGTCGTTTCGCCGGTTCTACGCCGACCCACTACGCGGTGGCTTCTGCCCTCCAGTACCCTGCGGACGCGATCATCCTGATGAGCGACGGCGAGCCGGACAATCCCCCGGGTTTCATCCTGCAGGACATCGCCGGACTGAACCGCTACGAGCAAAAGGAGATCCACACGGTCGCGATTGGCGACTACACCCAGAACCGGGGGCTGGTGATGTTCCTGCAAACGCTGGCCCAGCAGAACGGCGGAGACTTCGTAGGGGTGTCCCGGTGAGATCACGGCGGCGCAACCAGGAGGTCTACTCACTGTCGGCGGTCGACCTGTTCGCCTCGGCCATGGGCGCCTTCATCATCATCTCGATCATCCTGATGCCGGACTACCAGAAGGAAGTGCGATCGATGGGCGACGTCGAATACCTGGAAGAACTGGCCGGCAGGACGCAGGCGCTGCTGGATCAGACCGAGGCGGGTAGCGAAGACGTGAAGAAAGCCCTGCTGGCGGCGCAGACCCGCCACCAGAAGCTGCAGGCCCAGCTGGACGCGGTTTCCGGAGAACGCAAAATCCTGGACGCAAAGCTGCAGGCGCGAAATGACCAGCCGCCACCCCCGCCCACCGAGACCCCGACGAAGGACGAGGAAGGAAGCAACCGCGTGACGTTTCGGTTCCTCGGACTGAAAACCGACAAGAAACGCATCCTGTTCCTGGTGGACATGAACCACTATCTGGCCAGTTACCAGGGGCTGGTAATGCGCACCGTGGTGCGGGCGATGGAATCCCTGCAGGAAGGCTACTCGTTCGCCATTCTCGGATTTCAGGAACAGGATGCAGGTCCGAAGTACTACCGCTGGCCTGCCGACGGCAGCCTGGCCGACATGAACGGCCGGTCGAGGGCGGAGGCGATCGATTTCCTGCGCGGCCTGTCCGGCAAGTTCGAGGGGTCGTCCTCGTTGCTGGACGCCTTCGACAAAGCATTCGACTACTCCGCAGGCGCCATCGTGCTGGTCAGCGACGGGTTACCCAACCCGGCCTTCAATGAAGGCCTGTCCCCCGGGCGGCTGGTGCGCAGCATCACCGTTGCGAACACGAAAGGCGAGGAAATCCACGCGGTCACGGTGGGCGACTACTTCAAGTACCGCGGCACCGTCGAGTTCATGGAATCCCTGGCGCGAGCCAACGCCGGCGGCTTCCTGGCCCTGGCGGAGTAAGCAAGGGCGTTCCCAGTCTGCTGCGGGGAGTAAAAAGAGGAACGCAAAGGGCGCCAGATCCGCAAAAGACGCGAAGAACATCAGGTCAAGGCTTCGGCAGGTGTTTCGGAGAGCGTTCGCTCGGGTGGTTTCGAATGGCCGGTCAAGAGCAAGTCATTTCCGCAGAGGACGCCGAAGACGCGAAAGTAATTCGTTCTTGAAGGCTCTGGGGGCAGCACCAGCCACTATCCAGATCCTTCTGCGTGGTTGGCGCCCTCGGCGGAAAATTTTTCTTGTAGCCGTGCCCCAAATGCCGATCCGCAGCACGACGTGTGACAAACCTGAGGGGCGTCCAGCCAACCCAACGTGGTTCTTTTTGCGTCTTTCGCGGCCTTCGCGTCCTTTGCGTTCCCTGCAGAGCCTGTCCGAGGCCCTCTGCGCTAACGCGCTCGCGATTCCCCGGCCAGGAATTCGAACTCGGCGTCCCCGATGCGGATGCGGTCGCCGCTGCGAAGTTCGGTCGGTGCGCTGACGCGCTCGCCGCCGACCAGGGTTTCCGTGTCGCCGGGTGCGGGGCTCAGATGGAACTTGCCGGATTTCGGGTCGAACGTGATCAGGGGGTGGTGGCCGGCGGGAATCGCCGAACCTGCGGGCCCCGTGTCGATGTCTGCCACGGTTTCCGTCGGCGGCTCCTGAGTGGATTCGCCTGCGGGCGGGAACCCGGGGGCGTCCTGGAGGTCGATGGTTTCGGGCTCATCGCCCTCGACGAATCGCCGCGCCAAGGGGTTGTCCGCGCCGCCCGCCGGCGCACGCGACGACCCCTCCGTGCGGCGTCCCCTGGGAACGTCTCCACGGTCGGGAGCGGACCCCTCGGTTCGGTTTCGGCGGAAAATCATCATTGGCGTACCGGAGAAAAAATACAATGTATCATAGCGGCGTGAACAATCATGAGGCCAAGACCGTCGGGCGCTCGCCTGGCTGCAGCGTGGTTCTTGACGATCGGTCCGTATCGCGCAGACACGCCACCGTACAGACCACTGAGGAGGGCTACCTCGCGGTGCAGGACACCGATTCGAGCAACGGAACGTGGCTGCACCGCAACGGCCGTTGGATACGGGTACGCCGGGTGATCCTGGGCGCCGGGGACCGTATCCGCTTTGGCGACTGCGAAGTTGCGCTCGAACGCCTGGTCGAACTGTTCGGGGAACGCACGGGCGTACGGCTCAGGGAAGGCTGGAACGCACGCGGGCGTCCGCTGGTTTTCGATCCGGCCGTGACGTTGTCTCAGAAACCCCGCACCGTGCTGGAGCATCCTCGCCGCAACCCGTTGACCGGTGACATCGAGGAAAACCGTCAGCCCCCGGGCACTCAGGGACAAGGGAACGACAGATGACCCGACTGGTGACTTTGCTCGTCAGCCTGGTGACTGCAGTGGTGGTCATTGCGCTGCTGGCGAAAATCCTGCCGCCTTCGGCGGCCGCCATCCTGCTGGACATCAACCGCTCGACATGGCCGCTGACCGTGCAGAACGTTCTTTGGCTGGCGTTTTTCGCGGGGCTGGGGGAATTGTCCATCCGCTGGCGGCAGGGCCGCCTGGAGGAAGCGCAGATGCGGCGCAACTACCTGCCCGAGGATGAGGAAACCGTGCTGCGCCCCGGTGAAGACCTGACGCCCATCTATCAGAAGATCCGCAGCAGCCGATATCGCGATGTCTGTTTCGTACCCCGGTTGATCGAACGCTGCGTGCTGGGTTTCAATATCAGCCACTCTGCCGACCAGACGAACTCGCTGTTGAACTCGAGCCTGGAACTCTACCTGCACGAGATCGACCTGCGTTACAACATCGTTCGCTACATCACGTGGCTGATACCGTCACTCGGCTTCATCGGCACGGTCATCGGCATCATGCTTGCGCTCAACTATGCCGGCAACCGGGTCAATGT
>Ga0316576_10001877_pt1 | contig 11679 bp, 13 predicted proteins | sample S0NA_FD_203075 | JGI IMG/M metagenome (GOLD analysis project Ga0316576, IMG submission 203075) | Rhizosphere microbial communities from salt marsh grasses in Alabama, United States - S0-2_050615r3r5 | ecosystem: Host-associated > Plants > Roots > Rhizosphere | place: USA: Alabama | collected... | reverse complement strand
CTGCATGCGGCCGAGCAGGTCCTGCAGCTTCAGGTACTCGACCCGCGCTGCATCGCGCAGCGGTCGCGCTTGCTCCTCGAGCGTCTCGAACCGCGTCTCGTAGTCCGACCGGACGCGCTGGTAGACGACCTCGGACACGCCGTTCCTCTTCTCTTCCATCGCGTCGAGGCGCTCGCGCAGGGTGGCCTGCTCCTGCTCGATGGTCGTCAGCTCCTCGATGGTCGACTGGTCCACGGACTCCAGCTCGTCCAACATCGCGTCCTCCGGATTCTCGTCTGATCTGACAGGTCCGCCCGAATGTGGGCACTACTGTTCATGGTACCGCGATCTCGAGCAACCCGAAGCCGGAAGCGGGCACGACGTGATGTGCATCATGCCGCCAGTCCCCGTGCCCGCTCCCGATCCCGTACCCGTTCCCGAAGGCAGCGACCGCGGACCGCGACAGTCGTCAGCCTGTATCGTCCCCGTCCCCGTCCCCGTCCGCGTCCGAAGGTGACAGACCGCAGATCACGCAGATGGACGCAGATCCATCGTCTCTCTGGTCAGCATCGCTGCCACTCCCACGTCCGCATCCCCGGCCGCGGCCGTATCCGAAGAAGGGTGCCCACAGATCAATCAGGTACCACGTACCGTAACGTTGCATTCACCGCGTGCGGCCGGCCACACGCAACCTGCGGAGGCGAGGAACCGCGGCCCGTGAAATTTCAACCGGCAATGCAACAATGCGGTACGTGGCACTCCAACGAGGGACTCCGAGGTAGCCCGTGAAAGCGATGGTCTACACAGAGTACGGACCACCCGACGTCCTTGAACTGAAGGACGTGGACCGACCCGTCCCGCTCGATGATGAGGTCCTCGTCGAGATTCATGCCGCGTCTGTCAACGCGTACGACTGGCACCTCTTGACCGCTGATGTCTTCCTCGTCCGTCTGATGGGCAAGGGGCTGCTGAGACCTTCCTCGACGCGACTCGGCGCCGACATTGCGGGGCGAGTGACCGCCGTTGGCAGCGACGTGAGTCGCTTCGAGCCGGGTGATGAGGTGTTCGGATTCGCGAAGGATGGCAGTGGCGGTTTCGCCGAGTATGTCTGCGCTCGCGAACGAACCCTGGAGCTGAAACCCGCTCACGTCTCCTTCGAGGAAGCGGCTGCAGTCCCGCTGGCCGCGCTCACGGCCTGGCAGGGCCTTCATGGTGAAGGAAGTGTCGAGCCAGGGGCGAGGGTGTTGATTCATGGAGCGTCCGGCGGTGTGGGCACGTTCGCCGTTCAGATCGCCAGATCGCTCGGCGCCGACGTGACGGCGGTGTGCAGTTCCAGGAACGTGGAGACAGCGGGCTCGATCGGCGCCGACCATGTGATTGACTACACCCGCGACGATTTCACGAAGAACGGGGAGCTGTACGATGTCATTTTCGTCGCGAATGGCAACCGCTCGGTTCTCGAATACGCGCGATCGCTGAAGCCGGACGGCACATGTGTGCTGGCCGGCGGCGGGAACCCCTCGGTACCCCGGATCGTGGGCGGAGTGCTCCTCGGATGGTGGGTTTCGAAGACGTCGAACAAGAAGGTCGGTTCCTTTCTCGCGAAGGTGAATCACGAGGATCTGGCGGTGGTGAGAAATCTCCTCGAGTCGGGCGAGGTGGCTCCGGTGATTGATCGGAAGTTCGCTCTCGAAGAGACGGCAGAGGCTCTGCGGTACGTCGGCGAAGGGCACGCCAGAGGGAAGGTCGTCATCACCGTCGAAGCGGCCAGCATTACGTGATCCCGCGGCGCGGCCGACGTACTGTGCTGCGTTCGGGCGCGGCCGATCGGGTACCACGCACCTCGGCGTTGCGTTGTTGACTTCCAACGCCCCGGTGCCGCTCCATCTGCGCCCATCTGCGTGATCTGCGGTTCGAGTTTCTTCCTGTTCGACCGCGGTACCGGTTGGCCGAGCATCGAGCATCGAGCATCGAGCATCGAGCCACCAGCGACATCGGGAGCGGGAATCGATGCGGGTTCGGGGCGTACAGTGGGGAAGGAGGCCACCATGCAACGACGACATGTGATCACGTTCGGAGCGGTGCTGCTCGCGCTGGCGGTCGGTGCGGCCGCGCACGCCGGGGAGACCGAGGACCAGGCGGTGGAGGCGGCGAAGGAGTGGCTCGCGCTCGTCGATGCCGGCGAGTACGCGGACAGCTGGACCGAGGCGGCCGAGTTCTTCCGCAACGCGGTCACCCAGGCGCAGTGGGAGCAGGCCGTCGAGGGCGTGCGCCGGCCGCTCGGCGCGATGGAGTCCCGGAAGCTCAAGTCGGCGCAGTACACGACCACGCTGCCGGGGGCGCCCGATGGGCAGTACGTGGTCATCCAGTTCACGACCACCTTCGAGCACAAGGCATCCGCGATCGAGACGGTGACGCCGATGAAGGACACCGACGGCACCTGGCGGGTGTCGGGCTACTTCGTCAAGTAGTCGAGTCACGAGCGGCGTCGGGCGCTGGCGCGGGACGTCGTCGGAGCCTGTTCGCTGGTTGCTGGTCTCTGGACGGCGGATGCTCTTGGGGTCCCGGCCGGTGCTGCTGTGGACTGCCGCCGTCGCCGTCGCGAACGCTGTCGTCGGGGACGGGAACGGGAGCGGGAGCGGGCACGGACAGGGGGGCCGCTACCGCGCCTCGAACGCGCCGAGGCTGGGCGGGGCGCCGTAGCAGACGCCGTCGAGGTCGCCGGTGGTCCACGGGGTCGGGGTGCCGGCACCGGCGGCGGGGCTCGAGGGGCCGATCCGCCGGTCCGCGTCGAGGAGGGGATCGAGACCGGAAATCCCACCGGTTTCGGTGACCGGCAGCGTCGGCTGGGACAGCGACGGGTTGTCCCACGCGTACCACAGGTTGGTGGTGAAGGTGAAGGTCTCGGGTGCGGTGTTCGGGCCGATGTTGACGTAGGTCGAGAGCGCCGACCGGTTGAAGGAGACGAGGTTGTTCGCGAACACCCCGTCCCGGCACGCCTCGAAGGTATAGGTGCCGTCGGAAACGGTCTCCTGCAGGATGCGAATGATCCAGTTGTCGGGGTCGAGGATCGTGTTGTGGGCGACCACGCAGCCGACGCAGCCGACGTACGCGATCGGCGCGACGGAACCCTCGATGAGGTTCGAGATCGCGCGGATGTTGCGGGCCTCGGCGTTGGGCTCGGAGGTCGACAGCGGTGGCCGGAAGTACTGGAAACCGGTGCTGCCGCCGAGGTTGAGGCTGCGCTGGCCGGCGTCGGTGAACCGGTTCCAGCGGATCTCGAGGTCGGCACTGCCGCCCTTGGCCTGGATGGCGTTGCCCGACATCTCGGTGAAGGTGTTGCGCGCGAGCAGACCGCGGTGGCAGCCGACGTGGTCGACGCCGCTGCCGGACAGCCCGCCCCCGCACCGCGCGAAAGTCGACAGCATCACCTGGAAGTCGTTGAGGCCGGATAGCTTGAGGCAGTCCTGGTTGCCGGTGCCGCCGATGTCGTGGATGTCGAGGCGGCGGAACGCCACGTGGTGGGCGGCGAGGGGGTTCGCGTAGTCACTGCCGTCGTCGCAGTTGATGCCGTTGGAGGTCGCATTCCGCACCTCGAGGTCATGGACCACGACCCACGCGGGCCGGACGAGGTGGAGGCCCTCGCCGCCGCCGTCGATCACGGGGCGAGCTTCGCCGGGCGCGCCGCCGATCCAGATCGGGGCGATGGACGTGCCGCGCAGGTCAGCGAGGTACGCGCCGCCGGGGTAGGTGCCGGCGTGGACCCGGATCGCGGTACCGGGCGTCGCCTCCTGGGCGGCGCGGCCGATGGAGGCAAACGGGCTGCCGGACGAACCGTCGCCGGTGGTGTCGTTGCCCCCGTCGTCGACGTGAAGGATGCGGGTCGGCTCGAGGCCGCGGTCGAACGCCGGCAGGTCGTCGCAGCGGGTGGGATGGGTCGACGCCCACTCGCCGGTGTCGCCCCACTCGAGGTCGTCGGAGAGGAGGGGTGTCTGGGCGCTCGCAACAGCCGCGAGTGTGGCGAGGGCAGCGGCGATGATCCGCATCGGGTTCATGCAGCGAGCGTAGCTGGTGGGTGGGGGGTCGGCTGCGTGACGGTGGGCACAGGATCGGGGGCAGCGGCAGGGGCAGTGGACGGTTGCCGGATGCTGGATCCTCGATTCTCGATGCTTGATTCTCGATCCTCGTGGGGTACTGGGCACTGCCGCTGTCACGGGCACTGCGGCTGTCGACTGCCGCCGTCGCCGTCGCGAATGCTGTCGTCGGGGACGGGAACGGGAACGGGAATGGGAACGGAGGCTTCGCCTACCAGTACGGACCGTACGGACGACCGGGGTAGTAGCCCGGGTGGTAGCCGCCCCAGCCGGGGCCGTAGCCGTAGCCGCCATGGACGCCGACGTACACGGTGCTGGTACCACCGCCCGACTCGCAGGCGGTCAGACCGACGCTGAGAACGACGATCGCGGCGAGGACGAGGGCGAGCGTGAGGGAACGGCGTCTCATTTGGAGGCCTCCGAGTCGGACGGGAGCTGGACGATGAACAGGTCGGCCTGCGTCGGGTCGGCGATCAGGGCCACCCGGCCACCGGCGAACTCCGGCGTCGGCGCGATAACGACGGAACCGCCCAGCGCCTCGACGCGCGCGACGGTCGCGGCCAGGTCGGAGACCGCGATGTAGGGCGCCCACGTCGGCCTGACCTCGGGGTCAGGCGTCTCCACGAGACCGGCACGCGGACGACCGCCCGCCGTGAAGATCGCGTAGCTTCCACCGGGGCGGTCCACCGCGCTGCGCTCGTAGGAGAGCACCTTCGCGTAGAACCGGGCGGCGCCGTCGAGGTCGTCGGTCCACAGCTCGGCCCACACGAAGTTGCCGGGCCCGCGAGGCCCGCCGAGCTCGCGAGAGGGCGTGCCGAGCAGCACGACCGCGCCCTGTGGGTCGCGGAGGACCGCGTAGCGTCCCGAGCCGGGGACGTCGGTGATCTCCCGCAACACGGTGCCGCCGGCAGCTCGTGCCGCGTCCACCGACGCGTCGAGGTCGTCGGTGACGATGCCGACCAGCCACTGGGATTCCGACGCGTTCGGCATCTCGTCCGAGATCTGGTAGATCGCGGCGATGTCATGGCCGCCGTTTCGCACCAGCAGGTCGGCCTCGCGACCTGGCACGATCTCCCAGCCGAACAGATCCCGGTAGAACGAGGCCGCGGCGTCGGCGTCCTCGGTCACCAGGTCGAGCCACAACGGTTGCCCGTGGTCGGCGGCGGCGGCCGCGAAGGCGATGCCGAGGCAGCCGACGATGAGCGCGGTGACGGCCAGTCTCGAGCGTGCCGGCGAGTGAGAGTCCATGGTTCCTCCTGGCGTTGGACGCTAACAGTCGGCTCAGTGTACGTCTTCCCCCGCGGCCGGCTGTACACTCGGCGCGGATGGTGGGAACGATTCTCCTGGCGTTGGCCCTTTTCGGTCTGACCATCGTCGCCCTGGTGGCGATGGGCATCGGCTTCGACCGCGAGGTACGCTGGCGGAGTCGGCGGTCGGGCGACGGTGGGCGGACGGCGGATCAACGGGACGCACCGGGGGTCGAGCCACCGGAAGGGGGTCCGTGACGATGACGCCCACCGCACCGGAGATTCGGACGCCGCGCCTGCGGCTGCGGCTGCCGACCCCCGACGATGCGGCACGCTACCTCGCGTACGTGACCGACAACCGCGCGCACTTCGCCCCGTGGGACCCCGAGCGTGACGCGTCGTACTTCACGCTCGAGCACTGGTGCACCACCCTGCAGGGCGCGGTCGACGCGTGGCGGGCGGGCACGCAGCTGAGCCTCGTGCTCGAGTCGCACGACGGCACGCCCGACCGACTCCTCGGGCACGCGACCTTCAGCCAGATCGTGCGCGGACCGTTCCAGGCGGCCACGCTCGGGTACGCCCTGGACCATCGCGAGGTGGGACGCGGACTGATGTTCGAGGCGCTCGAGGCGGCGATCGGCTACGCGTTCTCCGAGCTTCGACTGCACCGGGTGATGGCCAACTACATGCCGGCCAACGTCCGCAGCGGCGCACTCCTGCGGCGTCTCGGGTTCGTGCCGGAAGGCTATGCGCGCGATTACCTGCGGCTCGCCGGGGAGTGGCAGGACCACGTGCTGACCGCCCGCACCAACGCCGACTGGACGCCCGACCCGCCGGGCTGACCACGGTCGGCGGATCGGGTCTATCCTATCCGCGGCAGCAGGCGTGGGCTCGACCCACGTCGCACGCAGGAGGTCACCATGCGGATCACACCTGGAGTGGGCATCGGCGATCTGCGCTTCGGGCAGACCCGGGACGAGGTCGAGCGCCTGCTGGGTCTCCCCGACCGGGTCGAGGAACAGGAGCTCGAGGGTGAAGGATCCGTCGGGTGGCATTACGAGGAGCGCGGCCTGTCGGTGTACTTCGACGAGGACGCCGACTGGCGGCTCGTGATGTTCGACGTGGACGACCCGGAGGCGGAGCTCGACGGGTTCCATCCCATCGGGGTGGACGAGGACGCGGTGCTCGAGGTGCTCGACGCCATGGGTGACGTGGTCCTCGAGGAGGAGCTCGACGACCTCGACCGGCGGGTCTACGACCTGGTCGGCACCGGGATCTGGTTCTGGATCCACGGCGACACGTGCGACTCGATGCAGGTGTCGGCGCTGCTCGACGACGACGAGGCCTACATCTGGCCCGCCGACGCCTGACGACGCGGCGTCACCGCGGGCCGGGCGGGGGGCTCGAGGGCGCCGTCGCGTACCACGCGAACCGGAAGGCGTGACGGACGGCGAGGTCGAGGTCGGCGCCGTCGGTGCGGGCCACGGTCGCGGTCCCCGGATCGAGCCGGAAGTCGATGCGGACCGGCCGACCGGCGACGTCGGTCTGCCACGACCCGGCGGGCATGCCGAGCTTCGCGGCGAGACGCGGCAGCGCAAACGCCCGCGCTGCGTCCCCCTCGCCGACGATCACCAACCGGTCCTTGAGCCGGAGCCCGTCGTCCGGCGGCAGCGGGTCGACCGGGAACCGCAACAGGTCGGAGCCGAAGTAGCTGTGATACGGGTCGCGGCGGTACTGGCGCGACATCTCCGGGACGGGTGCGAGCACCGTCGTGTCGGGGTGGGCCTGCAGCCAGTCGGCCCACGTGGCGAGCTGCACGGGGAGCAGGGCGAGACGTTGACCCGCGTGGGGTCCGGACACCGCAGCGAGCGTCATCGGATGCCACAGGGTCGCATCGCTCGGTGTCTCGCGTCGGTCGAAGTACAGCGGCATGGAGTCGACGAACAGACCCGAGATGGCGAGCTCGAGAACCTCGTCGCCGAGCCGGCGGGACGCCGCCACCACCAGGTCGGCCAGTGGAGCGTAGGCCACCACCACGGGCTCGCCGCCGAGGACATCGTTGACGAGCTCATGGCGGCGCAGCAGGCGCAGCGGCCACGCCCGCGCCTCGCCGTCGACGACCAGCCCCGCGACGCGATCATCCGACACCAGCAGCTTGCCGCGCTCGGTCTCGTTGATGGCCGCGACGTCGCGGCCCTCGAGCAGCTCGGGGTCGACGAGCACCGGGCGCGCGTCGCGGGCCACACCGCCGGCGACCAGCGACGAGCCCTCGTCCAGGAGCCCGGACAGATCGAACCCGTAGGTCGCCGGATCGTGGCCGTCGCCGATCAGGTCGCCGCCCGACGGGGTCGCCCGGAAGACGGCGACGGCGGCCACGAGGGTCACCACCACGGCAACCGGTAGCACCCACCACCCGCTTCGCAGCAGGCGGATCATGGCGTCACGAGGTGGGCGCGGAGGGCAGCCCGGTAGGCGCGGGGCCGGACACCGCGACGGTCCCGTCGGACACGCCGACCGGGACGCGGAGGTACGCGCCCTGCATCACCCGATCGTCCATGTCGACGACCATCAGGCCGAGAAGCGCGGGCAGGTAGAGCACGCTGGCGAGGAACAGCCGTCGGGCGACCGGTCGCGACCGGTCTCTCGCGAACCGCAGCCCCAACCACGCGAACGCCGCGCCGAGCGTGAGTGAGCCGGCGAGGAACATGGTGCCTGTGACGCCGGCGACCGTCAGGCCCGCGGTCAGCGGCAGCAACGACACGGCCCAGATGAAGGCCATCCGGCCGGTGAGTGCGCCGGCGTCGTCCAGCGCGGGCAGCATGCGGTAGCCGCCGCGCGCGTAGTCGTCACGGTACATCCACGCCAGCGCGAGGAAGTGCGGCACCTGCCACACGAACAGGATGCCGAACAGGATCCACGCGCCGAGCTCGATGCGTCCGGTGGCGGCGGTCCAACCCATCATCGGCGGGACGGCGCCCACCACGGCCCCGACCACCGTGTTGAGCGGCGTCCGCACCTTCAACGGCGTGTAGACGAACACGTACAGCAGGATCGTGCCGCCTGCGAGCCCTGCCGTCAGCGGGTTGACACCCACCGCCAGCACGGCGGTGCCGATCGCGGACGACGCGAGACCCCACGCCAGGGCGCGTCGGGCGGTGATGCGGCCCGAGGGGAGTGGCCGCGACCGGGTGCGCTCCATGAGCGCGTCTCGGTCGGCCTCCCACCACTGGTTGAGGATGTTGGCGCCGAACGCGGTCAGGCTCGTGCCGAGCACCGTCCAGACGAGAGTCCACGGCGCCCAGTGACCGCGGCTGGCCAACACGTACCCGACGATGGTCGTCAGGATCACCAACGATCCGAGACGTGCCTTGGCGAGCTCCAGGTACAGGCGCACCGACGCGGCCATCCCTCGGCTGGGTGTCTGCGCTCCGGCGACGGTGCCCGCGGCAATGTGTGCGTCCATGGTCTCGTTTTCCTCGTCGGGGTCTGCGAAGATGTCCCGCAGCAGTCGGCGATTATAACCGGACGCGGTCCGGTCTCATTTCGCTCAGGAGGTGCGCCGATGGCCGAAGTCGTCCGACGTCCAGGGTCTCCGATCCTCACCCTCGGTTTCGCGATGGTCGTCACCATGTGGGCGGTCGCTTACATCTGCCGCCTGCCAGCGGTGATGGCGCCGAGCTGGCTGCTGCTCGTGCTGATGCTGGTCGCCGTCGCCGGCTGGGGGATGGTCGCCGGACGACGCGTCGGCGGCTGGACCGTCGGCCTCGCGGCCGGTGTGACGGCGTCGATCGTCAACATGCTGGTGCTGGGCAGCCTGTTGAGCGCGCACGACGCCGTCGGCGTCCGGCCGTCGGCGCTGTGGTGGGTTCCCGGCTCGATGGTCGTGGTGGCGATGGTCGCCGCCGTCGCCGCGATGGTCGCGACCCATGACGCCTCTACCCGCACCGACTGGACCGCGATGCTCTCGAAGGTGGGGGTGGCCGCGACGTTCCTGCTGGTGATCGCCGGCGGGCTCGTCACCAGCCACGAAGCCGGTCTGGCGGTGGTCGACTGGCCGAACACCTTCGGATACAACATGTTCCTGTACCCGCTGGCGCGGATGACCGGCGGCATCTACTACGAGCACGCCCACCGCCTGTTCGGTGCGCTGGTGGGGCTGACCACCATCGTGCTGGCGGCGCACCTGTGGCGGGTCGAAACCCGGCGGTGGGTGGTGCGGCTCGCGTTGTTGGCGGTGGGACTGGTCGTTCTGCAGGGGATCCTGGGCGGATTGCGTGTCACCGGTCGGTTCACGCTATCGACGTCGATCGAGGACGTGGCGCCGAACATCGGCCTCGCGGTCGCCCACGGGGTGCTCGGCCAACTGTTCCTGGGTGTGATGGTGGCGCTGGCGGTGGTGACGAGCACCCGCTGGAAGAGCGACCAGGCGCCGCAGGCGCTGCCCACCGTCATGACCGATCGGAACCTGCAACTGTGGCTGGTGGCCGCGCTCGTGGTCCAGCTGGTGCTCGGGGCGCTGCAGCGTCACCTGGCGCAGGGTCTGCTGATCCACATCACGCTGGCCGCGGTGGTCACGATGCTGGCCATCGTCGCGGGCGCACGGGCGTGGGGGCTGTACGGCGGCGTGGCGCCGATGGGACGGCTCGGTCAGGTGCTGACGGCGATGGTCGCCGTCCAGATCACCCTCGGCATCGCGGCGCTCGCGGTCACCCAGGGCCGCGCGGTGGTGGGTGATCCGACCACCCTCGAGGTCACGATGGCGACCGCGCACCAGGCGGGAGGCGCGGTGCTGCTGGCGCTCGCCGTGATGCTCGCCCTGTGGTCCCGGCGCGTGCTCGCGGCAGAGCCCGCGTCGTGACGATCGTCAACCTCGGTCTGGCCTCGTGCCTGATCGGGATCGGGGCGACGGTGGTGGTGCTCGCCCTGCCGATGGCGCGCGGCGCCGTGCGGCGGCGGGACCGCTACGGTTTCCGCTTCCCTGAGGCGATGGCATCCGACGATGCATTCGTGGACATCAACCGCTACGGTGGACGACGCCTGATCCCGTGGGGCATCGCCATCTCTGCGGCGGGCATCGCGACCCTGCTGGCGCCTCCCATTGCGAGCACGGCCGGCGGCATCGCGGTGTCGCTGATCCCGTCGGTGATCGTGATTCCCTACCTGCAGACTCGCGGGTACGCGCGGCGGTGGGGTCGGCGGCGCTGAACCCGACCGCTGTGCTCCTCTCGCCCGTGGCGTGGCGTGCGGTGATCCGTCAGGCGACGCTCTCGGCGAGCTCGACCGTGTCGGGGAAGGTGCCGGTTCGATAGTAGGTGTCGAGCAGTGCGTCCTTGTCGTAGAACAGATCGAGCAGCCATGCCTTCCGCGCGTCGGCGTCCGCGGGCAGGTCTCGCAACCGGAACCGCCGGACGTGGACGTGGACGCGGCGAACCGCGCCGGTGATGAACTGCCACAGCGTCGGGACGCCGTCGACGTAGCCGATGGTGACGTCGTACACCGCGTCGAGGTGATCGCCGAGGCCATCCAACGTCGCGACGAATCCCTTGGTGCGGGGTAGCAGCACGTGCCGCGTGGTCGCGAGGCCCTGCTCGCGCGCCCACGCGTTCGAGGCCTCGACCTTGGCTTCCGTCACCCGCGTGCCCTCCGCGAAGCTCACCAGCCACATTGGTATGCGTTCCGCCACCAGGGTGTGGAACGTCTGCTCGACGCGCCGCCGGTCGCGCGTCCAGTCGCGCCGCAGGAACGGGCACGACAGGAACTGCATCCCCCAGCCGATGCCCGGCACCCACTTCAGCGCGTGCTTGACGAAGAACTTGAGGTCACCCAGCCGGCCTTTCGAGCGGGCCCACGTCATCAGCGTGGTGATGTCCGGCATCTGCTGGTGGTTGGCGACGATCAGGACGTTCTCGTCCTCGGGCACGTCGTCGCCCGTCAGGACCAGTCGGAAGCCCCAGACGATCTCGGCGGTGAGGACACAGCCACCCCACCACAGGTTGGCGATGGCGGCGTTGAACCGGCGGTACGCGGGCCGTGAGAACGGCACCAGCAGCAGGCTCGCGACCTGGGCCACGTTGAGCACCAGCAGGGAGCCGAAGCCGGCGGCCACGAACGGTACCGCCAGCAGCGACCGCCCGAGGTGACCCGGCGGGCTCTTCAAGGGGGCGAGGGGCATGTGAGGGCCTCCTCCAGCAGCGCGAAGCAGCGGGCGACGTCGTGGTCGCCCGTGCCGATGTTGCCCACCGCGACCCGCAGCGCGATGCCGGGGTCGAGGCGGGTGTGGGACAGGAACACCTCGCCCGAAGCGTTGACCCGCTCCATCAGCTCGAGGTTGAACCGGTCCAGGTCCGGACCGTCGTGCG
>Ga0316576_10001876_pt1 | contig 11685 bp, 10 predicted proteins | sample S0NA_FD_203075 | JGI IMG/M metagenome (GOLD analysis project Ga0316576, IMG submission 203075) | Rhizosphere microbial communities from salt marsh grasses in Alabama, United States - S0-2_050615r3r5 | ecosystem: Host-associated > Plants > Roots > Rhizosphere | place: USA: Alabama | collected... | reverse complement strand
CCGTTGGCCCGTCGCCCGCGACTCCGCGCCAGGCCGCTATAGCTCGCGGCAGTCGGTGAGCACGACCTTTTGTTTCGTCGCGCCGCTGCGCGAGCCCTGCGCCTCCATCGCATCGACCACGTCCATGCCGGAGACCACCTTGCCGAAGACCACGTGGTGGCCGTTCAGCCACGGCGTCGGCGCGACGGTGATGAAGAACTGGGAGCCGTTGGTGTCGGGTCCGGCATTGGCCATGGACAGCAGGCCGGGTGCGGCATGCTCGAGCTCGAAGTTCTCGTCGTCGAACTTGCCGCCGTAGATGGAGACGCCGCCGGTACCGTTGCCGTTGGTGAAGTCGCCGCCCTGGATCATGAAGCCGGGGATGATGCGGTGGAAGGGGCTGCCGGCATAGCTGAGGTCGTCGCCCTTTTCGCCGGTACAGAGCGCGCGAAAGTTCTCCGCGGTCTTCGGCACGACATCGGCGAACAGCTCGGCCTCGATGGTGCCGGCGGGCTTGCCGCCGATGCTGATGTCCATGGCAACTTTAGGGTTTTCGGCCTGGGCGGCGGCACTGCCGGCGGCGAACAGCGCGGCCAGGGCCAGTTGTTGCGGCCGATTGCGTTTGCGTGCGGTCATCGATCTGTCTCCTGTGCGGGATGAGGGGCATCGGGATGCGGAATCCGGTCGCCGCGGCGGGGGTGCGGCGCGGCGATTGTACCTGGGCACTCCGGCATGCCGTTGGCGCCTAGACTGCCCGAACCCGCGCTCATCGGTTGTTCAGGCCCAAGCTCACTCGGGTTAGAATCGGAGCCCTTTGTTGCGAGACGCCAGGGGCGGAGTCATGGCAGGCGAAACCACAGAACCGGAACGGGCATCAGCTGCCGTCCGAGGTACCATGGCGCTCAAGCGCTGGCAGTTCGTGCTGTTGACGCTGATCGGCAGCGTCGCACTGGGGCTGGTGTTCGTCACCACCTCGCTGTCGAGCAGCATCGGCACCATCCGCGCGCAGATCGATGAGCGCCAGACCTTCATCAACGAGACCATGCTGCTGAGCCGGCTGAACGTCCAGCTGGCACAAGTGCTGGCCAATCTTGCGGTCGCCACCAACGATGACGAATTGCGGCAGGTGCTGGCCGACAACGGCATCACCTTCACCGTGCGCACCGAGCGGGGCGATACTCAGGCCGCGATCGAGCCCGGAGCGGCCGCGACTATGCGCGGAGAACAGGGGGCGCCATGACCGAGCAAGCAATCCCGACAGGCCGCCCGCGCCGCTCCCGGCGTCTCCGCGACCAGCTCGCCGCGGACACGCCGAGTAGTCCGTTCCTCCCGCTGCTGCTGGTCACCTGCGCCATGGTGGCATTGCTGTCGTTCCAGGCCTGGCAGATCTACAAGGATCGCTCGGTGCTGGCGGACCTGCGCAAGTCCCAGCTGCCGGCCTATCGCGAGGCGCAGCGGCTTCAGGATCAGCTCGAGGGCGTCGCTGCCGGCACCGCGATGCTGGCCCGTCAGGGCAACCAGAACGCGCGCATGATCGTCGCCGCCCTGCGCTCCCGTGGAATTACCATCGACCCGGACGCCCGCCGCAGCCGCGAGCGCGAGGCGACCGCGGACTGAGCGGCGGCTCCCGGGCCGGGCGCCGGGTCGCTACGCGGCGTCAGCCGACGGCTGCGACAAGCCCTTCAGGTCCGGCGGTGGCGGAAAGCGTGCCAGCATGCCGTCCGGGACCTCGCCGCGCCCGGCCTGATACAGGGCGCCCGATTCCAGCATGATCAGCGTCATCACCGTCAGCAGCAGCGGCACGACGCCGATCCGGGCCCAGATGGCCGAGCCCATGTCCTGGGATTCCAGCTTGTGCCGCTCCATCTCCTGAAGCGCCGGCGGCAGGCCGGCGACGCGCCGCTCGATCTCGGCCTCGTGGCCGCCCCCGAAGAACGCCAGACTCACCACCGCGGCACTGACCGCATAGGCCGCCAGCAGCAGCCGGTAGCGGCGCGCCGACAGGCGCCAGTGCACGGCGACGAACCAGGGGTCGGCAACCGCCGCGCGGGCCGCGCGCAGCCAAGTGAACAGCATCACCGCCAGCGACAGCAGCAGCGGCGCCGCCACCGCCGGCCATTTCCAGTGGGCGATCGGGCTGTCCGGCGCCGCCATGGAGCCGGCCAGCAACGCGACGCCGATCAGCAGGTTGAACAGCAGCAGATTGATCATGGCGAGCTCGTGAGGGCTCTTGGCGCGTCGGCGCTGGGGCTCGTCGATGGCGTAGAACATGGCTCCGGGCCTGGTTGGACGGTGGCGCTGCGCATTGTGCCGCCGCGCGCCCGGCGTTGCGAGCCGCGGCCGCCCGCGGCATGGGCCGGCGCCTCGTCCGCGCTCCGGGGACGGAGATGCCGAGACCGGGGAGTGGGCACTTGCCGCTGCCGGGCCGCGGCAACATACTCGCCGTGAGGCGCCTGAGCTTTTTGGGGAGAGGTTTGCATGACTGACGGCATCCTGATCGGCAAGGGGGAGCGCGAGGTGCGCATCCTGCCCAGCCTGGCCAACCGCCACGGCCTGGTGGCGGGCGCCACCGGCACCGGCAAGACGGTGACGCTGCAGCGGCTCGCCGAGCAGTTCAGCCTCATCGGCGTGCCCGTGTTCCTGGCCGACGTCAAGGGCGACCTGGCCGGTATCAGCCAGCCCGGGGGGGGCAACGACCGGGTGGCTGAACGGGTCGCCGAACTGGACCTCGCCGCCGACGGCTTCGCCTACGTGCCCTGTCCAGTCACCTTCTGGGACCTGTATGGCGAGCAGGGCCATCCGGTGCGCACGACCATCAGCGAGATGGGCCCGCTGCTGCTGGCGCGGCTATTGGAGCTGAACGATGTCCAGGAGGGCGTGCTCAGCATCTGCTTCCGGGTCGCCGACGACAACGGCCTGCTGCTGCTGGATCTCAAGGACCTGCGGGCGATGCTCAACCACGTCGCCGAGAATGCGGCATCCCTGCGCACCACCTTCGGCAATGTCTCCGCGGCCTCCGTCGGCGCCATCCAGCGCCGCCTGCTGAAGCTGGAGGACCAGGGTGGCGACCGGCTGTTCGGGGAGCCGGCCCTGGACCTGATCGACCTGATGCAGACCGACGAGAACGGCCACGGCGTCGTCAACGTGCTGGCCGCCGACCGGCTGATCCGCAACCGGACGCTCTATGCCACCTTTCTGCTGTGGCTGCTCTCGGAGCTGTTCGAGCAGTTGCCGGAGGTAGGCGACCCGGACAAGCCCAAGCTGGTGTTTTTCTTCGACGAGGCGCACTTGCTGTTCGACGACGCCCCCAAGGTGCTCATCGACAAGGTGGAGCAGGTAGTGCGTCTGATCCGCTCCAAGGGTGTCGGCGTCTATTTCGTCACCCAGAGTCCGACGGACGTGCCCGACGATGTCCTCGGGCAGCTCGGCAACCGGGTGCAGCACGCGCTGCGCGCCTTCACGCCCAGGGACCAGAAGGCCGTGCGTGCGGCGGCCCAGACCTTCCGCACCAATCCGGACCTGGACACCGAGACTGCCATCACCGCGCTTGGCGTGGGCGAGGCCCTGGCCTCGACGCTGGACGAGGACGGCGTCCCGACCATCGTCGAGCGCATCAAGGTGGCGCCGCCGGGCAGCCTGCTCGGCCCGATCAGCGCCGGGCAGCGCCGGGCCCTCATGGATCGCTCGCTCGTGGCCGGCGTCTACGACCAGACCGTCGACCGCGCCTCGGCCTATGAGACCCTGAAGCTCATGGCCGAACAGGCGGCGATGGCCGCCGAGACCGAGCCCGTGATGTCCCCCTCGCGGAGCGGCGGTGCCCGGCGCGGCGGACAGAGCCCGCTCGAGGCCTTTGCCGTCAGTGCCATGCGCTCTCTGGGTACCCAGATCGGCCGCCAGCTCGCCCGCGGCAGCCTAGGATCGCTGTTCGGCGGCGGGCGGCGCCGCTGAGGGCGAGGCGCGCGAAGCCCACCCAGCCCATAGGCCGTCGGCGGCAGATGCCGCGCTGTGGCTGCGGCTTCAGACGCGACCGCGCCAGTGCAGCGGGGCGCGATGGTCGAAGCCCGCGAGATGGACCGCAAAGTTGACACTTTGACTTCAATGATCGACGTGCGTGCGGCGGATGACGCCGACAAGCCGGCCCTGCTCGCCTTCATGGCCGAGGCCGCCGGCGCGGACAAGGCGGCGACGCTGGATCGGCGCTGGCACTGGCAGTGGCATCTGGACCCGCGGCTCGCGGCGCCCGGCTACAAGGGCGTGGTCGCGGTCTGGAACGGGCGCATCATCGGCAATATCGCCTGCATGCCCGCCGGGATGTATATCCACGGGCAGCCGGTGGATGCGGTCTGGCTCGCCGACGCGCGCATCCATTTCGGCTGGGCGCGGGAGGCGCTGAAGGCGGCCGTGCGCGCCGGCGCCCGTAAGCGCGACCTGTTCCCCAACGGCATCGCCGCGGCCCTGTTCGATCATCCCGCGGCTGGGTCGATGCAGCTCGGCAAGCACATCGGCGAGGCGATGATGACGATCGGCCACCGGGCCGGCTTCCGCTACGTGCCCGATGCCGGCAACACCATGCGCCGGGTGTCGCTGCGCTGGCCCTTGCAGCAGGCCATCGGCCGCGTGCCCGGGGCCATGGTCGCCGCCGTCGCCGACCTGTCCATCCGCTTGCCGCGACGGCCACGCCTGCCGGTGCAGGCCCTCGAAGGCCCGTTCGATGCACGCTTCGACGCACTCTGGGAACTGGCCCGCGCCGGCTATCCGGCCATCACCCGCCGCGACGCCGCCGTGCTGAACTGGCATTACCGCAACCATCCCGATACCGACTACCGGACGCTGGTCGTCGCCGATGGGCCGGCGCTGCGGGGCTATCTGGTGTACAAGGTCTGGCACCGCCGTGGGCGGCGCATCGCCCGCGTCGTCGACGTGCTCGCGCTGGCCGGCGACTGGGCGGCCGTGGACGCGCTGGCCGCCGCGGCGCTGCACGAGCTGCGCGCGGCCGGCGTCGAGCGGGCGGACTGGTTCGCCTGCGGCGCGGAACTGCGCGCGCGCCTGGCCCGGCTCGGTTTCGTGCCTCGGGTCACCCGCAAGAGCCGGCCGCAGCCGTTGATGGTGCGCGGCCTGCCAGAGATGCCCTTCCATGTCACCAGCGGCGACGGCGATGGCGGTTGAGTTGCAATGAGCGGCCTGCTTGGACGCTGGCGCCAGCAGCGGGCGCGACGCCGCGGCGCCCGGCTCGATGCGATGGAGGAACGAGGCCGGCGCCGGCAATGGTTCCTGCTCGCCGGCCGCCGCCAGCGGTTCGATCCGGCCGCGCTGGACATCGCCGCGCTCACCCCGCTGTATCCGCCGCCGGACCAGTTCTGGGCCGATCCTTTCGTCTGGTGCCGGGACGGCCGTCACCATTGCTTCTTCGAGGCCCGCGCCTATCGGCTGAAGCGCGGCCATATCCGCGCCTGGGAGCTGGATAGGGACGGTCGTGCTATCGGCGAGTCCTTCCCGGTCATCGACGAGCCCCACCACCTGTCCTATCCGTTCCTGTTCGAATACCGCGGCGAGCCCTTCATGATCCCGGAGTGCTCGGAGCAACGCCGCGTCGACCTCTACGGCTGTGTGCGCTGGCCGGACCGTTGGGAGCGGGTCCGGGCGCTGATGGAAGGCCCGCGGCTCAGCGACTGCACGCTGTTCGCCCATCAGGGCCGCTGGTGGCTGTTCTGCGCCGCGCGACGGGGCCGGCTGCGGGTCAACGAGACCCTTTTCGCGTACCACGCCGACGACCCGCTGAACGGGCCATGGATGCCCCATGCGGCCAATCCCATCGTGCGGGACTACGGCGGCGCCCGTCCCGCGGGACGCATTCAGCGCGACGCCGACGGCCGGCTGCTGCGTCCGGCCCAGGACTGCATCCGCCGCTACGGGCACGGCCTGAGCCTGAATCAGATCCGGCTGCTCACGCCGGAGCGCTATGCCGAGGAGCGCGTCTGGCACGGTACCGGAGGGGCAATCGGCGGCTGGCGCGGCATGCACCATATCGACTGGCAGCGCGGCCTTCTGGTCATGGACGCACAGCGCCTGATCCCGTACTGACATCCCGCACGCCTGCACCGCAATGGCCCGGTGCAATGATCTTTCGCACCAAAATCACGCCCTGATCCAGCGAAGATATAGATGCAAACCGATCCGTGGGATCGAAACAATCAATTTTGCATTAACCCAAACTCCGTGTAGTTTTGCCGCGGATTTTTCCACGGCTTCGGCCAGGCGTAGACCCGGACCCGTGTCGGACCCCGGATCGGCGGTTCGGAACAGGCGAAGCAGACGCAGCAGAACAGACCCACAGGAGCTGAGCATGAGCGCGAAGAAATACGACGCCGGTGTTAAAGAATACCGGGATATGTACTGGACCCCGGACTATGTCCCGCTGGACACCGACCTGCTGGCCTGCTTCAAGGTCACCGGCCAGCCGGGCGTTCCGCGCGAAGAGGTTGCCGCCGCCGTCGCCGCCGAATCGTCCACCGGCACCTGGTCCACGGTCTGGTCCGAGCTGCTGACCGACCTGGAATACTACAAGGGCCGCGCCTACCGCATCGAGGACGTGCCGGGCGACAGCGAATCCTTCTACGCCTTCGTCGCCTACCCGATCGACCTGTTCGAGGAAGGCTCGGTCGTCAACGTGCTGACTTCGCTGGTCGGCAACGTGTTCGGCTTCAAGGCCCTGCGTCATCTGCGCCTGGAAGACATCCGCTTCCCCATCGCCTACATCAAGACCTGCGGCGGCCCGCCGGCCGGCATCCAGCTCGAGCGTGACCGCCTCAACAAGTACGGCCGTCCGCTGCTCGGCGCCACCATCAAGCCGAAGCTGGGCCTGTCCGCCAAGAACTACGGCCGCGCCGTCTACGAGTGCCTGCGCGGCGGCCTGGACATGACCAAGGACGACGAGAACGTCAACTCGCAGCCCTTCATGCGCTGGCGCGACCGCTTCGAGTTCGTCGGCGAGGCCATCCAGAAGGCTCAAGCTGAGACCGGCGAGCGCAAGGGTCACTACCTGAACGTCACCGCCTCCACGCCGGAAGAGATGTACAAGCGCGCCGAATTCGCCAAGGAAGTCGGCTCGCCCATCATGATGCACGACTTCCTCACCGGCGGCTTCACGGCCAACACCGGCCTGGCCAACTGGTGCCGCGAGAACGGCATGCTGCTGCACATCCACCGCGCCATGCACGCCGTCATCGACCGTCATCCGAAGCACGGTATCCACTTCCGCGTGCTGGCCAAGTGCCTGCGCCTGTCCGGCGGCGACCACCTGCACACCGGCACCGTCGTCGGCAAGCTCGAGGGCGACCGCCAGTCCACGCTCGGCTTTGTCGATCAGCTGCGCGAGTCCTTCGTGCCGGAAGACCGCTCCCGCGGCGTCTTCTTCGATCAGGATTGGGGCTCCATGCCCGGCGTTTTCGCCGTCGCCTCCGGCGGTATCCACGTCTGGCACATGCCGGCCCTGGTGACCATCTTCGGCGACGACTCCATGCTCCAGTTCGGCGGCGGCACCCAGGGCCATCCGTGGGGCAACGCTGCCGGCGCCGCGGCCAATCGCGTCGCGCTGGAGGCCTCGGTCAAGGCCCGCAACGAGGGTCGCGAGATCGAGAAGGAGGCCCGCGACATCCTCAGCGAGGCGGCCCGCCACAGCCCCGAGCTGGCCATCGCCATGGAGACCTGGAAGGAGATCAAGTTCGAGTTCGAGACTGTCGACAAGCTCGACGTCAAGTAGCCCGGACGCGACGCCTCTCCGGCGCCCCGCGCCTCGCCGGCCCCGTCCGGGGCGGCGGCCGGGACCCGGCCGACCGAACGCCAGATCAACCGAACACGCAGGAACGACGCCATGTCCTTTCAAAACACCCAGGGTGATTACCAGACCAAGCGGACGCTGGAGACCTTCGGTTTCCTCCCGCCCATGAGCCAAGACGAGATCTATACCCAGATCGCCTACATCCTTGCCCAGGGCTGGACGCCCGCCATCGAGCACACGCATCCCAGCGAGGCCATGGACGACTACTGGACCATGTGGAAGCTGCCCTTTTTCGGCGCCCAGGAGCTGGGCGATGTCGTCGCCGAGCTCGAGGCCTGCCATCGGGCCTATCCGGATCACCACGTGAAGCTCACCGGCTACGACAATTACACGCAGAGCCAGGGCTCCGCGTTCGTGGTCTTCCAGGGCCGCGGCTGAGGTATCGGCCAGACCGGTCCGCGCCGGGCTGGCACCGCCCGACCGGTGCCGCGCCGGCGCACCCGATGCCCGTGCCCCCGCGGCTGCAAACCAACGGCGCGCGGCGCTGGTCCGCCGGCCGCCATCCGCACCGTCATGCCGATTTCCGCCTATCCGGTGTTCGAGCATCTCGCGGGGGGCAGGACCGGCGCTACCGATTCTGAACTTGCGCATCCCGAATTGCCGACGCAGACACAGCCCACGGATACGACTATGGCAAGCAAAGCGAACCTGAAATCGAGCGGCCGCGAGGCCGCCCTGGCACGCCGTCGGGCCCTGTCCACTCAAGGCAAGCAGGGCCAGCGCAAGACCGCACCCGAGCGCACCCGCAATGCGCCGGCGAAGCCGGCGGCAGCCCCGGCGCCGGCCCGGACATCGCAGCCCGAGCCCGCCGCGCCCGTGCTGCCCCGCGCGCCCAGCGCGGTCAGCCGCCCGGCTCCGGCCCGCCGCGCCACGACCGGCGCCCCGAGCCCGTCTCAGACCAGCCGCGCGCTGGCGCGCCAGCGCCGCAGCGCAATGGCCCAGGCCGGCCGCAAGGCGGTGCGCAGCAAAGACCGGGTGCGCACATCCGACGAACTCTCGGGCGCCAAGGCGTCCTCCGCGCCTGCTGAGAAGAAGGCGGGCTGCAACTGCGGCTGCAACGGCAACCGCAAGGACGAAGCCAGGTCCGTCAGCGATCTTAGCCAGTTCGCCCATCAGCCGGGCGCGCCGAGGCCCTCCGCCGGCCTCGGCAACGGCAGGAACGGCAACGGCAAGACGATGCGCAACAAGAGGACCGATGCCGCGCTCAGCGCCAAGCCCGCGGGCCGCATGCTGTCGCTGGCCCGCCGTGCGGCGCTGTCCAGCCGCGGCAAGGCCGCCAGCAATACGCCCCAGTCCGTGGCCAGCCTGGCACGCCAGGCCAACCCGAAGCTGTCCGGACGGGAACTGGCGCAGAAGGTCCGTGCCCAGCGCGCGGCCAACGGCGGCGCCGGCGAGCGCAAGTCCGCCCCGGCGGGCCGGGTGCGGCCCACTCGCACCGGCGCGCTGGCCGGCGCGACGGACCAGCCATGGAAGGTCGGCGTCACCGAGACCAGCCATGGCCAGCGCGTGACCGGTACGCGCGTCGGCCGCAGCGTCAAGACCACCGGCGATGAGCCGAGCACCTGCCGCGCCGTCACCGGCACCGAGTACATGGGCGCCGAGATCTTCCGCGAGTTCTGCCAGACGGAGCCGCAGCCGGGCATCGACAAGGTTCGGGTCACCAGCACCAGCCATGGCCAGCGCGTGACCGGCAACGAGGTCGGCCGCTCGAGCAAGGTCACCGGAGACGAGCCCGGCACCTGCAAGAACGTGACGGGCACCGAATACCTGGCGCCGAGCCAGTACCAGGCCTTCTGCGAGACGAAGCCCGAGCCCGGCCCGCGCCGCATCGGTTTCGGACAGACCGCCGGCGGCCGTCCGGTGTCCGGCAACATGGTGGGCCGCTCGGCCAGGGTCACCGGGGACGAGCATGGCTCCGACGTGCGTCCCACCGGCACCCAGTACACCTCGCCATCGGACATCGGCAAGGAACTGATGAGCCGTGACGAGAAGGTCCCGCCGAAGGTCGGCAGCTCTACGACCCTCTCCGGCGGTACCGTGACCGGCACCCGGGTCGGCCGTTCCGAGCGCGTCACCGGCGACGAGCCCGGCAGTTGCCGCAGCATCACCGGCGACGAGTACATCGACCTCAACCAGTACCAGGCCTTCTGCGAGAGCAAGCCGCAGCCCGAGCCGCCCAAGGTCGGTCAGTCCGTGACCAACAAGGGACATCGCATCTCCGGTACCCAGACCGGCCGCTCGGGCAAGGTCACCGGCGACGAGCCCGGCACTTGCAAGGCCATCACCGGCACCCCCTATGCCGGGCTGGAGCAGGCCGACAGCTGGTGCGAGCCGGCGCAGAAGCGCGAGATCCAGGCCCGCACCCGGCCGCTGGCCTCGACGCCCGGTCCGGCCATGACAGGCATGCAGCCCGGCATCGATCCGGCGCGGGGCGGCAAGCTGACCGGCGCGGCCAAGGGCGCTTGCGAACCCGTGACCGGCACGCCCTATGTCGGTGCCGACCAGTTCGCGGCGGCCTGCGCCGACGAGGGTCAGGGCAACGGTGCCATGCCGGGGCATGCGGACTTCCCGCAGTTCCTCGACGCCGGCGATGCGGTTGCTAACCAATCCGCGCCCGCGGCGGCAGCGTCCGGCCCAGCGGGGCCGATCCCCGGCGGCCGCTTCAGTGTGCAATCGCCGGCCCGGGCCGCCTTCGAGGCGCGCCAGCGGGGCGGCGTCACCGGCACGGCCTACGAGTCCGGCGGCCACATCACCGGCCCCTTCGGCATGGCCGCAGGCAAGATCACCGGCACCGAACAGTTTCGCTTCGACAGCAAGCGCCCGCGCCAGGACCTGCTGACGCCCGCGCCGTCCGCCGCCGGCAACGGTGGTGACGAGGCCGCCGAGAGCAACGGCGGTGCCAATCCGCGCATCACTGGCGAAGGTCAGACCGCGGGGCCGAAGGTGACGGGCGACGACTGGGAGCGCAACGAGCGCGTCACCGGTACCGAGGGCAGCTCCGCGCGCCGCCGCAACCCCACCCGGCCCGGCCCGATGAGTGCGATGCCGGCGCTGGAGCGCAAGCGCAACGAGGATGTCCCCCAGCCCACGAGCCCGGTGACCGGCAGCATCGGCAGCACCGAGCGCGGCGCCCTGGTCACCTATTCCGGCGGCGCCCGCGGCTGAGTAGGCCAGCGATTGACACGAACCCGCGTCGAGACCGCAAACAACGACCGAGACCATGTTGAGCCGTCGCCAACAATCGCCGCGCAGCCGCGGACCGGCCACCCGCCGATCAGCGGCGACGTCCCGGCGCACGCCCGAGCCGCAGCAGGCCGCATCGCTGCAGCGCCCGGCGCCCGTGCCGCCGGCGGGCGACGCTGAGGCGGCGCAGGCCGTGCCCGCCAGCCAGGCGCCGCGTCGGCCCGCCCGGCCCGCCGCCAGCCAGGGGTCGACGCGTCCCACCCGGCCGCCCCGGCCGAAGCCGGCGACCACCGTGGAGGCGGTCAAGCGCCGTCAGCGCCAGCCTGAGACGGCCGCGCAGTCCCGGCCCAGGGGTCTGTCGCTGCGTGCGGCGGCGGGGCCACGTCCGGCCGGGGGCCTGCATCCGTTGAGCGATGCCGCCGCCAACGCCCGGTTGTACGAGTATGAGTCCTCGGTAAAGGGCGCCTTCGACGACATCGTGCCGGTGCTGAAGAAGGTGGCCAGCGAGCGCTGCGAGCCCGACTTCGTCGAGCGCGCCCAGCGCATCGCGCGCGCCGAGCTGGGCTTCGAGCTGCCGGGCCACATCCTCGACGAGGCGTGGATCAATGGGCTCGACATGCGCAGGCTATTCGCCTGGTCCGTGTTCGAGCGCTACCGCCGGGTCAGCGACGCCTTTTTCTCCGATG
>Ga0316576_10001875_pt1 | contig 11689 bp, 13 predicted proteins | sample S0NA_FD_203075 | JGI IMG/M metagenome (GOLD analysis project Ga0316576, IMG submission 203075) | Rhizosphere microbial communities from salt marsh grasses in Alabama, United States - S0-2_050615r3r5 | ecosystem: Host-associated > Plants > Roots > Rhizosphere | place: USA: Alabama | collected... | reverse complement strand
GTGGCGAGGCCCATCACGACGGCCAGCAGCGTGGCGAACATGCCTTCGCCCGCGAGGACTTCGGACATCTTCGTCGGCGTCACGAGCACCGCATCGAGGGTGCGCTTCTCGCGCTCGTCGACGAGCACCGCCGCGGGAATGAAGAGCGCAGCGATGATGACGGCGTAGTAGACCATCGTGGGCAGCAGGCGGTCTCCGATGGGCACGTAGTTCTCGTCGCCGACGCTCGTGACGACGACGTCGACCGGAGGTGACTCCCCAGCGACGCCGCGGACGAGCTCGATCGTGGTGACGGCGAGGATGATGCGATTCGAGGCGATGCTTTCCCCGGACACATAGAACGCGAGGTCGGGATGACCGCCGGCGGCGATGCTGTCATCGAACCCGGTGGGCAGGACGAGGCCGGCATCGAGGTCGTGTGCCTCCACATCCCGCTTGAGCGTCGCTACGTCGGAGACGAGGACGACGTCGACCCCTTCGAGCGCTTGGGCGGCCGCCGTCACGGCCGAGCTCCCCTCGTCGACGAGGCCGAGCCGCGGGCTCGCCTCGAACAGCGAGCCGAAGACCGACGTGAGGAGGAAGGTCATGAGCAGCGGCATCGCAATCGCGAAGAACACCCACGGCGACCGCGGCGAAAGCCGGATCTCCCTCGTGAACACGTGCCATACCCGCGTGAGGCTCACAGCGCCGCCACCCTTCTTCTCAAGATCCCCGCTCCTGCCGCCATCACCACCACACCCCATGCGGCGAGGAGTCCCACCGCGGGTGCGATGTCCGCCCACCCGCTTCCGTCGACCGTCACGTTGATGACACCCTGCACGAGCGCATAGGTCGGCAGGATCTTGACCCACATCGGCGAGCTCCCCGGGAACAGGGCCGCGAACGCCGGGATCATCAACGGGATCATGACCAACATGGCGACGAGCAGCGTCCCGAGGAAGTCCTTGCCGTATGCGCCGGCGATGAGGCCGAAGCCGGTCGCCATGATCGCCCCGAACAACAGCATCACGAGCACGAGCAGCGGGCTCGTACCGAACGCCCCGATGATCAGGCCCAGGATGACGACCTCGGAGAGCGCCAGGCCCACGCCGAAGATGCCTTTGGCCGCGAGGAACTCCCCGACCCGCGTCGGCGTCGCCAGCACGGCAACGACCGTGCGGCTCTGCACCTCGACCGAGACGAGCGCCGACAAGGCGAACGTCTCGACCATGAGCACCATGACGAGCAGGAGCGGCCGCATCTGCTGCTGCATCGACGTCTGCTCGCCGACGCGGTCGGTGCCGAGGACGACCGCCTCGGTGATCGGGTCGACGGGTGGCGCGCTCCCGGCCATCGCGTAGGCGACCTCGCCGACGAGCCCTTCGATGAGCATCTCGACGTCGCCCGGCAGGCCGGCCGGCACGAACAGCGTCACGGTCGGCGCCTCACCACGTGCAATCGAGCCGCTGAAGTCGTCCGGGAACACGATCCCGGCTGCGACGTCATCCCTTCCTTCCTCGACGGCGGAGCGGAGCTCGGCTTCAGAGCCGAACGTGACGACGCCGAGTCCTGCCGCATCGACGTCACCGATACCCCCCGCAGCGTCTCCGAGCTCGGCGGAGACGACCCCGATCGTCACGGTCTCCTGCACCGTGTCGGGCAGGAACCAGTAGACCACCCCCCACGCGACCAGCACCATGATCGTGATGAAGACGAAGAAGCGGTTCCGCCCGAACTCGGCGAAGTCCTTGCGGATGATCGCGCCGACGGCGGCGAGGTTCATCAGGCGAGCCCCCTCCCGGCGTACTCGACGAAGATGTCCTCCAGCGTCGCCTCCTCGGTGTGGATCGTCATCAGCCCCTCCACCGAGACGGCCTCCCTGATCCGGTCCTCGGCTCCGTCCTCGTCGAGATCGATGACCGCCTCTTCAACGCCGTCGCCGCTGCGCGCTCGAATCCGCACGGATCTCCTGCCGTGGCGGAGCTTGAGATTCTCCGGCGTGTCGATTGCGAGGATCTTGCCCTGGTTGATGAACGCGACCCGGTCGCTGAGCGTGTCGGCCTCGTGCATGTCGTGGGTGGTGAGCAGCACCGCAGCGCCGCGAGCGGCTTCCTCCCTGACGAGGTCGCGAATCGCGATCCCCGACACCGGGTCGAGGCCGTCGGTCGGCTCGTCGAGCAGCAGCACGTCGGGCCGGTTGATGAGCGCGCGGGCCATCATGAGTCGCTGGCGCATGCCCTTGGAGTACTCCGAGACGCGATCGTCGACCCGCGTGAGGAGGCCGACACGTTCGAGCAGCGTCTCGGGCTCGAACTCTTCGATCGCGAAGAGGCGTGCGAAGAACGCGAGGTTCTCTCGCCCGGTCATGTTGAGATAGAGGTTCTTCTCCTCGAAGCACACGCCGAGGCGCGCCTGGATCTCTTCGCGACGGCCCGGCATCGGCATGCCGAGGATGTCGATCGACCCGTCGCCGGGGCGGAGCTGCCCCGTGAGCATCTTGATCGTGGTCGACTTCCCAGCCCCGTTCGGGCCGAGAAAACCGAAGATCTCACCGGGCGCCACCGAGAATGAGATCCCGTCCACGGCCGTCACGTCGCGGTACGAGAACCGAATCCCGTGGACGTCGATGGCCTGCGTCACTGAGGGTGTCGTTGCATCACTCACAGCCCCATCATTGTCCGGCGCTTCTCAATCGTCCAGGTTCGTTCGGCCCTGTATCGCCGACGCGCCGGGCCATCCTCATGGGAGGCGGGATCAGCCGATGTGCGCGACCGCCCGGCCGTCCCGGTCGAAAACGTGGAAGCGTCGGGTCCAGATCTCGATGATGTCGCCCGGCTTCGGGCCGTCGAGCTCGACCCGCATGGTGATCTCACCCTCGCCGAGCGCGACGGAGGCGTAGCCGTGGTCGCCGTGGTTCTCCACGAACGTCACCTCCCCAGAGAGCCCGGCCGCCGGCACGATCTCCCAGTGGTGTGGGCGTACGCCGACGGTGACCCTGCCCGCGATGCCCGGCCGCTCGAACGGAATCGACCCGGCGGCCGTTCGGATCTCACGAGGAAGGGCCTCACCGGCGAGGAAGGACATCGATGGGGAGCCGACGAAGCCCGCCACGAATCGGTCGACCGGCTCCCGATAGACCGTGTCCGGTGTCCCGACTTGGTGGAGGTGGCCGTCGCCGAGGACGGCGATCCGATCTGCGATCGCCATCGCTTCCTCTTGGTCGTTCGTGGCGTAGATGGTCGTGACACCGTAGCCGCGCTGCAGCAAGAGGATCTCGTCACGCATCATCCTCCGGTTGGTGGCGTCCATACGGGCCAGCGGCTCGTCGAGCAGGAACACGCTCGGCGAGCGCACGAGCGCCCGTGCCGCTTGGACGAGCTGCTGGTGGCCTGCCGACAGCTCTCTCGGGAACCGCTCGAGGAAGCGATCGATCGCGAGCGCCCGGGCCTCGGCGAGCACTCGCCGCTCGATCTCCGCGCGGCCCACACGATGCACCTCCAGTGGGAACGCGACGTTCGCTCGAACGGACTTGAAAGGGATGAGTGCGTCTTCCTGGAACACCATCGCAATGTCCCTGCTCGCAGGCGACACACGCGTCACGTCCCTTCCGTCGAAGCGAACCGCGCCCCCGGTGACCGCCTCGAGCCCACCGACGGCTCGGAGGAGCGTCGACTTCCCGCTCCCCGACGGCCCGATCACGACGAGGAGCTCCCGATCTTCCACGCCGAGTGTGACGTGCCTGAGCGCAGCGACGCCGGCATACGTCACCGTCACATCGTCGAGCAGGATCCGGGTCACAGTGCGAGCGTACCGAGCGGTCGCGTTGCGCGTGGACTCGGCTCCCCGGTCGGAGGCCGGTCCGTTGGGTCTCGGATCCGGCTCCAACGAGGCGGTATCGTTCGCCGCCGGAACGGCAACGGAGCATGACATGAGACCGAGCTGGGACACCTACTTCCTCGACCTCGTCGACCAGGTCGCGACACGCGCGACCTGTGACCGCGGGAAGAGCGGCGCCGTCGTGGTCCGCAACAAGCGGATCATCTGCACCGGCTACGTTGGCTCGCCGTCGGGGATGCCGCATTGCGACGAGGTCGGCCACGATCTGAAGAAGGTCATCGACGACGACGGCACCGTGCGCCAGCACTGCGTTCGCACGATCCACGCCGAGCAGAACGCGATCATCCAGGCTGCCCGCTACGGCCTCGCGCTCGAAGGCACGACGATGTACTGCTCGATGGAGCCGTGCAGGGTCTGTGCGATGCTCATCGCCAGTAGCGGCATCGCCAAGGTCGTCGCGAAGCGGCGCTACCACGCGGGCGGCGACACTCCCGAGATCCTTGCGTCCGCCGGTGTCGAGCTCGCAATCGTCGAAGACGTCGTGCAGGAATACGACGGGCAGTAGCGCGCCACCGCCGGGCCGCGAGGCCCTACCAGCCCCTCCCGTAGGCGCTCCCCGTCAGCTCGTTGCCCTCGACATCGAACAGGAGGCACTCGCCGATCCTGGAGCCCGACTCCCACAGATCCCGACCCGGCCAGGCCCGATAGAAATCGAGAGCAGAGGAGTCGTAGTCGCGCCCGACGTACGCCTGGAACTCCCCGAGGCAGACCTCGGCCAACTTGGACTTGACCGCGTCGTCGCCCGGGTACGGCCCCGGCGCGTACTCCCACGACACGTACACCTCGTAGTCGTGCGGATCGCTGCATGACGCCACCTCGAAGTCGCCCCCGCCCAGGTAGGCCTCGAGCTGCTCATCGTCCAAGCATTCCCCGACGGTCAGCTGATTCACGGCAGCCGTCGTCGTGACCGCTGTGGCGGCCCAGGGAGCCTCCCACCCCGATACCCAGTCGAACGCTGATCCGCCCAGGATCACGACGGCGAAGCCGACTGCGCCGAGCAACACCGATCCGGCGGCGAACACGAGAGCGAAGAGGAACCACGTCGGCCGACGGTCCCACCACCCACCCTGATGTGGATCGGGTATCACGGCGGTGGTGAGGCCGCTCGAGGGGTTCAGCGGGATGCCGGTGCCGCATGCCGGGCACTGCGTGGCGTCGGCCGGCATGAGGCGGCCACACCCTGGGCACTTCGACGACACCATTCCCTACCTCCGCGACGGCGCTCGCACCCTATCAGCGGGCGAGGTACGCGACCTTCGAACGGCCCGCATACCCGAAGAGATCGCCAATGCGAAGCGACCGACGACGTGCTCCCCGACGGTTGTCAGACCAGGGTTGGGACCCTGGGCTCGACGCGCGGCTGCCACCGCCGGGCGTGGGTACGCAGCGCGTGCCACCCGCGCTGAATCTCCTCAGCGGCCACGCGGAGGCAGACGGCAACTATGAGGAGAAGCGGCGCAGCTGCCAGGAAGACGAAAATCATGAAGGCCCCGAACACGAGGTACTGCAGAGCCGACGGCATGGGCCACCTCAATCGCGCAGGCGTATGTGTCTGTCTCTGATCATCTCACGTTTCCATGCATCTGAATAGGAGTTTCCTTCGACTGGGAAGGTTGCGGGTCCCGAGGGTGGATTCGAGGACGCTGTTTGCCGCTAACGGATCGCCGAAACAGGGATTGAAGTCACCGCGCCCTGCCTTCTGCCGCGTAGGTTTCGTGGTGGAGCGCACACAGGATGCGCACGAGTGAGGGAGACAGACGGTGCGCGGCTTGTCAGGCAAGGCGCTGTTGGTCACAGCGCTGGTCGTGTTGGTGCTGGTCCCGGTCGGGGCGTTCGCTGCGGGCGGGTTCACCGACGTCCCCGACGGCAACGTCTTCGCCGCGGACATTCAGTGGCTCGCAGCGGCGGGGGTGACGAAGGGCTGTAACCCGCCGGCGAATGACCGGTTCTGTCCGGACGAGTATGTGACGCGGGGGCAGATGGCAGCATTCATGCACCGCCTCGCCATCAACCGAGTCGTCGACGCCGACACACTCGACGGGGTGGACGCATCGACCTTTGCTCGAGCATCCAATGTGTACACGAAATCTGAGATCGACGGGTCGACCGCATCTGTACTCGTGGCCGGGGGTCTTCTCGGCAACGGCGAGCTTCTTAGTGGTTACACCCACTTCGGCGACTTCACCACGTCCCGGATGGGAACAGGCGTGTACAAGATCACCCTGGAGAAGCTGGTGCCCGGCGGCTGCATGGGCGATCCCCTTCCGTACGGAATCGTGAATGCGTACGACCAGATCGGCTACCTGGCAGGGTATGGCGTGAATTGCTTGACCGGCGACGTTGACATGTATGTGAGGACGAAGAGCTACACGGGCGTACTCGCCGACGCCACGTTCTTCTTCACCCTCTACCTGACCCCGCCGGGACTCCATCCCGCATCAATTGCCGGGCATGCCGGCGCTTCGTACTGCGAATTCGACCCATCGTCCGGTGAGGCCAACTGCGAGTAGGCGGGGAGGCAACGCTGGCAACGCCTCCGCATGTCCGAGTGGTGGGGAGGCGTCCCGCGCACGACGGGGCAAGGTCGACTACCAAGCACCTGACGTGCGTGGCGGGGTCGTCGTCGGGTCGTTCGCCCCTCGACGGCATGCCCCTGCCTTGGTGGGGTCGGTGGAGAGGCAGTGTGGCGCACGAGTGGGGTCCGCGATGCGTCGGTTGTTTGCTCTGGTTCTCGTGTTGGGTCTGTGTGGTGTGATGGTGGGTTTGGCGTTGGCGGTGTTGCCGCCGGGCGGGACGTTCACCGACGACCGCAACATCCACGAACCCAACATCGAAGCCATCGCCGCTGAAGGCATCACCCGGCTCGGCACCGACGGCCGCCAGAGGAATGAGCAGCAGCAGGACGACTCCGATCGCGAATGCTGCCCATCCGGATCTCGATCGCATGGATCTCTCCTCCCCCGCGTCGGCTCAATCACAAGGCTGTGAAGGCAACGGCGAGTGCTCACTGGGCAAGAGCCCCAAGAGCGGGTCCTGACGTGCACGAGCGACGGCCCCGGCAATGCCACCAAACCACGAGGAGAAGGGCAACCGGGAGTGACCACCGGGGGCGTTGCCCTCGGACGATGGCCCTGGTTCTCACAGCTCGGCAAACATCGTGATTCCACGCCGCCGGTTACGTCACTGCGACTCGCCGGCATCGCTTCAGGCTGAGCGCGTCGCTTCCCCACAGAGTCACCACGATCTCCGTGCGCCGTCCTCGCTACGCCGGCAGCACTGCCCTGACAAGGCGGCGCGTTTGGGAGAAGGGTGTCGCGCTCACACCGGGTGTGACCTTCCTGCGGCGGTGTCACATTGCTACCACGGCGCGCACGTCGAAGCCCCAGTCGATCATCGAGCGGCGGTCTGACTAATGAGTCGTGCTTCGCGCCAGGTTGCTCGCGCTTCGTTGAGTGCAGCGATGCCGACGAGGAGTCCTGCGGCGGGGTCTGCCCACCACCATCCGGCCCAGGCGTTGAGGGCGAGTCCGACGAGCGTTGTCGTGGAGAGGACGCCGTCGAGCAGCGTCACCGTGGCTTCGGAGTGGAGCGGCTCTGATCCGAGTCCCGCGGCCGTCCTTCGTTTGAGGAAGGCGAGACTGAACATGACCACTGCAGTGACCGCGAGGTACGCAATCCCCCACGGCGACTCACCCGGTCTGCGTCCACTTGCGAGATCAAGAAACGCCGCGACGACGAGCGCAACTGAGAGGACTCCGAATGCTCCGGCAATGAGTCGCAACGCGCGGCTCGTTCTCACCTGGTGAGCCTCGTCGTCCCCGGACCGTACGTGCCAGACCACGACCGATGAGGCGAAGACTTCGACGATCGAGACCGTCCCGAAGCTGATCAAGGCGAGCGACCCGGCCACCGCTCCGAGGCTGAGTGTGAGGACCGCTTCTCCGACGTTCCACCCGATCGTGGCGTACTCGAGCACAAGGGCACGACGGCTGAGGCGGCCGATCTCGGCTGCGGCCCGCGGCTCGTTGGATGGTGTCATCAGGACGGATTGTCGTCCAGGCCGAGCGCAAAGGCACCCAACCACCCCGGGCGGTGCCACGCCCCTTCACGCTCGCTCACCTGCGCGGGCATCGATGAGCGCCCCGAATCACGGCCACCGGAGGCGCGGCGGTCGAGGACGAAGTGCACGACTATGGGCGCCGGTTGGCCCAGACGACCTCGACTCCGACCTCTCCCGGGGCAGCGATCTCATCCACGAGCTCTTCGACCTTCACGAATCCGAGACGCTCTGGAATGCGCGCACTCGCTGCATTGGCCTTGTCATGCCGGATCTCGACCTGTGCGATTGCGGGGACCTCGAATGCCGCGTCAGTCAAACCTTGGGCAACCTCGGTCGCATAGCCCTGGCGGAGGTGGTCGACATGGATCCAGTACCCGATCTCGATCGTGTCTGGCGCCCCGCGCCGATGCAGACCACACGCCCCGACGACCACTCCATCTCTGAAGACACCAAAGACACTGTCGCCGCCTTGTTCCCACTCCTCGCGGTCTCGACGGATCCGGGAGACGCGTTCCTCGAGGTTGAGGGGTTCGTCGCTGATCCACGCCATCCACGGACGGAGATGATCCAGACTCTCCGTGATCGCAACAGACAAGGCCACAGCATCGCCTTCGCTCCAATGCCGGACCGTCAGACGCGGCGTCTCGACAACGGCGGGCAGGAGAACCATCCGCTCAGTATGCAAGAGGCGCCTTCCATATGGGCACCTTCCCAACCCTCGTCGGTAACCTCCGATCGTGCAACGGAGAGCCACGCAGGTGTTCGTAGCGTCGTCAACCGCCTTCGGCTTGATTGGGGTCCTCTTCTTCCTCGGGACGTTCGTCTTCGAGTGGGCAGATTCTGCTGCCCGCATCGTGTTCGCCATCTGGGGCGTGAGCGGCAGCGTCGTGTTGTCATCCTTCGCCCTGAGCGTCGCCGGGAAGTACCTCGTCGGCGACTCCTGATACTGGGCACGGATCGACCGCGTCGACGGTGCCCGGCCCGGTGGCGCCGGCAGCCCTGTGATGCCGTTCGGAGGCCTGCCATCGCATGGATGTCGATCCCTCTGGGTGCAGTGGGGACGGTCCAGAGAGGAGTCCTCGTGCAGACCCGCGTGTTCATCCTCGGTGCCGCAGCGCTGTTCCTGATGTCGGCGGTTTCCGCATGTGACGGGGGCCTCTTCGGGACTCGCGGATCGGGGCATGTGATCACCGAGACACTCGCGGTCGGCGGATTCAGAGAGATCGCTCTGTTCGGCAGCGGGTTGGTCCGCGTTGACGTCAACGGGACTGAGTCGCTGATCGTCGAGGCGAAAGACACCATCATGCCGCTGCTCACGACGGAGGTGCGCGACGGCCGCCTCGAGCTCAGCGTCGAGTCGAGGATCTCGCCGACGAGCGACATCACCTGCACCGTGAGCGCGGACTCACTCGACGGTGTGACGATCACGGGAAGCGGCGACGTCACGGCAACCGGCATCGCCGCCGATTCGTTCGACGTGGAGATCAGCGGGTCGGGACGAGTCGAACCGACCGGCACGACGAACACGTTGATCGTCGAGAGCTCAGGGTCTGGGCACTACCTGGGGGAGAACCTCGCGGCCTCGGTCGGCGCCGTCGAGGTGTCGGGAAGCGGCGAAGCCGTCGTCAACGTCACCAACAACCTGGCCGTCGATGTCAGCGGGTCGGGTGAGGTGCAGTACATCGAAAACCCCGCCCTCACCGAATCCAAATCCGGGCTCGGAAGCATCACCCGCAAGTAGGAACGTGCGACCGATCACCGCCCACGCAGTCACAGGCGTGCTCGCGCTCAGAAGTCTCGACCCAGGCTGAGCGCGTCGGTCTCTCAGAGAAGCATCGCGATCACATCAGCCGCGCTCCCTCGCCCCGAGCGTCTCCCTCTCGGGACAGCCTCCGCGCCTTCCGAGCGCGCCGACCGGCTCACAGCAAACCCCAACCCGCCTCCCAGCCGAATCCCAAGCTCCGGAGGCACCATGGGACAACAGCAAGACCGACGTCACGATTGGAAAGAGAGAATGGACAAGAAGAAGATTGCGGCAATCGGTGTCCCGACACTGCTCAGCATGGCCCTGGTGGGGTGCGGCACCACCGAGGACGACACCTCCAGCTCCGCGACGACCGCCGGTGCGGTAACGGTGGAATCGACGGAAGTCGGCGCATCGTCGAATGAGACCGCGACGGCGCAATCGGCGGAGAACACCTCGGGGAGTGCCGCTGCGATCACCGCCTCGTCGGTTGATGGTGCACTTCTGGACACCTCCGAGTTGTTCACCGACAGGGACCTCGAACAGGCCGCGGATCTGATGGGCGCAACACAGATCGGCCTCGTGAGTGGGCAGGACGTGACACTCACGAAAGAAGGCGTCTACGTGCTGAGCGGTGATGCAACGGACGTGACGGTGGTCGTCGAGGCGGACGACGAAGCGAAGCTCCAAGTCGTGCTCGACGGCGTCAGCATCGGGAACGAGAACGCCCCCGCGATCTACGTCAAGTCGGCCGACAAGGTCTTCGTCACGACCACCAGCAGCGACAACGTCATGGAAGTCACCGGATCGTACGAAGCGGACGGAGACACCAATCTGGACGCGGTGATCTTCTCCAAGCAGGACCTGGTGCTCAACGGAACCGGCACGCTGACGATCGTGTCGGCCGAAGGCAACGGCATCACGTCGAAGGACGACCTCAAGGTGACCGGGGGCACGTACTCCATCACGTCGCTCATGGACGCCCTGGAGGCGAACGACTCCATCAGGATCGCCGGAGGAGACATCACGATCGTCACCGACAAGGACGGCCTCCACGCCGAGAACGAAGACGACCTCTCTCTCGGATACATCTACATCCTGGACGGGACGCTGCACATCACGGCCGACGACGACGCGATCCGAGGCACCAGTGTCGTTCAGATCGACGGCGGCGTCATCACCATCGAGACCTGCACGGAAGGCATCGAGGCAACCCAGATCCAGATCAACGGCGGGGCGATCGACATCTACGCCAGGGATGACGGCATGAACGCCTCAGCGAAGAGCAATCTCGACATCATGATCGAAGTCAACGGCGGCACGATCAGCGTGGACATGGCCGGTGGCGACACGGATGCGTTCGACTCGAACGGCGCTCTGTACATCAACGGCGGGACCATCGATGTCACGGCCACTTCGGCGTTCGACTCCAACGGCATTGCCCAACTGAACGGCGGAACCGTGACCGTCAACGGACAGGCCATCACCGAGATCACCCAATCCCAGATGGGCGGACCGGGCGGACCGGGCGGAGGTCCCGGAAGGCGCGGGTAGCAGACGGCGCCATCGAGCAGCCCTTTCGCCAGACAAGGAACCGATCACCATGAGATGACAACCCCCCTCTCACGAGAAACGATCCGCCCACGGTGGCGAGGGACCCTCCGAACCAACAGGGTCTCTCGCCACGATCTGCTCAACCGCTCGAATTGAAGCGATCAACACCGATGCGCTCTCGCACCTGAGCGTCGCTCACCCGCACGGGTTCGCACATCGCCCCACCCCCCTTCGTCCTCTTCCGCTACGAAGGCAGTCGACCGTCCGTAATGAGCATCGCCGGGGCCTCGGACCTCCTAGCGCAACACTCGTGACGCGCAGGATCGACACCCGATGGTCTAATGGGGTAGGCGTTGGCGTGGATGGGAGTTCCCGGATGGCACCCAGGCCGGCAGAGGCTGCGTTCACCGAGTTCGTTGAGAACCATGGTGCCGGCCTCCGTCACGCGTTCGTTGC
>Ga0316576_10001874_pt1 | contig 11690 bp, 11 predicted proteins | sample S0NA_FD_203075 | JGI IMG/M metagenome (GOLD analysis project Ga0316576, IMG submission 203075) | Rhizosphere microbial communities from salt marsh grasses in Alabama, United States - S0-2_050615r3r5 | ecosystem: Host-associated > Plants > Roots > Rhizosphere | place: USA: Alabama | collected... | reverse complement strand
CGCCGCGCCCATCTCCACCACCGCGAAGCGGTGCTCCGGGGCCAGGCGCAGCAGGGTGAGGGGCAACCCGATCTCGTTGTTGAAGTTGCCCTCGGTGGCGAGGGTCTCGCCGCGCTGCGCCAGCACGGCGCGCACCATGTTCTTGACCGTGGTCTTGCCGCTGCTGCCGGTGATGGCCACCAGCGGGCCGCGGTAGAGGGCGCGATTGTAGGCGCCCAGCCGACCCAGGGCCGCCTGGGTATCGGCCACCTGCAGCAGGGAGAGCGACGTCTCGACCTCGCGGCTGACCAGTGCGCCCGCGGCGCCTGCGGCCGCCGCCTGGGCCAGGTAGTCGTGGCCGTCGAAATGTTCCCCGCAGAGGGCTACGAACAGGTCGCCCGCCTGCGCCGTGCGGCTGTCCGTGGTGACGCCGCGAAACTCCCGGTCGGCGCCCAGCAGGTCTGCCCCGAGGGGCCCTGCCAGCTCTGACAACTGCATGGCGCGCATCATGATGCCGCCCTCCGGGCCAGGGCATCTTTCGCCACGGCGACGTCACTGAAGGGCAGCCGCACGCCCTCGACGATCTGGTAGTCCTCGTGGCCCTTGCCGGCGATCACAATGCAGTCCCCGGGCCGCGCCTCGGCCAGGGCCAGGCCGATCGCCTCTGCCCGGTCGGTCACCAGGGTGTAGTCGCCGCTGCAGCCGGTCTCGATGTCGCGCAGGATCTGCACCGGGTTCTCACTGCGGGGGTTGTCGCTGGTGACGATCACACGGTCTGACAGCAGGCAGGCGATCCGCCCCATGAGCTGCCGCTTGTCCCGGTCCCGGTCACCGCCACAGCCGAACACGGTGACCAGCGCGCCGTCCACGTGGTCGCGCAGGGCGCGCAGCACCTGCTCCAGGGCGTCCGGGGTGTGGGCGTAGTCCACGATCACCTGCAGTCCCGCCTCGTTGGGGAGCGACTGCATGCGCCCCGGCACGGGCTGCAGGCGGGAGATCGCCGCCAGCAGTGCCTCCAGCTCCGCCCCCGCCAGGGCCAGGGCAGCGACCGCCGCAGCGAGGTTGGCGAGGTTGAAGTCCCCGGGCAGCGGGCTGTCGAACCGGCCGTGACCCCAGGGGCTGTGGAACTCCGCGGCGACGCCGCCCGCATGCCAGGAGGGGTTCGCGACCCGCACGTCCGCCGGGGCGCCACGGGTGGAGCAGGTCACCACTTCAACCCCCGCCCCCACTGCAGCCTGCACCCGGGGGGCAAATTCGTCGTCGACATTGATCACCGCATGGCGCAGCCCCGTGCTGGTGAACAGCAGCAGCTTGGCGCGGCCGTAGGCGTCCATGCTGCCGTGGAAATCCAGGTGGTCGTGGGAGAGATTGGTGTAGACGGCGGTCTCGAATTCGATGCCGTTGACCCGGCCCTGCACCAGGGCGTGGGATGACACCTCCATGCTCACCACGTTGACGCCGAGATCGCGCCACTCCGCGAGCTGGCGCTGCAGGGCGACCGGGTCCGGCGTCGTATTGCCGGCCTCGGCAACCTCATCGCCGAGGGTGGCGCCGAGGGTGCCGATCACGCCGCAGCGCCGCCCCAGCAGGCGTCCGAGCTGGGCCACCAGGCGTGTGGTGGTGGTCTTGCCGTTGGTGCCGGTAACCCCCACCACGTGCAGCTCCCGGCTGGGGTGGCGGTAGAACCGGGCCGCCAGCGGGCCCGCCTCCCGGCGCAGCTCGGGGATTTCGATCAGGGGCACCGCGACGGCGTCGACGAAGCCCGCCACCGGCGCCTCCGCCGCCACCGCCGCCGCCCCGTTCGCGACCGCCTGCTCGATAAACTGGCGGCCGTCATGCAACTCTCCCGGCATCGCCAGGAACAGGTCCCCGCGGCGGACCTTGCGGCTGTCGAGCTGCACACCGGTGATCATCACCCCGGCGCCAGGGCACGCGGGGTCGTCGAACAGTTCTGCCAGGGGCATGGGGGCGGGCGCCGTCATGTCGCCCCCCCGCCGACCGCCGCCTGGGCGGCGACAATCTCACTGGTCTCGGTCGGCGGCACGTTGAGCAGGCGCAGCGCGCCGCTCGTCACCGTGGAAAAGACCGGGGCCGCCGCGGCACCGCCACCGTAGGCCTCGCCCTTGGGATCGTTGATGACCACGACGGTCACCAGGCGCGGGTCATCGACCGGCGCGATCCCGGCAAACAGGGCCACGTACGCATCGTCGATATAGCCCTGTGGGCCCACCTTGTGCACCGTGCCGGTCTTGCCGCCGACGCGGTAGCCGGGAACGCGCGCCTTGCGCGCGGTACCGTGCTCGCCGGTCACACGCTGCAGCACCTTCAGCACCTCCGCCGCGATCTCCGGCGCCACCACCTGCTCCCCGGGAGGCAGCTCCCCCTCCAGCGCCAGCAGGGAAACCGGCTGCCGCACCCCGCCGTTGGCAAAGACGCTGTAGGCGTGGGCCAGCTGCAGCGGGGTGGCGGTGATCCCGTAACCGAACGCCAGGGAGACCTTTTCGGTGGCATACCAGCGAGCCCGGTTGGGCAGCACCCCCGCGCTCTCGCCGGGGAAGCCGGTGCCCAGGGGCTGGCCGATCCCGAAACGCTGGAAGACATCGCGGATCGGCTCGTGCCCGATGTCCAGGGCAATCTTGGTCACCCCCACCTGGCTCGATTTCTCGATCACCCGGGAGACGGTGATCTGACCGTAGTCGCGGGGGTCGGGGTAGACTTTCGGGCCCACCCGGATGCGGCCGGGGGAAGTATCGATGATCGTCTCGGTGGTGTACCGCCCGCTCTCCAGCGCCGCGACCAGGGTGAGGGTCTTCATGGTCGAGCCGGGCTCGTAGACATCGGTCATCGCCCGGTTGCGCATCGTGGCCGCGTCCATGCCCTTGCGGCTGTTGGGGTTGTAGACCGGGTAGTTGACCATGGCGAGAATCTCGCCGGTATGGCTGTCCAGGGTGACGATCGAACCGGAGCTGGCACCGCTGGCGGCCACAGCCTTCTGCAGCTCCCGGTGCTGCAGGTACTGCAGCCGCAGGTCGATGCTCAGGTGCAGGTCCCTGCCCGGGCGGGCCTGCTCCACCACCCCGAGGTCCCGCACCACTTCCCCGTGCAGGTCCTTGATGTACTGGCGCTTGCCGGGCACGCCGCGCAGCCAGTCGTCATAGGCCAGCTCGAGACCGGCTATGCCCTCCTCGTCCACATTGGTGAATCCCACCAGCTGGGCCGCCACCTCCCCGGCGGGGTAGAAGCGGCGGTACTCCTGCTCGCCATAGACGCCGCGGATGCGCAGGGCCAGGATCTCCCGCGCCTCGACCGGCACCCGGTGGCGTTGCAGGTACATGAACTGCCGGCCCTCGTAGCGGGCCAGTTTCGACTGCAGCGCCGCCGGCTCCATGCCCAGCGCCCGGGCCAGCTCCCCGAGTCGCTCCGATCCGCGCAGCTCGTCCGGGTTGGCCCACAGGGAGATCACCGGGGTGCTCACCGCCAGCGGCTCCCCGCGGCGATCGGAGATGACCCCGCGCCAGGCGGGAATTTCCGCCGTACGCACGGCGCGCATCGCGCCCTGGTCCTTGAGGAAGGCCCGGCCGCGCTCGGTGTCGAGCACCTGCAGGGAGAGGACACGACCTACCAGCAGCGCCAGCAGCGCGCAGAGCACGCCGAGCACCACGTAAAAGCGCCAGAGGCTCTCCGGCTTGTTTTTTGCCGGCTTCATCGCGGCATCACCGTGAGCGCGGTGGGGTCCGGGGCGCGCATGCCCAGGTCACTGCGGGCCACTTTCTCCACCCGGTGATGCGAACCCCAGGTACTCTGCTCCAGCAGCAGGCGACCGTAGTCCTCCTGCAGCTGCCAGTGGCTCGCCTCCAGGTCCTGCAGCCGGGTGTGCAGTTCGCGGCAGGCATGCGTGGAGTGAATGACGGCAAAGGCGGATGCCAGCGACAGCGCCACCAGCAGGGCGGCGGAGCCGAGCAGCCCCCGCGGCGCCGGCCTGTCGCGACCGCCGGGAGCCCTTGTCACCATCCTGCCCATCGCCACCCTCAGCTGATCTTTTCCGCCACGCGCATGATTGCACTGCGCGCCCGTACATTGTGCTGGACCTCGTCGGCGGAGGCTTTTACCGCCTTGCCCACGATTTTCATGCGCCGGTTAAAGGCGCTATCCGGTACCGGCAAGCCGGCCGGATAGCGCTCGCCCCTGGCCATGTCGCGCATGTAGCGCTTCACCAGTCGGTCCTCGAGAGAGTGGAAGCTGATGACCACCAGCCGGCCACCCACCCGCAGCATGTCAAGCGCGCCGTGGAGCAGTTCCTCCAGATCCTCCAGTTCGCGGTTGACCTTGATTCGAATCGCCTGAAAGGCGCGTGTCGCCGGGTGCTTGTGTTTCTCCCAGCGCGGGTTGGCCTCGCTTACGATGCGCGCGAGTCGCCCCGTGGTGGTAATGGGCTCTTCAGCCCGGGCGGCGATAATGGCGGCGGCGATGCGCCGCGCGAACCGCTCCTCCCCGTATTCCCGCAATACCTCGATGATCTCCTGCTCTCCGGCGTGGGAGATCCACTCGGCCGCAGTCTCGCCGCGGGAGGTGTCCATGCGCATATCCAGCGGCCCGTCGTGCTGGAAGCTGAAGCCGCGCTGCGCCTCGTCCAGCTGCGGGCTGGAGACCCCGAGATCCAGCAGAATGCCATCAACTGCGTCGATCCCCATCCGACGCAGTTGATGGGGAAGCTGAGCGAAGGAACCGTGATAGAAGACAAAACGGGAATCGCTCTTTTCCAACTCTTCGGCGCAGGCGCGGGCCGCGGGATCCTTGTCCACACCCAGCACCCGCCCGTCGCCATCCAGTCGCTCCAGCAGGTAGCGGCTGTGACCGCCGCGGCCGAAGGTCCCGTCCACGTAGAAACCACTCGGGGTCGTCACCAGAGCCTCAACCGCCTCTCGCAACAGGACTGTCTGGTGCATGCTGCCCACCTAGAGGTTCAGGGACGTCAATTCGTCAGGCAGTTCGGCGTCCGCAATGGACTCCTGCAGCGCCTGCTCGCGCTCCGCCAGCCACAGGGCCTCGGACCACAACTCCAGCTTGTTGCCCTGCCCCACCAGCACCAGCTTCTTGTCCACCTGGGCGTACTCGCGCAGGGGCTGCGGCAACAGCATGCGACCGTTGCCGTCCAGCTCGACATCGGTGGCATAGCCCAGCACCAGGCGCTGGAAGCGCTTGACGGCGGGCTTGAGACCGGGAAGTTTCTGGACTTCCTGCTCGATGCGCTCCCATTCGGGCAGGGGGTAGATCACGAGGCAGGGGGACTGGGTATCGATGGTGACCACGATCTGGCCGTTGCAGCGGGCCATCAGGGGATCGCGCTGGCGCGTGGGGATCGCCAGGCGACCCTTCGCATCCATATTGATGTGCTGCACTCCCCGAAACACGCCAGCTTTCCCCACTCATCCGGCTCGTCAACCCACAAAAAGCCAGAATTATTCACTTTTACCCACTTTTCGACACTATAGGGCTGCAACAGAGAGGGTGTCAAGCGAGGCGGACTCAAAAAACGTTTTAATTTCAGCTAATTAGCGCCGGTTTTGCGGCCGCAGGGAGAGGTTTGGGCGATATCAGCCAAACCAAAAAATGTCACAAAACAGACCAGTAACCTGCCTTATTGAGGATTTACTTTAAGTTACAGTTTATTTTTTTCTTTGGAAAAGATCGTTTAGCAGGAAACGATATAAAGAAACGGGGCTGGCCCAGGAACCTGCGGGCCCGGGGGACCCGCGGTCTGGTCAATGAGGCGAGTCGGTCGATAAGCCGGGTTCTGTCGTGGACGACCATTCATCTGCGACAGGTGTCACCACCTGCCTGTAGCGACCTACCCGAATCCACTGCGGGCCGCAGCTGACGGATTCCTATTTGGTCTTGCTCCGGATGGGGTTTACCATCGCCGCGCCTGTTGCCAGCCGCGCGGTGCGCTCTTACCGCACCATTTCACCCTTACCCGACCACACGAGGTGTTCGGGCGGTATACTTTCTGTTGCACTTTCCGTAGGCTCGCGCCCCCCAGGTGTTACCTGGCATCCTGCCCTGTGGAGCCCGGACTTTCCTCCCCCAGCCACTCACCCCTGCGGGCTGTCGCGAGCCGGAGCGGCAGTCCCCACGGGTGAATGGCTGGAAGCGGTCGCCTGACCGACTCGGGGCCAAGGGTACAGGGGCGCCTCACCCGGGGCAAGGCGATTGTGCGTCAGTCGTCGGACGGCTCCCCGGCCTGCAGGAGGTAGTCGTACAGGTCGTTCCTGCGCAGCCCGGCCCAGTCCGCCACCACAGCCGCCGCGCGCCGCGCCGGCAGCTCCCTGGCCAGGCGCCGCAGCAGCCCGGCCACCTCGGGATTGAGGGAACCCGCCGCCCTCTCCCGGCCGGCGACCAGCAGCACGATCTCCCCGCGCTGCTGGTTCGGGTCAGTGCCGATAAAGTCCAGCAGTTCAGCCAGGGGGGCCCGCCGGACGGTTTCGAACCTCTTGGTCAGCTCTCTCGCGAGCACCGCCTCGCGCTGCCCGCCCAGAACGTCGACCATCGCCCCCAGGCTCTCCTGCACCCGGTGGGGCGCCTCGTAGAAGACCAGCGTGGCCGTCTCGCCCGCCAGCGCCTCGAGGCGCTTCTCCCGGGCGCCCGCCCTGGCCGGCAGGAACCCCTCGAACAGAAACCGGTCGGTGGGAAGACCCGAGACGCTGAGCGCCGCGATAGCGGCGCAGGGGCCCGGTACGGGGTGCACGGCAAAACCGCGGGACTGCACGTAGCGCAACAGGCGGTAGCCGGGGTCAGAGATCAACGGCGTGCCGGCGTCGGAGACCAGGGCCACCGTGCCGCCACCCGCCAGGCACTCCCCGATCCGGGCCAGGTCGCGCTCGCCACTGTGATCGTGGTAGGCCATGGTCGGCGTGTCGATACTGAAATGCTGCAGCAGGCGCTGGCTGTGCCGCGTATCCTCCGCGGCGATGAGGTCCGCCGCCCGCAGGACGGACACCGCCCGCGGGGAGAGGTCATCGAGGTTCCCGATCGGCGTCGCCACAACATAGAGCCCCGGATCCATGTTTTCCCCTTATAATGTGCGCCGACACGACGGTCTGCCGCAGGCCGGGGACAACGCTGACTCCTTCGCAGGGGATCACGGGCATCGCCGGCAGCAGGCAACAACAAACGATAACCCGGTAAAGCATAGCATGAGACCCACCCACCCCGCGCGCGGTCGGACCGCACTCGCCACAGCCCTGATCCTCACTTTACTCGGTCTCGCCGGCTGCGGGGGCGCCCCCGAACGGCCGCCCGAGCCGGTGCCACTGCCGCAGCCGGAGGTCACTCCCCTGCCGGCGGACGAAATTTCCCTGGAGCTGCCCCCGAGCGCATTCAGCGATACCTTCCGTCGCGCAGAGGAGGCGCTGGCGCGGTTCGAGTGGATGCTCGCCAGCGACATTCTCGGCGAGCTCCCGGATGACCGGGTTCCGGCTGCAACCTCGCCCCTCTCCCCCTACGCCGCCACCGGTGCGCCCGCAACGCCCTACTCCTACAGCAGCGTCACCGGCCCCGATACCGCCCCGCCGCCGGCGCTCACCCCCGACGACCGGGTCTACAGGGACTACCTCGAGGCCCGGATCGACTACGTGCGGGGCGACCAGGCAGCGGCGCTGGCCCAGCTGGAATCGCTGGAGCGTCCCGGCATCAACCCCGCCCTCGAGTACCGCATTCGCAACCTGCGGCGGCACATCCTGACCCTCTCGGGAGATTACCTCGCGAGCGCCCGCCTGACAGACCTGATGCTGCGCACGGCCCCGAGGGAGCACCGGGCGGCCCTGCGGCGGGGGATCTGGCACGACCTGCAGCGCCTGGACGAGGCGTCCCTGGGCGAGGCGCTCGCGGACGCCGCTGACCCCCAGTGGCGGGGATGGCTGGAACTGAGCCTGCTTGGGCGGGGCGCGATCACCCAGGTGCCCGCCGACCTCGCACAGTGGCGTTACGACAACCCGGAACACCCGGCGGCCGAGTCCCCGCCCGGCGGGCTGGGCTACCTGGAGCAGGTGGCGCCGGCGAACCGGGTAGCCCTGCTGCTGCCACTGAGCGGCCGCCTGGCGCCTGCCGGCAGGGCCGTACTCGATGGCTACCTGGCCGCGTGGTTCGCCGCACGCGCCGAAGGGATCGCCAGTCACAGCATCATCGCCCTGGACCTGACGCGCTATGGCTCCGCGCTGGAGGCTTATGACGACGCCCTGGCGCAGGGGGCCGACCTGGTGGTGGGACCGCTCAGCAAGGGCGCCGTGGAGGCGCTGGCGGCGCGCCCGATCCGGCCGCTGCCGGTACTTGCCCTCAACCGGATCGATGGCGGGCTGCCCGCGGGCAATACCGCCCTGGTCCAGCTCGCCCTGGCGCCGGAGGACGAGGCGGAGGGCATTGCCGAATACGCTTACGGTCGCGGCGCCCGCAGGGCCCTGGTGATAAGGCCGGAGGGGGCGTGGGGCGACAAGATGGAACAGGCCCTGCGCCGGCGCTGGGACGCACTCGGCGGCAGCATCGCCAATACCGTCAGTTACCAGGACCGCGAGGGCTACTCGGGGATGGTGAAGTCCGGGCTGGGCCTGGAGGCCAGTGAAGCGCGCGCGCGCAACATCCGGGACATACTCGCCACCAGGGTCGAGTTCAATGCCCGCCGCCGCCAGGACCTGGACGCCATTTTCCTCCTCAGCCGCTCCGGCGCCGAGGCGCGCTCGATCAAGCCGCTGCTGGCCTTTCACTACGCAGGCGCCGTCCCGGTCTACGCGCCGTCCAGCATCTATAGCGGCATCCCGGACCCGAAGGACCGCGATCTGGACGGGATCAACCTGGTGGAGATGCCCTGGCTGCTGGGAGAAAGCCCGGAACTGCGGGTGGCGCTGGCCGCCGGCGGCACCGGCAGCAACCCCTACACCAGGCTCAATGGCCTGGGGGCGGATGCCTTCCTGGTGCAGTCCCGCTTCGTCCAGCTGCAGGCCGGACCGGACGCCCTGATCCGCGGCCACACCGGGCTGCTGACGATGGACCCCAGCCTGCAACTGCACCGGGAACTCCGGCTGGCCACTTTTGACGGAGGCGATCTCCGCGCCCGCTGACTAGACTGCTTCCGGCGGCCCCCGGAACGGGCCGGAGGGGGCACGGAAGTGAAGTCACTGGGCGATGCATTCGAGGAGCGGGCGGCGCTGTGGCTGCAGGAGAGTGGACTGCGCCTGCTGGCACGCAACTTCCGGAGCCGGCTGGGCGAGATCGATATCGTGGCGCTGGACGGGGAGTGCCTGGTGTTCCTCGAGGTCCGGAGGCGCGGCAATCCCCGTTTCGCCGGCGCCGCGGCTTCGGTGGACCGGCGCAAGCAGCAGCGCATCCAGCGCGCCGCGCAGCTGTTCCTGCAGCGCCATCCCCAGTGGTCCGCCCTGCCCTGTCGATTTGACGTGGTCGCCTTCGAGCCGCCACAATCCGCACCGGACGGCGCGCCCCTCTGGATCCGCGCCGCTTTTACCACATGACCGGAAGAGCCCGGACGCGACCGCATGGACTACTACCAGATCATTGCCGATAACTTCGAGAGCACCATCCAGACCATCGCGATGTCGGTAGACCAGCTGGCTGACCCTATCGCCCGCGCCAGCCAGCTGATGGTGGAGGCGCTCCTGGAGGACAGGAAGATCCTCGCCTGCGGCAATGGCGTCGATGCCGCCCTGGCCCAGCTCTTCAGCAGCCTGCTGCTCAGCCGCTACGAATACGAGCGGCCCGCACTGCCCGCCATGGCGCTCACCGGGGACGGGGCCAGCCTGACCGCCATCGCCCAGAGCAGCGGGCTCGGCGAAACCTACTCGCGCCAGTTGCGCGCCATCGGCCAGCCGGGAGACATCCTGCTCTGCATCAGCAGCGCGGGCGGCGCCAGCAACCTGTTGCGCGCGGTCCAGGCGGCCCACGCCCGGAACATGGCCGTCGTCGCCCTGTCCAACAGCAGCGACAGCGAGCTGGGGAACCTGATCCGCGCCGAGGACGTGGAGTTATACATTCAGGCCACCCGCCAGCCCCGCGTCGTGGAAATGCACACAATGGCGATCCACTGTATCTGCGAGCTGATCGATCACAGCCTGTTTGGCAGTTATAACCAGGAATAATCCATGCGAATCCTCCTGCAAACCGCGCTCTTTTGCGGCTTCATCACGCTGACCGGATGTGGCAGCCTCCTCGCCACCATGGATGCCGATACCATCGAGGATCCGCCGGACGAGCGCACTCTCGGCCAGATGATCGAGGACGAAAGCATCGAGAACAAGGCGGTGGTCAACATTCACGCCGCGGACGATGCCTACGACGATGCCCACGTGGTGGTGGTGAGCTATAACGGCTACGTGCTGCTCGCCGGCCAGGTGCAGAGCGAGGCCCTGAAAGCGCGCGCCACCGAAGTGGTGCGCGCCATCAGCGGCGTGCGCAGGATCTACAACGAGCTGGAGATCGCCGCTCCCAGCTCCGGCATGACCCGTACCAGCGACGCCTGGATCACCGCGAAGGTGAAGTCCTGGCTGTTGGGCAGCAGCGATATCGAGGGATCGAAAGTGAAGGTGGTCACGGAAGACGGCGTGGTCTACCTGATGGGCCTGGTCACCCGGGCGGAGGCGGAACGCATATCCGACACCGCTGCCGGGTTTTCCGGCGTGCAGCGCGTGGTGCGCCTGTTCGAGCTGCTCGACTGACCGGCGCGGGAAGCCGCCGGGCGGAGCCGCCTACTTGACCACCTTCAGTGAGGGCCGGCCGTCGCCTTTGGCGGGCTCCGGGGGCGTGTCGTCAGGTGGCGGCGACTCCTCGGGCTCGAACACCATGCCCTGGCCGTTCTCGCGGGCGTAGATTCCCACCACCGCCGAAACCGGCACGTAGATATCCATGGCCACCCCACCGAAGCGCCCGTTGAAGGCCATGGCGTCGTTGGAGATGTCGAGGTCCATCACCGCGCCGGGCGAGATGTTGAGGACGATCTGGCCGTCCTTGACGTACTGCTCGGGCACCATCACGTCGGGCACCCTGGTGTCCACCAGCACATAGGGCGTGCAATCGTTGTCGACGATCCACTCGTAAAGCGCCCGCATGATGTAGGGACGGCTTGAGGTCATGGCCATTCAACCGGCTCCTTTGCGTCTGCAGGGGCAATACACCCTCAGGGACGCATTTCCCGCTCCTGTTCGGACAGGCTCTCCTGGAAAGAGTCCCGGTTGAACAGCAGGTCCATGTAGGCCAGCAGCGGCTTGGACTGCTTGCTGGGCCGGATATCGATACCCAGGGAGGGCAGGCGCCACAGGATCGGGGCAATGCAGCAGTCCACCAGGGTGAACTCGTCGCTCATGAAAAAGGGTTTCTCCGCGAAAATCGGCGAGACGGCCAGTATACCCTCGCGCAGTTCCTTGGTGGATTTCTTCACCACGTTGTCACTGCGGGTGTTCTGGATGGCGTCCACCAGGCTGCACCAGTCCTTTTCGATGCGGTGGATCAGCAGGCGGCTCTCCGCCCGCGCGACCGGATAGACAGGCAACAATGGCGGATGCGGGAAGCGCTCGTCGAGGTACTCCATCATCACCTTCGACTCATACAGCACCAGGTCGCGGTCCACCAGCGTCGGCAGGCTGTTGTAAGGGTTGAGTTCGGCGAGCTCCTCCGGCGGGTGCGCCGCGTCGACCTCGATCAGGTCGACGGTA
>Ga0316576_10001873_pt1 | contig 11692 bp, 11 predicted proteins | sample S0NA_FD_203075 | JGI IMG/M metagenome (GOLD analysis project Ga0316576, IMG submission 203075) | Rhizosphere microbial communities from salt marsh grasses in Alabama, United States - S0-2_050615r3r5 | ecosystem: Host-associated > Plants > Roots > Rhizosphere | place: USA: Alabama | collected... | reverse complement strand
CGATCTCGGCGGCGTTGGCCTGACGATGTGCCTCGTAGGCCTCGAGGAAGCGCGCCCGCGCCGCCTGGTAGCGTTCGCGAAGAGGGGGCTCGGCCTCGGGCTCGACCTGGGCCCACTGCGTGTCCAGATGCTCTAGTAGGGCGCGATCCTGGCTCCACTGCTCGAGGCGCCCCAAGCCTTCGGCGCGCTCACACAGCTCGGCGCACTGGGCCCGCAGGCGCCTGGGCCTTTCTTCCTGATCGGCAAGGCGGCGTAGCCGCTCCCTAGCCTCCCGATAGATCCGCGTGTCCTTCTTGCCTATGTTTCGAACGATCTGCTCCAGCGACTCGCGGTCTTCGAGGCGCGCCAGGGCGGCGCCCCGATTGGCCGCGCGGGGGTCATGGAGGACGCAGTGGACCAGCACCGCGGGGCTGGCGATGTGCTCGATGGCCGCGAGGCGGGACTCCGCGTCCCGTCCCTCCAAGGCCAGATGCTCTACGATGCGTGGATCCTCGATCCGGGCGATCTCGGCGAGGCGTTCCGCTAAGGGGACATCGGCCTCTTCGGCTCCGGACAGTAGATTGCGGTAGCGGCCTAGAGCGATTTCTCGTACCCGCGCATCCCCATCGGCGGCCAAAATCGCCCGCAGATGCGTAAGGCTCGCCAGGCGCCGCACGGCATCCAGTCGGGCAACGGGATCCCCGTCTCCCAGTGCGATCTGCGCGAGGGACTCTTGGCTGGTGGACTCTGCGACGACGGGCCGCCGCTTTCTCAGAAGTCGGTCGAACAACATGCTGGAATCAATCCGATCGGCGATCCAAGCGGGAGATTCTACCCGAGGGGCCCGGATCGCGGATGACCCCAAGAGGGGACCGTAAGATCCGGCGGAGGATCAGGATGCTAGAAGGGCGCCTGCCAGGTCGGCTGGATCTCGGGGAAGCGCGATCCCCGCCTCCTCCGAGACGAGGCGGAGGACGGACTCGAAGGTGCCATCAGTCGAGGGATCCGCCGCAGACTCCAGGACCTCCTCATAAACGCGAGCCACCCGGCGCAGGAAGCGCCGCGCACCTTCTCCCAGGGGCCGCTCCAACGCAGCGGGAGCTGGCGGCTCGCTAGCCACTGAGGCTAGGCCGGCCGGCTCGTTCTCCACCGCGTCCGCGATCCGCTTGAGCTCAACTCCCAGCGCGTCGAGGTAGGAGCCGTCGTAGGCCCGCTGGTAGGGATCGCGCGCCTGGATCGCCGCGGCGATGGCGATCCGCACCGATCCTTCGAGCCCCGCGATGTGCTCGGCGAGTGAGCGGGCCGTGTGGGCCAGATCCATAGGTAGGGCGGGGCCCTTCGCTATGACCTCCTGCTCACCGGTCGAAGTTGCCGCCGCAATCGGCTTCGCGGTGGATTGCTCGGGTGCGGGGACCTGGCGGGCCAGGACCTGACGGGCGTTGGCGATGTCGTACTCGATCGCCGACGCGAACAGCTCTCGGCCCTCCCTGTCGCCGATGTCACCGCTCGCCAGGAGCTGGATCAGGGCCGAACGCCGCTCCTCCGAGAGCCGGTAGGGTTCGAGGAAGCGCGCCTTGTGCCCACGCTTTCCGGGAATCTCGCTCGCGGTTGCCTTGGAGCCTACCGGGCTGGCGCGCATCCAATAGCGGCGACCGCTGCCTTCTTTGACCGGCTGGTTTTCGTTGGTGAGGGCTTTTCGCATCTTGTATGAGCCTGACCCAATCCGATCGAGGGGATAAGGGCCACTCCTCTTGGCCTTGGAGTGTAGCCCAAAGGCTGCCCTTTTGGTGTCCCCCGTGTCTAGATATGGCGTTTTGCTAGCGCTCGCTCCCCAACATACGGGTTGTCCAGCCGCTCGTCACCCAGTGTGGACATGGGGCCGTGGCCGGGGATGAATCGCACGTCATCGCCAAGCGGAAACAGCCGTTGCGTGATCGAGGCGATCAGCTGGGCGTGATCGCCGCGCGGAAAATCCGTGCGCCCGATAGAGCCGCGGAACAGGACGTCCCCCACCAACGCGAGCCTCCCGCGGGGGTCGAAGAAGACCACGTGCCCGGGGGCGTGGCCGGGACAGTGAATCACGTGGAGGGTCTGCTTGCCCACCGTGATTCGATCCCCGTCCTCGAGCCAGCGGTCCGGAGTGAAATCCGGCACCGCTGGGAACCCGAAACGCCGGCACTGGGCGGGCAGGGAATGGACCAGAAATGCGTCGTCCCGGTGGGGCCCGACGATGGGTATCTTGAGGCGAGGCGCCAAGACCCCCGACGCGCCGACGTGGTCCAGGTGGCCATGGGTCAGCAGGATGCACTCGGGGGAGAGGTCGAGCCTCCCCAAAAGGTCCAAGATATGCTGGGACTCTCCGCCGGGGTCGACAATCGCGGTGCGCCGGGTCTCTTCGCACCACAGCAGGGTGCAGTTCTGTTGGAAGGGGGTAACCGGGAGGATGTGGAAATCCACGGGGCCTCCTGAAAAGCCGAGGTGAGGCCCTCAGAGTGCGGCCCCAACCCGGACCTGCGATGGGAACAAGCGCGACCCCCTTGGGGACGCAGGGCTCGCTCGCACTCAGCGGCGCAGGATGGTGTAAAGCCGATCCTTCAGGACCAAGCGTTCCTTCTTCAGCTCCTCGATGGTCTCGTCGGCCACCGGGGTCCCGAGTTCCTCGAGCTGGCGCACGCGCGCGTCGAGGGCGTCGTAGTCGTTCATGAGATGCGCGAAATCCGGATTGGTTGCACGCATCGACTCGATCTTTCCCTCCAGCTCGGGAAACTCGTGAAGGAGGTCATGGGGTTCGCCAAGCATTGGAGCGGCTCCTCTCTGGGTCTGTGCGGCCCCTGGACGGGGCTTGGAACTTGGGCGAGTCGGTTCAAATCGGTGGCGGTCTTGCGGCGGGGAAGGCCGACCTGGTTGCCCGAGTGGGGCGAGCCTCGGATGTCAGCCCGCCACGGCTGCACGGAGTGTCGCCCGATTTGCAAGAGCAGGAGCCGCTAAAGGAATGCCATCGATCAGAGTCCCGGTAGTGTACCCCAGTTGATTCTTGCCGAAACACCTTCGTAACAGGCTCTCGGGTCCTCCCCGATAGGGGCTGGCTCACTTCGCGTTGGCGTCCATGTGCTTGATGACGTCCTCGGTGATGTCCAGGCCCTGATCCAGGTAGAGGATGCCGGTGAGGTTGCGCTCTACCACCATGGAGAGCTTCTTCTGCTTCGCGATGGCGTCCACCGCCTTCTGCGCGGGCGCCATCACCTCCCGGCCCTTTTGCTGCTGAACCTTCGCCACCTCCTGCTGGAGCGCGCCGCCCGCCTTCTGGTAGGCCTCGATCCGTTGCTTGACCTCGGCCTCCTTCTTCTTCAGTTGCGCCTCGCTCATCAAGGCGGAGTCTCGGGCGAGCCTCTCCTGAAGTTGGCGAATCTCCGCCTCGGTCTTTCCGAGCTCCTGGGCCCGCGGCTCGAACTCCTGGCGCAGCTGCTCCTGGACCTTCTTCCCCAGGGCGCTCTGCTCCAGAACCTTTTGCATGTCCACGTACCCGAGTGTGGCGGCATCGAGGGTGGCGAACGGCAGGGCGAGGAGGAGGATGGTAACGATGCGACGGATTGGCATGGGTAGAGCTCCAATGACGAATAGGCGGCGAGGGGATCCCATCGCGGGACCGCGGCGGATCCAGCCCGCGTTCAGGCCGGGCCTGGGGCCCGGATTCTATGCCAAGCGGCCGCGAAGGAACCCCTGATTTGCAACGCCACGCCTGCGCGGAAGGGCGCCGTCGCCGTTTTCAGACGCGCAACTATTTGAAAATGTGGCGACTCGCCGAACGCCCAATCGTGAGCGCAGACTCGAGTCCTGGCCCGATCGAAAGACGGCATGGCATTCGATCAGGGTGTCCCATTATCAGGTGCGCCCTGGTTCCGCCAGCCCCACACCGGGTTGCGCATGCCGCTCCGGTGTCGGATGCTCTGCAACCGGTTGGATCAAAACTGGGAGAGGCGCTAGCGTGGGCAATTCGTTACAGGAGCAACTCCTGAAGACCGGTCTTGTGAGTGAGCAGCGGCTGAAGGAGTCCCGCTCGAACAAGCGCAAGACGGCCAAGCAGGGCGGCAAGCGGGGCCCCGGTTCAGAGGACGAGACACGCCGAGCCGCCGAGCGGGTCCGAGCGGAGAAGGCGGCCCGGGACCGGGAGCTCAACCGCCAGCGCCAGGAGGGGGCCGAGCGGCGCGCCCGAGAGAACGAATTGCGCCAGCTGATCCATACCCATCGCGTCGTGCGGGAGGGGGGCGATGTCCCCTACAACTTCACCGATGGGCGCACCCTCAAGCGACTCTACGTGAACAAGGATCAGCATGCTCGGCTGGTGGATGGGCGTCTCGCCGTCGTCCGCCAGGATGCCTTCTACGAGCTGGTACCCGCCGAGGTCGCCGAGCGGGTTCGCGCGCGCGACCCGAGCCTGGTGCTGGTCTGGAATCGGCCTGGCCCGGCCGTGGAGGGGGATGACCCCTATGCCGAGTTCAAGGTGCCGGACGATCTGATGTGGTGATCCGGCTGGCCGCGAGCTTGCCTCCACCCCTGTCCGGCCTCATCCGCCCCCCGGCCAAGGGCGGCGGCCTCTGGAAACCATTCGGGGTATCCCAATGTCCGAGCCGTCCAACCGAAAGCTCGCCGTCCTCATCGACGCGGACAACGCCCAGGCCGCGATCGTGGAGGGGCTACTCGCCGAGATCGCCAAGTACGGCACCGCCCACACCAAGCGCATCTACGGGGACTGGACCCTCCCGAGCCTGGGCTCCTGGAAGGAGACGCTGCTCAGGCACTCCATCCAGCCCATGCAGCAGTTCCGCTACACCAAGGGCAAGAACGCCACGGACGGCGCCATGATGATCGACGCCATGGACCTGCTCTACTCGCGCAATTTCGACGGCTTCTGCATCGTCTCGAGCGACAGTGACTTCACCCGCCTGGCCTCCCGTTTACGGGAATCTGGCATGACCGTCTATGGCTTCGGTGAGCAGAAGACGCCGGAGCCTTTCGTGGCCGCCTGCGACAAGTTCGTCTACACCGAGGTGCTGCGCGGGGAGGCTGGGACCGACGCCCCTGGCCGCAAGAGCGGGAAGGAGCTCAAGCGCGACGCCAAGCTGGTGGCGCTGCTGCGCAGTGCGGTGGATAGCGCGGCCGATGATACCGGCTGGGCCGACCTGGGGACCGTCGGCTCCGCCATCGCCAAGCGAAGCCCCGAGTTCGACTCCCGCAACTACGGCTACGCCAAGTTGAGCGGTCTGCTCAAGGCCACCGGGCTCTTCGCCATGGAGGAGCGCCCCATCGGCAGCGGGCCCCACAAGGCGCTCTTCGTGCGCGACGCCGCGAGAGGCGACTGAGGAGCGCGGCCCCTGCCTCTATACGGAACGCTATGGAACTGATCGACACCCATTGCCACCTGGACGTTCCGGAATTCGACGCCGACCGGCACGCGGTTCTGGCGCGGGCGCGGGCTGCGGGCGTGGCGGGTGTGGTGGTTCCGGCGATTCATCGGGATGGCTGGACCGGGCTCCTCGCGTTCTGCCGCTCTGGGCCCGGACTCTATCCGGCGCTTGGCCTGCATCCCGTCTATCTGGACCGGCATCGTGATGTCGATCTCAAATCCCTGGAGGCCGTCATCGCCGATCGGCGTCCGCTGGCGGTCGGGGAGATCGGGCTCGACTACTTCGTGCGGGACCTGGATCGGCAGCGCCAGCAGGTCCTCTTCGAGTCCCAGCTCGCGATCGCGCGGACCGCGGATCTGCCGGTGCTGCTACATGTGCGTCGAGCCCATGAACAGGTGCTCGCCACCCTGCGGCGCATCCAGCTGCGGGGAGGCATCGCCCACGCCTTCAGCGGTGGCATCGAGGAGGCCCGCCGCTACCTGGACCTTGGCTTCCGGCTCGGCTTCGGGGGTATGCTGACCTTCGAGCGTTCCACCAAGCTGCGGCGCCTGGCGGCCCGGCTGCCCGTCGAGGCCCTGGTGCTGGAGACCGACGCCCCGGATCTCACGGTGGCGGCCCACCGCGGAGAGCGCAACAGCCCCGAGTATCTGCCGGACGTCCTCGCCGCCCTGGCCGAGGTGCGGCAGGCGGACCGCGCCGAGCTGGCGGCCATTACCACGGCCAATGCCCGTGCCGTGCTGGGGATCCCGGCGACCATGCCCACCGAGACGGCTGCCGCTCGAGGTGACCTATGAGCGATTGCCTGCTCGAGGTCCAGGGGCTCAGCACCGAGATCTCCATCGGGCCCCGCTCGGATCGGCCGCCGGCACGGGTGGTGGACGGCGTCTCCCTCTGCATCCGCCGGGGCGAGACCTTCGCCCTGTTGGGTGAGTCCGGCTGCGGCAAGTCCATGACCGCCCTGTCTCTGATGCGGCTCCTGCCGGGACCTGGCCGCATCAGCGGCGGCTCGGTGCGACTCGGCGACACCGACCTGCTGCGTCTGAGCGAGGCCGAGATGCGGCGGGTCCGGGGGGGGCGCATGGCCATGATCTTCCAAGAGCCCCAGACCTCACTGAATCCGGTGCTCACCGCAGGGGACCAGATCGGCGAGGCGGTGCGGGTCCATGAGGGCCGGCCAAGGTCCCAGGTCGGGACCCGGGTGCTGGAGCTGCTGGACGCGGTCGGCATCCCGGATCCGGCACGGCGGGCGGGCGAATATCCGCACCAGCTGTCGGGCGGCATGAAGCAGCGGGTGATGATCGCCATGGCCCTGGCGGGCGACCCGGAGATCCTGATCGCGGACGAGCCGACCACCGCTCTGGACGTCACCATTCAGGCCCAGGTCCTGGGTCTGCTGAAGGACCTCCAGGCGTCCACGGGCATGGCGGTGCTCCTCATCACCCACGACCTGGGGGTGGTCGCTGAGACGGCGGGACGCCTGGCCGTCATGTATGCGGGGGAGATTGTGGAGACCGCGACCGTCTCCGAGTTCTTCGATGGTCCAGCGCACCCCTACAGCCGCATGCTCTTGGAGAGTCTGCCGGACGCGGAAAAGCGCCGGGGTCGCCTTGCCATCATCCCTGGACGAGTCCCCCCCCTGGATCAAGACTTCAAGGGTTGCCGGTTTGCCCCTCGCTGTCCGGTGGCGATGTCCCGCTGTCACGAGCAGGTGCCCGCTTGGTTCGACATTGGGTCCGATCTCGGCTCTGGGCGAGGGGTTCTCTGCCACCTGTGGCCCGATGCGTCGGGTGCGCCGGAGATCCTGGTCCCGAATCGGACAGGAGACGCTGGTGGAAACGGGTACCCATCCGATCCCGACCTCGAGTCACTTCCGGCGGACGGTCGGGACCTGTTGCAGGTGCGGGACCTGCAGGTCCACTTTCCCATCTACCGCGGGGTTTTCCGCCGGGTCGTGGGCCAGGTGCGGGCGGTGGACGGGGTGAGCCTGCGGCTCGATGCGGGGCGGACCTTGGCCCTGGTGGGGGAGTCCGGATGCGGTAAGACCACCGCCGGCAAGGGGCTGCTCCAGCTCATCCCGCCGACCGGCGGCTCGGTGCTCTACCGGGGTCTGGAGCTCAGAGGCCGCGGTCACCGCGCCATGCAGCCGTTTCGCAAGGACCTGCAGATCATCTTCCAGGACCCGTTCGCCTCCATGAACCCACGCATGCTGGTTGGCGACATCGTGGGTGAGGGGCTTCAGGCCCTTGGGATCGAACGGGGCCGTGCCGGTCGGATGCGCCGAGTGGGCGAGCTGCTGGAGCGGGTGGGGCTGAGCCCCGAGGCCGCCGACCGTTACCCGCATGAGTTCTCGGGCGGACAGCGTCAGCGCATCTGTATCGCCCGCGCCCTGGCGGTGGAGCCCAAGCTCATCGTGTGCGATGAGCCCACCAGCGCCCTTGATGTCTCGGTCCAGGCGCAAATCTTGAACTTGTTGAAGGACCTTCAGGATCGCCTGGGAATCGCCTATCTCTTCATCACCCACAACCTCTCGGTGGTGGCCTACCTGGCCCATGAGGTGGCGGTCATGTATCTGGGTCGGGTGGTGGAGCGAGGACCGGTGGAGCAGGTCATGGAGGACCCTCGCCACCCCTACACGCGTGCCTTGCTCTCGGCCGTGCCGGTGGTGGATGAGGCCAGGCGCCGCCCGGTGATCCGCCTGGAGGGCGACTTGCCGTCCCCCGCTCAGCCGCCTGCCGGCTGTCACTTCCATCCCCGGTGTCCCGAGGCCCTGCCCGCTTGTGCCTTGGCCTACCCGGCGGAGACGCGCGTGGGACCCGAGCGCAGCGTGTGCTGTATCCGCGCCTCCTGAGACCGCAGTCCCCGCCTCGCGGCAGACCCGGGGCCGCTATACCGACGCATTTGCCAGTTCCATCACGACACAGGAGAACGCATGAGCACAACTCGAATCGCGGTGGCGGGGGTTGGCGGTCGCATGGGCCGCACCTTGGTCCGGGCGGTGACCGAGACCCCGGGCCTGGCCCTCGGTGTGGCCACGGAAAGGCCTGATTCCAGCCTTATCGGCGCAGACGCGGGCGAGCTCGCCGGGGTTGGCCGGCTCGGTGTCGACCTCACCGGGGATCTGGAGGCGGCCACCGATCGCTTCGACGTCCTGATCGATTTCACGGCCCCGACCGCAACCCAGCATCACTTGGCCCTGTGCCGTGCCGCCGGCAAGCGGATGGTGATCGGTACCACTGGGCTCGATGCGGATCAGCGGGCCGCGGTCTCCGGCGCCTCAGGTGCGATCGGAATCGTGTTTGCCCCGAATATGAGCGTTGGGGTGAACCTCTGTCTCAAGCTTCTGGACATCGCCGCCCGGGTCCTGGGGGACGAGGTGGACGTGGAGATCATCGAGGCCCACCACCGGCACAAGGTGGACGCCCCCTCCGGCACCGCGCTCCGAATGGGAGAGGTGGTGGCGGCAGCCCTGGGGCGGGACCTTGGGGAGGTGGCGGTCTATGGGCGCGAGGGCCACACCGGTCCGCGGGAGCGGCGCACCATCGGCTTCGAGACGATCCGCGCCGGCGATATCGTGGGCGAGCACAGCGTCTGGTTCGTGGCCGAAGGGGAGCGCGTGGAGATTGCCCACAAGGCCAGCAGCCGCATGACCTTCGCTCGGGGAGCGACGCGTGCCGCCGCGTGGATCGCCGGTCGCGGGCCCGGGCTCTACGACATGCAGGATGTGTTGGGGCTCAAGGGGGTTTGAGCGGGCGCACGCTCTGCGCCCATCCGGGGTATGCATGCGCTTAAGATCCGATACGGATGCACCTCGCCCCGTGCTCCGAGGGCCGCGACGCTCGCAGCGCCCCCTAGTTGTCGCAGGAGTAGCCGTGGGCGATCAGGCCCTCCTCCAGATCATCCGAGACCATGGGATGGGTGAGCAGATACTGGGCGGCCCGCACCGAATGATCGCCAATGGCGTCGTCGACCGCGGTCTCCCAGTCGGCGACGTCGTAATCGCCGCGTCCCACCCACATGAGTGCGATCAGCTCCGCCCGCTGGCGTTGGTTCATCTCGCCGATGGTGTCCACGAGCTCGGTGAGGCTGTAGTCCCCGCTGTGGTCGGCGAGGCACTGGAGGGCCCAGTCATCCGAGGGGCTCGAGGGGGTATCGGGGATCACCACTTCTTCCTTGGCCTGGAACTCCCGGGCCTTGGCGATGATGTAGCACAGGGATTCCAGGGGGATGTGGATCATGGAGGGTCTCTCCTTGTCGAAGGTGGGGCCACCCCGACGCGATTTTTGGTCCCGATCAGCTGAATCGATCCTCGTTGGCAGTAGGCCGTCAGTGTACTACGCGCGCTCGCGACTGGGACCTCGGAGCAGGTCAAGAAACCTGTCGGGATGGGGCGCCGCGGCTGTAAGTGCCGCCCGGCGCCTCCATTTGGTGCCCTCAATCGTCTCGTTGCGCCCAGGGTCACGACACCGGCTCGGATCCCTCGTTTGTGGACTGGTAGGAGTCCCTCGCAGATGTCAATCACCTCTGACTACCGTCTTGGCGTGCCTCTCGGGGTCGCCTGTTTCCTGGGTATCGTTTTGGGGGGCTGCGCGACGGCGCCGGAGACTGGGCGCAGCCAGCTTCTCCTGGTGGATTCCTCCCAGGAGGCGCAACTGGGCCTGAAGGCCTTCGAGGAGATCAAGGCTGAGAAGCCGGTCTCGCGCGACGCAGACAAGAAGGCGCAGCTCCAGTCGGTGGGCAGGCGGATTGCCCGGGTCGCCAGGCTTCCCGACGCCCGCTGGGAGTTCGTGCTCTTCGATGACCCGAAGCAGCCCAACGCCTTCGCCCTGCCCGGGGGCAAGGTGGGGGTCTACACCGGCATCTTGCCGATCACCCAGAACGAGGCGGGGCTGGCCGCGGTGGTTGCCCATGAGGTGGCGCATGTCTCCGCACGGCACGGGGCGGAGCGCATGTCCCAGGGCATTGCGGTGCAGCTGGGTGGGACCCTGCTGTCGGCCGCCCTGGGTACCTCCGGCTATGGTGGGGTCACTCGGGATCTCGCCATGCAGGCCTACGGGCTCGGGACCCAGGTCGGGTTGCTGCTGCCCTATTCCCGGACCCAGGAGCTGGAGGCGGACCGGATCGGACTGCTCTACATGGCCCGCGCGGGGTTCGACCCGCGGGAGGCCGTCGCCTTTTGGAAGCGCTTCCAGGCTTACAACGCCAAGCGTGGAGGCCGCCCTCCGGAGTTCCTGAGCACCCATCCGCTCGACAACAATCGCATCGCCAAGCTCCAGGAGTTCCTGCCCCAGGCACTCGCGGAGTACGAGCGCGCGCAAAGGCGCCGCTGACGCGAGGGGGTACCGGGGGTCTTGGATCCAGATCCAGGTTGCAACGTTCTTGAGACGCGCTCCATGGGCCGATCTCTTAGTGCCCTTCTGCTCAGCATCCTTCTGCTTGTCGGCTGCGACTCGGGGGATCGGGTCGAGCCTGGCACCGCCCACAAGGCGGAGGTCGGTCGCATGCCTGCCTCCCCCCAGCGTCCGGGAGATCCCCTCAAGGGTCGGGACGCCCTGCTGAACCGGTCCGTTGCCACTTGTGGCCTGCCCTATGGTGCCTACCTCAAGGCGCGGGGGGTGACGGCCGCAGACGCGGGACCCCAGTTCCCGGGTCGCTCCGGGCACAACGTCGAGCTTCCCTACGGCCTCACCGTCTATGCCGCCCCATCCGGGGTGGACCTGGTGACCACCAACTGCCTGATCTGTCATGCGGCCACGATCGACGGCCAGCTCATCATGGGTCTCGGGAACGCCTTCCTGGACCTCACCCCGGATCTCGTGCTCGCCGTGGAGTCCGCCGGGTCGCTGGTGGGCGGAACGGCGGAGACCACGGAGTGGCGTCGCTGGGCCGACCGCATCGGGGCCGTCGCCGACTATATGAGGACCGATACGATTGGGGTGAGCTCGGCCGACAACCTGACCCTGGCCCTCATGGCCCATCGGGATCCCGAGACCCTGGCCTGGTCGGACCGTCCGCTGATCGAGCCACCTCCGCAGCGCCCCTTACCGGTGTCAGTGCCGCCCTGGTGGAACATGCGGAAGAGGCACGCCATGTTCTATAACGGCTCCGGTCGCGGGGACCAGGTACGCTTTCTTATGCACGGGGCGACAATCTGCACCGACTCGGTGGAAGAGGCGCGGGCCATCGACGCCTGGTTCGTCGACATTCGCGCCTACCTGGCAACCCTGAAGCCACCCAGGTACCCCTATCCCATCGATCGCCCCCTGGCGGATCGGGGGAGCGACGTGTTCCGAGCCAACTGCAAGACCTGC
>Ga0316576_10001872_pt1 | contig 11692 bp, 15 predicted proteins | sample S0NA_FD_203075 | JGI IMG/M metagenome (GOLD analysis project Ga0316576, IMG submission 203075) | Rhizosphere microbial communities from salt marsh grasses in Alabama, United States - S0-2_050615r3r5 | ecosystem: Host-associated > Plants > Roots > Rhizosphere | place: USA: Alabama | collected... | reverse complement strand
GTGTGCTCGTTGTAGACCCGCAGATCACCCGGCGGGGTTTCCCACACCCAGTCCGAGGCGCTGGCAGTGGCCGTGATCAGGCTGGTCGCCGGTGCCAGTGCCTTCAGCGCCGCGACCCCCAGGCCCCCGCTGAAGGCGGCCCAAGCCACCTCGTCGAGCCGTCTGGCCAGCACCGCGTTGTCGCTATAGGGATCAACGCCAAGGCGCGCGGCGATCTCGCGACGCTGCTCGGAATAGCCGAAGACGTCGGCGGCGGTGCGCCCGGCCAGCTTGGCCGCAAGCTCGTTACATCTTGTTACGAACCGCAGGTTGAAAGATTAGAAAAAGCTAATAAACTAACGGTCATCGTTAAGCCAAACTGAAACCTAAGGAGACGTACGATGTTGGCCGCACTCGCAGTAGTTGCTCTTGCCGTCGGGAGCATCGGTGCCACTATGACCGTCAGCCAGAATGGCCATGAGACGGCCGAACAGGTCCCTGTTCCCGTCGTCGAGGTCCAAGCCATCCAGAGCCCGGACATGATGACCGAGTAAGGTTGCGGCCTTTCAGGCCGACCGACGACACCAGCCCGCCCCGGTCGCCCCTGAGGCTCCGGGGCTTTTCCATGCCGGCATTCCTTCAGCCGGTGCGACACTCGGGCAGAAGGCTGATGAGAGAGGCGGCGCCCAGCGGCGTTGTGGCGAGGAGTACCGAGAACGCGTCGCCGTTCGGTTCGACTCATTCACCGGGCGCCGCCATCTAAAGGGATTAGCGTCGGTAGCTCAGCTGCGGCATGGCGCCAAACAGGATGTCTAGCGCCTTTCTGGCTCTACAATGATGGAGTTCATGATATCCCATATCAGGGTCCAGAACTGCTTCGTGATCGTGATCAGGTCTTCGATCAAACCATCTCCTGTATAGTCTCCTCTAAGCGCTGTATCCAGGCGATGCCCGCTCAATGTAGAAACGACTGTCAAAGCGACAGCGGCAACAGGAGCGATGATGGGTCCAACATAGGGGACGGCGTTGATGAGCATGCCCAACGCGAGTCCGATCAGGAGCCCAATCCCTGCATGCGGATTTGCTTTGATAAACTGAATCAGTTTTAGCAGAACAATTTTTCCGATATCAAGTGTTGTTTCCGCGACTTCTATCGTCTTATCCCATAGAGAGTCCAGACGTGTGATCACTTCCAGGGGAACGCCTGTGATGGAAAAGTAGGCCATCGTCTCGACTCTGTCTAACCTCGCCGCTTCTGCTTGTAATGCCATTGCTTGAAAGACCGCTTTATCCCTGTCCATCTTGGTTCCCTAGTCGTGATGATGCCACCTCACGTGGCTGAGATCTGAGGCCCCGGGTCCTGAGCAAGAAAAAAGCCGAACGCCTGGAACGATCATGAATCGCCCGAGGCAGTTCGGCCTTGCTCTATCGCCAACCACTCCATGGTTGTCCTGTCCTACGCCCTGTGTCGGGGGAAATATAGCAGAAGCATCTTCAGGAAATGCGCAGTGCGTCACCGGATTCGGAACCTCCCGCGCCGACAGCCTCTCGAACCGGTATCCTCTGGCCGCCGATCGAAGGAGCCCCCTGAATGCGCCTCTCCCGAGCCTTTCTCCTGCCGCTGATCCTCCTCACACCCCTCCTGGCCCAAGCCGAGGCCCCGGTGGTGGGTCCGGACATGAATGCCTACTACCACGGGGCCGACCCACACCCTTCCCACAGGAACCGGGGAACCTCGCTCTCATCGCTCCTTCCGGGGTGACAGGAATACCCTAAGCGATACAGCACCCTCCTGGGGCAGCTGGATGACCTACTGACGGCCCACCCAACGCCACGGGAGCTGTTTCCCTGCCACCAGACTGCCGCTCCCCGATGCACCGCTGTTGACGCTCGCTGTCCCGAGTTGGACCAAGACCGATCGGGCGACACAAAGCGTTCACGGCGTGCCCGCCGCCTACTCCCAGATCGCACCAGCCGACAGGGACTCGAGTGCGCTATTCCGACCGTCCTGTTGTCAAATCATCTTATCGGTGCCCGAAGGAGGCCATGCCGCAGCAGCTGTCCTCTCCCAGGGACCGACCAACGGCTACCAAAATGATGGGAGAAGGAGGGGAAAGTCATGTTCGACCGAGATCGATTCATCCAAGACTGCATCCGAGCTGTCGCCGAGGGCCAAGAAGCGGTTCGCGAGATTGTGGCGGAAGCGATGTCCGATAGTGCGAACATCATGGCCCAACTTGGAGAACCGCAACATGCCGGCATGGTGCCACTATACAGAGCACCCGACCTGACCATCCTCAATTTCAGATGGGCTCCGTGTATGAGTATCATGCCCCACAATCACCAGATGTTCTCTGTGGTCGGCATCTATTCCGGGCGAGAGGACAATGTCTTTTGGCAAAGAACAGGTGCCAGCATAGAAGCAGAGAGAGCCAAATCGCTTGGCGTCGGAGATGTGACGACCCTGGATCGCGACATCATCCACTCCGTAACCAATCCGATCGAAAAGATGACCTGTGCGATCCACGTCTACGGCGGCGACTTCTTCGAGCCGCCAGAGCCGAGAAGTGAATGGGACCATGAAACCCTGGTCGAGAGGCCTTGGGACGTCGACAAGGTCAAGGCTCTTTTCCGAAAAGCAGAGGACAGATACAACTGCAGCACGATATAGGGTCCCTGGTTAAAGGGCGGCAGCCCGGAAACGCCCCGGACCGGATGGGCGCCATGTGCCGCTGGAGCAAGGGTTGCGCCTCGCCGCGCCAACCGAATTCCTCCATGGGACCGAGAAAGAGCATCATGAACAGGACCGCCACGACGAACCCAATGCCCTTTGGCGGCAGTGGCGCTAGCATCGGGCCACCCTTGAGCAGCGAGCCCACGACAAAGACCAGCGGCAGGCCGATCAGGATGAAGGCCGCCCAGCCCGCCGAGCATCGTCCAAGGAGCAGCCGGGACAGGAAGGCCCGGATGCCGGGTGTGCCGGCGTAGAAGCACACGATCACGAAGGCGGAGGTTGCGGGCGACCATGTTGCGAGGAAGAACAACGGACGCGATCCGCTGATCGCGCCGAACTTGGCCGCAGCTGGATCAGGAAAGAAGATGTAGACCCCGATCAGCCCCCAGTTGATCAGAAAGGTGATATCGACGAAGGCGACAAGCGCCGAGGACGGCATCCTGGCCGGGAGTGTCGAACGCGACCGGGTTGGCATCGATAGTCTCTCTAGGATCCGCATGGTGGAAGCGCCCTGATGCCGGCCTAAAGCACCGACGCATGTTTCGGTCCCGCTGCACATGGAAGCGACCTGGACCTCAGCGCTGTATCAGTACTCAACCCGGGTTAGGCGTGCGCGAAAGAATGGGGCGTACTCGGGGGTACCGCAGAAGTTGCCGATCTCCATCGCGGTGGGGATCGTAAAGCCCTGATGGGTCGCATGGGCCAGCGTCCGCCCGCCAAAGGGTTGCAGGCGATAGATCCGGTCCGGGTTGGCATCCGACCAGCGCAGCGTGGTCATTTCAAGGACCCGGCCGGCGGCGTCGAGTGTCAGGTGAACCGGCTCGACGCCGCGCACTTCCGGGAAGCGAACCTCCGCCTGATCCGCGCCCGTCTGCGTCCACACCGCCCCGAACTCGGGCAACAGCGAGGCCGGCACCCACAGGCTTTCCATCACCATCCGCGCCGCGGCGGCACGGGCGTGGTCCTCGGTGTCCGCGATCCGGACGACCGGCAGCACGCCCCACAGCCAGAAACGCGTCCAACTCGTTCGGCCATTCCAATAGCCATCCGAGCCGGCGAAGCGGATCAACCGCGAGCCGGCACGCGCACGCCAGACGAACCCATGCAGCGGGGCAAGAATCTGGTCGGCACGCATGGGCAGCTCGCGGCCATTCAGGATCAGCGAGCCCTCCATCTTCAGCCGAGCCACCCTGTGCAGCGAAGTCCCCGGCGCAATGGCGCTTGCGAAGTAGCGCTGCCCGATCTCGGGCAGGTCGACAACCATGGCTGGATCGTAGGACGGAGGCACGATTGCCCGCTGCGCCAGTAACGCGTCCCAGACCGCCCGCGTGTCTTGGGCGCCCCGCGCGCTCGCCCACAGTCCCATCGAGATCCCCGTCACACCCGCGATCAGGACGACCATCCCAACCGTGTTCAGCACGACCATTGCAAGTGCCATCGAATCTTGCCTCCATTCCACGTCAGGTCGCGAAAGCCGAAGCGAACGCGGCAAGAGTGGCCGAGATCGACAGTCTGTTCGACCCGGCGGTGAATGACATCGCGCGCGGGCTTAACATCAGGCTGTTCATTCGCGACCTTGTTCCTCGGTGCGATCGCCATCAGCGTGATCGTTACAGCGCTGTTCACCTCACTCGCTACCGACCGAAGGTGCGCCATGGAATCCATTGCCGAGCAGCTGATCCCCTTCGCGGTGCGCGCACCGTCTGGACACAACGCCCAGCCGTGGCAGTTCTCGGTGAATCAGGACAGGATCCGGATCTTCCCCGACCTGTCCCGGCGCCTGCCGGTCGTCGACCCGGACGATCACGCGCTGTTTATCAGCCTAGGCTGCGCGCTCGAAAATGTCGTCGTCGCGGCCTCACATCTGGGCCTTGCGGCCAGCATCGATTCTGGAGGCCAACCCGCGGGATTCCGTGGAGATACGTAGGTTCGGCGTCGGCGATCCGGACATCGAGCCGATCATCGACTTCGTCCGGGAGGGCAACATCGTCCAGTTCAACGACACGGCCTTCGTCGCGGAGCTGGTGTCCTGGATCCGTTTTTCCCGGCGTGAGGTGTCCGCCCGACAGGATGGCCTCGCCGCCGAGGCGTTGGGTTTTCCCGCGGTGCCGCGCTGGCTCGGGCGCTGGATCATGACGACGCTGGTGAAGCCAGAGGGCGAGGCGGATCGGCAGGAGAAGGCGATCCGCCATTCCTCCCTGCTGTTGCTCTTCATTGCCCGGGGCAATGACAAGCGACATTGGGTCGACGTTGGCCGCAGCTTCGAACGCGTCGTGCTCACCGCGGCTTCCCTAAGCATCTCGCACGCCCACGTCAATATGCCCTGCGAAGTCGAGCCGATTCGCACGCGGCTTGCGGTTCACCTGGGCTTGAGCGCCGGAGAACAACCGCTGCTGCTGATACGCCTGGGATATGCGAGGAAGCGACTGCCGCCCTCACCAAGACGGCCCGTCGATTGGGTCATGCGACAACCCTAGCGGAACGCATTGACGGGTACCCTCGTAGCGGACATCGCCCTGAACTAGGATGGTATTGACATCCTGCCCAACGACGACGGCGCTGCGGTCAGGAAGAGGATCACCTGTTTCAGCATTGGGGCGTCGTGCGGCAAACCTTGACTCACCTCGACATCGTGAGTCGCCGGATCCGAGCTTCTGGAGCGTCCGTGGTGCGCTCGGGAACGGACGACCCCGCCTCCGCCCGTCTCGTGTCCTTCGGGTCGGAAGCGTCCTAGCCCGCGCTGCGGCAGGCTGCTGTCTCCTCAACGATCCAAAGAAGACAGACGATGGACATTCAGATCAGTGCTCGCGATGCGGCGGAGGTCCGCGTTCCTTGGAACAAGGGCAGGCTAACCGGCCAGCAGCGCCCCTTCACGCTCCAGCAGATCTGGGAGATCCGCATCCGGCTTCAGCTCGCCGGACGTATGCGCGATCTCGCTCTGTTCAATCTCGGCATCGACAGCAAGCTGCGCGGCTGTGACTTGGTACGATTGCGCGTTGGCGATGTCGCGCACGGTGCTCAGATTCTCTCCCGCGCTTTGGTGATCCAGCAGAAGACCGGCAGACCAGTCCGCTTTGAGCTGACCTCGGAGACACGCGGCGCGTTGCAGGGGCGGATCGCCGGCGCGGGGTTATCCGCTGGCGATGTCCTGTTTTTCAGTCGAAGCCGTCGAGATCGGCATCGGCTATGGCATATGCTTTGAACGGAGCCGGCGCCATGAGTGAAGCTGAAGGACACGTCCGGCAGTTCCGTGACGCCCGCAATCCGGCCTTGCGTATATTCCCCGCGAGTTCGAGATGGAGGGGCACGAGGCCATCCTGCGCAAAGAAGGCGACCGCCTGATTATCGAGCCGGTTCGCAAGGGTCGGCTGCTGGCAGTGCTTGCATCGCTCGAGCCATTGGAAGAAGCCTTCCCCGACGGCGACGAAGACCTTGCGCCTCTGGACGGCGTGGACCTCTGAGCGTGTCGCTCCGTATCTGCTCGACATGAATGTCATCTCGGAACTCGTTCGACGGCCCGGCGGCACTGTTGCCACCCGGATTGCCGACGCAGGCGAGGATTCGATCTGCGCCAGCGTCGTCGTGGCCGCAGAACTCCGCTACGGCGCAGCGAAGTCAGATTCGAAGCAACTTTCCGAACGGGTCGGCCTGTTGTTATCCGCACTGAGATCCTGGTTGCGCTGCCCGATACGCCTGCCGCCCCGCATGAATGTCCGCGCCATCTCGAGGGCACTGTCCCTGGATGAGACGGTAACGACGACTCGGGTGGCAAGGTCGTTGAGCGCCGACAGCGCCCCCAGAAACTCGTCCCCCGGCACGTCAGCGGCCGCGAAATACAGGGTCCCGATCCGGAAATACTCCCGGAGATTGCTCACCTTTCCGGCGTGGCGGGCATGGAGCTCCCCGAGAGCCGAGTTCACGACGCGGCCGCCGGCACTCCAGCAAATGATGTGGATGCGCCGCGCGACGGACACACGCGCCAGCAGTTCCAGCAGCGAGGCCAGCGCCGGCGCAGCACGGTAGGCCCTTCGGACGTCGCCGCCGCTGCCGTAGGCGATGATGTTCTGACGCGTCGGCCAGGAAAAGGCCATGGAGACCATGTCCCGGCTCATGAAATGGTCCAGCTGGGCGGCGAAGGCACTGGCGTTGTAGAAGTTGACCGTTGCGCCGTGGACGTAGATCAGCAGGTCGCGGTCCCGCGCCGACTCGATGGACGCGTTCAGATCGGCCATCAGCCAGGATGCAGCGCCGCCGATATCCCGCACCTGGCCTTCGTCATCCATCGCGAAGTGCCCGGCCTCCACCAGGCCGGCGATCGAGAGATCGACGACTTACGGCCGGTCGGCCTGGCGCGAGTACTCGCTGAGTTCGGACCACGAGATATCCGGCCCACCGAAGCCGATCAGCGACATCCTGATCGATACCACGTCGCTCTCGCGGTTGCCGTAGTTCATCCGCTGCAGATCATCGTCCCGCGCGCGGGTGGTCGCGTAGTAGACGCGGCGCGGGTTCCAGCGTTGGTTCTCGGGTATGTGGTCCAGAGGGCCCACGCCAAGCTCGCTGAACAGGACCGGGGTCGGCATCAGCGGCTGCACGGGGGGGCACAGCCGGCCGTGACCACGCTGGCGGCCAGCAGCAGCACGGAAGCCGGTCGCAGACGATTCACTGCCGACTCGTGGCGTCCATGCGCCACCACGCTGCGAGGGGCCGCATCGCGACGATGGGGGTCACGCCGGCGATGCCTCCAGCGCCGCCCAACGCCGGCCTCATGCCGCCCGGGAAACGGCGACGCGCACCGGCAGGACATCGATCCCGCCCTCGATCGTGAGCGACATGCGGGGGGCGAGCCATCAAAAGCCCCAGAACAGCTGGAGCTGGGTCGTGGTCCACGGCTTGGCGTCGCCCTGGGTTGCGTCCTCGATGGCAGACCCTGGAAGGGCGATGCCGGCGATCCCTTGCATGAAGAGGCGCCTCGAGAAGGCCCAGCGGACCGTGAGCTGGACCTCGTCCCCGAGATCGCGGGAGGACAGGGTGCCCAGCGCAGGGTTGGCCCCGAGGTTGTTCTTCTCGTTGGCGATGTGCCGGTAGAGGTCGAAGGTCAGGTTGAGCGTCGGCGTCGGCGCGAGGTTCAGCCGGACCCGATGCGTCATTCGGTTGGCCTGGGTGAGCACCTTGTTGATGGAGATGCCCTGCAGCCATTGGTCGAGGCCGCCCGAGTAGAGGGTGTCGAAGCGCTCGTAACGGCTCGTATCCGGGTCGTCTCCCGAGAAGGACGCGAAGCGGTACGAGAGGCTCGGCGTCCAGGGCGTGGTCCGCGCGATCCAGCCGGCCTCGGCGTAGCCCGCCCAGGCAGCCATCGGGAAGTCGTCGTGCCACTGGTATGCCAGCTCGGATTCGAACCATGCGCCGAACTCGCCGGGGCTCGCGGCGCGGTGCAGGTGCCCGCCGACTGTCCACAACCCCTCCCGCAGGCGCGGGCGGGCATCCGGTGTAGGGTAGCGGGTATCGGACTCGGGGACGTAGATGAGCGAACCGTCCAAGCCCCAGAGCTCCTGCGTCTTGCGGCGCAGGTTCAGTCCGGCGACACGCGTATTGGATTCGATGGGCTCGTATTCGTTCGGGTCCAGCCAGAAGGCCTGGGCCGACCAATCCCCGAGCCGCCCGGAGGCGAGGAACGCGAAGTCGTGCGCGGTGCGCGGAGAGATGTACACGCCAGGCCTTGGCCCCGCGTTCCATTGCGAGCCGAACTGGGAAATCAGAAAGCCACTGTTCAGCGTGAAGTTCTGGCGACCGACGGAGATCTTGAACCGGCGGCGCTCGTCCTCGGGGGCGTAGAGGAGTCCCGCGTAGAGTAGTTCGAGGTCGAAGGTGGCGCGGGGGTCGTCGCGGAAGATGTCCCGCCCCAACGAGGCGGGGGTGATCGCGGTGGCCGCCCCTAACCCGTAGATGTCCTCACCGGCGATCGGACTGACGCCGCCGACCCCGAACTGGACGAACCCCTCGGCCCAGGTCGCCCGCTCACCGGTACCCGCGCCCACCGCCGGATTCTGGACGAGGGGGTTGCCGCGCGTGAAGGTCTCGGGGCTGTCGAACCAGGGATTGCCGTCGGAATAGACGCCGAAGCCTCCGTTCAGGATGACCTGCAGGTGGCGTCCACCGCGGCGGTAGAGCACCGGGAAGTCGGCCAGGTTGCCCGTGGCCAGGATGCCGTGCGCCGGCTCCAGCGCCTCGGCCCTGGCGGGCCGCACCGTGACGATGAGCTGGCGTCCGACACCACCACCGACAGCGCGTCCGGCAAACTCGACGGCTCGGAACTCGGGTAGCGCCTCCAGCCTGGCGCGGACCGCCGCCCCGAGCATCGGGTCCCAAAGGTCGCCCGGCGCAAGGCGCAGCGTCTGGAGCACCGTCGCCTTCAGCGCCTCGACCCAGGGTGCGTCTGGCGGCTCCACCTCGACGACGACGGACGTGATGGTCTCGCCGCCGTGCAGTGGCTCGAGGGCCCCGTAGCCGGGACCGCCGCCCACACCGGCGCCACCGCCGGGACCGGTCTGTGCGACTGCGTGACCAGAACCCAGGGCCCAGACTAGCGTCCAGATGAGCGCGAGTGCGCGCAGCCGTTTCCCGGCCTCTGCCTGCCTAGGCACCGGGGCCGGGCCTTACTCGGGCATCAGCCGCACCCGCTTGCCGCCGCCCGAGACCTGGATCGTCTGACCCGAGATCCAGCTCCCCGCCGGCGAGGCGAGCCAGAGGAAGGCGTTGGCGATGTCCTGAGGTACCCCGGCCCGGCCCGTCAGGTTGTCAGGGTGCGCGAGTGCCTCCTGGGCCTTTGCGTCGAGACCCGCCTCCGCATAGCCCGGCGTGAGCACCGTGCCGATGAGTACGGTGTTGATGCGCACCTGCTTGGCGAAGTAGTGGGCGAGCCCGAGCATCGCATGGTTGAGTGCCGCCTTCGCCGCCGAGTAGGCGATGAAGTCGAACGCGGGCAGCACGCCGACCAGCGAGCCGGAGTTGGTCACGGTCGGATTGGTCGCCTTCTCCAGGTGCGGCCGGCAGGCCGCCGTCATCCGCAGCGCGGCCAGCGTATTCAGTCGGTAGCTCTCGATCATCTCCTCGGCAGGGACGGCGAGCGGGTCGGGGTAGGCCCGGCCCCAGCCGACGTTGTTAACGAGCGTCGAGACGCCGCCGAAGGCCTCGGCGGTCTTCGCCACGCAGGCGTCGATCTGCTCGTCCTTGGTCACATCACAGGCCATGCCGAGGACCTCGCTGCCGGTCTCCTTGGCGATGCGCTCCGCGGTCGCACTCGCCTTGTCGCCGTTGAGATCGGCGATCATCACCCGGGCCCCCGCCCCGGCGAAGCTGCGCGCGATGGCCTCGCCGATGTTCTGGGCGCCGCCTGTGACGATGGCCGAGTGGCCGGGCATCCGAAAATCCTTGAAGGGGTCGAACTGGGACATGGGTCGCTCCTGGTGGTTTTCTCTGTCGAGTTGGCAATGAAGTCGACGATGGACTTCAGTCGAGCTCCTGGATGCCCCCGCCCGAGACGGTCAGGATCTGCCCGCTGATCCAGGCCGAGGCGGGCGAGCACAGGAACAGCGCGGCGTTGGCCATGTCCGCGGGCTCGCCGAGGCGCTTCAGCGGCGTGTGCTCGAGCATCTTCGCCTCGATCTCGGGGGTGAGCACAGTCTGAAGCGCACGGGTGCGGGTCGCGCCGGGCGCGATCGCGTTGACCCGGATGTTCCTCGGCCCGAGGTCGAAGGCGATGTTGCGTGTCAGGTGGTTCTCGGCGGCCTTGGATGCTCCGTAGGAGGCCATGCGCTGGTTCTTGTTTTCGCCGGCCATCGAGGTGATGTTGAGAATCGCACCGCCGCCGGCCTGCTCCATGTGCGGCGCGGCGAGCTGGCAGAGGCGGAAGACCGAGAACAGGTTCAGCTCGAAGGCGAGGCGCATGTCCGCCATCGGCATGTCGAAGGGCTTCGGTCCGCCGCCGCCGGCGTTGTTCACCAGGATGGTCAGGCCGCCGAAGGCATCGACGGCGAGGTCCACCGCGGCGGCCAGATCCGGCTCCTGCGTGACATCGCAGGCGCCGCCCACGGCCTTGCCGCCGGCCTCGGTGATGGCCGCCGCGACGTCCTTGGCCGCGGCGGCGTCGCGGTCGGTCACGGCCACCGCCGCACCGGCAGCGGCGAAGGTCTCTGCAATGGCGCGGCCGATTCCGGCGCCGGCGCCGGTGACCAGGGCAACGGCGCCATCGAGGCGGAAAGCGTGTGGGTCGTACATGGTGTCACCAGGCGGGTTGAGTCAAACACGTCCCGATTGAAATCGATCCGCGGACCCGCGGCAACCTGCTGTGCGCCCAAATTGGGCGGTAGCGACAACCCCCCCGGGGCCGGAGTGCGGTGAGTGCGTCTGATGAGTCAGATCAGTACATGCATGTTCTGAGCGAGACTATTAGCTAAATCTCTTATGCCTCAAAACGCGAATGGATTTCTGTGAAATTATCATCGACTGAGATTTCTCATTGCGCGAAGTCTATGGCAAGTGCACGTTGATGGCCGAGATTGGGGAGTCTCTCCCTATCTGGACCAGGGACGACCCGGACTCTTTCAGGCACCTCGATGACTGGAAGGTGTTTTCGTGAGTCAGTAAAGACTTGCCTAGCCAGAAAACGAGGGGTCATCAGGAGCTTTCGCGCCAACGGTGTCCGATTAGCCAAGCCTAGGTGGCCATAAATTGCCCTGCCTGAGCGTCTCATAGGGCCACAGTCGTCGCCAGGCGGTTCTCGGCTTGTTTCGCCATTCCTCACCCGAGAGCGTGGAGAGTCTTACAGAGCCGATATAAAAAACTCGAAATATCAGCAGAAAAGACTTGACAAGAGGCGTTCAATGGGGTCGCGCTGGTGTGGTGCAACACCACCACAGGGCATGACCCAATGATTCTCGACCGACGCGTGAGCCTGATGCATCGCCTGACCGACAAGAC
>Ga0316576_10001871_pt1 | contig 11705 bp, 8 predicted proteins | sample S0NA_FD_203075 | JGI IMG/M metagenome (GOLD analysis project Ga0316576, IMG submission 203075) | Rhizosphere microbial communities from salt marsh grasses in Alabama, United States - S0-2_050615r3r5 | ecosystem: Host-associated > Plants > Roots > Rhizosphere | place: USA: Alabama | collected... | reverse complement strand
CTGCCCAATTTGGGATTGATCAGGATCCTGCGGCGCGTTGTCCACGGGATGCCGTTGGTGTACCAGACCTGCAGGATAGCCAACACCAGGGAGATGATGAGCCCGACCTCTTTGGCGATGGAAGCGAACAGCCCCAGGCGGGACAGACCGGCCCCGAAGGCAATGCCCATCACGATGACGATCAGAATGGGTGTCAACTCCTTGAAAAAGGGCCAGGGTGAGATGGACACCGCCGCTCCAGAGTCGACAGACATTTGGCTGCGGAATGAGAGCCTGCCTTTCAGGGGCCAATAACCGACGATCATGGCCACGATGGTCATGGGAAAGGCCGTGAATACGAAGGCCCAGAGGTTGAAACCGCCCAAGGCCGTGATTAAAAGCACACCGGGGTAGAGCGGCCAGGCATACTCCCAGATATGACGAAACCAGTAATTGACATAGCTGAGTTCATCGGCGCTCAACTGCGAACGTCCCCCCAGGTTCTTTACCATGGGGGCTGAAAAAATGGCCCCCCCGGGCATGGGCAAAAGTCCGATCAGCGCGGGAAAAATCACCATGTTCAGTGCGGGGATGTGAATCAAGCCCCTAAAACGATCCAGCAGACGCTGCATCTGCCCCGCGGCCTCCAGGCTGTGACTCAGCACGAGAATGAGGCTGACCACCGCCGCCAGGCTGAGGGTTTTCGGATGGGTCAGGGCGGTTAACGCCGCTTGAAGAATCGGCAGGGGATGCATGCCGAACAAAAGCCCCAGGACCAGGGCCCCCAGATTGAAACAGTGGCCCAGAGACAACTTGCGCCGGATGCTGAATAGAATAACGGCAAACACCAGGAGGATGCGGACAACTGCCGGGATAGCGTATAGAAAGCTCATTGGTCGCTCTTAACGATTTTCTAGTTGAGGATATACGTGGCGGGGTTGACGGGAACGCCGTTGAGATACACGGCGTAGTGGACATGGGGACCGGTACTTCTGCCGCTGTTGCCCATTTTAGCGATGAGGTCGCCGCGCTTGACCTTGTCGCCGCGCTTGACCAGGGCCTTTTCCACGTGGCCGTAGCGGGTCATCATGCCGTGCCCGTGGTCGATGATGACATAGTTGCCCAGGTAGCGCCTGGAACCCACGAATTTTACCACGCCGTCGGCGGTTGCGACGATGGGTGTGCCTTTTCGGTTGGCTATATCGAACCCTTTATGAAATTCCCGGCGCCCGGTAAACGGTGACGTTCGGAATCCAAACGGCGACGTCAGCCACCCCTTGGCCGGCCGGATGGCCGGTGTGCATGCCAGGAGGCTTTTCTGGCTCTCCAGCTTTCCCAGCAGTGACGTCATCAGGTCCTGCTGCACGGCCGAGGCATCCTGCAGCAATTCGACCTGGGTGTGCATATCCCGCATCAGGCTGGTATGCCGCCGGTTCAAGTCGATATTGGTTTCCAGATCCTCAGGGCGGGTGCCGCCCACGCCGAAAAGGGTTTCCTGACCGTTGTCGGTCCCGATATTGGCGATAATCCGTATCTTCTCTTCGAAATTGTTCAAAGCGACCAGCCGTGATTTCAGGCGATTGATGTCGCCGGCAAAGTCTTGTATCTGGCGGCGTTGGGTGGTGATGAGATCTTCCTGCGCGGAGAGGGCCTTGGCCATGTCCCCGTTGGCCTCGGCGACGTTGCAAATCCGGCTATAATCGTAAGCAAGGTACCCGATGCCGGCCACACCCGCGATAACGGCGATTAGAAGCAGGGGCAACAAAAATCCGGGAACGGATATCTTTTTCGCCGGCGCGCCGGTGTTGCTCAATATAAAAAGTGATATCATCTTCATGGCATTCGATTTCGCCTGACCTGCCGAACAAACTGGCCGACAACGATGGCCGTCAACATTCCACCCGTTGCCAAGAAAAACCGCACAACACCCTCTTCAGATATCAGCAAGGCGTCGATCTGTCAAGTCTTGCGGCCTTCCCTGTGCTCAACCCACAATATCATGCGGAAACCGCAGCAGGATCGAATTCGCACTCTTCCTCACATAAATGGATCGGCCCTGCTGCGGTGCTTATGGTCTTTTTCCCCGCGCTATTGGATTCCAAGTTGAAATTTTAGTGATTTCAAGGTGTTTTTCATTAGCATGGTGATGGTCATGGGGCCGACGCCACCCGGTACCGGTGTGATGGAACCGGCGATCTCCTTGGCTGCGTCGAAGTCGACGTCCCCCTTCAAAACCGCCACCATTTTACCGGGATCTTTTTTGCTCGGTTTTTCTCCGACACGGTTGACGCCCACGTCGATAACACAAGCCCCGGGTTTGATCCACTCGGGTTTCACCAGGTCGGGCACACCGGCGGCGACGATCAGAATGTCCGCCCGTTTACAGTGGAAAGCCAGATCCTGCGTGCGGGTGTGAACAACGGTCACGGTGGAATTGGCGCCCGGTCCTTTCTGCAGCATCATGTTGGCGATGGGCTTACCGACGATGTTCGACCTTCCCACCACGACCACTTCCGCACCGCTGGTTTCAACACCGGCCCTTACGATCATCTCCTGGATGCCCGCAGGCGTACACGGGGGAAATTTTACCTCGTCGCCCCCGATCATCAAACGGCCCACGTTCACCGGGTGAAAACCGTCCACATCCTTGTCCGGGTCGATGGCGTTCAACACTTTTTTTTCGTCGATATGCTTGGGAAGGGGCAACTGCACCAGGATGCCGTTGATGGAATCATCGTTGTTGTATTTGTCGATGAGCGCCAAGAGGTCCGCTTCGGAAATGTCCACCGGCTGACTGTCCTGAACTTCCTTGAACCCGACCCGGTGCGCCGTCTTTATTTTCAGGGTCACGTAGGAGATCGATGCCGGGTTCTCCCCGACCAGAATGGTCACCAGACCGGGAACCTTGCCGTGTTTCTCCTTGATCTCCTTTACTTCGGCCGTAATCTCTTCGAGAATCTGTTCGCGAATCTCCGTCCCTTTTATCAATTTTGCCGACATACGCTTTCTCCTTTCACTTGATGGGGTAACCCCTTCGTTTGATATTTGCCGTATTTTGACCGCATCCGAGCGGTTCACTTTTTTTCCTCCGGCCCGTTCACACCGGCTACACCGGAAACGGAACATTTGTCAGTCCGGCGGTTTCGTCGAGACCGAACATGATGTTCATATTTTGAACAGCCTGACCGGCGGCCCCTTTCACCAGGTTGTCGATGGCGGACATCAGGATGAGCCGCCCACGGGGTTCGTCCAGGGTGAAACCGATATCGCAATAATTGGTTCCACGCACATGCCTCGTGTCCGGCACCCTCGCCGGGCCGACGATGCGTACAAACCGCCTCCCCTCGTAATAGGACGACAGACAGTTCCGAACCTCTTCCATTGAGAGCTTTCCCTGCGATACCGCGTAGATGGTTGTAAACATGCCGCGCGCCATGGGAACAAGGTGGGGCACGAAGGTCACGCTTACCGGCCGACCGGCCTCCCTGCTGAGGATCGCATCTATCTCGGGGTTGTGCCGGTGCGTGGCAACCTTGTAGGCCTTGAACGACTCATCGGCTTCACAAAAATGGGACGATATCGAAAGGGAACGCCCTGCACCGCTGACGCCCGATTTTGAATCGACGACAATCGATCCGACTTCGAGCATACCGCTTTTCAGAAGCGGCACCAGGGGCAACAGCGCGCTTGTGGGGTAGCAGCCCGGGTTGCCCACGAGGACAGTCCCCTGCACCGCCTCGCGGTAGACTTCACAGAGACCGTATACGGCCTTTTCGAGGAGATCCCTGGCCGTATGCTGCTGGTAGTGCGCCTCGTATTGCTCTGCTTCACTAAATCTGAAATCCGCGGAAAGATCGACCACCTTTGTCCCGCCGGCGACCAGTTCCGGGACGATCGTCATGGGAATCTTGTGCGGCAGGGCGGTGAAAACGACATCACAATTTTCAATCAGGCGCTCCACGGAGAGGGATTCGCAGGTAAGGCCCACCTCACCGGCCATGGCCGGATAGACGGTGTCGAAACGGATGCCCGCAAACTGCCTGGAGGTCAATATCGTCGGCAACGCATCCGGATGTCCGGCCAGCAGCCTGACCAGTTCGGCACCCGCATACCCCGTCGCCCCTACGACACCTGCTTTTATCATAATGGTCTGTAATTCCGATTTAATGGTTTCGCGTTTTCAAGCAGGCCTGTCGGCCCGGACCCGCCCCAGAGGGCCGGATCTCCTTTCCGGAACCTAATTTGAGCGTTTCAAATTAGACAGAACAAAAATAAGTCGATAACACAGGCCACCCAATTTTCCAACCCCAAATAAAAGCGTGTGCCACGCTTTTATGAAACGCGACTGCGTCGCTACTTTGTAGAGAGCGGGCATCCAATATCCAAGTTGATGCATGCCGGGTTGTCGGTTTTCGTGCTTTACAATTTTGCTGTCGCTATTGCCATTGCCGGCACGGCCAAACATCTCTGACCTGGCCCAAAGGAACAGGTTTTCCCTGGTGGAATAAATCTACGGCTTCTTCCTGCCCCCGGCTTCCAGTACCAGCTCCTTGAGAATGGTGACGACGTTTTTCCCCCTTTCACGTGCTATCCGGTGGGCGTCATCCACCAGGCGCGCCGCCTGGGCTTCCAGGGTCGACAGGGCCGGCAGCGGAATATTCTGCCGCTCATATTGCCATGCCAGCAAACGAATGGCCAGTTTCCTCTCCTGTTGTTTGAAAAAACCGAACACGGTCCCGTGAACCTCCTCACCAAATAAAATCGTGTGCCACGATTTTATGAAATGCTCCTATCGAGCACGAAATAGGGTCGATATCCTGACAACCGCCCAGTCCAGTATCGCCTCGGCCGACTGACGGGAAGACTTCAACATGCCGTCGGCTTCCCGGACATAGGCCAGCGAACGCACGATCCCCTCCAGGGTAATGCCGTGCGCCTTCTGAAACAGCTTGTAAACGGGAAAGGCGTTACGAGGATTCGGCGCGATCAACAAATCCGTTGACATCTTCTTTTTCCGCCCCCCGGGGGACAGCTGTTCCCGCCAGCTTTCGAGGCGCGTTTTCAACATCTGGTCATGCTGCTCGACACGCGGCATGACATTGCTTCGAAAAAAGTTGAACGGCATGGCGGCATCATAGGAAACACCGGCGGCATTGTCCAGAAAATCGCGAATAACGAGCAGCTTGCGCAGGTGGTTGGCCAAGGCCGCGAGAATCTGAAGGGGGTGGTAGTCCGCACCAAGCAGCGATCGCATGTAAAAAAAGGCCTGTTCGGCATCCGCATCGGTGAGCGCATTGGTAAAACTGTAAATCGGGTCCGAGCGCGTTCGACGCAAGAGCGCTTCCACGTCCTGCGGGCCGATCTCCCGGCGTGCCCCCACATAGTCCACCAGTTTGGCCAGGTCGTTCGAAAAGGTTCGCGGGTCGAACCCGGTCAATTCCACCATCGTGGCGAAAGCCTGCCGGGACATGGTTTTTCCTTCGGCCTCCAGAACCGCATCCAGCAGCCCGCGCAGAACGGCTTCCTGCTCCGTCCTGTCGGCCTTGCGGTCGCCTTTGGGCACGGAGCAGTCGATCACCTGCCCCATTTCAAGAAAGCATTTGAACAGGCGCTTTCTTTTGTCTACCGTGTCAGTGGTGACGATGAGAAAGTGATTACCGGGCAGCCCGTTCTTCATCGCATCGATAAAAACGGCCGCGGGGTCGCTACCCTGCCCGGGGGCGAGCCGGTGCTCCCGGCTGAACGCGATGAGTTCATCCAACCATTCACCGTCGTCGACCGCGCTCTTTTCAAAGCCCAGTTTGGCGCGCCCGCCTTTCTCCGCCATATCGTCCATGGACAGATTCAGCATTCCGAGCAGCGACATCACGGTTCCGGCGGCTTTCCCGAATTCACCCCTGGCGTGCGCCGCATGCGCCTTCTCGAGAAATTTGGCCGTATCCTGTTTGGAGTAAAAGATGCGGGAGTCCAGCAGAGAAACCACTTTCCTGCCCTGCAGCAGCGCATAGGTATTGACGCTGCGCAGTGCTTCGCCGACATTCTCGTTCAACCCCTCGAAAGGCTCGTACATGAAATTTCTGTTTTCCCCGGGGACGAGGATCTCCAGCACACGCTCCAGAACAGATTTGTACAGCGCCTCCTCGCCGTAAATAAGGAATGTGGACGGCGCCGTGCCCTCCTCCAGCATTTTTTCAAAACGCGTCAGGAATTCTTCGATATTCTTATGAGATACGCTCGGCATGCTTTTCATAGTTGAGGTTTACTCAATTATTCGGGCATTTTCTTGAACAGCAGGTGGTACACGAAGATGAGAATGCCCACAGTGATGGCACTGTCGGCAATGTTGAACGCAGGCCAGTGCATGTCCTGGACATGTACGTCCAGAAAGTCGACCACCTTCCCGAGACGCAGCCTGTCGATCATGTTCCCGACGGCCCCGCCCATAATCAGGGCCAGCCCACCCCGGAGAAACACGTATTGCCGCGGCGTTTTCCAGTACATGTATATGATCATGCCCATGGCGGCCAAGGACGCAATCAGAAAAAACAGGTGCTTGAACAGTGAACTTTTCCCCGCCAGAAACCCGAAAGCCCCGCCGGTGTTGGTCAGATGGGTGAGGTCGAAAAAACCCGGAATCAGCACGATGGAGTCGTACAGAGGAATCGCCGCCTCGACCAGCCGTTTGGTTGCCTGGTCGAGGATGACCACCCCGGCGGCAATAACGCAGAGGAATAGATATTTGTTATTAACTTTCAAAGCGTTATTTTCAGTATGCTTAACAATCAGACCACATTTTGGTCATTTGTGCTTCGCACGTCATTTGGCCTGCGGCCGTAATTCATTGTTGCGAACAGATAAAAGCTATCGGCAACAATGAATAAGAGCGAAGCGAATTGCCACGAATTACGCGCGTCAGCGCAAATGACCGCCGCAGGCGTCCTTACAGTTCCTCCATCACCCCGCTGCACCGCGCACAGAGCGTCGCGTGCCCGCTGTCCGACCCCACCGAGGTCGCGTGCATCCAGCACCGCGCACACTTTTCACCCTCGGCCTGCGCCACCCCGATGGCGAGGCCCTCCACCAGTTCACTGCGGTAGGCCCCACCGACGGCGGAATCCTGATGAAGATCCGCCTGCGAAACGATGAAAATAGTGTACAGGTCGTCGGCATAGGGTTCCAGCCGGGCGTACGTGTCGGCATCCACGTACAGGGATACCGCCGCATCCAGCGGATGGCCGATCATTTTTCGGTTGCGCGCTTCTTCCAGGGCTTTGGTCACTTCGCCCCGGATCTTGAGAAGAAGCCCCCAGCTTTCCGCCAGGTCCGGATCTTTCAAGCCGTTCTCCACCTCCGGCAGGGAGGCAAGGTGCACGCTCTGCGCCTTGCCTTCGAAATCCGGCATGTGGGCCCACAATTCTTCGGCGGTAAAAGAGAGAATGGGCGCCATCAGTCTGGTCATGGCGGACAGAATTTTGTGCATCACCGTCTGGGCGCTCCTGCGTGCCAGCGACGCGGGCGGTGAGGTGTAGAGCCGGTCCTTGAGAATATCCAGGTAAAAGGCTGAAAGGTCCAGGGTGCAGTAGTTGAAGAGGGCGTGGTAAATCACGTGAAATTCGTAATTGTCATAGGCTTTACGCGCTTTTTCCACCAGCCCCTGGAGCTTGTGCAGGGCAAAACGGTCCATCTCCGGCATCTCTTCGCAGGCGACGTCGTCGCTGCCCGGCACGAAATCGTACAAGTTCCCCAGCATGAAGCGGCTGGTGTTCCTGATTCTGCGGTAGGCGTCGCTCAGCTGTTTCAAGATGTTGTCCGATATTCTGATGTCGTCCCGGTAATCCGCGGCTGATACCCAGAGCCGCAGGATCTCGGCGCCGTACTTTCCGATGACCTTCTTGGGGGCGATGACATTGCCGACGGACTTCGACATCTTGCGCCCTTCCGCATCCACCACGAACCCGTGGGTCAGCACGGCATCGTAGGGAGCCCTTTCCCTGGTACCGACAGCCGTCAGCAGGGAGCTGTGAAACCAGCCCCGGTGCTGGTCGCTGCCTTCCAGGTAGAGGTCCGCCGGCCACTTCAGGTAGTCCCTGTCTTCCAGCACCGCGGCGTGGCTGACGCCCGAATCAAACCACACATCCAGGATATCCGTTTCCTTGACAAAGGATTCGCTGCCGCACTTTTTGCACTTGGCGCCTGCGGGGAGCAGCTCGTCCACATCCCTTTCGAACCAGACGTCCGCCCCGTGGGCTTCGAACAGGGCAAACACATGGTCGATAATCTTCTGGTCCAGGTGCAGGGTTTCGCACTCGCTGCAGTAAAATACGGCGATCGGCACCCCCCAGGCCCGCTGACGGGATATGCACCAGTCCGGCCTGTTTTCAATCATGCCGTAAATCCGGTCGCGTCCCCAGTGCGGGATCCACTGGACCTTGTCGATGGCCTTGAGAGACGCTGCGCGCAGTCCGGTTTTGTCCATGGAGATGAACCACTGCGGCGTGGCCCTGAAGATGACGGGCCGCTTGCAGCGCCAGCAGTGCGGATAGGAATGGTCCATCGTCTCCCTGGCCAGCAGGGCACCGGCTTCCTGCAGCTTGTCGTTGATGGCCTCGTTGGTCTTGAAAACGAACCCGCCCTTGAAAAATTCGACCTCGTCCGTAAAAACGCCATGGTCGTCCACCGGCGAGTAAGCGTCGATGCCGTAGGCCATGCCCACGTCATAGTCCTCGCGGCCATGTCCCGGTGCGGTGTGCACACACCCCGTACCGGCGTCCAGGGTGACATGCCTCCCCAGGACGATCATGGAGGTGCGGTCATACAGAGGGTGCCGGCAGTTCTTTCTCTCCAGGATGGAGGCCTCGAACTCGGCGACAATCCGGTAACTGTCGACCCCGAAGGTGGCCATGCAGGTATCGACCAGGTCCTTTGCGAGAATGTACACCTCGTCTCCGCCGACATCCACGGCGGCATAGGTGAATTCGGGGTGCAGGGCAATCGCCAGGTTCGCCGGTATCGTCCAGGGAGTGGTCGTCCAGATCACCACCGACACCTGTTTGCCTTTGACTTCCGGGATGATGTCGTCCACGGCGTCCACCATGGGGAATTTGACATAGATCGACGGGGAAGATGCGTCATAGTATTCGATTTCCGCCTCGGCCAGGGCGGTCTGGCAACTGCAGCACCAGTGAATCGGCTTCTTGCTCCTGAACAGGTTGTTCATCAGCCCGAACTTGAGGCACTCGGTGGCGATGATGGCTTCGTAACGGTAGTTCATGGTCAGATACGGGTTTTCCCATTCCCCCATCACGCCCAGACGCCGGAATTCTTCGCGCTGAATGTCGATGAACCTCTCGGCGTAGGCACGGCAGCGCCGTCTGAAGTCGGCCTGGGAAAGCTCAACCTTCTTATTCCCCATCTCCTTGTCCACGTTGTGCTCGATGGGCAGGCCATGGCAGTCCCAGCCCGGAACGTACACGGCGTCATAACCGGACATCTGCCGCGAGCGGACGATGATGTCCTTCAGGATTTTGTTGAGCGCCGTGCCCATGTGGATGTTGCCGTTGGCATAGGGAGGGCCGTCGTGCAGAATGAAAAGCTCCCGGTCCTTGGAAAACTCCCTGATCTTGTGGTACAAATTCGTTTCATCCCATGCCTTGATCTGTTCCGGCTCCCGATTGACCAGATTGGCCTTCATGGGGAATTTTGTTTTCGGTAAATTGAGTGTCTGTTTGTAGTCCATCTTTGTGTCCTTTGTGCCTTTGTGGTTCTGTTCCATCAGTTTTTTTTTACGGCTCTATTTCTTTATGTGCTTTGGTCCATGGTGCCCATGGCCATCGACCCCACCGCCAGGTAGGCGAATCCCTTTTCAACCATGGCTCCGTAGTCGGGTATCATGCGCCGCCCATCCATGATCAGGTAAGGAGGCGCCACGGTGTCTTCGATGGTGCGCGACAACCCGCGGAATTCCTCGCAGTCGGATGAGATGAACAAGGCATCCGACCCGGTGAGGGCTTCCCTGGCGGTTTCGAAATAGGCGATCTTTTCAAATAAAACGTTCTTGCCGGGATCGAGCGCTTCCCTTGCCGCCTCGTTGGCCAGCGGGTCGTAGGCCCTGACGGCGGCCACGCCCTTTGACAGCAGGGATTCGATCACCTTGATGGAGGAAGCGTCACGCATGTCGTTGGTGTTCTTCTTGAAGGCCAGGCCCAGGACGGCGATGGTCTTGTTGTTGAGATTGAACCCCGCTTCCGACGCGGCGCGATCCACCAGGTAGACTTTCTGGCGCTCATTCACTTCATAGGAAGCCTCCAGCATCTTGGTGCTTACATTGGCGCGCCGCAGCTGGTAGATCAGGGAGGCGATGTCCTTGCCGAAGCAGCTCCCCCCGGCGCCGTTGCTCACGAAGGACCCCCAGGTGCTGATCCTGTCGTCGGCGGTCACCCCCATTCTGAGGTCGTCGATGTTGATGTTGGGAATGGTTTCGCCCAGTTTGGCGCCCACACCGTTCCAGAAGGATATATACGTCAGCAGCATGGTGTTGGCCACGTATTTGACGGCTTCCGCTGTCTCGGGCGTCGTTTCCAGGTACTTGGTCTGGACGTGGTGGACAAACTTGGCGTAAATGCGTCGCAGAATCACGAAGTCTTCCTCGAAATCGCAGCCTACGACGATACGGTCCGGCTTCCTGGCCTCGGGTACGGCCGTGCCCTCGGCCAGGAACTCCGGATTCGAGGCCACACCGAAATTCTCGACCCCGTGGCCTTCCATCACCGTCTTCAAATGCCGTACGGTTCCGATGGGTACGGTGCTCTTGTTGACGACGACCACCCGCCGTTTGTCCTGCCTGGCGGACAGCTTGGCCCCGATAGTGTCGATGGCCGCGTCGTAGTAGGTCAGGTTGGTGGACCCGTCCCGGTTGGGGGGGGTCGGCAGACACAGGAAGATGGCGTCGGTGCCCTCGATGATTTCATCCAGATTCGTGGAAAAAAAGAGGTGCCGGCCGTGAACCTTCTTTATGATATCGGTCAGGCCCGGTTCGTTCACATACCTGACGATCCGGTCGGCTTCACTGCTCGCAAAAGCCTCTATCTTGTCGGGGTCGTTGTCATAGGCGTAGACCTCGTGTCCGAATTCCGAACAGACGGCCGCGTGCACCAACCCCACATAGCCGGTTCCCGCCACAATGATTTTCATAACGCCTCCATACATGTATCTTCACTTCAGCAAGGGCCCGGCTGTTTTTCCATAAATCCTGTGGTGATGACAACCTTTACGGCGAACCCTCGACGACCCCTGGAATTCGAAATGAATTTATATATAAGATTTGCAATGATTACACAAGCAAAGAATGCCGTTTGCCCCGGTGATTGAACGTGTGGTATATTTCACCACCATGATGAAATCTTCGCCAAGCCGGTTCCATCTCGCTCCCATCGTGTCGACGGGTCTCGTTGCCGCCTACATCGTGGGGAGCCTGCAGGTCTACGCCAGCAACGCCCACCTTCTTAAAACCGTAACGCTTCTGGCAAATGCCGGCTACCTGACCGTGCCCAACCGGTTGATCGCGCCCTATCTGAAAAGCCTCGCCACCGCCCTCATGGGGGGGGTGTTCTTCGCCTTGAGCATCGGCGCCGGCGTCACCCTGACGGCTTTTCTTATGGCTTTGACCTGGAAAACCATCGGCCGTCGCAAAAAGTCCCTGGCGGTTCTGCTCGCCTTGCCCTGGATCG
>Ga0316576_10001869_pt1 | contig 11708 bp, 11 predicted proteins | sample S0NA_FD_203075 | JGI IMG/M metagenome (GOLD analysis project Ga0316576, IMG submission 203075) | Rhizosphere microbial communities from salt marsh grasses in Alabama, United States - S0-2_050615r3r5 | ecosystem: Host-associated > Plants > Roots > Rhizosphere | place: USA: Alabama | collected... | reverse complement strand
TGTGCTCGGGCTGCACGTCTGGCCGTTCCGGGCGGCGCACCCAGCGGACCACGACGAGATGCGGATCGACCTCGATCCCTCGCCCGGGGTGACGTTCGACATGGTGCGCGAAGCGGCCGCGCACGTGCGAGACCTGCTCGCCGAGATCGGGATGATCGGCTTCGCGAAGACGACGGGGAGCAAGGGCATCCACGTGTACGTGCGGGTCGAGCCGGGCTGGGACTCCTTCGCCGTCCGCGGCGCCGTCGTCGCACTCGGGCGCGAGCTCGCCTCCCGGCATCCCGACCTGATCACCGACAAGTGGTGGAAGGAGGAGCGGGGCCGCCGGGTGTTCGTCGACTTCAACCAGAACGCCCCCCACAAGAACATGTTCGGTGCCTGGGGGGTGCGCCCGCGCGTCGGTGGCCAGGTCTCCACGCCGTTCGGGTGGGACGAGCTCGACACGATCGATCCCGAGGCGCAGACGATCGACACCGTTCCTGCCCGGCTGGCCGAGCGGGGCGACCCCTGGGAGCTGATGGACGACGCTGCGGTCTCGATCGCTCCCCTCGTCGAACGGTTCGCCGCCGACCTGGCCGACGGCATCCCCGATGCTCCGTGGCCGCCGGTGTACCCGAAGATGCCGAACGAGGCGCCGAGGGTGCAGCCGAGCCGGGCCCGTGAGACACCGGACTGACCCCGCCGGCTCGTCATGATCCCACGTCCGTTCAGGACACCGACGCAGGCGCGACGGCGGATCAGGACGGTGCGATCGTCACGACGTCGGGCGACGCGTTGCGTCCGACCACCACGAGTCCGCAGAGCAGGATGGCGATGCCGACCCATGCGAGCACCGTGAGCGACTCGTCGAGCACCAGCACGGCGAGCAGTGAGGCCGTGAGCGGTTCCGCGAGCACGAGCGTGACGGTCGTCGCCGTGGTCAACCGGTGCAGCCCGTAGCCGAACAGGAGGTAGGCGATTCCCGTCGTCAGCACGCCGAGATGGAGCGCCATGAGGATCCCTGATCCCGTCGTGACCCACGCGAACGGCTCGCTCCGGGCGAACGCCGCCACGACGAGGACTCCGACGGTGAACGGTGCCGCGAGCGCCAGGGTCGAGTCGACGCCACGGGCCATCGTGGTCTTCGAGGTGACGGAGTAGACGGCATACCCGGCACCGGACAGCAGCGCGAAGAACAGCCCGGCCGCCTCGATCTGGTCGCCGCCGTCGCCACCCGACTGCGCGACGATCAGGAGCGTCCCGCCGCTGACGGTGACCATGGTGCCCACCAGCCACGCACCGTTGGGCCGAACGCCGCGCAGGGCCGACTCGAGCGCCCCGGCGAAGAACGGTCCGCTGCCGATCGCGACCACGGTGCCCATGGCCACACCCATCCGCTCGACCGCGGCGAAGAACGCCGGCGTGTACGTCGCGACGCCGATCCCCCCGATCGCCACCAACCGCCGGTTCGCCCGCAGCATCGACACGACCGGCGGCCGATCGGGTGACAGTGCGATCGCCACCCACAGGACGACGACGCCCAGACCGATGCGCACCGCACCCACGCCGAGCGGTGTCGCCGAGTCCGGCCCGAGCTCGAGTGCCGTCCCCGCCGTGCCGAACAGCGCGGCCGCCGCGATCACGGCCAGGATCGGACGCGTGGTTGTCGGCACCATGGAGTTCTACCGGACCCGACCGTCCGCGGAATCTATTTGCGTCCGCAACTGTTGGTGAAATCATGACCAGCCCGACCATCGATGTCCGCCGAGCCGCCGATCGACCGCGCACCCGCATCGGTTGGCTCGACTCGCGCCACTCCTTCAGCTTCGGTCACCACTACGACCCGTCGAACCTGGGGCACGGGCTCCTGCTCGTCAACAACGACGACGTCGTGCGGGGTGGGTCGGGCTTCGACACCCACCCCCATCGCGACATGGAGATCGTGACCTGGGTGCTGTCGGGGGAACTCGAGCACAAGGACTCCGAACGCAACCGGGGAGTCCTGTATCCGGGCCTCGCTCAGCGGATGTCCGCCGGCACCGGCATCTGGCACAGCGAGATGAACAACTCCGGCACCGAGGACGTGCACTTCGTCCAGATGTGGGTCGTGCCGGACACCGAGTCGGTCAACCCGAGCTACGAGCAGCTCGACATCAACGCCGAACTCGCCCGGGGTGGGCTGGTCCCCATCGCATCGGGCACAGGGCACGATGCCGCGATCTCGATCCGTCAAGCCGGCGCGGTGCTGTGGGGCGGACGCCTCGGAGCCGGCGAGCGTGTCGACGTACCCGACGATCGCCACGTGCACGTGTTCGTGCCTCGTGGCTCCGCCGAACTGGAGGGAGCCGGTCCGATCGGGACCGGCGACGCCGCGCGACTCACCGGTGCCGGAACGCGAACGCTGACCGCGGGACCCGACGGCACCGAGGTGTTGATCTGGGCGACGGCATGACATCCTGATCCCGATGGATGTGACCGACGTCGACGACAGCGACTACGCCCGGTTCTCGTCCCTGGTCCGCACGCGCCGGACGTCGATGATCGTCGATCAGGAGCGGGAGGTGCCGCTCGACCTGATCGCCGAACTCTGTGGTCTCGCCACCTGGGCGCCGAACCACAAGAAGACCTGGCCGTGGCGGTTCGCTCTGTTCACCGGCGACGGCCGCGCTCGGCTGGGAACCACCATGGCCGCCGAGATGGAGCGGGTCGACTTCGGCGACGCCGCCAAGCGGGCCAAGACACGCGCCAAGTACCTGCGAACGCCCGCGACGCTCGTCGTCGGCTGCGCGCCCCACCAGAACCCCATGCTCCACCTCGAGAACCGCGACGCCGTCGCAGCCGGCATCCAGAACCTGCTACTCGGCGCCACGACGCTGGGATTGGCGACGTTCTGGTCGACGCCGGCCCTCACCCAACCCCCCGCCGTGCTCGAACTGTGCGGGTTCGATCCCGACGACCGGCTCGTCGCCATCATCTACCTGGGTTGGGCGGCGCAGGACTGTCCCGCCCCGGAGCGCCCACAGCTGCCGATCACGCACGTCGCCGAGTGATCGGGCCGTCGGACCCTGGAACCGGCACCCGTCGTCGACGCACCATCGATTCGTGAGACCCCTGCTGTTCACGCTGGCCGCCATGACGATCGCGGTCCTCGCCGGCTGTGGCAGCGATCCCGAACCCGTCGAGCCCACCACGACCACCGAGCTCGCCAATCCGGCGTCGGTGTTCTGCATCGAGCAGGGCGGCAGCCTCGACATCGTCGACGAGACCGGCGGCCAGGTCGGCTACTGCACCCTGCCCGACGGCACCAGGATCGAGGAGTGGGAGTACTACCGCTCGCAGAATCCGACGGCGACGAGCCAGCCGTGACGTTTTCGCCGGGCATCGCCGCACCGGCGAGAATGCCCTGGTGAGCGTCGACGGCCGTCAGAGCGTGGTGACCCTCGACGTCGAGGGTGTGCTGGTTCCCGAGATCTGGATCGCCGTCGCCGAACGCACCGGGATCGAGGGACTCCGCCGCACCACCCGCGACGAACCCGACTACGACGTGTTGATGCGGTATCGGCTCGACCTGCTCGGCGAGCACCAACTCACCATGTCGCTGATCGAGGACGTGATCGCGGGGTTGGAGCCGCTCGACGGTGCCCGGGACTTCCTGGACGAACTGCGCTCGGAGGCACAGGTCATCCTGCTCTCGGACACGTTCGAGCAGTTCGCTCGTCCGCTGATGCGCCAGCTCGGATGGCCGACGGTGCTGTGTCACCGCCTGGTCGTCGCCGACGATCGCATCGTCGACTACCGCCTGCGTCAGCCGAACCAGAAGCAGCGTGCCGTCGAGGCGCTGCGGGGCCTCAACCTGCAGGTGATCGCAGCGGGCGACAGCTACAACGACACGACGATGCTCGGGGCGGCGGACGTCGGCTACCTGTTCCACGCACCGACGAACGTGATCGCCGAGTTCCCACAGTTCGCCGCACTCGACACCTTCGACGAACTGCTCGCAGCCATCCGCTCACACCTCTGACGCTGCGGGTGGGGACGGCCCCGACGCTGCTGCCCCGATGACGCGCGGAGGGGATGGAGCCGAACGCGCTCAGCGCGGAGGTTGGACCATGAGCGTTCGTTCGTGTCGCTCCACACCCCGCAGCAGCACCGGCAGCGTGAGCCCCACGAACACGAGGATGCTCCCGCTGACGAAGATCGCCGAACGCACCCCGTAGGCGTTGGCGAGCAGGCCGCCGACGAGGGCGCCGAACGGCATGCCGAGGTAGACCAGGAAGCGGTAGCTCGCGCCGACCCGACCGAGCATCTCGTCGGGGATGAGCCGTTGTCTGAGCGCGAGGGTGAGCACGTTCCACACCATCACCGAGGCGAGCGACAACGCCGACAGGACACCGACGACGATCGGCGACGACGTCACCGCCATCAACCACGTCGACGCACCCGACCCGACGACGGCGATCGGCAGCGTTCGACGCAGTGGGAAGCGCCGGAAGCGCGGCGCCAGCAGCGAGCCGGCGATCCCGCCCAGCGCTCCCGGAACGAGCAGGACGCCGTACCCGAACTCCGACAGCTCGAGCTCGTCGGTGGCGAAGATCACGAACACGGCGTTCCCCACGAACGAGGCGGTCCCGAGTGCTGTCGACACGAGCGCCAGCGTGCGCAACAACCGGTGCTGCCACAGCCAGCGGATCCCTTCGGCGAGGCTGGCCCGCATCGTCGTGCGTCGCTGGCCCCCCGGCGCCGCCGGCCGGTAGGTCCCGGTCATGAACGCCAACACCAGCGCAGCACCGGCGAACGTGAGGCCGTCGATACCGAAGGGGACAGCGATCGCCAGGCCGAACAGCAGCCCGCCCAGCGGCGGGCCGACGAGGTCGTTCATCGCCAGCTCGGTCGATCCGAGCCGGCCGACCGCGCGTTCGAGATCGGGACCGGCCACGGTGGCCGGCACCATCGCCATGCTCGAACTGTCGACCACGGCCTCGGCGGAGGCCAACAGCACGGCCACGACGTAGATCACGACGATCGAGCTCTGGTCGAGCGCGATCGCCGCGACGAGCCCGGCGACGACGACGGCTCGGGCGATGTCGAGCCGCATCCGCAGGAGTCGCCGGTCGTACCGGTCGGCCAGCGCGCCTCCGGGCAGGATCAGGAACAGCCACGGCAGGCGCTGCGCCACGGTCACCCCGGCGATCAGCCGAGGATCCGACGTCACCGACGTGGCCAGCAGCGGCATCGCGACGAGCCGGAGCCCGTCGCCGAGGTTCGACAGCGCTGTCGCCGCCCACAGCAGCCTGAAGTTGCGAGGAAGCGCCGAGCCGCGTCGCCGGTGCGACGGGGTCGGCTCACCGGCTGCGGACGATCCATCGTCGACGGCGACGCGGCCGCCACCGATCGACCGGTCGAAGGTGGTGACATCGACGCCGAGCGCGGCGAGCTTGGCGTCGAGCTCGTCGAGGAGCGACGACCGTGTGGAACCACCCTCGCCGTCGTCGGGTCCGGGACGTCTCACGGCGTGTAGACGCCGAACACCGCCCGCAGCGCGTCGCTGATCTCACCGAGCGTGGCGTCGGCGCGCAGTGCGTCCTTCATCGCGTAGAGCAGGTTGTCGGAGCCCTCCGCCGTTGCCTTGACCGCGGCGAGCGCCGATTCGAGCGCCGCGGTGTCGCGACCGGACTTGTACGCCTTCAGTCGGCCGATCTGACGATCCTGCAGTTCCGGGTCGATCGGGAACACCTTGGGCTCGGGCTCGTCGTCCATGGTGAACTTGTTGACACCGACGATCACGCGCTCGTCGTCGTCGATCGACTTGGTGTACTCGTACGCCGCCTGCTCGATCTCGTCCATCTGGAAGCCGGACTCGATCGCCGTCACGGCGCCGCCCATCTCGTCGATGCGCTCGATGTACTCCCACGCGAGACGTTCGACCTCGTCCGTGAGTGACTCCACGAAGTACGAACCGGCGAGCGGATCGGGCGTGTCGGCGACGCCCGACTCGTAGCCGATGATCTGCTGTGTGCGCAGCGCCATGCGGGCGGCTTCCTCCGTCGGCAAACTGAGCGCCTCGTCGTAGCCGTTGGTGTGCAGACTCTGCGTGCCGCCGAGCACCGCCGCCATCGCCTGCAGCGTCACGCGCATGATGTTGTTCATCGGCTGCTGCGCGGTGAGGGTCGAACCGCCGGTCTGCGTGTGGAAGCGCAGCATCGACGACTTCGGGTCCTCGGCACCGAAGCGCTCGGTCATGATCGTGTGCCACATGCGCCGGCTCGCCCGGAACTTGGCGACCTCCTCGAAGAAGTTGTTGTGGCCGTTCCAGAAGAAGCTGAGGCGCGGCGCGAAGTCGTCGACGTCGAGGCCGGCATCGATCGCCGCCTGCACGTAGGCGATGGCGTTCGCCAACGTGAACGCGATCTCCTGCACCGCCGTCGAACCGGCTTCGCGGATGTGGTAGCCGGAGATCGAGATCGTGTTCCAATTGGGAACGTGCGAGCTGCAGTACTCGAAGATGTCGGTGATGATCCGCATCGACGGGCGCGGGGGATACACGTAGGTGCCCCTCGCGATGTACTCCTTGAGCAGGTCGTTCTGGATGGTCCCGCCGATCTTGTCGCTCGGCACGCCGTTCTCCTCGGCGACCAGCTCGTACATCAGGAGGAGGATGGCTGCGGTCGAGTTGATCGTCATCGACGTCGTGACCTGGTCGAGCGGGATGTCGGCGAGGAGGAGCCGCATGTCCTGCATCGAGTCGATCGCGACACCGACCTTGCCGACCTCGCCCTCGGCGCGGGCGGCGTCGGAGTCGTACCCCATCTGCGTCGGCAGGTCGAACGCACACGACAGACCGGTCTGGCCGGCGTTCAGCAGGAACTTGAAGCGTTCGTTCGTGGACTGGGCGTCTCCGAATCCCGAGTACTGGCGCATCGTCCAGAGCCGGCCGGTGTACATCGAGCCGTACACGCCGCGGGTGTACGGCGGCTTGCCGGGTGCACCGAGCTGCGTGGCCGGGTCCCACCCCTCGAGATCGGTGGCGTCGTAGAGCCGCTTGATCGGGATGCCCGAGTCGGTCCTCGGCAGGTCGTTCGCGTCAGCCATGGCGCCGATCGTATTGCAGGACCCCGTCCTGCGCCCGATCTACGCAGCGTGTAGACACGATGGCGTGTCAACCCGAGAGTTGGTCGTGCTGGGTACGGCGAGTCAGTCGCCGACGCGGGAGCGCAACCACAACGGCTACCTCCTCCGCTGGGACGGTGAAGGAATCCTGTTCGACCCGGGCGAGGGCACGCAGCGCCAGTTCCACTTCACCGACGTGACCGCTGCGTCGACCACGCGGATCTGCATCAGCCACTTCCACGGCGACCACTGCCTCGGACTGCCCGGCATGATCCTTCGCCTCGCGCTCGACGCAGGACACCTCCCGGTGCCGATCCACTACCCGGCCGGCGGCGAGGAGTACTTCCGTCGGCTCTGCCTGGCGACCGCCGGTCAGGAGGATGCCGAGGTGACCCCGTGCCCGGTTCACGAGGCCGGCGTGATCCACGTCGATCGCGGCTTCACCATTCGCTCGGCGCCACTGCGCCACCGGGTCGACACGATCGGCTACCGCCTCGACGAGCCCGACGGCCGGCACTTCCTGCCCGACCGACTCGACGCGTTCGGCATCGACGGCCCGGCCGTCGGGCAGTTGCGCGATGTCGGGTCGATCGACGTCGACGGACGCACGGTCGCCCTCGAGGAGGTGACGGAGCTGCGTCGAGGGCAGTCGTTCGCCTACGTCCTCGACACCGCATGGTGCGACGGCGCGCTCGAACTCGCCGACGGCGCCGACATGCTGCTGTGCGAGGCGACGTTCCGATCCGACGACGAGGACCTCGCCGAACGGTACGGCCACCTCACCTCGCGACAGGCCGGCCGACTCGCCGCGGACGCCGACGTCGGTCTGCTCGTGCTGACCCACTTCTCGCCCCGCTACGGCGACGAGCAGGCGTTCGCCGACGAGGCGGCGCTCGAGTACGACGGCGAGATCGTGCTCGCCTCCGACCTCGACCGGATCCCGCTTCCGCGTCGCGGTTGACGACCGCTCACCGGGCGGCGACGACGGCGACCTCCATGCGCCACTCCGGTCGGGCGAGCGCCGGGACGGTCACGAGTGTGGATGCCGCGCGATGCTCACCGAGCGCAGCGTCACGAGCCGCCATCACGGGCGCGAGATCCTCGCCGACCACGACGTAGGTCGTGACCGAGACGATGTCACTCGGCGTCATCGCGGCGTCACGCAGCATCGACCAGATGTTCGTCCACACGGCCGTCGCCTGATCGGCCATCGACACGGGCGTCGAACCGTCCGACGCGATCGGGACCACCCCCGAGGTGTGCAGCCAGCGCTGTGGCCGCTCGGTCAGGACGGCGTGGGCGTAGTTCGCTGCCGGTGCCGCGATGTCGGCGGGACGGATCTCGATCATCGCCGCATCGTACGACTGCCGGTCGATCGGCGCTGGAGACAGCACGAGCCGACGGGAGTACGGTGTGCCCATGGCCATCACCGAAGACGACCTCACCGTTCCCGCCGATGCGTCGCCCGGCACCATCGACGGCATCGAGCTGACCCCGAAGACCGTCGGGCTCGATGGCATCCCGACCTTCGACAACGTCGAGGACGAGCGCCACTATCGCAAGACCCACCTCGCCGGCGCACTGCGCATCTTCGGCAAATTCGGCTTCGGCGAGGGCGTGGCCGGTCACATCACCGTCCGCGACCCCGAATACCCGGACATGTTCTGGGTCAATCCGTTCGGGATGAGCTTCCGCCACATCAAGCAGAGCGACCTGATCCTGGTCGACCACAGCGGCAACGTCGTGTACGGCACCAAGCCGGTCAACCGGGCCGCGTTCGTGATCCACGCCGCCGTCCACTCGGCGCGACCCGACGTGGTGGCCGCCGCGCACGCCCACTCGCCCTACGGCAAGTCGTTCAGCTCGCTCGGCATCCCGCTTGCCCCGCTCACTCAGGACGCCTGCATCTTCTACAAGGACCATCACGTCATCGCCGAACAGGGCGGCGCGGTGGTGTTCGACGTCGACGCCGGCAAGGAGCTGGCCTCGAAGTTCCCCGACGGCAAGGCAGCCATCCACCAGAACCACGGTCTCTTCACGGTCGGTGAGACCGTCGACGAAGCGGCGTTCTGGTTCATCTCGATGGAGCGCTCGTGCCAGGCGCAGCTGATGGCGATGGCGGCGGGTGACCCGATCGAGATTCGCGACGAGTGGGCCACCTACACCCAGCAGAACACCGGATTCCACGCTGCGGGTTGGTTCAGCTTCCAGCCGCTGTGGGACGAGATCGCCCGCACCGATCCCGAACTCTTTGACTAGTTCGTCCTCGGAGCGTCGAACCACCCGCTCGACGGCCGGACGACCTGGCCCGGCGAATCCGGTCAATCGGTGGCTGACCACTGCGCAGCCCGAAGCCCTCTTCGTCCTCTCGGCCGTCGCCCAGTACGTGGGCGCGGTGATCGCAGTCGGCCTGTTCGACGAGGTCGAACCGCAGACGGTCGCCTGGTTCCGCGTCATCGGCGCGGCACTGGCGCTCGTCGCCGTCTCCCGAGCGTGGCGGCAACGCTGGACCCGCTCCGAGCTCGTCGCCGCGGCGGCATTCGGTGTGGCGACGGCGCTGATGAACATGTTCTTCTACCTGGCGATCGATCGCATCGATCTCGGCAAGGCCGTGACGATCGAGTTCCTCGGCCCGATCACCGTGGCCGCGGTGGCCACACGCTCGGCGCGCAACGCGATCGCCCTGCTCTTCGCGGTCGCCGGCGTCGTCGTTCTCGGCGGCGGAGAGATCGAGGGCAACGCGCTCGGTCTCGTGTTCATCGGGCTGGCGTCGACGATGTGGGCCTTCTACATCGTCATCGGCTCTCGGGTCGCCCGCCTCGACCGGGGAGTCGCGGGGCTCGGCGTCGGGCTGGCGATCGGAGCGCTCGCGATCGCTCCGGCCGGCGCGCCGTGGAGCGGCGACGTCTGGACCTCGCCCCGACTCCTGGGGCTGTGCCTGCTCGTCGGCGTGTTCTCGAATGCGATCGGCTACGGCATCGACCAGTTCACCATGCGTCGGATCCCGATCCGACGGTTCTCGGTCCTGCTGGCCCTGCTGCCGGTGACCGCCGCCTTCATCGGCTGGCTCGTGCTCGACCAGCGCCCGTCGGGCATCGAGACGGCCGGGATCGCCCTCGTGCTGGTCGGGGTGATCGTCCAGGAGCGTGAGGAACTGGCCCCGATCCGCGCCGAGGTGCTCACCGAACCGTCGTGAAGCAGGTGTCGGACCGCAGGCGACGGATACGATCCGGCGGCCCTCCCACTCTGGAACTCTCGTGAACGCACCCCTTCTCCGCCGCGCCCGATCGTCCGCACCGACGTACCTCGCCGAGATCTTCGCGATCAGCGCAGCGGCCCTGCTGCTCGAGATCTCCTACACACGGGTCATCTCGTTCAAGCTCTACTACTACTACACGTATCTCGTGATCGGCCTCGCCCTGCTCGGTCTCGGATCAGGCGCCGTGGTCGTCGCCGTGTCGAAGCGCCTCGACCGGCTCGACACGCGCTCGCTGCTCGCCCGCTGCACGCTCGCGTCGGCGGCCGGCGTCGTCGTCGGCTACGTGGCCGTGGCGGTCACGCCGCTCGACACGCTGCAGATCTGGACCGGCGGACGCGGCGCCCAGCTGGCGGCGATCGGCCAACTGGTGGTCATCGCCCTCGGTCTCTACGTCAGCTTCCTGCCGGTCGGGATGTGCATCTCCGCCCTGTTCGCCCGACGGCCCGAGGACATCAACCGGTTGTACTTCTCCGACCTCGCCGGCGCGGCGCTCGCCTGCCTCGTCGTCGTTCCCCTGATCGCGACCGTCGGACCGGTGTCGGTGATCGCGATCGTCGCCGTGACCCTCCTCGCCACCGGAATCCACCTGGCGGACGTCGACTGGCGAGCAACGACCGGCACGGCCGCTGCGATCGCCACCGCAGTCGCCGCCGTGCTCCTTCTGGTGGTCGTGGTCCGTCCGAGTGCAGCACCGGACATCCGCACCGAGGAGAGCAAGGGCGTACGCCCCGGCATCCAACTCTCGTCGTCGGAATGGAGCGCCCTGTTCCGCGTCGACGCGCTCGAGCTGCCGGCGAACACCATCCTGTTCCACGACGGGATCTGGGGGTCGGCGATCTGGCCCTGGGACGGCGATCCCGCGTCGCTCACCCGGTTCGACGACGAGGACCGATCGATCCCCTTCGCTGCCCTCGGCGAGGCCCCCGCACGAGTCCTGATCATCGGTGCGGCCGGCGGCAACGAGATCGAGGCGGCCCTCCACTTCGGCGCGAAGCAGATCGACGCGGTCGAGCTGAACCCGGCCACCGCCGACCTCCTGCGCGGCAAGTACGCCGACTACACGGCGCGGCTCACCGAGCGCCCCGAGGTGAACTACGTCGTCGGCGACGGCCGCAGCTATCTCGCTCGCTCCGACGAGCGGTACGACCTGGTCTGGTTCGTCGCCCCCGACAGCTACGCAGCCTCGAACGCGGCGTCGAGCGGCGCCTTCGTCCTGTCGGAGAGCTACCTCTACACGCGCGAGATGCTCGACGAATCGCTCGACCACGTCACCGACGACGGCATCGTCGTCATGCAGTTCGGCGAGAAGGACTACGAGGGGCGACCGAACCGCACCGCTCGCCTCGCCGCGACCGCTCGGGCG
>Ga0316576_10001868_pt1 | contig 11709 bp, 10 predicted proteins | sample S0NA_FD_203075 | JGI IMG/M metagenome (GOLD analysis project Ga0316576, IMG submission 203075) | Rhizosphere microbial communities from salt marsh grasses in Alabama, United States - S0-2_050615r3r5 | ecosystem: Host-associated > Plants > Roots > Rhizosphere | place: USA: Alabama | collected... | reverse complement strand
AGGCGTGGCAGACGTCCGGATCTCTGGTAGGTTTGTACGACCCGACCGAGGGAGACGATGACCCGACCGCAGACGACCAAGCGAGACGAAATCCCGCAGCAGCACCGCTGGGCGCCCGAGCACATCTTCGAGGACTGGCCGGCCTGGGAGCAGGCCTGCGCCGAGCTGGAGCGCCTGATCGAGGCCTACGCCGCTCTCAAGGGCAGCCTGGCCCGGGGGGCCGAGGCGCTGCTCGACTCCCTGCGCCTCGCCGACGAGCTGGGCCAGCTCGCCCACCGGGTCTACTACTTCCCGGCGCTGCGCCACGACGAGGACCAGCGTGACAACCAGGTCGGTGCCCACCGGCAGCGGGCCCAGATCCTGCTTGCCCGGGCGGAGCAGGCCAGCGCCTGGTTCAACCCGGAGCTGCTCCAGATCCCGCTGGCCACGGTGCGGGGCTGGATGGAGGCGCTCGAGCCCCTGCGCCTCTACCGCTTCGCCCTGGAGGAGATCTACCGCCAGCAGGAGCACGTGCTCGACGACGCGGGTGAGCGGCTGATGTCGCTGGGCGCCCGCTTCCGCCGCGCGGCATCCGAGGCCTACGCCGCGCTGACCACCGCGGACGCCCACTTCCCCAGCGTGACCCTCTCGAACGGCGAGGAGGTCACCATGACCCACGGGCGTTACCGCGCGATCCTGTCCACGAGCAGGGTCCAGGCGGACCGGCGCGCGGCGTTCGAGGCGATCTATGGCCTGTACGCCGCCGCCCCCAACACCTACGCCGCGCTCTACGACGGCGTCGCCCAGCGCGACTGGTTCGTGGCCCAGGCCCGGCACTACGCCTCGACCCTCGCCGCCGCGCTCCACGGCAACAACATCCCCGAGCAGGTGGTGGACAACCTGATCGCCGCGACCCGGAGCGGCACCGAGCCGCTGAGGCGCTACCACCGGCTGCGCAAGCGCGTACTGGGACTCGAGAGCTACCACCCCTACGACGGGACCTGCCCCCTGATGGAGACGACGACGAGCTACCCCTACGACCAGGTCCAGCGCTGGATCGTCGAGTCAGTGGCCAGGCTGGGAGAGTCCTATCAGCAGCGGGTCGGCGTGGCCTTCCAGGCGAGATGGATCGACGTCTACGAGAACGAGGGCAAGCGCTCGGGCGCCTACTCGGCGCCGGTATACGGCGTTCACCCGTACATGCTCCTCAACTACAACGACACCCTGGACGACATGTTCACCCTGGCCCACGAGATGGGCCACTCGATGCACACGATCCTCTCGCACCAGAGTCAGCCCTTCGTCTACGCCGGCTACACCATCTTCGTCGCCGAGGTGGCCTCGACCCTGAACGAGGCGCTGCTGCTCGAGCTGCTCCTCGAGCGCACCGAGGACCCGCGCGAACGAGTCGCGCTGCTGCAGCACGCCATCGACACGATCTGCGGCACCTTCTACACCCAGGTGCTGTTCGCCGACTGGGAGCTCGAGGCGCACCGGATGGTGGAGCGGGGCGAGCCCCTCACGGCGGAGCGCCTGAGCGCCCTCTACATGGAGCTGCTCGAGCGGTACTACGACGACGTGTTCCCCAAGGACGAGCTCTACGGCCTGACCTGGGCGCGGATCCCCCACCTGTTCCGCAGCCCATACTACGTCTACCAGTACGCCACCTGCTTCGCCTCCTCGGCCAAGATCCTCACCGACCTGGGAGGCGCGCAGGGCGCGGCGGCGCTGGAGCGCTACCTCGAGCTGCTTCGGTCCGGCGGAAGCGACCACCCGATGGAGCAGCTGCGGCGGGCCGGTGTGGACCTTTCCCGGCCGGAGCCGATGGAGGCGGTGACGCGACAGCTGGACGACCTCGTCGGCCGGCTGGAGGGCGAGCTGGACCGGCTGCAGCAATCGTAAACCATTCTTCACGCCCGCCAACAAACGTACACAGCCCCAACCCATAGCCTCAAGTATTCTTGAGATCTTTGTTGGGCACGATCATTGCTCAGACAATCCATGACTTGGCCAAAAAATGAGGAGAGCAAAAATGAGCAGCTGGAGAGCAAAGACCACCACCGTGCTCCTTTCCCTCGGCGCCCTGCTCCTGCTCCGCGGGGTTGGAGAGGACGGCGGGTGCGGCCAGGGGCTGGACAACAAGGCGGGCATCCCCGGCATCAACGTGGGCGGGATGGAGGGGGCCCGCTGGAGCGTGGCCTACGACGACCAGGTCACGGTCAAGATCAAGAACGCCGCGGGCGTGGTGACGACAAAGACCTTCTCCTGGGCCGCCGGCGGGACCTTCGACATGGAGGGCGTTCAGGTCGATCTGCGCAAGCTCTGTGAACGGGAGGACGTGGCCTGCCCCAACGAGGTCTTCCCCCACGAGGTCGTGATGACCCAGCCCGGGACCGAGCAGCACCTGCTCTACGTGACCTTCAGCCCCGAGGGCCCACTCGGCGACCTGAGCCAGACGACGCTCGTCGGCAACGTGGACAGCGAGCAGGACTTCTCCATCGCCCTCGGGATCAAGGCGGCGGCGCTCGGCACCTGCGGGCTCCTCGGCGTCTCCTACGCCACAGGCCACATCCGGACCGAGGAGGAGGTGAACGGCGGCGATCCCACCCTCGGCTTTCAGATGCAAGGGGAGATCGTCACGGCCTACTCCGGGGGCTGCGTGATCAACAACGCAGCCGGCGGCGGCACGGTGGAGCTGCGGATCCCCTTCAACGCTCAGCGCATCAAGTAGCGCGGCGATTCTCGCCGGGGACCACGTCGACGTAGAGCGTCGGCACGGTGTCCGCGGCCTTTCCCCGCCCCAGCGCGGCGTCCACGAGCACCCCACCTTTCGACTCGAGCCTGATCGCCGAGCCACGTCGCAGAAACCGGAGCGGCATGCGCAGCCGGATCCCCTGCGGCGTGGGCGTCGCCTGGACCTTGACCTGCTGCGGGAAGCCCTCGAACCAGACGGTCGTTGGATAGGGGTCCGGTCGCTGGGGTCGATCGGCGACCGGTGGAGCTTGTCGGAGCTGCTGGCGCTCCTCGATCAGCGCGGCGCTGGCCTCCTCCACCAGGTCCTCGGGCCGCCCGCCCTGCTCGGGCCAGCTCGCGCTGCCGAATCCGACCTGGAGCGCCGGCCCATTGGCCAGCGCCGCGGTGACCCTTCGCCGCAGCCGCTCCGTGGCCAGGGCGCAGGCCCGCGCGTCCGCCCCGGGCAGGATGAGCCGGTACTCGCCCGCGGCGGTGTGACACAAGATGTCGTACTCCCGCAGGCCGCGCCGGACGCTGTCCTCGACCAGGGACATCGACGACCGCGCGCCGCGCTGGAGCCCGCGAGCCCGGATCATCACCACCGAGAGCGGAGCGCCGTCCCGGCCGCAGCGGCTGACCTCCTCCGCCAGGCGCCGGCGGAAGTAGTGCCGCTCGGCGGTCCAGTTCCGCTCCTGCTCGAAGGGCTCTTCGGGGAGCCGCCCCGGTCGGGTCCGCCGGGCGAGCAACGCCGGCTCGCTGGGGGGCTCGGCCTGGAGCGAGACCACCTCCCCCTCGTCATTGTCCAGTCCCCGCAGCTCAAGGGCGTCGAGGTAGCTTTGCAGCCGCCGCTGCAACCCGCTTGCCCCGTGCACCCGACGGGCGGCCTCCCGCGCCCACCCACGGGAGAGCGCGTCCGGATCGCCGGTGATCGGGTCGCCGTGGTGGTGCGTCAACGCGGCGGTGAGCTCGTCGGTGATGTCCTGGCCGGCGACCATCCGCCGCAACAGCCGGTCGACCGCCTCGCTTCGAGGCAGCGAGAAGATGGGCGCCGGATCCGCGGCGTCCAGCCCCGCCGTGGTCTTCAGATAGAAGGTGAGCATGAAGCGCAGCCGATCCGCCGGCCGGTCGAGGTGGAAGACGTTGCTGGCCATCGTGCCCTCCCTGGTGCGTACTGCAGGCAGCGAAGAATACACAATTGTCCGCCGGGGACCAGCGGAAGCTCTTTACTCAAGGATCCTGGTCAGTTTCCCGTCCGACCGAGAACGCACGGGCCACCCGTGGGCCGACGCGGTAGTAGCTCTGGTCCCCGGTCGCGTAGATCAGCGGGTCCACCTTCTCGATCAGCGGCAGCCCCCGCTCGTCCAGCGTGGCCTCCTCTGCCTTGACGTCCAGGATCTCTCCGACGAACTGCGTGTGCAGCCCGAGCTCGTGGACGTGGCGCAGCTCGCACTCCAGGACCAGCGGGCACTCGGCGACATAGGGCGCCGCGACCAGCTCGCTGGCCACGGCGGTCAACCCCAGCACCTCGAGCTTGTTCCGGTCCCGGCCGGAGTAGATCCCGGCGTAGTCCGCCTCGCGGACCTGCTCGGCCGACGGGACGCTGATCGTGAACGCCCGACGCTCGAGGATGCTGCCGTGGCTGTAGGTCGCCTTGCGCAGCGACACCGCGACGCAGGGCGGACGGCTGCAGCAGATGCCGGCCCAGGCCGCCGTCATCACGTTCGGCTTGCCGGCCGCGTCGTAGGTCCCCACGAGGAAGGCCGGGGTGGGGTAGACCAGGGTCCGTGGACCGAGGGATCGCTTCATGGCGGGCTCCTCTCGCGTGTTCGCCCTGGTTTACTTCGGGCAGACCTTGTCGGCAAGGCTGGCGTTGCAGCAGGTGGAGCAGCGATCGGTGGAGAACTGTCCGGGCGAGCCCGTCCCGAACAGGCACCAGGAGTAGCCGTTGGACCAGAGGTGGCAGTGGCTGCAGAAGACGCAGGTCCAGCTGCCGAAGCTCACCGAGCTCGTCTGGCTGCTCGCGCCGCAGTAGGCGGTGCCGCAACCGGTGGAGGCGTTGAGCCCCGACTTGTCGCAGCGGTTGGCGACCCCGACCGGGATCTCGCAGCCGTTGGCGGCGGAGCCGTCGCAGTCCTTGTAGGGGGACGTGCAGCTCATCTTGCAGCTGCCGGAGACGCAGCTCACCGTGGCGTGGGCCGCGCTCTTGCAGCTGTCCCCGCAGGAGCCGCAGTTGCTCGTCGTGGTCAACGACGTCTCGCAGCCGTCGCCCCAGTCGTTGTTACAGTCGCCGAATCCGCTCTTGCAGGTGTACTTGCACACGCCGGCCACGCAGGTCGCCGTCGCCGTGTTCGCCGCGCTGCAGGAGATCGGCGTGCCGCTGCAGGCTCCCTGGGCATCGCACGTCGCGTTCGTCGTGCAGGGGTCGGACGACGTGCAGGGCGTACCGGCGGGCGCCAGATCGTAGCTGCAGCTGCCGTTGACGCACGTGCCCGGCGAGCGGTGGCAGGACGAGGGCGGCGCGTCACAGGTCACCCCGAGGCACGCGTCGCCGGTGCACTTGCCCCCGCTGCACCCCTGGGGGCAGGAGGTGTCCTGGGACGGGTAGTCGCACACGCCGAGCACACAGGTCCCGCTACCGGAGTGGGTGCGCAGGGTGACCGGGTCGACGCAGCTGCTCTGGGGCGGGGTGGTGCAGCTGACCGCCACGCCGCGGCACTTGCCGTTGACGCACTGATCGTTGATCGTGCAGGCGTCGCCGTCCTGGCAGTTGACCAGGGCGTCGTCCCGGAGCCAGCTGAACCCTCCCTGCCCGTCCGTGCCGCAGACGAAGCCGATCCCCTCGCAGACCTCCGTCGCGCACAGGTGCTCCTCGTCGCAGCAGGGGAACGTGCGGGTCGCGCAGGGCGCGGGGGGGCACGCCGCGCCGCCGTCCTCTGCCGGGAGCGAAACTCCTCCCGCGCAGGCGCCCAGCAGCGCCAGCAGGCCGGGAAGACAGGCTGGCAGTCGCTCCCTGGTGATACCTATAATCTACCAGAGCAGCTCGGGGCGGCGCAAAGTCAGGGCTGCCTGAAGTAGATGTCGAAGCGGGCTCCCTTGCCCGGCGCCGACTCCACCCGGATCCTGCCGCCCATCTCCTTGGCGAGCCGGGCGCAGATCGCCAGGCCGAGGCCCGTCCCGTCGCGCTTGGTGGTGACGAAGGGCAGGAAGACCTGATCCAGGTCGCTACCGCCCAGATCGGAGATCCCGGGGCCGTTGTCCTGGACCGAGACCACCACCTGATCCTCCGACCTTCGCGTGGCGACGCTGACCGCCCCGCCGTCGGGCAGGGCCTGGATCGCGTTGAGGACGATGTTGAGCAGGATGCGGCGCACCTTGTTCGAGTCGGCCAGGATCAACGGTACCGCGTCGGCCAGCGAGCAGGTGAGCTCGACCCTCTTGTAGTCCGCCTCCGCTCGCATGAAGCGGATGCTCTCCTGGACCAGGTCGTTGACGTGGACGGGACGCAGCCGGTTCGGCTGGTGCCGCACCACCGTGAGCAGGTGGTCCTCGATCTGGTGGTTGATGCGCTGGACCTCGGCCTGCAACGTGTCCAGCAGCTCCCCGATCTCACGGCGGTCGATGTCGCCCTCCCGCCGCAGCCGACGGCTGATCATCTGCACGTTGATCGACAGGGCGTTGAGCGGGGTGCGGATCTCGTGGGCCACCACCGAGGCGATCAGGCCCATGCTCGCGAGCCGGTCGGAGTGGACGAGCTCGGTCTGCATCTGCAACCGATCCAGCGCCACCGCGGCGATGGCGGCCACCGTCTCGAGGAAGCCGATCTGGTCCCGGCCGATCTCCTGCCCGGGCCGCGTGTAGAAGTTGGCCACGGCGAGGACCTGGCCGCGGTGGATCAGCGGCACGGCGACGTGCCCGTGCTCCGCGGCCTGGTGATGCCCCACGCCGTCAACGTGGTCGAGGACCTCCACCCGCCCCTCCACCGCGACCCGGCCGCACAGGCAGTGTCCCAGCGCGACCTGTGCGCACCCCCTGGAGACCTCCTCGTCCAGGTTGCGCCGGGCCGCCAGGCGGAGCTCCTCGCCGTCGACGAGGAACCCCGCTGCGGGGCCGGCGAGCCCGATCCAGGACAGGCTCTGGACGCTGTCGATGAGCACCTCCAGCACCCTCGGCGCGGTCTGGCACATCTGCAGCTGCCGGAGGAGATCGGAGAGCACCTGGTGATGCTCGAGGCTGCGGGCGAGATCCTCCACCGCGCGGCGCCTGTCCGTGATGTCCTGGGTGAAGTGGAGGTAGACCTGGTGCCCGTCGCCCGTGGACAGGCCGGCGGGGGAGACCGACGAGCGGAACCAGCGGCCGGTCCTCTCGTCCTGCATCTCCGTTTCGACGTGGGCGGACGTGGCCACCGCCCGCTCGAGGGGGCAGCCCGGGTACGGCCCCTCGGTGCCGTGGATCACCCCGGGACAGTGCTGGCAGAGGATCTCCTCCGGCTCCACCCCCAGCGCGTCGCGGGTCGCGGTGTTGGCGGCGAGAATCCGGTGATCCTCGTCGATGAGCAGGGCGTAGAACGGCAAGGCGTCGATCATCCTCTGGATGGTCGCGAGCTCGGTGGCGCCCATCACGGCAAGCTGTTCCACGGCCTTGGTCTGCAGCACGGATCACCCCTTGCCCCGGGCTTTTGCAAGATGCGGACCCCGGAACCCAATGGACCCACCCCCGGCGGGAATCAAGGCCGAGCGGGGGTCCGGGCCTCGCCGTTTGCCCGGTCGTCGGCCGGGCGGGGGTCGGATTGACACGCTTCGCCGCCGGCCGGGGAGGCCGACGTGTCAGAAAGCCACCCTGGCCAGCACGGGTCAGTCGAACAGCAGCACCGCCGCCGCGACCACGGTGGTCCAGCGGCCGCCCGGCTTGACCACCGCCGACTGGGTGATGTTGCGGGTGTTCACGATCTTGCCCGAGATCCGCCAGAGCTGACGTTTCTCGTCCCAGGACTGATCCTCATCGAACTCCACGCCCAGGGTCGAGGCCAGCATGGCCGCGGCGAGGTCCTCGGCGTAGTCGCCGGCCTCCTTGGCGGTCTGGCCGTAGGCGTGGTGCTCCGAGAGGTAGCCGTAGAGCTTCTTGTCTGCGGGCACGGCGACGCCGAGGGAGGCGGCGATCATCCGGTGAGCCTCGTTGGACTCGGCGCGGCTCATCACCACGAACACGACCTGGCCGTGATGGAGCAGCCCCTCGCCGACCTTGCGCGAGACGATGCGGCAACCCGGGGGGAGGATGGATGAGACCGAGACCAGGTTGAGAGCGGCGATGCCGGCGTCGCGCAGGGCGAACTCGAAGGCCTGCAGCTTCTCGCGGTGAATGCCGACCCCACAGGTCAAAAACATCTTCTTGGGAACGAAAGGTATGGTCATCGACAGGCACCTTGTCAGACGGCCCAATGCTACTGCCAGCCGGGGCGCCGACCCAATAGATTTTCTTCGGCCCCAAGTGTGGGTGGGCACCGGAAAGTGCTTCCCGCCCGAGGCCATGCCTGGTAGCTTCCTGCGCCATGATCGGCGCGCTGCATCGGTGGCTGTGGGGGCTGTTCCAGCGCCACCTCCGCCTCGGCCTCAACCTCTACCCGCCCTACCTGGGCACCGGCATCACGGTCACCGAGATCTCCGACGACTTCCGCTCGATCCGCGTCCAGATGCCTCTGCGGTTCTACAACCGCAACTACGTCGGGACACACTTCGGCGGCTCCCTCTACTCCATGTGCGATCCCTTCTTCATGCTGATGGTGATCAAGAACCTCCCGGCGGGGCACGTCGTCTGGGACAAGGAGGCGCGCATCCGCTTCATCCGCCCGGGCCGGGGAACGATGCAGGCTCACTTCCAGATCACGGAGGCCGACCTGGACGCGCTCCGCGCCGGCCTGGAGAAGGAGGGCACCGCGGAGCGCGTCTTCTCGGTCGACGTCACCGACGGCGAGCGCCTCGTCGCCCGGGTGGACAAGCGGATCTACGCCCGGCGGGAGCGGTGACACGTGGAGGAGCTGCTGGCGGCGCTTGGAGAGGACGACGGCCTTGACCCGGGGCCGGTGCTGCTGCTCCGCCACTCCGAGCGGGAGTCGCTGCGGGAGGCGAGCGTGGCCGCGGCGCTCGATGCGCCGCTCACCCCCGGGGGACGGGCGCTCGCCAGCCGCCTCGGCGCGGCGCTGCCCACCCGGCGTCCCGTGCGTCTGTTCCACAGCCCGGTGTCCCGCTGCGCGGACACTGCGCGCATCGTCGCGGAGGCCGCGCGCCGCGCGGGCGGGCGGGCAGAGGTGCTCGGCCCGCGGGATGGGCTGGGCGCGCCGTTTCTCCTCGACCCGGAGCGGGCCATCGAGCGCTTCGCCGCCCTCGGCATGGCGGGGTTCGTGCGCGCCTGGCTCGCCGGGGAGGTGCCGCCGGACATCGCCGCGCCCCACGCCGGGGCCGCCGGTCTCCTGCTCGGCCTGCTGCTTCGCGAGCGGGCCACGGCACCCGGTGCGCTGCAGATCCACGTGGCCCACGACCTGACGGTGATCACCCTGCTCGGACTCGGCTTCCCGGTCCATCGACCGGGGTTCCCCTGGCCCGGCTACCTTGACGGCTGCCTGCTCAGCGGGACGAACCCGCTCCGCTGCCGATATCACGGCGAGACGCTGACGCTGGACACGACGCCACAGGAGACGACCTCATGCTGACCGACCACGACGAGCTGACCTGCCACCAGACGGTGTCGACCTTCGATCACCCCGGGAGCAGCGACCGGGCCTGGACCGAGAAGATCTGGTGCAACGTCCACGACACCACCGGCGAGCTGGTGCTGGCCACCGGCTTCGGTGTCTACCCCAACCGCAACGTGATGGACGGCTTCGCCTGCGTCAGGGTGGGCGGGCAGCAGAGCAACATCCGGCTCTCGCGGGAGCTGCGGCCGCGCATCGCCGAGCTCGCCCTGGGGCCCCTGTCCTACCGCGTGGAGGAGCCCTACCGCCGCATCCGCGTCGCGCTGGACGAGAACGCGCGGGGGCTGAGCTTCGACCTCACCTTCAACGGCAGGCTGCAGCCGGCGGAGGAGAAGCCGCAGTTCGGCCGGATGAACGGGCGGCTGTTCGTCAACACCTGCCGCTACGCCCAGCTGGGCCGCGCGCGGGGCTGGGTCAAGGTCGGCGATCGGCGGTTCGAGCTCGACGAGGAGCAGCACTTCGCCCAGCGCGACCACTCCTGGGGCATCCGCATGGGGGTCGGCGCGCCGGAGCAGGGGGTGCAGGGCCAGGACATCGACGCGTTCCGGGCGATGATGATCAACTGGCTCACCGTTCAGTTCCCGGACTGGGGGGCGCAGTGCTACTACATCGAGCGCGCCGACGGGAAGCCGGTGAACCTCTCCGGCGCGGTGGTCGGCCGCCTGGGCCAGGGCGTCGCGCCGCGATCCGTGGTCCGGGTCGAGCACGACTTCCACTACCACCCGCGCAGCGCCCGCATGGCCTCGGGGTCCATGGTGCTGCACCTCGAGGACGGCGAGTCGGTGACCCTCGCGATGGAGGAGCTGACGACGATGTACCTGCGGGGCGGCGCCTACGTCGGCTACAAGGGGGTGACCCACGGGCTGTGGATGGGCCCCGAGTGGGAGGACGGCGAGACCTGGGACGTGACCGACCCGAACGTGGCCAACGAGGTCCACGGGCTCGACGACACCGTGGTCCGGGTGCGCTGCGGCGACCAGGAGGGCTACGGCATCATCGAGAACATGATCCTGCCCCCGTTCCCGCGCTATGGATTCTGAGCGGAGCGGCCCGATCCCGCTGGCCCGGGCCACGGACCCCGCGCTGGTGGGCGGCAAGGCCGCCGGGCTCTCCCGCCTGATCCGCCTCGGCCTGCGCGTCCCCGACGGGTTCGTCGTGCTCGGCGGGACCGAGCCCGCCGACATGTCCGCGGCCTTCCGCGCCCTCGGGGGACCGGTCGCTGTCCGGTCGTCGGCGACGGACGAGGATGGTGGCGACGCCTCCTTCGCCGGCCAGTACCTCACCGTGCTGGAGGTGGAGGACGAGGACGCGCTCCACCGCGCCGTGGAGCGCTGTCTGGCCTCGCTGCAGGACGCCGCCGCCGCCGGCTATCGCCGGGACCGGGCCGGGTCGGAGGCGGCGCCCGCGATGTCGGTGGTGGTCCAGCGCATGGTGGACGCGCGGGTCGCGGGCGTGCTGTTCACCGTCGATCCGGTGACAGCCCGACGGGACCACGTGGTCATCGACGCGGTCCGCGGCACGGGCGAGAAGCTGGTGAGCGGACAGACCGAGCCCGACCACTTCGTCCTCTCGCGGGACGGCGAGCTCCGACAGGCGCGGCTCTCCGGCGAGGCCCCGCTGCTCTCCGAGCAGGAGCTGCGCCGCCTGGTCCACGAGGCGCTGGCCGTCGAGGCCGACGTCGCCGCCCCCCAGGATCTGGAGTGGGCCATCGACCGGGCCGGACAGCTGAGCTGGCTGCAGTCCCGGCCGATCACCGCCCTGGCCAGCGATCCACGCGAGCTCGACACCGAGGCCGACGACGGGGCCTGGTACACCTGGGCCAACATCGGCGAGATGCTCCCCGGCGCGGTCTGCCCCCTCGACCTCTCCACCGTGGTGGTCGGCATCGACCACGGCATCCAGCACATGGTCGTCTCCTGCGGCGTCCAGCCCCGCATCGAGCCCCGGCTCACGGTCGTGGGCGTGTTCCAGGGGCACCTGTTCTTCGACCTGAGCTCGATGCTGCCCTTCTGCGCCCGGGTCGGCGGGTCCTCCACCGAGCAGCTGGCCTACGCCATCTGCGGCCGGACGATTCCCGGCTTCCGTGGCCTCCCCCCGGCCTCCCGGCCGACGCGGGCCCTCAACGGTCTGCGCTACCTGCGCTACGTCCTGCGCGGCGAGGCGGAGGTCCGCCGCCTCTCGCGCGCCCTCCAGGGCTTCAGCATCGAGCCCGGCGCGGACCCGGAGGCGACGCACGCGGCCATCGATCGCGC
>Ga0316576_10001867_pt1 | contig 11714 bp, 9 predicted proteins | sample S0NA_FD_203075 | JGI IMG/M metagenome (GOLD analysis project Ga0316576, IMG submission 203075) | Rhizosphere microbial communities from salt marsh grasses in Alabama, United States - S0-2_050615r3r5 | ecosystem: Host-associated > Plants > Roots > Rhizosphere | place: USA: Alabama | collected... | reverse complement strand
ATCATCAAGCCAGATTCTCAGAATCCGTCTTCCGAACCTGTGCGAGCCAGTCACCCGATGTAGGCCGCCGGCTCCCGATCAGCGCGGCCGCAGCTTCTCCGGTCTCCTTCGAGCGCCGCGCTGATCGGGTGACGCTGGGCCGGCATCGCCGACAGGCGGTGGAGGCCCAGAAGGCCGATGTTCCTGGTCCGCCGCATCGCTGCCGATCTCGGCGACCTCACTCCTCCGGCACCACCACCTTGAGCGCCTTGGGCACGATCTCGAACCGGCTCACGGGCGGCTCGAGGTGCCACTGGTTGCCGTCGAGGTGGATCGGCAGCGGCTCGTCGTGGTGCAGCTCGAGCACCGGCGCCTGAAGGGCGATGCTGCCGTCCATCGTGTGCAGCGTGCCGCGCAGCGCGCCGATCAGCCGCTGCACCCGCCCCGACAGCGGCACATCGGGCACCAGGGTCATGTCAAGCAGACCATCGTCCGGGATCGCGTCGGGCGTCAGCCGGAAGCCGCCGCCGGTGGTCGGGCCGTTGTGCACGGCGAGGATGGTCATCGTGCTCGAGATCGCCCGGCCGTCGACCTGAACCGTCACCTGTGGAGCCCGGAAACGGACCAGCGAGACCGCGGCGGTCGCCAGGTAGACCGCGATGCCGCGCAGCCATTTGATCCGTGCCGCGCGGTGGTTGATGTCGGCGGTCAGGCCGATGCCGATCGCGTTGAGCACCATCCGGTCGCCGACCCGGATCAGGTCGACCGATCTCGCGACGCCGTCGGCCGCGGTCCGCGCCGCCGCCTCGAGGTCGAGCGGGATGCCGAGCGTCCGGGCGCCGTCGTTGCCGGTGCCGAGCGGCAGGATCGCGAGCTCGCCGCCGCCGGCGCGCACGACGCCCTCGGCCGCCTCGCACACGGTTCCGTCGCCACCCGCGACGACCAGCCGGCCCCGACCGCCGGCGAGCACACCCGCCGCCAGCTCGGTGGCGTGGCCGGGCGCCTCGGTAAAGACGACGTCGAGGTCATGGCCGAGCGACCGGAGACGGTGCTCGAGCCGCGGCCACTCGCGGCCCAGCCGACCCCCCGCAGCCGCCGGATTGACGATGACCTGCACCCGGAAAGAGTAGCAACTCTCGAACCAGGGTGGTGCTGTCGACGCACCGGATCGGCGGGAAAAAAGCGGCGCCGGGGATCGCCCGGCGCGCACAAGGAGGGGGGGGGTCCTGACCCTTCGTCGTGCTGCGACGATCGGCCGGCCGTGTTGTCAGAGCGTGGAGCCGCGATGGACCCGGCGTAAGAAACCCCGGTCGAAAGCCGCTGATTAACCCGATGTTCACGGAGCTTTCGCGCCCGGTTCACCGGCCGAGACGAGACTCCGGCCATGGCAACGCGCGGTGCTCTGCAGCCGATCGAGCCGACACCGGGGCTCCTCCGGCTACACGGTGCGCGGCACCGGCTCTTCGACGCCACCGACGCCCGGCGACGGCTCATCGAGATCGCCCATCACGGAGGTCTCCGCCTCGCCCAGGCCCGGCGGCTCGTGCTGCTGCACCGGGCCGATTGCCACTTCGCCCGGATCGTCCAGGAATGCCGGACCGCCGAACGCGAGATCTGCATCGAGATGTACCAGATCCGACGCGACCCCGTCGGTCGACGGATCATCGCCGCCCTCGCCGAGGCCGTCGGACGCGGCGTCAGCGTGCGGCTGCTCGTCGACCCCGTCGGCTCGGGGGGCATCGCCGACTGGCTCCCCGAGATCGCCGACCACGGCATCGACGTCCGGTGGTACAGCCCGTGGCGGCCGTGGAACCACCCGCTGCGGCGCACCCACCGCAAGCTGATCGTGATCGACGGCCGGATCGCCTCGATCGGCGGCATCAACCTCGGCGCCGAGTTCTCCGAACGCGTGTCCGGCGGTCGGGCCTGGCGCGACATCGGGCTGTGGATCGAGGGCCCGGTGGTCGGCGTGCTGCGCAGCCAGTTCGAGACCGCCTGGACCGGCGACGGCGGCGGTGCCGCCGGGCCGCTGCTCGAGGTCGACCGCGGCGCCGACGAGCTGGTCGCCGTGGCCGGCGGCCGCGACGGGCGAACCGGTCACGCCGCGGCCTATCTCGCCCTTGCCGACGCCGCTCGGCGCGAGCTGCTGCTCGCCACGCCGTACTTCATCCCGGACCACGCGTTCCGCAGGGCGCTGGTGCGGGCCTCTGGACGGGGGGTGCGGGTCGTCGTGGTGGTGCCCAGGCTGTGCGACATCCCGTGGTTCAAGCACGCCGGTCGCCGGTTCTACGCCGGCCTGCTCGACGCCGGTGTCGAGATCCGCGAGCGCTCGGACCGGATGGTGCACGCCAAGGTCGGTGTCGTCGACGGCTGCATCGCGGCCGTCGGGTCGGTCAACCTCAACCGGCGCAGCTTCCACGGCAACGCCGAGACCCTGATGCTGACCGACCAACCACGCGCGGTGCGCGAGATCCACGAGCTGATCACCACCGAGGCCGGAGCTGCCGTCGAGTCGCTGAATCCGATCCGCTGGTTGCGCCACCCCGACCGCCGGCGCTGGGCCGAGCTCGCCTGTACCGCGGTCGGTCTGGTGTTCTAGTCCCTCCCACCGTACCCATACCCGATGGCAGCGGCGGCGAACCGGGACAGCGGCGCGGACAGCGCCAGCGATCTGCGGCCGCGAACCGTCGCGTCCGACAGCCGTAGGCCGACGGCACGCGCGGCGGTGGGCGTGCCTTCACGGAGGCTTCACCGCCGCCGCTCAGACTCCGGTCGTGCGGATCTCGCTGGTCACCGACGCCTGGCTGCCCCAGATCAACGGCGTGACGACGACCCTGACCCGATGCCGTGACCGGCTGGTCGAAGGCGGGCACCGGGTCGACGTGATCTCGCCCGACTTATTCCGCAACGTCCCGTGTCCACGTTACCCGTCGATCCGTCTCGCGGTCTGGCCGGGGCGCCGGGTCGGCCGGCTGCTCGACGGCCACCGGCCTCAGGCCATCCACATCGCCACCGAGGGGCCGCTCGGGATCGCGGCGCGGCTCTACTGCGGCCGGCGTCGGCTGCCCTTCACGACCGCGTTTCACACCCGGTTCCCCGAGTACCTCCGGGTCTACGCCGGCGTTCCGCCGCGCTGGAGCTACCGTGGGCTGCACTGGTTTCACGACGCCGCCGAGCGAACGCTGGTGCCGACAGAGACCCTGAAATCGGAGCTCGAGGCGCACGGGTTCGGCCGTCTGGTGCGCTGGGTGCGGGGCGTCGACACCGACCTGTTCAAGCCCCGGTCGGGTGACTTCTACGCTCTCGAGCGGCCGATCTTCCTGTACGCCGGTCGGGTCGCCGCCGAGAAGAACATCGCCGCGTTCCTCGAGCTCGACGTGCCGGGCTCGAAGGTGGTGGTCGGCGACGGACCGGCGCGACGCCGTCTCGAGGCCGCCCACCCCGACGTCCACTGGGCCGGCATGCGGACCGGTGAGGATCTGGCCCGCCACTATGCCGGCGCCGACGTCTTCGTCTTCCCGTCGAGGACCGACACCTTCGGCGTGGTGATGCTCGAGGCCTTCGCCAGCGGTCTGCCGGTCGCGGCCTACCCGGTCACCGGACCGATCGACGTCGTCGAGCACGGCGTCACTGGCATCCTCGATGAGGATCTCGGGGCGGCCTGCCGGTCCGCCCTCGAGCTCGATCCGGCCGACTGCCGCGCCCACGCGCTGACGCTGTCATGGGATCGCTGCGCTGAAATGCTGCTCGACAACCTCGCGGTGATCGTCGGAGACCGCCCGGTGCGCCGCTCGCAGCGGAATCCGATCAGAACCGAAGCTGGAGCACGAGCTGCGCCCGGCGGTCGGTGGCGCGAGCCGGATCCTGCCAATCCCGCTGATCGACGTCGATCATGACGATGTTCTCGTGTCCGACGTCGTAGCCAATGGACGCGAAACCGTACCGGAAGCTGAAATTCTGACCGGTGTCGGCGACCCGCTCGAAGTCGTCGTAGCCGCCGATCAGGCGCCACTGGTGTCGGTCTCCAACGCGCCACTCCCCGAAGACGGACCAGCCGGAAAAGTCCATCGCCCGGGACGGATCGTCCGGCTCGACCCAGTCGCCGCGCTGGTTGCCCTGGCCCCAGGCGTACTGGGCGGTGACCGTGCCGTGAAGGAACTGGTAGGAGACAAACCCGTTGTACGTTGTCCAGTCGGGGGGATCACCACCGATACCCTCGACGTTTCCGTCGCCGTCGATGATGAGGCCCGCCACCTGAAGGCCCTTCGCGACATCGGGAAGCGGTCGCCAGGTCACCCTCGCCTCGACCGTCTTGTCGACGTTGCGCTCGTCGCCGTGATAGCCGGAGCCGTTGTACAGACCGACCGCCAGCGAGCCGTGTCTCGTACCGTACTTGTTGCCGGCATAGCTGAGAAACGTGTCGTCCATGTCGGCCCCGAGGCCGCTCGCGAAGGTGACGCCGAAGTCGGCCGAGTTGAAGATCTCGGAGCGTTCCATGAACATCGGACCCCGCATCCGGTACAGGTTGACGTGCTCCTCGAAGTCGAGCCACACCATGTGGACCACGCCGAACTCCAGGTTCGGGTCGTTGAGGATGCCGATCTCTTTCCAGTGGAACTTGGCCAGCGCGTACTTGAGCCGGACCTCCATGTCGCCGCGCCCTTGGCCTTCGAGGTCCTGGGCCGTGTCGAGCGTCAGCCGGCCGCTGAGAAACGGCAGAATCTCGGCCTCGACCGTGAAGTAGGCGCGGGTGATGTAAAACCGGCTGTATTTCTCGTCGTCGAGGGACCCGTTCTCATAGGTCAGGTAGAACAGACCGCTGAGATCGAAACGTTCGGTCCACGACGCCGGGTCGGGCTCGCGTGCCGGCTCGCCTGCCAGCACCTGCCCGCACAGCAGGCCCCCAGCCAGCGCGCACAGGATCCACCGCATGACATCGTCTCCTCCCTCGAGATCCCCGGTCGCAACCCGTCGACGGAGACCGGTCTCGGTCACCACCCGAACGGGCAGCAATACCGAACTCTGTCGGCACCGTCGATGGTAGGGCGATGTGAAGCTGGTGTAAAGCTATGGAGACACGACGTCGATGCCGGGCCGCCCGTTGCGAGTCGGCACCAGACGGGTACGACGTCCGACCCGGTAGCGGGTGCCGCGCCAGTCCACCGACGAGCTGATGAAGGGCACCGGCCACAGCGCGCCGACCGCGAGGCCGCGCAGGATCTCGAGCGGCGGGTAGAGCACGGCGCTGCGGCGGACGCCGAGGGCGCGCTCGGACGAGAACGCCGCGGCCGACAGCAGCAGCACCGTCACCGCGGCGATCGCCGCCGACAGCGGACCGGGGTCGAGGACGAGCAGCGCGACGGCCGGCGGCACCGGGTTGGTCAGCAGCTCGCCGACGTAGGCGAGCGGGTGGATCCGCCGCCGGATGCGGGCCCAGCGCAGGTGCCGACCGGCAAAGCCGCGAACGCTCAACCGGCCGAGCACGTTGTCCACCGGGCGCGGGCAGACCACGACTTCGAGGCCGAGCGCGCGGACCTCCTCGCCGCACACCTGGTCCTCGGCGAGGAACTGGCCGAGCCGACCGAAGCCGCCGATCCGATCGAGATCGCGCCGCCGCATCAGCATCGACTTGCCGACCGCACAGACCCGCCCGAGTGTCCCGCTGACGGCCGCCACCCCGCCCATGACGAAGGTGTTGAGCTGCAGGCTCTCGAGCGCACCGCCGAGACCCCGGCCGCCGGTGGCCCGGATGAAGGAGGTCACCAGCCCGACCCCGGGGCGCATCAGGTGAGCCATCATGTCGGACAGCATGTCGGGCATGACCATCACGTTGGAGTCGGAGATCAGCAGGTGCTCGTGGCGCGCGCGGGGCAGCATGTTGGCCAGGTTGTTGACCTTGCGGTTGGGTCCGATCTCCGATCCTCCGGCGACGAAGTGAACCACGATCCCGGGGTGCCGGGCGGCGACCCGGCGGGCGATTTCGAGGCCCGCGTCAGCTGGGTCCTGGACCCCGAAGACAATCTCGTAGGCCGGGTAGTCGAGGTCGAAGAACGACTCGAGGTTGGTCTCCAGGTCGGCGTCGACGCCCTTGAGGGGCTTGAGGATGCTGACCGGCGGCAGCTCGGCCGCCGTGCCCGATGGCGAGCGCAGCTGGCGACGCTGGCTGAAGTGCATCGTCAGCACCAGCCCCCAGCCGGCGACGGTCATCAGCACCAAAAGGAGCGTCACCATCGCTCCATTCATGTCCGACAGCGATGAAGACACCGTGGAGCCGAAGCAAAAATCGGGTGCAGGGTGCTTTTCAATTCGCCCCCGACACCGCACACTCGACCCGGAACCGCCATGTCCGATGTTGTGTCCTGCCCCGTTCGCCGAGCCACGGTGGCCACCGTCACCATGGGCTACGGCCATCTCCGGGCGGCGGCGGCGATCGCCGACCGGCTCGGGGTGCCGGTCGAGCTTGCCGACCGGCCGCCACTCGTGTCGGGGCTCGAGCAGCGGGTCTGGGCGGTCGCACGGCGCCTGTACCACAGCCTGTCGCGCGGCTCCCAGAGCCGGCTCCGAGGTGCGGTCATCGAGCCCGTGCTCGACAGATTGACGGCCATCGAACCGGGTTCGCGAGCGTTCGGTTCGGCGGGACCGGTTCGCCTCCTCGACACGCTGATCCGGCTCGGTCTCGGTCGCGGATTGGGCCGGCGGCTCGACCAGCGTCGGTCGCCGCTGGTCGCGACCTTCTATGCCAACGCGCTGGCCGCAGAGCGGCATGCCGGTGTGCCGATCGCGCTGGTCGTCACCGACAGCGACATCCACCGCGTGTGGGCGCCGCGCGAGCCCGACTCGACCCGGATCCACTTTCTGGTTCCCACCGACCGCACCGGTCGTCGGCTGACGGCCTACGGCGTGCCCGCCGACCACATCCACGTCACCGGATTCCCGCTGCCCCCGGAGCTTGTCGGTTCGCAGGCCCTCGAGCGGCTCGATCGCCATCTCGCGGCGCGCCGACGACGGCTCGACGCCGCCCGTGGCGTGATCGGCGCGGCACCGTGCATCGTGTACTCGGTGGGCGGCGCCGGAGCCCAGGCGGCGACCGCGCGCGAGCTGCTGCGTGAGCTCGCCGACGATCTCCGCGGCGGCCGGATCCGACTGGTGATCGCGGCCGGGACCCACGCCGGCATCGCCCGCCGCTGTCGTCACTGGCAGACCGCCTTCGGGCTCGACGGGCTCGCGCCCGGCACGCTGGAGATTCTCACCGCGCCGACCTTCGGCGCCGTGTACCGTCGCTTCAACGAGACGCTGGCCGACGCCGACATCCTGTGGACGAAGCCGAGCGAGCTGGTCTTCTACGGCGCGCTCGGGCTGCCGCTGGTGCTCGAACCTCCGGTCGGCGCCCACGAGCGCTGCAACCGCGATCTGGTGACCGCCGAAGGCGTGGCGATCGACCGCCCGGCTGCCGGTTCGATCGCGTCCTGGCTTCGCCGCCACCTCGTCGACGGGAGCTTCTCGCGAGCGGCCGACAGGGGTCGGGAACGGCTGCCGGCTGACGGCACCCGCACGATCGAACACTTTGTGTTGACAGAACTTTACACGGCTTTCACCGGTAACTGACGCGGCCTTCGAGCCGGCTTCATCGCACCGGCGCACCATCGGCCCATGACCAGTCATGCTGAACCCGCACTCGGTTCGATCGAGCCGCTCGGACGGATCCAGTACCTCCAGGCGGTCGAGCACTCACTGTCGTGCCAGCTGGCCGAGGCGGTCGCAAGCCGCAACCTCGTGCTGCTGCTCGTCGCGACTTCCCGGTTCGGCAACTGGGGTCTGTCCGCCTCGGCGGCACTGTTGTTGCTCGCCGTACGCGGACCGCGGGTGCTCGCGATCTTCCTCGCCGCGACGTTGATCGCGGTCGTGCTGCAGTCGGGAATGAAACGGCTGTGCCGCCGGATTCGACCGTGCCACCGCCCCGACGGTCCGCCGCAACGGGCGCCGATCCCCGACCGGGGCAGCTTTCCGTCGGGACACACCCTGCACGCCGTCCTCGCCGCCGCGGTCATGATCGCGCTGGTTCCGATCGCCGCACCGTTCTACGTCGTCGTCGCGCTGCTGATCGCCGCATCGCGGATCGTGCTCGGCGTCCACTACCCGACCGACGTGCTTGCCGGCGGCGTGCTCGGCGGCCTCTTCGCCGTCGCGGTGCTGGCGCTGGTCTGACCGGTTCCAATCTCGAGACCCCGTCCAGATGTCGTCGTCACCACCGAACCCGACCGAGGACGAATCCACCCTCCATCTCTCCCGCACGAGCGAAGGCAGGGAGCCGACGGACAACCCCAGCCGGTCGGTGGATCGGGCGGAGGCCCGCCTCGACCGCACCGTGATGGCGCCCTCGGTCCTCGCCAGTCTGGTCGCCGTGTCGGGTCGCCCGCCGCGGCTGGCCGCTGCTTTCGCGAATGCCATCGGCGTCACGTCGGGCCCGGACGAACCGACCGCACTTAACGGCAGCGAAACACCGGCATAACACCAGCTTCACGCCGAGACGACATGCTCTGCGCGCATCGTGGGGGACGGCTCGTTGAAGTTCACGCCGCTCTGTACTACCGTGGCACGGGTCACGCGCCGAACTCCAGGGCCCGCGTAACGACAAGGCTCATTTCGCACGAGGGTGGCACATGGATTTCTTCCACATCGCGATCCTGATCCTGTTCGGGCTCGCCCTGTCCGACCTGATCGTCGGTGTGTCCAACGACGCCGTCAACTTCCTCAGCTCGTCCATCGGTTCGCGCGTGGCATCGCGGAACGTCATCATGATCGTCGCCAGCCTCGGCATCCTCGCCGGCGTGACGTTCTCCTCCGGGATGATGGAGGTCGCCCGTAAGGGCATCTTCAACCCGCAGTTCTTTACCATGCCCGAGCTCATGATCGTGTTCCTCGCAGTCATGCTGACCGACATCCTGTTGCTCGATCTGTACAACACGTTCGGTCTGCCGACATCGACCACGGTCTCCATCGTGTTCGAGCTGCTCGGCGCGGCGGTGGCGGTCTCTCTCCTCAAGCTGTACGCCATCGGCGACAGCTTCGGGCGTGTCGTCGAGTACATCAACACCGGCAAGGCGCTCGCCATCATCTTCGGCATCCTGCTGTCGGTCGTCGTCGCCTTCGTCTCCGGCGCCATCGTGCAGTACGTCAGCCGGATCGTGCTCACGTTCGACTACGAAAAGCGGCTGCGCCGCTACGGCGCCGTGTGGGGCGGCGCAGCACTGTCGGCGATCACCTACTTCATCCTGGTCAAGGGTGCGAAGGGTGCATCGTTCATCACGGCAGAAGCTCTCGACTGGATCGGCAGCCACACCGTCTTCCTGCTGGTCGGCTCGTTTCTCGTCTCGGCCCTGTTCCTGCAGCTCCTCCTGAGCCTGACGCGGGTCAACATCCTCAAGCTCATCATCCTCGTCGGCACCTTCGCCCTCGCCATGGCGTTCGCCGCCAACGACCTGGTCAACTTCATCGGCGTGCCGCTGGCGGGTCTCAGCTCCTTCCAGGTCGCGACCGCCACCACCGACCCGCTCACGGCAACCATGGAGGCGCTCCGACAGCCGGTGCGCGGCAACACGATGATCCTGCTCATCGCGGGCGCGGTGATGGTGGTCACGCTCTGGGTGTCGCGCAAGGCGCGCTCGGTCACCCAGACCACTGTCCAGCTGGGCCGGCAGGAGGAGGGATTCGAGCGCTTCGAGGCGACCGTGCTGTCGCAGACCATCGTGCGCTTCGTCTCGACACTGCTCGCGACGACCAGCCGGGTCTTCCCGAACTCGGTCCGCCGAGTGGTCAGGCGTCGCTTCGATCGGTCCCACCACCGTCCCACCCCGGACGCCGATGCGGCGGTGCCGTCGTTCGATCTCGTTCGGGCGGCCGTCAACCTCGTGGTCGCCGCCGCACTCATCTCCCTCGCCACCTCGTTCAAGCTGCCCCTGTCGACCACCTACGTCACGTTCATGGTGGCGATGGGCGCATCGCTCGCCGACCAGGCCTGGGGCCGTGACAGCGCGGTGTACCGGGTCAGCGGCGTGCTCACCGTCGTCGGCGGTTGGTTCTTCACCGCGATGATGGCGTTCACCGTGTCGTCGATCTTCGCGACCGCGATCTACTTCGGTGGCGGCTGGTCGGTGCTGGTGATTCTCGTCATGGCGGGCTTCATCATCTTCCGAACCCATATGATCCACCGTCAGCGGGTCAAGGTCGAAGACTCGACCGAGGTCTTCAACCTACGCAAGATCCGCGACGCCGAGGCCGCGATCAGGATCACGTTCGAGCATGCGGGCCTGTTCCTGACCGAGGTCAACAAGATCATCGATCTCAGCCTGACCGGGTTGTTCAAAGAGGACCGGCAGAAGCTCCGGGCGGCCCGGGTCGATCAGCGGCGCGTCCAGCAGTGGTCGAACATCATCGCCGCCAACGTGTTCAAGGTGTTCCGCCTGCTCGAGTGGCAGGAGGTCAAGCACACCCGGCGCTACGCCCAGGCGATCAGCTCGCTGCAGGAGATCTCGGAGAGCCTGCGTGACATCGTGGTCCGGTCGAAGCTCCACGTCGCCAACAACCACTCGGGGCTTCTCAAGAGCCAGATTCAGGAGCTGCAGAAGATCTACGCCCTGCTCAGCGAGATCCTCCGGCACACCGCACAGGCGCTCGAGCAGAAGGCGTGCCCCGACTGCGCCAAGATCGACGCCGAGAACGCAGAGCTACAGCGGCTGGTCCGAGAGCTCGACGAGGAGCAGATCCAGCGGATCCAACACAACCAATCAAAGACCCGGCTCAGCATCCTGTTCTACAGCCTGCTCTGGGACGCCGCCAAGATCGCCGAACAGACGTCGCAGCTCCGCACGGTCCTCCAGGAGTGGCTGACCGTCGGCAACGGGACGCCGCCCGACGAGCTGCCACCGCGGGTCGTCGACTGAATCAGTCGGCCGGCTCGATCCGGCGCGCGGTCTTCGGCAGCGTCAATGTCGCCACCGTACCGACCCCCTCGCGCGAGTCGAGCACCAGGTTGCCGCCCATCTGGAGCACCATGTGCTTGACGATGGCCAGGCCGAGACCGAGACCACCCTCGCCGGGCGTTCTCGCCTGGTCGATGCGGTAGAACCGCTGCATCACCGCGCCGAGCTCCTCGGACGGGATGCCGATGCCGCTGTCCTCCACCACGAGCTGGACGCCCCCTTCCGCTTCGGCGCCTCGGACCTCGACCCAGCCGCCGGACCGGTTGTACTTGATGGCGTTGTCGACCAGGTTGCTCACCACGCGGTACAGCCCGCGCCGGTCGCAGACGCAGCTCAGGTCGTCGGGCACGTCCATCCTGAGCTCGACACCGTTGGCTCCCGCGACCGACTCGAAGTCGGTGAGGATCTCGCGGGTCAGTGGATTGAGCGCCTGCTTCTCGGGGTTGAGATCGATCGCGCCGGCCTCAATGGTGGCGAGCTCGAACAGCTCGTCGGTGAGCCGAGTGATGCGTTCGACCTGACGGATCATCATGTCGGCGAGCTGCGGCGTGACCTCGCCCTCCATCGCCTCGACGGTCGTCCGCATGACCGCCAGCGGCGACCGGAGCTCGTGCGACAGATCCTGGACAAAGCGGCGGCGCAATTCGGCGGCGCGTCGGATCAGCCCGACCTCGGTGATCAACACCACTGCACCGCGGCCGCGCATCGGGGAGGCGTGGACCTCCCACATCCCGCGCGGGTTCTCAACCATGACCC